>ENA-ORDC01002079-ORDC01002079.1-marine-metagenome-genome-assembly--contig:-NODE-2079-length-13052-cov-11.565626_pt1 | contig 13052 bp, 13 predicted proteins | sample MGYA00237783_ERZ508515 | MGnify/ENA primary metagenome ERZ508515 (study PRJEB26186, sample SAMN06268792) | marine metagenome | isolation source: Eden Landing Ponds, San Francisco, CA, USA | place... | reverse complement strand
GAGATCAACGAGTCGAAGGTCGACGTCGCCCACGAGGCGACCGTCGGGAAGATCGGCGACGAGGACATCTTCTACCTCCAGTCGCGCGGGCTGGACGACGACGACGCCAAGCAGATGATCGTTTCGGGCTTCATCGAGCCCATCACCGAAGAGCTGCCGATCGAGTACGCCGTCGAACTCAACCGGCTCGTCGAACTGGAGATGGAGGGCTCACTGGGGTGATCTGATGCCGGAATGCGCCCACTGCGGAGCACACGTCTCCCAACAGTTTGTGACCGTGTTCGGGTTAGATGGTGGTGACGTAGTTGCCTGTCCAGCATGTTCTGGTCGGGCACATATTGCAGAGACGATCGTGGATCGATATTAGTCTCAGACCATGGAACACTGCTTTGCGTGCGAGACCGATTATGGGTATATTGGGACAAGCCCACACGAGGGGTCCTGTCCAGCCTGTGGCTCGACTGTTGTCACTCCTGCAGGCGACCTCAGTATTGTCGACACGGAGACGTGGGAGACCGCGAACGGACTCTCGACGATCCACGTGACAGCGACTGACGACCGATCACGTCGGTTTGAATTTGTTGTTGCGGCGCGGCGGGGACGAGGGAAACTCGTCTGTCTCGCGATCGATGGAGTGACAGTACCCACCGAAGCAGTGTGGTCAGTTCCATCTGCGGTTGCTACGAGAGTTACTGCGCAAGGTATCAGGATCAGCCACTCAACGCCGGCTCAAAGTTCATAACCCTCCCCAGCAACTGTGAAAATAAGGCACGCATCAAACACATCCTCCGAGATTGTGAAACGTATCTCGGACTTCGCGAGCGGCTGGCTGCGAACGAAGGAGCTCGCAGTTTCATTCATGAGTCACCGCGTAATCGAACACCACTCGGACACGCCCATCGCGACCACATTCGCGACCTCTCTATCGAGCAGATTCGAGAGATGTACCGGCAGGCTGTCCGTCAACTGCTGGACGAGGCCGCGGAGACAGAGGAGTTCTTCCGAGCGGGTATCGTCGCGATAGACATTACTGAGGCGACACGTTTACTGGAGATCGAACTGGTCACGAAGACGAAATCATCGGGACGAAAGAGAACACCGACGACTATGCACACCAGTGGGGCAACAGTGTGAACTACCCTACCCTACTCGCTCACGGCTGACGCCGTTCGCTCCTTGAGGGTAGGGCTTCCTGCTTCCACGACGCGCTTTGCAGATACAGGCGTATCCACAGGGAGCGCAGTCTCCACAGGCGTTGATTCGGAGTGTCCCACTCCTACATCTTCGAGGCCGCGAGAAAGGATGTTCCACGCCGCGTTCGCGTCCCTGTCCGCCTCAAACCCGCAGGCAGGACAGGAGTGTTCACGGACCCACAACGGTTTGTCGGTCGAAACGCCGCACGACGCGCACTCCTTGGTCGTCCCTCTCGGGTTGACCGCGACGAAGTGCGTTCCTTCACGCTCGCACTTGTATTCGAGTAACGTGAGGAACGTTCGCCACGCGGCAGACGCCGTGTTTCGGCTGTTCGATGGCGACTCCATCATCCCCTTCACGTTCAGGTCTTCGACCGCCACAAGGTCGTACTCCCGAGCGTAGTAGTTCGAGAGTTTGTGGAGGAAGTCGCGGCGCTTCCGTCGGAGGTCGGCATGACACTCCGCGACTCGACGCCGTTGCTTCTCGTAGTTGTTCGACCCGTGCTGTTTGCGCGAGAGCTTCCGTTGCTCGCGCTCCAAGCGGTCGCGTTCGTCTGAGAGGTTGAGCGACCCGACCGCCGTACCGTCGGTGTCGTGGGCGTACTTGAGAATCCCAACGTCGATACCGACGCACTTCTCGGGGTTCTCAGGCGGTTCGGGTGGTTCACGGTCCATTTGGACGCCGAAGGTGGCGAACCACTCACCCGTCGGTTCCTTCTTGACCGTGACCTGTTTGAGCTTCGCGTCGTCGGGGATGGCGCGGTGGAGCCGAATCGGTATGTCTCCGAGTTTCGAGAGTGACAGCACAGCCTGACCGCCCTTCTTGTCGAGCTTGAAGCCAGACTGGCTGTACGTGAAACTGCGGAACTCCCGTGGCGGCTTCCATTTGAGTTGGCCGACGCCGTAGCCGTTCTTCTTGAGCTTGGAGAGGCCTTTGAGGTTGTCGAACAACCGTTCAACGACTGTTTGGAGAACCTTCGAGTACACGTCGGAGAGGCCGTCCCACCACTTCTTGAGGTCGGGGAGTTCCGACCGAAGCGTGGTCATGGACGGCAGTTCGCCGTGTTCGTCTTGGTACTCGTTGAGGCGGTAGAGCGTGTGGTTGTAGAGTTGTCGACAAATATCGCGGTGGCGGTCCAACTCCTTGCGGTGGGCGTCGGACGGCTTGAGACAGTACTTGTAGGCGTAGTACATCAGCTCTCCCGCTGGTCTTCGACGTACTGTTTCAGCACATCCAGCGACACCTGCCCCGTCGAAATGAGGCAGTACGAGTCGTTCCAGAACGAGTCGCCCCATAGTTCGGTTTTCAGTTCATCCTCGTACTCGTTACGGATACGGCGGGCGGTCGCACCCTTGACCGTGTTGATGAACTTCACGAGGTCTGTGGTTGGTTTCGCTCGGAACAGGATGTGTACGTGGTCGTCCTCTCCGTCGAGGTTCGTCAGTTCGACGCCGTACTTATCCGTGAACCCCCTGATAATCCCGCGAATGAATTGGGTTCGCTCCTCGGTTAGCACTCCGCGCCGATACTTCGTAGTGAGTATCAGGTGGTAGTGCAGGGAGTACGTCGAATGCGCTCCCGAATCGAGGTCGTACTCCATTGGGTTCGTACTGTTGTACGGTATCCCAATAAAAAACGTTGCGACTACGTGGGTCTGTGGGCCTGTAACCGTATCGCTGTATGAACAGATGATGACGGCGCTGTATCCCCACCCTACTCCGCTCCCTTCGATCGCTCCGTTGAGGGTGGGGGCTTAGCGCCTATATCCAGCTAAGCCGGTGGGTGTGTTCCAAGTTATTCAAAGTGGTTTATAACCGATGTGATTAAGACGCACCAGACATCATCTAATTCAAAATGAGAATCCGAGATCTGCCTTCGGAAGCGCCGGGACACTACCGGGAGTCACATCCACGTCCCTACTACATTCCAGAGAAGTTGCCCGTCTCAGCTCCAATCGAGATCGATGACGATCTCACAGCGACGATATCGGACGCAACGTTTCAGCTCGGCCGCATCGATGGAATCAGTCCAACAGTCGATTTCTCGCCGGTGTTGTACACGTCGCTTCTCAGAATCGAAGCTGTCGAAACTGCCGAAATTGAAGGCGCAGATGTCGATATGGATGAGGTGTATGCGTATCACACGCGGGGGAAGTCCGACGGCACCGGGAGTGTGAGTCGTGACTTACAAGAAGTTCTCAACGCCGAACAAGCACTCAAAGACGGATTTGATGCGATCAAAAGCGGGGAGTCGATCTCGTTAGCGCTACTCAGATCCCTACACGAAACACTTCTCGAAGGAGTTCGGAACGAAGGTGAACTTATCGGAGAGTGGCGAGATAGCGACGTTCACATACCAGCACCACGTCGAAGTCAGTCGCCGTTCGTTCCGCCGCCACCAAGTAACGTCCCAGAATTAATGGACTCTCTGGAGGCGTACATTCAGATGGGGGGTGAGTATCACCCGTTAGTCGATCTGGCGATCACTCACTACCAGTTCGAGACAATTCACCCCTGTTCGGACGGTAACGGCCGTCTCGGACGCATCTTGATCGTGTTACAACTCCTCAAGGCCGGCTATCTGTCCGATCCGTATCTCTATCCGAGTGCCTATTTCAATCGGAACAAGCAAGAGTACGTTGAAAAGATGCGTGCGGTCAGCGAAGAGGGCAACTGGCGTGACTGGATTGCGTTCTTTATCGAGGGTATCGAAGAACAAGCCCGAGATTCCTACGAGCGGACGTTCGAGCTGATCGAACTTCGCCGAGAGTACGAAGAACAGTATCAGAGTCAAAAGACGAGTCACAAGCTCGCGCGAAATCTATTCGAGCTTCCCTACTTCACTGCGAACGATATCACGCAGCGATTCAATGTGAGCCGACAGACCGCCTACAACGCGATCGAAGAAGTCGAAGCAGATGGCCTCGTTGTCGAGGTGACTGGCCAACAGCGCAACCGAGAGTACAGAGCGGTCGATATCTTCGATATCCTAGAGCGCGCTCCACACCGGTGACCTGGTTTCCGGATGTTTCCGGAAGCAACGTGCTTCCACGATCAGAATCGGGAGACAGCGACACAATGGCAGAAGAGATTCAATGGCGCTTTCCGGAACTAGCATCGTGTCAAATTGCGCATGGTTCCACCAGACGGCGTGGCTTGTAACCACGTTTCCGCAGTCGGTTGATCGACGTGGCTGAAACAGATTGAAAACGAAGAAGTTTGTCGTTCTACTTCTCTAAAGACACGTTCAATAGAATTTCTGAAACCGTGTTGTTCGACGCGATGGCTGTAGTTTTCGCGGCGGAGATCGCCGATCAGATCGTCTGCGTCATCGACGAGAACGAAGCGTCTTCACCATCGTATTTCTCAGCTAATTCAGTGAGCAACCCTCGTGCGATCGGGATCGTATACGTCGGAAACAGCCGCGAATGAAGGATTCTGTTCGTCTGCGGATCGACGGCGGCGTACAGCCAGTACTGCTCATCGTGGATCCGGATCGGTTTCTGATCGACCGCGACCCGATCCAGGCTCTCTCCGTCAGCTGGCTGTAGATCGGCTTTCTGAACCCAGTTGTGAATAGCGACATGACTCCGATCGATCCCGCATTTGTCGATATATTTACTTACCTCACATAATGACACATGATAATTGACATCAGAGTCCTACTTCAATCGCCCAGCGCGGAGTTCGATCTCGCTCCACAAACGACAAGTGGATTCGAGAGGTCCGCTGAGGCGGTCGAATTCTGCCATAGACACTCAGAGCTCGTCCGCCTCAGTCTCTCACGTAACGTGACAAGCAGGAGACGCGTGGAACGTATGCGTCTTGAAACCGCAGGGCCGAACAGACACTCGGCCTGAACTCCCGTGGCGGGATTCCCGCGTCCTCAGGTGCGGGGAGAGATGCTCCAGGGATCTCGTTGCGGACGCGACGACGGCACGCGGATTTCCCGAACTCGTGAGTGCGTTTGGTGGACGGCCGTGTGTCTTATCGACACGCACAGCTCTGCGTGGGATGGCTCCGACGCCGGCGCTGCGCCCCGACTGCCCACTCTCGTCACTCTCATAGGGGATCAATCCGATTGTTCAACCGACAGGTTTCTTAAGCCCCCGTCGCGTAGCGCGTGGTAGGTGCACTCAATGCCCAAAGACATACTGCTCATCACCGGGGACTTCGGCGAGGACTACGACGTTATGGTACCGTACCAGGGCCTAGAGATGGTCGGCCACAACGTCGACGTGGTCTGTCCGGACAAGGAGGCGGGCGATCGGATCAAGACCTCGATCCACGATTTCCGCGGCGACCAGACGTACATGGAGGATCGGGGACACGACTTCGAGTTGAACGCGACGCTCGCTGATGCCGACCTCGACGAGTACGACGCGTTATACCTGCCGGGTGGGCGAGCACCCGAGTACCTCCGAACGTACGACGAAGTCCTCGAGACCGTTCGGCACTTCTTCGACACGAACAAGCCGGTTGGGGCGCTATGTCACGGTCAGCACATCCTCAACGCCGCCGATGTCGTCGAGGGGTACGAGATGACGTCGTATCACGCACTGCGCTCCGAGTGTGAGGCCGCGGGATGTGCCGCCTGGGTGGACGAGGTCACCCGCGACGGCAACCTCGTGACGGCCCAGGGGTGGGACGACCATCCGGAGATCCTGTCTATCTTCCTCGAGATGCTCGGGACCGAGGTCCGACACGAGGAGGAGGTCGCGCCCGCAGACGACTGATCGCTCAGATACTTCACGGGAGATCATGTCGGCGCTTCACAGGAGCGTTGCGACGCTTCACGGGAGCGTTGCGACGACGCGCCCCCGATACCGTCGTTTCCACTACGGGGACGGATCGGCAAACGCCGATCGGAGGTGGTCGCCGATCTTGTTCAGTGCCTCGAAGCCACGAGAGAGGCCTTCACCGTAGGCTCTCCCGGAGAAACCGTGAATCATGTCCGGATAGTTGTGGAGGCGGACTGCCACGCCCTCGTCCTCAAGCCGGTTCGCATAGGTGATTCCCTCGTCGCGTAGCGGGTCGAATCCGGCGGTGATCACCGTCGCAGGGGGGAGCTCGCTGAGCGAGTCAGCCTGCAGCGGTGCGGCGTGGGGATTCGTGTCGTGCAGTTCCGTCTGCAGATACCACCGCCAGAACCAGATCATCTTCTCGCGCGTGAGCAGATAGCCAGTCGCGTTCTCGGAATAGGAGTTGGTGTCGAACGAGCGGTCAGTGATGGGCACGTCGAGGACCTGATGGACGAGCGACGGACCGCCCCGGTCTCGCGCCAGCAGCGCGACCGCCGTGGCGAGGTTCCCTCCCGCGGATCGCCCGCCGACGGCGATCCGGTCCGGATCCACGCCGAACGTCCCGGGATTGGAAGCGACGTACTTCGTCGCAGCGTAACAGTCCTCCAATCCGGCGGGGAAGGGGTGTTCGGGCGCGAGGCGGTACCCGACGGACACGACGACGCACGGAACGTCGTTGGCGAGGTGTCGGAGCGTCCCCTCCGGGGAGTCGAGACCGCCGAGCACCCAGCCGCCGCCGTGGAAGTACACCAGACACGGTGCCGCCTCTCCCCCACCGTCCGGGACGTACACGCGGACCGGGACATCTCGTCCCGGTCCGGGAACGGCGAACTCGGCTACGTGGTCCACCGTGGGCAGATTCTCCGTCTCCTCGGACAGCACCGATCGCAGCGCTCGCACCACTTTGATCCTCGCCCTGGAGCGGAGCATCCGATCGTCGTCGACCGCAGTCGCGTTCCACAGCAGTCGTCCGAGTGGTGTGGGATTCAATGACGGGGCTAGCTCGGGGTTCGGCTCCTCCGCGCGCAGGTATGCCATGGTGAATCAGATGGACCGACGGATGATCTCTTCGAGGTCCGTCTTCGTTACGCGGCGCGGGTTACCGGCAAGGAGCCGTTCGAGCGTACTGGCGCGTTCGGCGATGTGAACGACATCGTCCTCTTCGATGCCCAGCGTCGAGAGGCCGCCGTCGATACCGACGTCGCTGGCGAGCCGCTCGACTGCGACCGCGGCGTCTTCGGCCGCGTCGCCCGGGCTCGCCCGAGACGTGTCCTCTCCGAGCAACTCGGCAACTTCGGCGTACCGATCGAACGCACTCGCGGCGTTGTGTCTGATCACCTGAGGCAGCGTGAGCGCGATCGTGACCCCGTGAGGGGTGTGGTGAATCGCACCGGCGGCCATCGCGATGGCGTGTGTCGCACCGAGGCCCGCGTTGGTGAACGAGATTCCCGCCATCAGGCTTCCAAGCGCCATGTTTCGCCTCGCCTCTAGGTCCTGGCCGTTGTTCACGGCGTCACGAAGCCCCGAGCCGACGTGTTCGATCGCCGAACGAGCGAACTGGTCGGTGAGAACCGACCTCCCGTTGTAATCCGGGCGGTCGGACCTGCTCGCTGGCGCCGGCTTGGCGTCGTACCGGCGAGTGACGTAGGCCTCGATCGCGTGGCAAAGAGCGTCCATTCCCGAGGAGGCAGTCGGCCCCGGCGGCAGCGACACGGTCAGTCCGGGATCGACCAGTGCGACGTTCGGTCGCTGGTACCCACTGGAGATGCCGACTTTGAGGTCCTCGTCGGGAAGGGAGATGACGGTCACGGGCGACGTCTCCGAACCGGTTCCGGCGGTCGTCGGCAGACACGCCGTGGGGACGCCGGGTCCGGGGACGTCCTCGCCGCGGCCCGTCGGTGCTGCGACGTAATCGAGGATGTCGCCGCCGTGTTCGTGGACGATGCTGGTGGTCTTCGCGACGTCCATCGAGCTTCCGCCTCCGAGACCGACCACGAAGTCCGGGTCCACCTCTGCTGCTACCTCTCGGGCTTCCTCGAACGTCGACAGCGCCGGATCCGGTTCCACGCCGTCGTAGACCGTGTACTCACCGGACTCGATGGGACCGATCACCTCGTCAACGATCCCCGCATCGGCCACGCCGTCGTCCGTGACGACGAGTACGTTCGTCGCCCCGTGCTCCTGGACCACGGCTTCCAGTTCCTCGGCGGCACCCAGACCGAACGTAACGTTTCCCGTCGTGCTGAACTCCCAGACTGACTCGGGTTCGTACACCATCTTGTGTGGTAGTGACAACCTTGGCCCGATGGTAATACTTTTGCCCCGTACAGGTCAGGCGGCCGCGAGCGGCGATCGCTTGTACCGGACCCCGACCAGCCCGAGACGCGCTCACCCCACGTCCGCGACGATCCACGGCTTCGCGTCGGGATCGTACTCGGCGATCGCGCCGCTGTGGCTGCGCGTCTCGGGCGCGAGGACGCCGACGTGTTTCAGCTGCTGGACGAAGTTGAACAGAACGTTGGTGCGGATCACGTCGGTCCAGACACTCCGGTCGCGATAGAGCCGGTCGGTCTCGCCGCGCTCGATCAGCTCCCGAGCGCGGGCCGCGCCGCGGGTCGTGCAGAACGCGCTCAGGAAGACGTTCGGGTACTCGCGGACGAGTCGTTCGACGAGATCGAGAAAGTGAACTCGCGACCCCTCCTTCCGGAGCGCGTCGAGTAGCAGTCCGAACTCCGGGTGTCTGACGAACGAGTTCCGGAGGAGGACCGCGAGCGGCGGGTGGACCTCGGCGACGGTGCGTCGACCCACGTCCTCCTTCGTCAGGCGTAGGTGGTCGAGGTCCTCGATCCCGTAGCCGCGGAGCACCGTCGCGGCCAACTCGCCCTGATCGGTCAGTTCGTGGGGCGACCCCGTCGAGACCAGCCCGAGGGTGCGCGCGCTCGCGACGGTCTCGTCGCCGGCGCCGAAGCCGTACTCGTCGGCGATCGCGTCGACGAGCTCGTCGCGGGCGAGGGGGCCGTACCGGTCGAGCGCGACGACCGGCGCGAAGTAGTTCAACGGCTGCGCGAGACTCAGCGTCGTGATGTCGCCGCCGAACTCGTTCCCGCGGAGCCGTAGCGAGAGCTGCCCCTCGATGTCCGCGACCTCCGCAGTCGACTCCGCGCTCGGCGGCGAGCGCCACGCGGTCGCGCCGTCCTCCTCGACACCGATGACGCCGACGCCCTTCGCGCGGAGCAGGTCGGCGTGCGGCCTGACAGCGTCGCCGTGGCCCGCGAGGTACGACACGTGCGCGCCCTGCTGATAGGTCAGCGCCTGTCCGATGCCCCGCAGGAGGTTCGTCGACCCCTTCACCTCGATCGCGAACACGCGGTCGGACTCGGTGAACCCGAGCACGTCGGGGTACCGCCCGCGGATCGATATCTCGTGGCGACGACAGCGGTCGAGCACGTCGGCGTACGCGTCGCTGTGTGCCTCGGGAACGTGGACCAGCGGCTCGTAGTTCCGATCGTCGAGCGCGGTCACCACGCGATCGAACACCGCCGGCTCGTTCATACGGGGCGGACGCTCTCCCGGATAATAAGCGGTCTCCCGTCCGCCTCTCGCCCGCAGTTTAAATGCGATACCGCGGCACCCCGCCTATGGATCTCACGTGGGATATCGACCGGGAGGGCGACGCGTCGCTGGTTCGGTGTCGCGTTCGCAACGACGACGCCGTCCCGCGGCGCGTCCGGATCGAGAGCCGGCTCGACGCTCCCGTGCTCCCGCCCCGACGGGGAGGACTCCCGGAATCCGGGTGGGACGAGGCGGGCGTGACGCTGCGTCTCGATCCCGGCGAACGACGGGCGCTCGGCTTCGCGGCCTGCGCCCCGCCGACCGATCCGCCGGTCGAGCTCGCTGAGGTTGAAGCGGTCGACACGGCGGCGGAGTCGGCAGCGGACAGACCGATCGCGGGGGTCGAAGGGGCCGGATCGGCGACGGCGACCGCCCTCCGGCGGCTCGGAGACCACCGCCCGCCGAGAGCCGCGACCGCGGGCGGTGGGAATGAACTGAGCGGGGCGAGCACCGCGGGTAGGGAGGGTGGTTCGGACCTCACCGGTGCAAATCCGACGAGGTCAGCGCACCCCGACGGCGACGGCAACGGCGATGCGTTCGACGCCGGCGAACGGGACGCGAATTCCGACGATTCCGCGTCCTCGTCGGCCGGAGCGACCGAGTGGTTCGAGGCGGTCGAAGCGCGGCTGGACGCGGTCGAGACGCGGATCGACCGAGCGGAGCGGCTGACCGACGCCGACCTGGCGACCGCCACGGAGGCCGTCGCTGAGGCCGACGGCGTCGAGGGGTTCGCCGGACTCGACGAGCGCGTCGCCGCGGACGCAAAGCGACTCCACGAGCTGAGCGAGCGTGCGTCGGCGCTGGCGTCACGCGCGGAGGCGACCGACGCGCCGGTCGAGGCGCTGGAGCGGCTGGCGTGATCCTCGCTGTCGCCGGCGGGAAGGGCGGCGTCGGGAAGACGACGCTCGCGTACAACGTCGCAGCCGCGCTCGACGCGGTCGTCGTCGACGCCGACCTCGGGATGGCAGACCTCCCCGGCGGTCGCGGTCCCGACCTCCACGACGTGCTCGCCGGCGAGGCCGACCCGATCGAGGCGCTGCGCGCCGGTCCGGTCGACATCGTCCCCTGCGGCCGGACCCTCGCCGGCGCGCGGGCGGCCGACCTCCGACGGCTCGAATCCGCGATGGCGGCGATCGAGCGGGAGCGCGGCACCGTCGTCCTCGACTGCCCCGCAGGGCGGCGCGCGGACGCGGGCGTGCCGCTCGCCGTCGCGGACGCCTGTCTGCTCGTCGTGTCGCCGCGGGCGTTCGCGCTGGCCGACGCGATCCGGACCCGAGCGCTCGCCCGCGAACTCGACGCCGGACTCGTCGGCTGCGCGGTCAACCGGGTGACCGAGGAGCCGCCGACCGACGCGATCGCCGACGCGCTCGGCGCGCCCGCCTCGGTCGTTCCCGCCGACCCGCGCGTCGGTCGGTCGGTCGCCGAGGAGCGCCCGGTCGTGGACGCCGCGTCCGACAGCGCCGCGGCGGAAGCGGTTCGCGAACTCGCTCGGCGGGTGCCCCGCTGACGGGGAGGACGCGCGACGGTTCTCGACCCCTCGCGAGCCGCGAAGTCGCGCCTTTTTACCGCTCCGGGACGGACCCCCCACGATGCTCACGGTCGCCTTGCTCGTCGGCGTCGCCGTCCTGTCGTTTCTCGCCGTCGAGATCGGTCCCCTGTACGCGGCCGACCGGTTCCGGGACCTTCGGGAGCCGACCGATGTCGAGCGGGGCCGCCTCGACTATCTTCGCGAGACGGCCGGACTCGACGTGGGCCGGGTCGCGATCGAGCGCCGCGATGCGGGCGAAGTCGGCGGGGACGAAGTCGATGCGGGCGAGACGGGAGGGAAAGACGGGACCAAAGGCGTCGGCCCCGTCGAGGTCGCGGTCCGCGGGCCGCCCCGCCGGCGCGTGCTGTTCCTCTCGGAGGCCGTGCTCGACGGTCTGGACGACGACGTCGCGATCGGCCTCCTCGCTGCCGAGGCCGGTCGCGTCGAGACGTACTACGGCGAGTTCCGGGCCGTCGCGATCGCCGCGGTGCTCGGCGTGTTGGCGGCGCTCGTCACCGCGACGGTGCCGTTCGGCGCGGGGTTCGCGTCGCTCGCCGCCGTGGGGTTCGCGGCGTTCTGGGTCGGCCGGCGGGTGCAGTACGCGGCCGACGACCGCGCCGCGGACGCGGTCGGCGCGGGTCGCGTCGCCGACGCGTTCGAGCGCGTGGCGGCGATCCGCGACGTCGACCCGGAGACGGGCGACTGGTCGACGTGGTTCGAGGTGCAGCCGCCGCTCGGCGATCGGATCGCGGCGCTGCGGGAGCGAGAAGAGTTAGATGGGGAGTGAAACGACGTCTTTCGGACCGATTCGGACCGATTCGGACCGTTACCGGGCGCGCTCGGCGACGACCGCCGTCGCGTCGACGGTGACCTCGTAGCCGGCGACGGAGAGCGAGACGTCGATGTCGGACCCGGGGCGGCTGCCGACCAGCGTGTCCAGCGCGTCCAAGTCGACGTAATCGTAGAGGACGATCCCCGCTTCGTCGGCGAGGTTCACCGGTTCGACGCCCGCGGCGCCGGCGACGGCCTCGATGACGGCCCGGCTCGGCGACGGACCGCCGACGCCGTGTTCGACGCGAACTCCCTCCGAGACCGACTTGTGACCCCGAGAATCTCCCGTTGCGCTGCTCATACCGTGGGAGGAGAGAAACACACGGATAAATCCTCCCCCGCGGTTATTGATGTTGATACTTGTCGCCGAACGGAACGCGCCGGTGTGGGTATCGCGGTCGGGCTCGACAGCGACCCGGTCGGGCCCGACGGCGACGCGGACGGGGTTGTTTTCGCGCGTTCCGGACGCGCCGGATCCGACCCGCTGCGGGGCGGTGGAACCGTACAGATCGACGGCAACATGCCGGAACCGTTACCAACCAGCCACACGCCTATAGAGACAACTCGAATGCGACTCCCGGAACGACAGCTCGCGGTCCTTGAGGCCGCGAGCGCGACGGACGAACGGACGATAGACGAGATCGCGTCGGAGACCGGACTGAAGCCCGAGACGGTCACCGGCGCCGCCTTCGATCTCCGCGACGAGGGGCTCCTGTCCGTCGTCGAGACGGCCGCCGAGACGCTCGATCTCACCGACGAGGGCCGGCGCTACGTCGACGACGGGCTCCCCGAGACGCGGCTCTACCGCGCCGGGCTGGCGCTCGACGCCGACGAGTCCGCGGTCTCGATGGGACGGGTCATCGGCGAGGCCGACATCGACGGTCCCGAGGTCGACATCGCGCTGTCGAACTTCGCGCGCAAGGGCTTCGGGTCGATCGACTCGGGCGAGCTTCGGGTGGCCCCCGACGCCGACCCCGACGCAGACCCCGAGGCGGCCGCGCTCGCCGCGCTCGCCGACGGCGGGGACCCCGCGGTCGACGACGCGGTCCTCGACCAGCTCGACTCCCGCGGGCTCGTCGACCGCGG
>ENA-ORDC01002078-ORDC01002078.1-marine-metagenome-genome-assembly--contig:-NODE-2078-length-13062-cov-5.273007_pt1 | contig 13062 bp, 15 predicted proteins | sample MGYA00237783_ERZ508515 | MGnify/ENA primary metagenome ERZ508515 (study PRJEB26186, sample SAMN06268792) | marine metagenome | isolation source: Eden Landing Ponds, San Francisco, CA, USA | place... | reverse complement strand
CGTGCTCGGCTCCGACTTCCAGCTCGACGACGACTACACGCTCGACCGCGTGAACGCGAGCCAGTCGGCAAACGACGTTGTCCGGCGCGCCTACAGCGACGTGCCCGGGCGGGCCGACGTAGTGGCGGTGACAAACAACAGCGCCGCCACGCTCGCCCGTGAGTTTGACCTGGTCGTGCTCGACGAAGCGACACAGTCCACCTGCGCGGCGTCGTGTATCCCGCTGGTCCGGGCCGACCGCGCCGTGCTGGCCGGCGACCATCGACAGCTCCCGCCCTACAGCGCCAGCGATGAACCGCCAGAATCGAGCTACGGCCACTCGCTGTTCGAGCATCTCTACGCCGACGGCGGCGTCTACGACGGTGTTGGCCTTCAGCTACAGACCCAGTATCGAATGCACCGAGACATCGCGTACTTCCCGAACCGGCGGTTCTACGACCGCACGCTGCGGAACGGCCGGGCCGTCGACCCGCTTCCCGACCGGCCAGCGATAGAGGGGTACAACGTCGGCGGGCGGGTCGAGACCGTCGGGCACTCCAAGTCCAATCCCACCGAAGCCCGCCTTGTCGCGCATCTCGTTGAGGACCTGCTGTCGGACGTGCCGGCCAACGAAATCGGCGTCATCACACCGTACAGCGCGCAGGTGTCACGTATCCGCGAGACGCTCACAGAGCGGACCGACGCTGGAGACAGGGTGACTGTCGACACCATCGACTCGTTTCAGGGCGGTGAACGGACGGCCATCGTCCTCTCGCTCGTCCGAAGCAACGCCGAGGGGACCGTCGGGTTCCTCGGGCGGCCGGTCGACGGCCCCCGTCGATTAAACGTCGCGCTCACCCGAGCGAAGCAGTACTGCGCCGTTGTCGCCGATTGGCACACGCTCCGCTACGACGTGGACGGGAAGTGTACGGACCTCTACAGCGACTTCTATCAGTTCGTCTCGAACACCGACCGCCTGAATGACGTGGACCCCGAGTTCATTCCGGTGTAGAGAGCCACCGTCCGACTGCGATGGGTCCAAATATCTCCGACCCAACTGTCGCACATGTACACGGGGAAAACGGAGAAAGCCTGCTGTCTGTGCGGGAATCCCGACACGAAGACCCGTCTGGACCTGCCGCCGCGGGCGGTCCCGTTGCTCAAGCACGCCGACCCCATCGCCTGGCAGGACATCGTCGGCGAGGTGTCCATCTACTTCTGTGACTCCGACTGGGAGACAGTGCGTGATCTCGTGCTGGAGACAGGGATGAGCCCGCTGTCCCGGTGCAACGTAGCCCGCGCCTCCTTCGACCTTCGTGAAGATTTCGAGGCGCTGTTGAACGACATCCGGGACGAGCCGGACCACACGGAAATCGAAGCCGAAATGCGCGCCGAGGCCGAGGAGACGCTGGCGAACCGCGACGACCCCTACGTCGAGGAGCGGGACCTCGTTGAGGCCCGCGTTATCGAGTGGGTGTTCGAAGATACCGAAGGTGAGTAATCCTACGAAGGCAGCGGTATCGCTCCGTATCCAAACTGTTTTGACCACCCACAGCCGTGTGTCAACCGATGACTGTACGCGTAGGTGTACTCGGTGCGACTGGCGCAGTCGGGCAGCGACTTATCCAACTGCTTGACCCCCACCCCGAGTTCGAGATCGCAGCACTGACAGCCAGCGACGCGAGCGTTGGCGAGACATACAAAGACGCCGCCAAGTGGCGCGTCAATTCCCCGATTCCCGATGACGTGGCCGGGTTAGAAGTCCGCGCCACCGACCCGGATTCGGTGCCCGACGACGTCGATCTCATCTTCTCCTCGCTCCCGTCGAGCGTCGGCGCGGAAGTCGAGCCGGAGTTCTGCGAGGCCGGCTACACTGTCTCCTCGAACTCCTCGAACGGCCGGATGGACGAGGACGTGCCGCTCATCATCCCCGAGGTCAACGCCGACCACCTCAACCTCCTCGAGGTCCAGCGCGACGAGCGCGGCTGGGACGGCGCGCTCCTGAAGAACCCGAACTGCTCGACGATCACGATGGTGCCGCCGCTGGCCGCCCTCGACCGCGAGTTCGACCTGACCGACGTGCGCGTCTCGACGCTGCAGGCCGTCTCCGGCGCGGGCTACTCCGGCGTCACGTCGATGGAGATCATCGACAACGCCATCCCGCACATCGGCGGCGAAGAGCAGAAGATGGAGAGCGAATCGCGCAAGCTCCTGGGTTCGTTCGACGGCGCGGAGGTCCACCTCAACGAGATGGACGTGGCCGCCTCCTGTAACCGCATCCCGACGCTCGACGGCCACCTCGAGAACGTCTGGGCCGACACGGCAGAGGACGTCTCCACGGCCGACGCCGAGGCCGCGATGGAGTCGGTTACCGGCATCGACCTGCCGTCCTCGCCGGAGAAACTCATCACGGTGTTCGAGGAACCCGACCGCCCACAGCCACGCCTGGACCGCAACGTCGAGGACGGCATGGGCGTCGCAGTCGGCGGGTTCCGCGAGACGACCGACGGCGTCCAGTTCAACTGCCTCGCACACAACACGATGCGCGGTGCCGCGGGCGCGAGCGTGCTGAACGGCGAACTGCTCAACGAGCGCGGCTACCTGTAAGGGCCGACTTCGCCGACCGCTGTTCGCCCCAAATCGGACAGCTGCTGTGACCAACCCGATATTTTTCACGACCAGGCTTGACCACACCATATGGTCTCCCGCGAAACGAAGCTTCAGATTGGGCTTGTGAGCGCAGTCATCGTGATCTGGGCCCTCCTCTTCGGCGTGGTTACGCCTGGCCCGCTCGTGTCAGTAGCGCTCGTCGCGGCCACGTATTTCCTTGTTATGGCCGGAACACATCTGTACCTCGCTTTCTCGGATGAGAGCGAACTGATTCCAGTCGCGGCCCGCTGGCGGTATGTCGGGCTTGCGGCGCTGGTGGCTGTAGCCATCTTCCTGCAGGGAATCGTCGGGAACGTGCAATTCGGGGGCGTCACGGTCAATCAACTACTGGCCGGCGCGTTCGCTGTGACGATAGTGGGCTATTTCCTGTACGAAGCACGGGACGGCTATCTCGCCAGCCGGCAGTGACTACAGTTCGATCTGATTCCTGAGTTCGTCCCACTCGCCGGTTCGCTCTGCCCGCTGGACGTTCTCGGCGACGATATCGGCCAGCCGCTCGTAGTAGCTCGGCGTGTGGCCGGCGTTGTGGGGCGTGATGAGGACGTTCTCGAAGTCCCACAGCGGGTGGTCGCCGGGCAGCGGTTCGGGGTCGGTCACGTCCAGCGCCGCGCCGTCGATGTGGTTGCGCTGGAGCGCACTGACCAGCGCATCGGTGTCGACGACCGGGCCGCGGGCGACGTTGGTGAGCACTGCTTCGGGATGCATGGTCTGGAACACCTCCTCGTCGATGAGGTGGCGCGTCTCGTCGGTGAGCGGGCAGGCGAGACCGATGTACTCGGTGTCGGTGACCGCCTCGTGAATCTCGCCGAAGCCGTACACCTCGTCGGTCGGGCCGCCCTTTTCCGGCGAGTAGCGGACACCGACGGTCTCCACGCCGAACCCCTGCACGCGGTCGACGATGGCCTCGCCGATTTCTCCCAGCCCGACGACGCAGACGCGGCTACCGGCGAAGTCGTCGGTGTGGAACGACTGCCAGACGTGGTCGCGCTGGTGGCGGCGGGCGGTGAAAAAGCCCCTAGCGAAGGCAAGCCACGACCCGACGACGTTCTCAGCGACGTTCGGACCGTGGACGCCGGAGGCCGTCGTGAGCGCGATGTCGCGGTCCGCCAACTCCGAGAGCGGGAGGTGGTCGTATCCAGCGTATGTCCCTGCAAACAGCTTCAGCGAGTCGGCAGTATCGACCAGTTCCGGCGAGACGTCGTTGCCGGTCAGAACTGTCGCGTCCGCAATCATCTCCCGCTCGGCCTCGGGCGTCTCCGCGACAGCGATGTCCCACTCCGGCAGTCGCTCCCGGAGCGCTGTCACGTACTGGTCGACTGGCATGCCGTGCACGTCGTATCGCATCACGACTATGTCGGCCATTGAACCCCTCCTGTGGCGTGCGGAGCCATACCGTCTGTTCCACGCGGGGGGCTCAAAACGGTGCCGGCAGTCCATTGATCGCGCGCCAGAAATAGTATTGTTTTCACTACATTTAGAGACCAGGAGAACTACCATCCTGAATTAGTAAAATTTGCAGTAATAGTACGCCGATATCTTAGCATATTTGTAGGATGACCGGCGTAGAATTTCGAAGGTATGGGGAGACCGACTAGCGTTGCGGTAATTGACGACGACAAGGACTACAGACAGCTCTACAAACTTTGGCTTCCGGAAGAGTACGATATTATAGAGGCCGGTGACGGCCGTAGGGGGTTACAGCGAATCGACGACTCAATCGATGCGGTACTGCTGGATCGGCAGATGCCGAAGCTGAGCGGCGAAACGATCGCCTCGAAACTCCGACAGCGGTCGGTTAGCCCTTCGGTCGTAATGATCAGCAGTGTCAAGCCGGACGTGGATATTCTGGATATTCCCGTCGATTCGTATCTCAGAAAGCCCGCCGACCGGGACACACTGTTGTCGGTCCTCTCGACAGTTCACTCCCGCCGCGAGTACGAGACGAAACGCCGGGAACTCCTGGGACTTGCCGACCGACTGGAGACAGTCGACAACACTGTCCGGGCGACAGCACTCGCGGAGAGCGACGCGTACCAGCGGGCCGTCGAACGGCTGGAACAACACGACGTGTCACTCGCCGACGCAGCGTCCGAACCGTAGCGCGCAGTGCGTTCCAGTTCAGACACAGAGGGGCGTCAGACCGCGGATTCGATGCAAGACAATAGGTTTTAGCGGGCGCGGGACACCGTAGCGGGTATGGAACACGTAGACGTCGCCATTGTGGGTGGTGGCCCGGCCGGGTCGTCGGCGGCCGAGGCTGCAGCCGACCACGGGGCCGACGCCGTCCTCCTCGAAAAGGGGGTCCCCAGGGCCGACCGCGAGGGGACGGGACCGGACTCGACGGACGCCGCCGGGCTGCTTGATTACTGGTTCGACATCATGGGCATTCCCCGGTCTGAGTTCCCCGAGGACGTGGTGCTGAGCGAACTCGACGGGGCGAAGTTCTACGGCCCCTCGACGGAGATGACGCTCACGGAGACCGGTATCAGTTCCAGTTCCGATGGCTTCGGCATCACGTTCCACCGGGCGCGGTTCGACGACTGGCTCCGCGAGCGGGCGACGGAAGCGGGCGCAGACTACCGCGTCGGCGTCAGCGTCACCGGCGTCGAGACCGACCTGGGGAGTTCGCCGCGACACACCGTCCGACTGGCCAACGACGAGGACATCGCCGCCGAGTACGTGATTCTCGCCGACGGCCCACAGCGGACGATCACCGGCGGCACGCTCGATCAGTTCCTCCCGGCCGGACAGACGATGGCCGACATCATGCCCTCGAACAAGGCGAACCACATCGCCTATCAGGAGCACCGCCGGATGCCCGAGGAACTGTTCACGCCGGAGTTCATCGAGTTCTGGTGGGGCATCATGCCCGGCCACACGGCGTATCCGTGGATTTTCCCGAACGACGCCCCCGTCGCCCGCATCGGTCTAACGATGCCCATCGGGTTGGACATCGACGCCTACGACCGCAGCGAGTGGGACCTGCTCAGAGAGAGCGACGAGAGCATCCCGCAGGGCCGGAAGTATATCGAGCGACTGCTCGAACAGGAGTTCCAGGCGTACGACCTCGACGACTTCCCGCTCGTCGAGGACCGCGGGAAATCGAAAGGGACGGAGACGTACCCGATCTCCTCGACCCGACCGATAGAATCCCCGGTGGGTGCCGGCATCGCTGTGGCCGGCGGGGCAATGGGGACCACCTCGGCGTTCCACGAGGGCGGCGACCACGTCGCCGTTCGCACCGGAAAAATCGCCGGCCGCCTCGCCGCGAACGACCGCCTCGAACGGTACAACGACGCCTGGCACGACGCCATCGGCGACGAAATCCTCCGGAACGTCACCTTCGCCGACATGGTTCGGGACTGGCGACCCGGCGACTGGGACCGAGCCTTTAGGACCGCCAACGACCTGATGGACGCCCGCGGAATCAAGGCCGACGCAGCGCTCCGTGGCGGGCTCAACGGCCTCAGGATGGTGTTCTCTTACAAGTGGGGGAAGTTCTCCTATCGCAACGGCAAGTACGTCCAACTGCGAGAGGACGACTACGCAGTCTGAGCGTCAGCCTTAGGTGTGCCACCGGCGAACTACGGATGCGTGCCTTCAATCCCCGGCTGAGACCCGTTACCGGGACGATGACGACCCGGAGAACCCGGGCACGCGACATGACCGCGGTTCACACCGCATCCGGTCGCCATCACCGGCGACCCGCCAGACGGTTGCACCGTCTGGGCGTTCGGTGATTACGTCGTAATCACCCGCGCTCGCGGCTGACGCCGCTCGCGCATGTGGTCGTCCTTCGACGACCCGCCCGGCACGAGGGTTTGCCGGCTAACATGGCACACCGCCGAGGATGATGCCGGACGTTAGTGTTCCGGGCGATACCTTCAATTTTACCGGTATAATCGAGCGTATGACGGTTCCTATCGCCCGTATTCTGGACAATTCGCTTATAACCAAAACGGGCTGAGTATCGAGATGATACTAACGATATTATAGATAACCTCTGGAGGTGCGTGTTCGATGCCTCCGCGTGATTACGATGATCGTCGGGTAGAGGTCTACTTCGGGCCGTCACGGAAGGTTGACGTGACTAAGGAGGAACTGGCGGAGTTCATCATTGAGGAGATGGCTCTCGAACGGTCTGATGGTGGTCCAAAGTGGACCGAAGGGGTAGCCGAGCTCGTCGAACTTGGGATGGAAGCGTTTCAAGACCAATATCGAGATGAGCCAGAATATGCTGAGGAGATTGCGAAACTGAACCGGAAGCTCGATGAGTACCAGAGTGAGGTCAGAGAAATTTCCACTTCTCAAGAGGAACCGATCGACACCCTCATTCAGGCATCCAAACTAACCAGACGTGTCCAAGCCCGCATTCTGAAAGTCTTGTCCGAGCAAATGAGAGAAAATGATGGTAGGACTATGTTTGTTGATTTAGTCGATGTGGCCAGAGAGGCTGATCTGGACTATAGTGTTGTCTCACATCACGCTCGTCTACTGGATATTGGTGGATTCCTTCAACGGAATACATACGGCGAAAAAGCAAAATTGAACCACAGAAATTCATTCGAGAAATACTGTATTTCGAGGTTGATTGATTCGGAGTCGATTCAATAATTCCTAATGATTAGTTCGGTTCAGTTCAGTACAATCTTCTTCAAATTTTTCTATTCTAAACGGTAGCTCTTTCGCGGCCTCTCTAACCGAGATTTCTCGTCTGTCAGCGATAGCAAAGCACATCAGTTCCTTCCATTGTGAAATTAGGCTGAAAGTGTCGGCACCATCTCCAGAAACCGATTCCTTGAATGCCCACTCAAGATAATAGTTGGATGCTGTCGGGCTGATGCTTCTAATTGCTCTGAACTGAGCTACCACCTTGAGTATCTTCGCTCCATTCGACATATACTGGTTCCACGCCGAGATCGCGGCCAATCGTTCTCGATCTTCATCGTTCGTCACATCTCGATACAATACTACGTCAAGTGCCGCCTGTCGGAGACCAACCGCAATGAGAAGTGTTATCGAAAGGGCGGCTCCCGTCCAAGTAGGCGGAGTTAACCAGGCGGGAGGAGAGAGATTTTCTGGGAGAAATGGTAGCAAGCTAATTACTACGAGAGCGAGAGCAATATTTGTCTCTCCATCAGATAATAGCTGGCCAGCATCATTGTACGCTTCTCGAGCTTCTTTGGCAAGAGAATCGGAGGATTTCTCTATTTCCACAGCACCCTTTCTCACATACTCAGTACCAATATCTACGAAATCTTCCCGTAATTCCTGGGTAAACTGTGACCCAGGATACAATGAGTAGATAGATTCGAATCCACGTCGTGGGGAAGAGAGAGTACCAATCAATTCAATTCTATTCACGAAAGTAGAAAAATTGTAAGAACCACGGCAAATAGGCTATCAAGAGCATCATCAAAGCCTGTTCTAATTGATCTCTGGCCATCCGAGAGTGCAAATACTAATAGGATAAATATGAGACTCAAAGCTGAAAAAATTATCAACAGAGTGGTTTCAAGTCCTACAAAATAAGACGGTATAAGAATCACTACTCCAAGAATAATAGCCGTTCCGGGTTCAAAGAAGAGTACAAGAATACAATATCCTACCAAAATTGTGAGCGCGGTAGTGGGTCCAAATACAAAAGCTAAAAAGCTGGTTATTACTCCCAGAACGGCCGAAAAACGCCAGTTCAGTAGGGCAAAAAAGAGTAGGAATCCAATCGCCGGTAAAAAGAGAGGCAATATCATACTAAAGGCAATAACATCGATCGTAATTTTTGTTATGATTATTTCAATACCACCACGCCAATTAACCAGTCTGATTTCAGCGGCTTTGGTTGATTCACTATGAATCGACAGCAATTATCACACTCTAACTAAGAGACTATCTATGAGTAATCGAACTGTTCGAATCTTGGTTACACTAATTTCAGTCTCCGCTATTGTTTGTTCCATCTATGTACTATACCGTTCCGTACAAGCCAATGGTTACTCTTCGGGGGTAGCCTCTGGAATAGCTACGTTAGGATTGGTTGTTGTTACGATATGGTACGCTCGGTCAACTGGGGAGCTCACAAATCTCACGCAAGAGCAAATCAAGGCCACTAAGATGGGGTATGCACCTAATTTGAATGTAGAAATTGATCTCCAAGAAGACAACTTAGTGGCTGAGGTTGAGAATACAGGTAATGGTCCAGCAAGATCACTGACGATTGATTTTGATGTCGTTCATAATCAGACAGCATATCGTTACAGGGCCAAGTTCAAATCCGATGTTGGAGAAAACTCAATCATAAAGATACCTGACAAAGACAAAGTAGTTCTCACACCGGAGTTTGAGGTCCCGAAAGTTGACCCGAATGTGGGAACTGGACGGAAAGTGCTGGAGTTTGCTTTTGGAAGGTTCGACAATACAGTCCGAGGAATGAGCGAAGTAAAGCAATATGGAGAGTTGATTGAACAATTCCGCTCAGATAATGAAGACTACAGCGAAGTCTTTCCACCAGTGCATTGTACTGTCAGGTATACTGATATAGCTGAAGAGAACTCGTATTCTGAAGAGAAGCTACAAAATCATCGGGCCTCATTGACAGATAATTCATTAAAAGGAATTTCTGAGACGAATCAATTTATGCACGGTATACATCAGTCGCCAGATACGAGATTAGAATACCTCCAGAATATTCTCTTAGGGAATGGAGATAGCCCAAACAAGACCATTATGAGAGTGGAGGAGATCGAAACAGAGTCGACCTCTTCTTGATGGGTATGGTGCTCATCGGTTCGCTCTGAACAATCAGAGCGAGAACAAGCTCCAGGAACATAATAAAAATGTTATATAGAGGATTGGAGAGTTGCTCGATTATTTGTATGGGGCCTGTGTATGGCATATTGTGCGCCAAATACCAGAATTTTGGTATTTATCGATAATAGAGAATAGTCCCGGGCGTACATTTCGACCGCTTCGAGCGCTTGCTTTGCCCGTCGTCCGCTTGAGAGTCCCCAGCCAAACACTCAAGAATCGCATACACATATCTCAGATATGGCGACGATAGAGATCGACGACGACGTTTACGAGGCATTACAGCTCCCGGAGGAGGAACGCTCGCCCGCGATGAAGCGGGAGTTGGCGGTCTCGCTGTACGCCCGTGACGTTCTCTCGTTCGGGAAAGCCCGTACGCTGGCGGAGATGTCGAAACGGGAGTTTCAGGAACTCCTCGGCGAACGTGAAATCGCCCGGCACTACGGCGAGCGGGAACTCGAAGAAGATCTCGACTATGCCGGATAGTGGGCTGGTCGTTTCTGACACGTCGCCCCTGCTGAACCTCGCGCTCATCGACCGTCTCGACCTTCTCCGAACACAGTTCGCCGACGTTACCGTCCCACGCCGCGTCTGGGACGAACTAGCCGAGGGGGAGGAGGGCCTGGAACCGCTTCGAGAGTTACGCGATGACAGTTTCTTGAGCATCGTCGAGGTAGAGCGCTCGAACCTGTTCGTCGAGATTTTCCACGAACTTGATCTCGGGGAGACAGCAGCAATCTGCTATGCAGTCGAACACGACGCTGACCTCGTTTTGCTTGACGAACGGGACGGACGACGCGTCGCTCGGAGACACGATTTGGAGGTTACCGGCGTCATTGGTATTCTTCTTCGTGGAGCGAAAACCGATGAGGTAGATTTGGAGCACGAACTCGATGCTCTCCGCGAAGTCGGCTTCTGGATTTCCGACGACCTCTATTCACGCGCACTCTCGGAAGTAGACGAGTAGCAGTTCTGTCTGTAGGCGGCCAACCGACGGGGCCGATTCCACTTCCACCGGGCCTACTAGTAGTTTCTCGCCCGGTAGTGTTCCGGGCGTACATTTCGAGTATGCTATTAGAATAGTCTAAGAATAACATAAATCACTTCAGTCAGAGACTACCGTTGAATGGGATTCACCCGTAGTAGCCACTCTCCCTTGCCGAGTATCGGAAAATGCCGATGATAACGATCCAGGAATGAGGTCTGCCGGGATTACTGACATCTGTCAGCTTTCGATGATCGTGCAAGATACAAGGCGCATATTCAGCAATTCTGATTGGCTATCAGACTGACTCGCTGGTGTTCTTTCACGGAAACTGATTGAAACACTGTGTTGTGAGAGAGCTAACAAGGCAGTTTCTTTGAAGAAACCTGATTTCTTATTGGAATCTTTTCAATTTACCACCCCTCCCGACATAGAGTATACTGGAACAAGCACAATGGCTGCACTCACTGATTCAGAAGCCGAGAATATGGAACAGAAGGTTGCGCTTATTACCGGTGCTTCATCTGGCATTGGGAAATCAACGGCCGAGAGACTTGCTCATGCGGGAGTGCGCGTCGCACTGGCCGCCAGGCGAGAAGACGAACTCAAAAAACTCGCGGACCGAATCGACTCCGAGGGTGGCGATGCACTCGTTGTTCCCACCGATGTTACCGACAGGAATGATGTACAAGAGACGGTTGATAAGATAGAAGATAGCTTCGGTCGTCTGGACATCCTCATTAACAGTGCTGGGATGATGGTACTCGATCAGGTTCAGGAGGCCAACATGAACGAATTTCAGCGGATGGTCGACGTGAATGTCATCGGATTGATGGAGGTCACCCAAGCAGTTCTGCCGATCATGCAGCGGCAAGAATCCGGTCACATAGTCAATATTTCGTCACTCGCTGGACGGAAGTCATTCCCTGGCGCCAGCGGCTATAGCGCTTCAAAGTATGCTGTCAATGGCTTCTCTGACGCACTCCGAGAGGAGTTCACTGGCGAGGAGACGGAGTATATCCGCGTGACGGATATCGAGCCTGGGTTTGTCGAGACTGAACTCTCAGAGGGACTTCCGCCGGAGTGGATGGAGACGCTTGATCCAGATGACGTTGCCCGGTCGATCAGATACGCAGTCAGCCAGCCGGCACATGTTGACGTCAACGAGATCCTCCTCAGACCAACTCAGATGGAACTGTAACGCGTTTCTCTGCTCAGACTCATGGAATATACAATTGTTCTCTGTGATAATAAGACCGTCAACAGGACCGATCAAGTCGATATTCTAGAAGCAGGCGGAGCTACCGTCGAAACACTCGATGAGAAGACAGAAGAAGCCGTTGCACAGGCCGTCCGTGGAGCACATGGCATCGTTGTTGACGCTGCCACACCCGTCACGAAACGCGTCATAGAGGGAAGCAAGACACTCCGAGTCGTCGGACTCTGCCTCTGTGCTCATACGGATGCGTTCCTGTGAACTAGCAAATAAATTCTTCATTTGGCGTTGCCCGCTCATCTAGGAACTAAGTACGCAACGAAACCCAAAATACACACGAGTCTCGTGCTGCATTGACGCTCTATATTCAGCAGGCGACTCTTGACAGCATTCCGGCAGTTTGATCCAACGCTGCTGAATACAGCGCGCGAGTCGGTCAGGCACGGACCGGAGAGACAGCCGTGAGATCCCGCCCCGAACGATCCGAGGACGGAGCCTCGATACAGCGAGCGGATTCGTTCTGGTGGATCGACAATTATTTTATGCAGTTTTGATTACACGGCGCGTATGGTTGAACCCACGATGCCGTTCGCCCTCCGCAACCTGAACACGGTCTTGCTCTCGCTGCTCGCCGGATTCCTCGCAGCAATCGTCGTCGGCCCAGTCGCGTACGTCGTAGGGACGTCTCTCGGATATACGTTCACGATAGGGACGCTGCTGGCCAAGGTTCTGTTCAGTTGCCTCGCCGTCTCGACTGCGTTCTTTCATTTCGGTAGAGATAGCTAGCTGCCCTACTCGTTGTCATAGGTGGGCCGTTCACCGATGGCTCGTGTTGAATATGTCCACAGTGCCGCATGGAACGTCACATATCCACAGACTATCGCTGACAGTGTTCGGCGGAGGCTCACTGGCCGTATTGAATACACGCTCTATATTCAGCAGGCGATTCTTGACAGCATTCCGGTAGTTTGATCGAACGCTGCTGAATACAGCGCGCATATCTTGCACTGAGACATCTCGAAATATCCGCTGTTCGGATCGGTCAATACAGAGCCAAAACAGGGTAGCCGGAGAGGGGGATGATGAGAGTGAAGTAAAAAGAGACCACTAAGCACTTATCGCTCTATTGAGACTCTGTGCTATGGATCGTCGCCGATTTCTTGCGCTATCTGGACTTTGTCTCACCGGGGTAGCAGGTTGCACCGCCGAAAACGATCAACAACAGACGACCGCTGTTCCGACTACTTCACCAGAATATGATCTGGATATTGAGTTTAGTGGGCTTCAATCGGGTGTCGTAGAACTCTTCGAAGACGCCTATGAGCTAAGTTCAAACCCTGGCTCTCAATATCTCTTTTTGAACGTTTCAGTAACTTCGGGTCTTAGACCAGCAGTAGAAGACATCATT
>ENA-ORDC01002076-ORDC01002076.1-marine-metagenome-genome-assembly--contig:-NODE-2076-length-13071-cov-4.696167_pt1 | contig 13071 bp, 12 predicted proteins | sample MGYA00237783_ERZ508515 | MGnify/ENA primary metagenome ERZ508515 (study PRJEB26186, sample SAMN06268792) | marine metagenome | isolation source: Eden Landing Ponds, San Francisco, CA, USA | place... | reverse complement strand
CTCACAACGCTGATACTGCTGCTGGCTGGCTGCAGTCTGGTCCAGCCTGAAAAAAAGACTCCTTCGGAGCCGGAAGCGGACATTGACTGTGAATGGACGGTAATGCGTGGCGTTGCGGAACTGGTGAGTTTCGAGGAAAATACCGCGGCGATGGATTTCTTCCCCGGGGAGATCCGATTCCATACTGAGATGGGTGATCGCGACTGGGCTCCAGGGGATGAATTCAAGGTGCTTCTCGAAACATCGGATCATCCTGAGTGCGGAGAGCCGAGAGTGCGTGAATTGAGCCCGCTGGGGCCAGACGCCTGACCGGAGTCGACATTGCCCTTTTCCTTTCATGCTCTGGTCGCATTTGCTGTTACCAGCCTCTTTGCCGTCGCAATCGCCGGCTCCCTGATCGTTGACAGCCTTCTTTCCGGCGCCACCTACGGCGTTGCGCTTGCCGGCCTCGGATTCATCGTCATGGCCAGGCTGCGCGGCGCCCGTGCGCTTCCTCCCGCTGACCGGGAGATCAAGCTGATCGGCTTTGCCCTGGCGATCTTTGCACTCGTCAGCCTTGCCACCTGGGCCCTGAACGGTTTCGGGTACGAGGACTTCAAGAACCTGGGCAAACACGGGCGCCTACTGCTTTTCTGGCCACTTCTTGTCGCGCTGGCCTACTCAGGGTTACGGGAAAGAGCGGCCCTTCTGGGGCTGGCGGGGTGTGCGGCCCTCGCAGGCCTGGTCGCGGCAGAGCCCCTGCTCTGGGGTGAAGACATTCACCGGGCGAATGGGGCCACCAACGCCATTCCCTTCGGCAACCTGTCACTGCTCAGTGGCCTGATGCTTCTGGGTCTGGCAGGACCCCTTTTCAGCAACAGGCACTATACGCCCTGCCTGCTGGCACTGCTCGCCGGTCTGTTGGGCCTTACCGCCGCCTACCTGTCCGGCACCCGGAACAACGTTCTGGTCCTGCCGGTCCTGCTTCTCTTTCTGGTTCTTTTTGCCGGCCGCCGCCAGCGGATTGTCTCGGCCATCGCCGGACTGCTGATTCTGGGACTGTTCGTGGGCCTGGAATCACGGCTCGGGGAAGGGATTATGGCAGTGCTGGACGGGGACTATGGCCGGGGCATCCAGTACCGGTTCGATGTCTGGCAGCACGCGCTGGCCCTCTTTACCAGCGCCCCTTTCTCCGGCGTGGGCGTCCAGGGTTACGCGCAAGCGTTACAGGCCAGCATTGAAGCGGGCGAGCTGCCCCAGGGGCTGGCCCGCTGCTGTCTCGACCACGCGCACAACGACCTGTTCCAGATCCTGGCCACCCGGGGCCTTCTCGGGGCGCTCTCCTGGCTGTTGGTGCTCGGTATCCCATTCACCCAGTTCCTGCGTTACGCCCGGCATGAGAATGATCGGGTCGCTTCACTGGCTCGGGTTGGCGCCATGGTCCCGCTTGCCTACCTGATCTTCGGGCTGACCGAAGCCACGCTTGAGCGCGGCATCTACATCACCTTCTACCTGCTGAGCGTAACCTTAGTGACCCACCTCCTGTTCCGGGCTCTCGATGAGAGCCTGACCCGTACGCGAAGCCAGCGACTCAGCGCCACCGTGATCACCTACAACGAAGCGGACAACATTGGCCCCTGCCTCGAATCCCTGAAGGGCCTCGCGGACGAAATCATTGTTGTGGACAGCGGGAGCACCGACGACACGGTCGCCATTGCCCGGCAATACACAGACAGAATCACTGTCACTGACTGGCCCGGCTTCGGCCCCCAGAAACAACGGGCCCTGGAACAGGCAACAGGGGAATGGGTATTGTCCATCGATGCCGATGAACGGATAACGCCCTACCTCGCCCGGGAAATCAACCACAGGCTTGCCGGGGAACCCAATTCGGATGCTTTCAAGCTCCGCTGGGCCGTGACCATTTACGGCAAACGTCTGGACTTCGGCCGCAGCGCCCGCGCCCCGCTGCGCGTGTTCCGCCGAGAAGGCTCCGCGTTCTCCAGTGCCCAGGTCCACGAAGCCATACTCCTTCCGGACGGTGCCCGCATCAGGACACTGCGTGGCCGCCTGACCCATTACACCCACCGCGATTATGGCCACGCCCTGGCCAAGAGCGCCCAGTACTCCTGGCTGAGCGCCCAACAGAAAGCGGAGAAAGGTAAGCGGACCCGGACACTGCTCTACCCGACACTGAGGGCCATTACAACCTTCATTCAGGTCTATATACTACGGCTTGGATTCCTTGATGGGCCGGTGGGTTACCTGATGGCAGTGACCTATGCCCAGACCAGCTTTAATACGTATGCGGGGCTCTGGACCTTGCGAGGGCAAGACTATGTCCAAAAAGATAAAAGCGCTAACGAGTATAAGTTGTGATGACTGAACAGCCTCGCCTTGACCCCGAGCATTTTGGTCAGCACTACCCTTCTAAACTGGTTGACCGGCTCATCCGTTTTTCACAGAACTCCTCACCTCGAGGAATCAGTTCTCATACGGCCAGTCTCATCCGTTCGCTGACCACCAGATTCGCAGAAAAACCCTTGGACCTCGAGGCTCAAGGCATTCGGCTCCGCTGTTTTCTCGACGACAATTACTCTGAGAAGAAGTTTATTTTCACACCGTGGCGATTCGATGCTGGGGAACGACAATACATCGAAACATATTTACCTTCAGACGGTGTATTCGTGGATATTGGGGCCAATATAGGCATTTACTCCCTGACTGCACTCAAGGCGCTGGGCAAGACTGGACAGCTTGTCGCCATCGAACCAAACCCCAACGTCTATGAACGTTTACGATTCAACATTGACGCCAACCTATCCCAAGATGACGTCTCTCCCACTATATGCACTCTCCAGTGCGGCGTTTCAGACCGAAACGAAACACTGGAGCTTTATATCAACCAGTCAAACCTTGGAGAGAGCTCGGTTCGTCGGTCAGGCCGACGTCTACCCGGAAACGATAACGACACCCAAAGACCTATCCAGACAATACAGTGTCGGCCTTTACTCGATATTCTCAAAGAGCTTCAACTGTCTCGAGTTGATGGTATCAAGATAGATATTGAGGGAGCCGAAGATAAGGCTCTGGTGCCTTATCTCGAGCATGCCCCGACTTCTCTTTTGGCTCGCTTTATACTGATGGAAAACTCAGAAACAGCCTGGGAGCTTCCCCTGTCCGAAAGACTGAAAGAACGGGGTTATCAGCGGGTTAAAGACTACGGCATGAACAGTCTTTACAAACTCGACCCTCTTGAAAGCAACACAGACTCCTGACCCTGGCGCAAGCATTAAATCATGAAACTTTCCGTCATAATGACCACCTACAACTCACCGCGATGGCTGGAAAAAGTACTCTGGGGCTACAGTGTCCAGAGACATAGAGACTTCGAGGTGATCGTAGCCGACGACGGGTCAGGACCAGAAACCGCTAGCCTGATCCGGCGCATGCGTGAAGAGACCAACATGACCCTCCACCACATCTGGCAGGAAGACGATGGTTTCCGCAAATGCCGGATTCTGAACAAAGCAATCCTCAAAGCGAGCGCCCCCTACCTTGTCTTCACCGATGGGGACTGCATTCCCCGATCAGACTTTCTGGAGGTACACGCCCATGAGGCAGAAACAGGACGGTTCCTGTCCGGCGGCTATCACAAGCTCCCAATGGAAACCAGTGCAGCCATTACGAAAGAAGACATTCTGGAAGGTGCTTGCTTTGAACTCCCGTGGCTGAGACAACATGGGCTAAAAGCCAGTTACAAGAACAGCAAACTAACCGCGACACCTCTCCAAGCAAAGATTCTAAACCGCCTGACTCCCACCAATTGCAACTTTAAAGGATCCAATGCGTCTGCCTGGCGTGAGGACATACTGAAAGTGAATGGCTTTGATGAGCAAATGGCATGGGGAGGCCTGGATCGCGAGATCGGGGTACGACTGGTCAATGCTGGTATCAAGCCCAAGCATGTGCGCTACAACGCCATTGTCATTCACCTTGACCACAAGCGCGGCTATAAGAACCCTGAGCTGGTACGGCAAAACAAGTCACTAAGGGTATCTCGTGAAAAGGACGGCACAACCTACACACCGCACGGGATTGACCAGCTGCCTACGGAGGAATGAAAACGAGTTCTAGCCTTCAGGGCGACCGGCGCGACGCTTAACTTGAATGGGCAACTGTACTGCCTAAGCTTCTTGCTTATGATTCGCCTCTTGGGGCAATAATGAATCAAGAATTAACGCCTTTCCCTAAATTCGGACCAACTCATAATGCCCGGAGAACGCCACCTTTTCTAATAAAGGCTCCAACTACAACATTATCTTAAAACCTTCCATGCGGGCACTGCCCCGCCTACAAACTACTCAAACTATTCCCATAGCCCACCAATTTCATTAAGATATCTATCGATATTAACGTTTTACGGATATGAATATGCGGATACTTATCGCAAGCTTTCCCCGCGCAGGCTCAACCATGCTTTTTCGAGCCATTGCAGGACTCCCCCAAAAAAGCTGGACACCCAAGAATCCAGTTTGTGAATTTGTGCGTGACCTATCAGACTTGCCCGACAAGCCGTTCTTAAAAACACACAGCCCTGCGCCGCAAAGTTTACCTGACGACGTTCGCGTAATTTATCTTTATGGCGACCCCATAGACTCTATTGTATCATCAACAAAAAAACGCTGGGACACCAACAGTTGGCGGATGAATAACTGGTTTCAAGATTACGAGCCAGACCTATACAACAGCGATGATTTCCAGCTTAAAAACAACTTCGAGTCATGGATGTCGCCACAAGACTACCCCGTACTAGCAATCCGTTATGAATCTTTATGGGAAAATCACGAAAAAATCGTCAAGTTCATAGGGTACAACTTTGCACTCCCCGAAAAGAGAAATAGAAATACCGAGATAGAAGAAAACCTGAAAAACCATTTAAAAGAAACATATAAAGAGCTGATAAAAAGAGTAAAAGAGGCTCCAGATACAGCTTTAATCCAAAAAGAAAAAATAAATAATCCCAAAACGGAACAGGTGCCAACCCCCGATGAAAGGACCAACCTCAACTTCCGGATCTGCAGAATTTACGCTCGGATACATGAAAAATTGATTCGAAAAATCAAAAAAATAGGAAACTATTAAAGCGACTATAACTCTAACCCTGTCAGGCAACATGACACCAACGATAGCCTGCCCCGGATAGAGTTCTAAAAGCAGTACTTTAAACAGCTTTTAGATGTCTAGAATATCGAGACTTGCCACTGCCAAGGTCCCCGGTTAAGTGCGCAGAGCCTTAAAAAGAATTCGGCGCAGAGCCAACTCAAGTGTGTTGAGCTTTTTCAACCAGCGACTCCCCTGCATGGGATAGTAGCACCAAGGCTTGGGGAGACTGTCACTCTCACAGCTCAGAAAATCCTCTGCTACCGGCAAGACCTCGGTTGACCTGCGGTACATTGCTTCAACAGCCTCGGAAGACATGATGTGGAACGGATACAGGCCGCACGCACGGCGTTTCTCCGCAATGCGCAGAGCCAATGTCTTTTTCTTGCCCCGATAGGCGGGCACCTCGGGCAACCACATGGCGAAGGGGGCGAACAAGTGCCCCATCCGGCCGAAGAGCTGTTGCGCCTGACGATCATTCTCCGGCTCAGAACGTGCGAACTTCCAGCCTTTTGCCAGAAGTCTCTGCGGCCGAGTCACGGAGACCGCCGAAAAATAGCGTCCAGCGCTCTGGCCGGATGGTGCTCTGAAATACAGTCCAGCCGCCTCATCATAGGTCATGATGGATTCATTGCGCTCGCGATTACTGCCTTTCAGGAAGCAGGGCTGAATGAAAGCCAGGGATTCATCCGCATCAAATCTGGCTTTGATCCCATTGATCTCCTCTGAGGAAAGGGGCCGAACCACCTGCATATCGTCCTGCAGAAAACACACCAGTGACTCTTCGCTGCAGTATTCAAGCGCCGACTGCATGTTCCCGTAGAGACCACCCAACTTATGCGTGGACACATTACCCGGCTTCAGGACCCGGTGATTGCGCTCAATGCCGTCGAGAACCTTCACTGTCTCAGGGTCATTACTGTCATCATCAAATACGATAATGCCGGCGTCCGGTACACACTGCTCAATGGAACGTACGCAGTTCTCGAGAAACCGACCGCGGTTAAAAGAAAAAACGCAGAAAATCATGTGAAGGTAGCCCTGATGAGTGTTCCAATCTATTTGCGCCGATCCAGACGCCCTTCCCGGTACCAGGATTGCATAAGACGTAACCAGGTTCGGAGACGGGTCTTTGTTTCACTGCCTGAATAACGCCCCTTCTGAACATGCCGGATCCGGTAGACCCCGGGGATCTCAACGGGAACACCCTGACTCCGTACAAGCCAGCGGAAAGCCCGATCCTCATGAGCCTTGCGCCAGCGATCTGACGGCGTCTGATAGAGCTTCAGCGAGCGGCAGTAGCCCACCGCCCGACAAACATCACCGTGAGCGATCTGGAGTGGTCCCGTGGCGCGTGAAGGATGCTGGGCGGTGAACACATCGTCATCCACATCAACAAGCGCGGGCTCACCGGCCCCCTGCCGAAGCATCGGGTTATCTTCCCGCAGAAGCTCAGTACACCGCTCCTCAGAGGGATACACAAGAGCATCACGGCGATTCTGTAACTGTTTAGCCAACCCATCAAGACACCCATCACGAAACATCAGATCGCAATCCGTGAACCAGACCCAGTCCGCTTCGGTGTTCAATGCTGCCCGGTTACGGCCTATACCACGCCGGAACAACTCTTCTTTTCGGTAGGGGACCCAGTTCCAAGTTACGTTGGGAACGTCCTGTTGCCCGAAGAAGTCCAGCAACCGTTGAGTCTGTTCATCCTCTGGGCAGTAGCAGACCGTCATGGTCACATGGAGCTTTGAGGGCGGGTACTGGACCAATGAACTCAGCTGGTACATCAGGAAATGCGCGTAGCGCCAACAATGGCTGACCACTTCCAGTTCCAGAAACCCGCTACGGGCAGCTCGCTTTTCAAAATCGGGAAGATTTGATTCAAACCAACGCGCAGGCACCCACCCCTTGGCCGCCAAGCGGTAAAACCAGAGCACGAAATACGCGTAGAAATCCTTGAATCTAGAACCCATAAGGGACCATTGGCCACTCGGAGAGCGATTTGACGAGGAAGGATGGTAGCATGCTGATTATCAATGCAACAGTTGACCTGCGGTTGAAGCCTCTGCTCCCTGTGATTCCAGAGGATCTACGATGGGCAATTTTCAAGGCAACTGAATGCTGTACAAACAATGATCAGACCCTTGCTCAGGAGGCAATGTGGCAGCCTTTTTCACTAAAAAATCCAGCCGAACGCAATTTGGTCTGGTTAACTGCATGAATAACCGCGGCCTCGGGACCGAGTCCCGTCTTTTGCGCGATTTCTTCCGGAATCATTTCCCCGACGTTGACTTCCAGATCTACGAAATTCCGGCAGGACGGCGAGGTAAAGATTTTGATAGCACATGGCACAATAAACGTTCATTCCGTAGATGGCTGAATGACAAGGATGTTGTCATGACCATCGAGCAGTTCATGCCCAACCTCTTCAACGCGTGCCGCGAGCGCGGGATACGCACCATATGGCGCCCCAACCACGAATGGATCCCCACTCAGCTCTCGCGAGATGACTTCAACCGCGTAGATATCATCATGACCCCCCAACATGCCTGCGCCGATTTCCTTGAACAGCATTTCGGGCTGAGCAATGTTGTCCGGAACCCCTGGATTACCGAACTCCCCATCCATAAAAAACAACCGTCAGCAGACAGGACCACATTCCTGTTTAATGCCGGTAGGGGGGGCCTGGGGGAGCGCCGTAACCCTCAGGTCGTTATCGATGCATTCAGCAAAGTCTTGGCAGCCAGGAATGACATCCACTTTACACTGAAAACCCAGACCGAACTCGACGTCTCTCCGCTAACCTCTTTCAGCGGGCGTAGCTTCTCCTACATCCGGAAAAACACCTCCTACCGGAAAAACCTTTCGTACTACCGATCAGCGGATTTTTCCCTCGCGCCTTCTAAGTGGGAAGGCGTTGGATTTGCCATCCTCGAAAGCCTCTACTCCGGCACTCCGGTACTCACAACGGATGCGCCCCCTATGAACGAATGGATTCAACATAAGGAAACCGGATATCTGGTACCAGTGTCCTACCCGGATGTGACACTTCCAATCCCTCACGACAGGGTGAACCTCGAGGGTGTGAACTGGGTAAAGGCAGCGCTCTGCAACGTGGATGATGTGGTCGACGGAATCCACTGGCTAGCGGACAACAGAACCCACTTTTACGAACGGTTCAATGCTGCCAACAGAGAGACGCTGACCCAACGGAAGGCGGATTTCATTGCCTGTTTTCGAGCGCTGATCGATAACGGGTTTCAGCCAGATCGCGCCGCAGCCGAAACCAGATACGCAACTTCCGCCAAAGATTGAGCGGCTTACGCCCAAACTTGTCACGCTCCTCCCGAAGGAACCAATCAACCGCCTCAAGCACCCGCTCACTCGAGCGCCCGTCCGTAAAGCTGTGCAGCTCCCGGCAATACGCGCGCATCGCGGAAACCAGTGATTCCGGCCGCTGCAGCGCTCTCTCCAGAGCAGGCTCAACCTCGGAAGCTTCCGCCACATCAATCAGCCACGGCCCCGGCATACGGGTATTGAGCGTCACCACCGGCCGGTCCAGGAACATGAACTCGAACATGATGGATGACGTGTCGCAGAGCATGACGTCCGCCTGCGGGAGATACGGAATCAGGTCCTCATCACTTTCGATGAAGGTCAGGTTCGGGCCCGCCAAGGCACGGTAGCGTACCACCCATTCCGGATCCATCTTGGGGTGCAGCGTGACCAGGAAATGCCAGCGGCCGGAATCGGCCATGCGGGCAATCTCGTCATACAGTGCCGGGGCGGCTGTTACGCTGCGGCTGAAGGTGGAGGCGAAGAATACGGTCGGTCTGTCGCTGCTCTCCGCGGGGCCCGAGCTCTCAGCCTCCTTCAGCAGCGGGTCCAGCTTGGGCCAGCCGGTATGAGCCACGGAGAAGAATCCCTTCTCCCGGGCCAGCTCCTGGAAACGTTCAGTGTCTCCCTCGGCATGGGTGCAGTACAGGTCGAACCAGCCGCGGATCCGGTAGTGGTCGCTCTCCGCCTCGGTCTCGTGGCCCCGCTTGTTTCGTGCCAGACCGTGGAACACCTCCACCTTGATGCCCGGAAAGAACCAGGGTACCCAGTCGCCCGGCACAAAGGTGGCAACAGCGCCGTACGCCATGACCTCCCGCACTGTCTCCAGCCTCAATTCGTCCTCGCTGAGGGGTGCCGCGCTGCAGCCGGCCACGAACCACGCGACCTCGTCCCCACGTGCACGAATGGCCTCCTGGAGGGGGCGCAGGATGGAGTAGGAATAGGGCTGATTCACGAAGAACAGGTAACGCGCCATCAGGCCTCGACCTTCTCGAAATAGCGCCTCATGACCAGCAGCGAGATCAGCCATTCGCGGCGTGTGTCCATGAAGCGGGCCACATGGGCCTGTGCGTTGCGGATGATGGCTTCGGCCGCCTCCGGATGGGCATTGTAGTAGCGGATCTGCTCTTCCAGATCCGAATGGTCATCCGCCAGACAGGCGTAGTGCACATCGGGTTCCAGCGCCCCTTCCATGAACCAGGTCTCGTAGCGCGGCCGCCGCATCAGGCACAGGGAGTTGGAAGCCAGGATCCATTTCAGGTTGGTCGCCACATCGTTCCCTTCAATGCTCACGATGTAGCGGTAATTCAGCTGTTCAGAGGCGGGCATGAAGCCCGTATGCCAGGGCTTGCCGATCGACTCCTCATGGTTGCAGCCGACATCACAGAGCGGGCTGTCATGATAGCGCTCGAGAAAGGCCTTCCGCTGCGGCTGGCTGCCCTTGCCCCGCCAGATGGCGATGGGCTCTTTCTCCCGGAACGACAGAGGGTCCGGTACCATGAAGTAATGGCGAACCTGGTTGAGCTTGAGCAGGACGGAGTTGGCGTTTTCGCCCGCTGACGCAACAGGGCGGCTTTTCACGAAGCTCGGGTATTCCGGCACCCAGGTTACATCCCCGAACTCATAGCGGAAGGGCCGGTCATCGGGAAGGCAACGGAGCAGGCGCTTGAAGTCCAGGTAGTAGGCGGAGCGCTGGCCCCGGCGTGAAAACTGCTGTGGCCGTATCGCCTCGGGGCCTGGATTGAACGGTGCTTCCAGCCGGTTGTACCAGGCCACCCGCGCATCCACCTCCGCCTTCGCTTCCGGCTCCAGCGCCGCGTATTCCTCCATCAGGCGCTGCCCGTGCCACAGCCAGTAGGAGCGGGGCACCACCAGGTCGAACAGTGCGGTGAGGTAATAGCCCAGCTTGTGCAGATTCCGTTCATACCGGGTCGTCAGCTTCATGGGTGACCCGCTCCTTCACTGTAGCCCGCAAGAACATGCTCCCAGGCTGTGTCCAGCCCCAGTGGCGAGTCAGTCCAGTCCAGCTTCAAAAGTGACCGGTGAAAGCGGTCCAGGTTGCCACGCTGCCAGCGTGCCCCCGTAATGCCGCGCGCCCGCTGTCGCCCCTTGTCGAAATCAATCACGTAGACCGAGCCATTAACCCAGAGGATATTGAAGGCGTTGAGATCCGCATGATCGATGCCCTCGTCATGAAACCTGCGGACGGTTCGGCCCACCGCTTCCCAGTGTTCCGCTGCCAGGGTACCGAGCACGGATGGCAATGGCTGGGCGGATTCCAGCCGCTCCACCAGGATCGCCGCCCGGTAGAATACCCCCGCCCGCGGCCAGAAAGCAGCAGCCACCGGCGCTGGAACAGGCAGCCCCCGTTCGACCATGCGCTGAAGCAGATCAAATTCCGCAAAGGCCCGGCTCTGGGCAACCCCGGTGCGGACATAGGCATCCCTGGAAAGATGGGCCATAAGCCCACCGCGCTGGTAGAACCGTAACACCAGTTCACCACCCGGCGCCGTCACGAACCAGGCACCACCCCGACCGCCCGCGTCCACCGGCCGTGCAGCGCTTCCCCAGGCATTGGGTCGGAACCAATCAGTGTTGAATGAAGGCGACCAGACGGCACTCACCCGTAAACGGGCACCATCATCGCCGAAAAAGTCTGAGGAATGGCTCATCGGGGCTGCTCTGATCGGATTCGCTCGCGTCGATTTCCTGCGGGAAATGGGACGTCACAGGCATACTGCGTTATGATATGCCTTCGTTGATGCAGATGGGTGATGGTGCGCCCGCTGCCTGCGGCATTCTAGCAAGCAACAATCAGACGACTCCAACCCGGGCCAGTCCGACCTAATCCATGCTGAATGATTCATCCGGCACATCCGTCAACTCCATCTGCATCCTCCGCCTTTCCGCGATCGGCGACGTCACGCATGTACTGCCGGTCATACACAGCCTGCAGAAACAGATGCCCGGCGTACGCATCACCTGGATCATCGGTAAGATGGAGGCGCGCCTGCTCGAGGGGCTGCCCGGTGTCGAGTTTATTGTATTCGACAAGAGCGCCGGTCTGCGTGGTTACATTGACCTCTGGCGTCAGCTGCGGGGCCGGCGGTTTGATGTACTGTTCCACATGCAGGTGGCACTGCGCGCCAATATTGCAGCCCTGCTTGTGCCAGCGAGCACCCGGGTTGGCTACGACCGCGAGCGCAGCAAGGACCTCCACGGCCTGTTCATCAACCAGCGTATCCCCAGAAGAAGCGGGCAGCACGTGCTTGACTGCCTGGCCAGCTTCCCTACGGCCCTGGGGCTCAAACCAGCGGAGCCCGAGTGGCACCTCCCGGTTGCCGAAACGGACAACGCATTTGCGGACCGTGTACTGGACCCTGCCCGCCCGAACCTGGTGATCAGCCCCGTTGCCAGCCATGAGCTCCGGAACTGGCCTACACAGCGGTATGCGGCGCTGGCGGATTACGCGGTACACCAGTACGGGGTGCGCATCATCCTGGTCGGTGGTCCTTCTGAACAGGACCGGCAGTACTGTCAGGCGATCGAAGAGGCAATGCAGGAAGAGGTGCTCAACCTCTGCGGGCAGGACACCCTGAAACAGCTCGCGGCCCTCATGGCCCGGGCGGATCTTGTCATTGCCCCGGATACCGGACCGGCGCATATCGCCAACGCCATGGGCACCGACGTTCTGGGGCTCTTTGCCAGCTCCAATCCATACCGCTCAGGTCCCTATAACTCAATTGAGTGGTGCGTTAACCGTTACCCACAGGCATTGGAGCGCTTTACCGGCAAGCGGGTCGAGAGCGCCCGCTGGGGTGCCAAGGCAGAGTTCAACGGCGCCATGGAACTGATAACCGTTGACGACGCCACCGCCATGCTTGACCACTGGATGGCCCGGCGCCGTCAGAGTGCCTGAGCCTCCATCAGCGGCTGTAATCGCGATAGGATTTCTCTTCCACGAAACGTGACCCCAGGGTGAGGTTGACCCGTTTCTTGAGCGCCGCGCGCTCGTCGTTGGTGAAATAGACCGAGCGGGCCAGCTCAATGAAGCGCTCACCGAAGCGCCCCGCAGCCTCCTCTTCCCGGATAGCGTCCTCAATCTCCCAGAGTTCCTCGTTGACCGCCTTCAGCTCCCGGCGCTCCGCAGCAACACGGTCAGGCTCCGTAATAGCCTCCTGCCAGTGCTGGCTCAATGCTTCGAGTTCCGTGTGCACGTGTTGGAGCTTGTCCGCATCCTCGATGCGCTCAGACTTGATCTCGAGGATGGTGATCTTATCCAGTACTTCACCAAAGGAAACCGGTATCCGGATCGTGTCAGTCATTGGCGTTCTGTCGCACCCCTGATGGCATGAAATCGAGCGCAGCAGTCTATCATCCGTTGCCCGCCTTTGGTTCATCAGCCAGTGACAGATGGGAAACATCCGGCGCCGGCGGCTCGGGCTTTTCCTCCTCAGCTCCAAGATCCTCGCCGGGCGGCGCTACTGACCATTCATCCAGGTGCTCGAAAACGGGTTCCGGTTCCTCCCGTGTGTCCCCCAGCCGCTCGCCCGGAGCGCCCAGGCTGAGATCCGAGCCGGCCAGAAT
>ENA-ORDC01002075-ORDC01002075.1-marine-metagenome-genome-assembly--contig:-NODE-2075-length-13080-cov-2.554103_pt1 | contig 13080 bp, 9 predicted proteins | sample MGYA00237783_ERZ508515 | MGnify/ENA primary metagenome ERZ508515 (study PRJEB26186, sample SAMN06268792) | marine metagenome | isolation source: Eden Landing Ponds, San Francisco, CA, USA | place... | reverse complement strand
GAGCCAGAATCCGAGGTCGATCCCCGCCGTGACGCCGCCGGCAGTGACGACGTCGCCCTCGTCGACGACGCGAGCATCGACGGCTTCGGCCCCAGACTCGCGGAGGTCCTCGATCGCGCCCTGGTGGGTCGTCGCACGCTTGCCGTCGAGCAGTCCCGCGGCTTCGAGAATCATCCCGCCAGTACAGACCGACGCGACGATCGCACCGCGTTCGTAGGCCATCCGAACAGCCTCCGGGAGGTCGCCGGACTGGACCTCTGCCCAGGCGCCCGCGACGGCGCGGTCGTTCCAGCCGCCGCCAGGCACGAGGAGGACGTCCGCGTGATCGGAGAGCGCTCCCTGTGAGGCGATGGTGAGGTCGTGATTACCGGTCGCACTCGTCGTCCCGCCGAGTGTCACGAGTTCGACGTCGAGATTTGCACCTGCATCCGCTGCGTTTTCCAGCACCTCGTAGGGACCGAGTGCGTCCAGTTCGTCGAAGCCGTTGAACACGACGATCTCGACTGAGATGGTCTCGGACGAATCCATGGCGCCTGTGACTCCTCCGCGTGGCAAAAAACCCGCTGCCGGGTTGGCAGCGCTGGGGATCGTTTCGGGGCCGAACAGTTTCGGGATTCGCCGTTCCGCTCGGGGTGGACGCGGTCACCGGATCACAATACAGATAAAGCACCGTTTCGAATCCCCGTGCAAATGGAACTGGGTTTGGCCTTCGCCGTCGGCGTCACGCTGACGGTGCTCACCGTGCTGGTCCACTTCTCGCGGGGCACCGGGTGGAGCCCGAGCGAGGACATTTCGCAAGCAGTGCTCGAACAGCGGGCGCAAACGGTGCCGGAGACGGACTTCCCGGAGCCGTCCAATCGCACCTTCAGCGCGGGGGGCGGAGGCGCCGTCGCTGCCGTCGGTGAGGGCGAGGAAGGTGCGGAACTCGAAGAGGGCGAGGAAGAATCGTCCAGTCCCGCGGACATTCCCGAGGACGAGATCGAGTACTTCGAGGTCGAGTTCGTCAAGGAGGGTGAGACGATCGAGGTTGCGAACAACGAGCCGCTGCTCGATGCTGGCGAGGACGAGGGCTGGGACCTGCCGTACGCCTGCCGTGAGGGCCAGTGCGTTTCCTGTGCCGGTCACATTCCCGACGGTGACTCGCGTGACTTCGTGGAACACGACGACCAGGAGATGCTCGACGATCCCGAACTCGAGGACGGCTACGTCCTGACCTGCGTCGCCTACCCGCGCGGGGACTTCTCGCTCGAGACGAGCGAGTCTCCTTGAGCCGCCGCGTCCATTTCGCTTCTCCGACGGTTTCCACCTGGACCGATTAGCTGGGCAGCTACGTAGACGTGTCAGACTTCGTGGATAGTTGGTAGTGTACGTATTCGTCCGCCAGTGGCCTAGTTTCCCCGCTTCTCTCGCGTTCTTCGAGTGGTGGTCGTCCCCACACCTCCCACCACATTCATGTCTGGACCTCCGGTAGGCACGGAGTGTGTCGGGGCAGTCGCATCGAGAGAATCTTACAGAAGGTGGACTCGCCCGTCCACTCGCACGCCTGGCGTGGCCGATCGTCGTCATCCAGTTGCTGCAGGTCACCTACAACATCGCGGATACGATCTACCTGGGCTGGTACGATCCGACGGCTGTCGCGGCGATCAGCCTCGCGTTCCCGCTGCTCTTCCTGATCATCTCGGTCGCCGGCGGGTTCACGACGGCGGGGAGCATCCTCGTCGCGCAGTACACCGGTGCGGAGGGCGAGCGTTCGGCGGGCCGCGTCGCCGGCCAGACCCTGTCCTTCGTGGGCTCGCTGTCTATCGTGCTCGCGATCGTCGGGTTCCTCCTCGTCGATCCGATGCTGGCGAATCTCCCGGTGCAAGCCGAGACCGGCGAGGAGGTCGTCCCGCAGATGGCCGCGTATCTCAAGGTCCTCTTCGTCGGCCTCCCGGCGATCTTCGGCTTCTTCGTCTTCGCCGCGCTCATGCGGGGCTACGGCGATACCCGGACGCCGATGCGGATCATGGTCGGCTCCGTCGCGCTCAACGTCGTCGTCGACCCGATCCTGATCTTCGGGCTCGGCCCGGCGCCCGAGCTGGGGATCGTCGGCGCCGCGATCGCGTCGATGGGTGCCCGGGGGCTCGCCACGATCGCCGGCCTGTACGTCCTCTTCCGGACGAACCGTGGGCCGTCGGTCTCGACGGCGGACCTGCCCTTCGATCTCGAGATCATCCGGCAGATCCTCTCGATCGGCGTGCCGAGCGCGCTCGAACAGTCGATGGCTGCCATCGCGATGGTCTCGCTGACGACGATGGTCGCGCAGTTCGGCCCGCCGGTCGCTGCGGCCTACGGCGTCGGCAATCGCCTGGTCTCGCTGGTCTTCCTGCCCGCGATGGGTGTTGGCCGCGCGACGAATACGATGGTCGGGCAGAACCTCGGCGCGGACAAGGCCGACCGTGCGGAGCGGGCGGTCTGGCTCGGCGTCGCGGTGTCCGGCGGCGTCATGGCTGTCGTCGCGCTCGTGGCCTACGCCGTCCCGGAGCCGATCGTCGCCGCGGTCATCGGCGCGGAGAGCGAGTACTCCGCAGAGTCGATCCGCCTCGGCACCGAGTATCTCCGCATTCGATCCGTCGAGTTCGTATTCATCGGGATCATGCAGGTCGTCCTCGGCGGCTTCCGCGGCGCCGGCAACACCCGGACGGCGCTGATGATCTCGATGGTGACACTCTGGGTCGCTCGCGTGCCGACGGTGTTCTACCTCACGGTCGTCCGTGACTGGGGCCCGACCGGCATCTGGATCGGGATGACCCTCGGGCACATCCTCGGCACGCTCGTGGCCGTGCCGTGGTTCCTCCGCGGCACCTGGAAGGAGGCGGTCATCGACGATGACGATCCGCGGGCGCCGTCGGCAGCAGCAGAGTAAGTCGGTCGCCTCCAGGTTTGGATACGCTTTTGGCGGTTTGGTGACTATAATTGGGTGAGGGCGCATAGCTCAGCGGACAGAGCACTTGGTTCCGGACCAAGATGCCGCGGGTTCAAATCCCGTTGCGCCCGCTCATCCTCGCTTTGCTCGGATTCGCGGACGCAACGACCTTCGAAATTCCTACGGATTTTCTCAGTCCCGTTGCGCCCGTGCAGCGCCGCAGGCGCGAACCGGCGCGAGGGATTTGAACCCTGCCAGTCGCAGCCCGCGCAGGCCGAAGTCTTCGTGAGCGTAGCGAACGAAGGCTCGGTAGACGAGCGGAGCGAGTCTTCCGGTGGCCGAGCAAGAACGTCTGGCTCGGGTTCAAATCCCGTCGAGCCCGCTTCCTCCTCGCTTTGCTCGTCGTCAGCGGACTCGACGACCCTCGCAAACGCGAAGCGTTTGCTCGGTCCCGTCGAGCATGGGAGTAGCCGCCGAACGAAGTATGGCGGCGAGCGAATCGGACCTCGAGATTTTAATCAGGGAAGTCGCAGCGCCCAAGCAAAGCGAGGGCGAGCGTCTTCCCGTGGTCAAATCCGTCGAACCCCTTTGCAGCGCCGATCGTCCGAATCGGCAGCGGGATCAGCGGCACTCAGCGAGTCGTCCCACTCGCCCGAATCTACGTCCGCTCCTCCCGATCGAATAACGGCTCGTTCGACGTCAGCCCGGCCTCACTCAACACCAGCGGCGCACAAGCATCCGGGTCCCGCACCTCGTTCCGTGGGCATCGAGAGTTATGGCGCTCCCCTCCCAAGTGGCGGGCATGGACATCGGTGTCACCGTCGGCGACTCGATCGAGCGTCTCGAGCGGACCGGCGTGGACTTCGACTTCGTCGAGGTGTCCGTTGGCGAGGCCCAGCCGCTCCCGACGGATGCCGCGGCACCGCGCCTCCGTTCGGCACTCGCCGCGACGGAATCGGACCTCTGTATACACCTTCCCTTCCGGCAGGTCGTCGCGACCCCAGTCGAGCAGCTCAACGACGCGATCGTCGACTATCTGGCGGACCTGCTGTCGTGGGGTGGCACCGTCGGGGCGAACAAGGCAGTCCTCCACGCCACTGCCCGCAATCCCTACGACACCGATCTCCGGTCGACGATCGCCGACCAGCTCCGTCGGATCGCCGCCGTCGGCGAGGAGCACGGCGTCGAGGTCGTCGTCGAGAACGTCGGCCACCAGAAGCAGGGCATCCAGCTCTCGGTGCTCGCGGATCTCGCTCGCGAGGCAGACGTGCCGATCTGTTTCGACGTCGGCCACGCCTACATGGAAGAGGGCAACGACGGGATCGACCGCTTCTGTTCGCGGAACGCCGATCGGATCTCCCACCTGCACGTCCACGACGCACGCTCCCGCAACGACACCCACATCCCGATCGGTGCCGGCGAGATCGACTGGGAACTCGTCGCCGAGCACCTCGGTGGCTTCGAGGAGACCGTCGCCGTCGAGGTCTTCACTGACGATCTGCCGCTGCTGCGTGACAGCGCGGACCGCATCGCCGACGTGCTCGGAGCGTCGAACTGACCGAGCTGCGTCGGGATCGGGGTGACGAGGGTCGCCGGGGGCAGTTCGATTACTGCACGACGTACCCGCCGTCGATCGTCAGCGTCTCGCCGGTGACGAAGGAGGCGTCGTCGGAGCACAGCCACACCGCGGCGTCGCCGATTTCGTCGGGTTGGCCGAGGCGGCCGATCGGGGTCGCGGCCTTGGTCGCCTCCATCATTTCGGGGTCGTCCTCCTGCGAACGAGCCACCATCGGCGTGTCGATGACGCCGGGACTGATCGCGTTGACCCGGATCCCCTCGCCGCTGTACTCGATCGCTGCGGTCTTCGTGAGCCCGATCACGCCGTGCTTGCTGGCGACGTAGGGGCTCAGATTGGGAAAGGCAACCAGCCCCGCAATCGAGGAAGTGTTGACGATGGAGCCGCCACCGGATTCCAGCATCGCGGGGATTTCATTGCGCATGGCCAGGAAGACGCCCTTGAGGTTGACGTCGATGACCTGCTCCCAGTTGTCGAGCGGGTGCTCACCCGCCGGTTCGGACTCGCCCTCGATGCCGGCGTTGTTGAAGGCGAAGTCGAGACTACCGTAGGTCTCGACGGCCGTATCGACCATCGCCTCGACCTCGTCGGGATCGCTGACGTCGGTCTCGACGACGGTCGCTTCACCACCGGCGTCACGGATGCGATCGGCCGTCTCCTCGGCCCCATCGACGTCGACGTCTGCGACGACGACGTTGGCGCCTTCGTCTCCGAAACGCAGTGCTGCCTCGCGGCCGATACCGGATCCACCGCCCGTTACGATCGCCGTCGAACCGTTGATTCCATTCATTGGTGGGCCTCCGGCGTCGGCGCGTCGAACGACGACGCCTCACCTCATTCTACGGTCGCTCCCGGGATAAAGACGGCTGGCGGTTCTCTCCGAATGGGACGGGTTGGACCGTCGAGCGCAGTTGGGTCCGCGCCGATCAGAGGTCAGCGCTGTTGAACTGGTAGTAGCCGATCAAGAGCGGGACGACGACCCAGAGCACGAGCATGACCAGTCCCAGTTCCGGTGTCTGGTAGAACGCGTCCGTCTCACTCACTTCGCCGGAGTTCCCTTCAAGCGAATCGGCGACGTCGGGCAGGAGGGCGAACAGTCCCGTGGAGTAGGCCGTCCCGGGCGACACGTTCGTCACGATGTATGCCCAGTCGGGATAGTCGGTCGTGAACTTGAATCCCTGCACGACGTAGACGATCGCTAACGGGACGACGTCCCAGATCAGCTCGAAGAGGACGAAGAATCCGATCGCGAGCGTCGTCGCACGCGTCGTCGATCCGGTGGTCGCCGAGATGCTCACCATGACCGCCGAGTACACGGCGACGAAGAGGAGCGTCAGGGCGACGAACGCCAGGAGCGCGTAGAGGTTCAACCCGCCGATGATCACGGCACCGAAGATCAACCCGACGACCAGGCCGATCGCCAGTCCCGTCGCGAGCACCCCGGCACGACCCAGGACTTTGCCGACGAAGACGTCGCGGCGGGTCGTCGGCTGGGAGAGCAGGAGTTTGATGCTGCCGAGTTCGCGCTCCCCGGCGATCGCCTTGTAGCCGACGATGATCGCCGCGAGCGGGACGAAGAGGGCCGTGAAGCCGAGGGTGAAGAACACCAGCCCGCCGAAGGTGGCCTCCTGCTGACTACCGAACAGCTCCGGTGCTTCTGCGTATCCGTACGTCGTGATCATCGAGAGGAGTGCGAACGTCACCACGAGCGCCCAGAGGGCTCGCGACTGGATGGCGTCGCGGAAGTCCTTCTTCGCGATGCTCAGTGCGCTCATGCATTCACCTCCTGGGCCTCGGTCGTGTAGCGAACGAAGAGGTCCTCCAGGGACGACTCGACGACTTCGAAGTCCTGGATTGGAGCGACGCCGTCGTCGATCGATTCGAGGACGCGGAACTTCGATCGTTCGCCGACCGCGAGTCGGATCCGACCGTCCTCGATCGCGACGTCGGCGACGCCGTCGAGCGTCGCGATTTCCTGGCGCACCGCGTCGTCGACGCGGTCGAGCGTGACGTACAGGGTTTCCCCGGTTTCCGTGGCGTTGCGGAGGCCGTCGATGGAGTTCTCCGCGACCAGTGACCCCTGATTGATGATGCCGACGCGGTCGCAGACGGCTTCGACCTGTTCCATGATGTGACTCGAGAAGAAGACGGTGGCGCCGCGTTCGTTCTCGGCCGTGATGATCTCGCGCATCTCGCGGGCCCCGTTCGGGTCGAGGCCCGTCGAGGGCTCGTCGAGGATGAGCAGTTCAGGTTCGCCGACCAGCGCCATCGCGAGCACGAGTCGCTGGCGCATCCCTTTCGAGAAGCCACCCGCCTTCCGGTCCGCCGCTTCCGCGACACCGGTCCGCTCTAACAGCTCGATCGGATCCTGGTTGGATCCTTTCATCTCACAGGCGAACTCGACGTGCTGGCGGCCCGTCAGTCGATCGTACACGTGGTAGGCGTCGGGCAGAACGCCGATCTTCTGGCGGACGAGTTCGCCATCGTCCTGGGCGTCGTGACCGAGAACGGTCACCTCGCCCGCCGTCGGTCGAACGAAGTCAAGCAGGATGTCGATCGTCGTCGACTTCCCCGCCCCGTTCGGGCCGAGAAACCCATAGATCTCGCCTTCCTCGACCGTCAGATCCAGGTCGTCGACGGCGAGCACGTCGCCGAAGCGCTTGGTGAGTCCCGAACACTCGATAGCTGCCATGGCTGGAAATTGGGGCGGATCCCTGAAATAAGTGCGCTGACACGGGGTAGCAGCGCGCCTTCTGACCGGCGCTGTTCCGTCGCACTGGTCCACGCTGCAGGCGTCTCACAGCAGGTAGAACAGCGGGAACAGGAACACCCAGACGATGTCGACGAAGTGCCAGTAGAGGCCGAACAGCTCGACGGGTTCCCCGTTCCCATCGTAGGCCCCGTTCCACGCCCGGACGAGCATGAAACTCGCGACTGCCATCCCGAGGATCACGTGGAGCGCGTGCAACCCCGTGGTGAAGAAGTACGCCGACGCCTCGATCGAGCTGTCCCAGTAGACGCCGTGGGCGAACTCTTCGGTCCACTCGTACGCCTTGATCCCGAGAAAGACGAGGCCGAGCGCGAGCGTGCCACCGAGCGCTCCGACGAGTCGACCACGGTCTTCCTGCCGGGCGTACTCCAGGGCGAGGACGACGAGGAAGCTGCTCGTCAGGAGGATGTAGGTGTTGACCAGCCCGGGGAGCACCGATGGGGGAATGGTCTTCCAGGTCTCCCAGCCGAGTCGAGTTCTCGCGAAGATGATCGACCCAACGACCGAGCCGAAGACCATCACGTCGGAAGCCAGAAACACCCACATGCCGAGTTTGGCCTTCCCGACGCCTTCGAAGGGCCATCGCTGTGCCACGGGCGATTCTGGGGCGGCGAAATCTTCGCGACCGAATTCGAGCGACCCCACGAGCAACACGAGCAGTCCCGCCGTGCCGGTCGAAGCCGCGAGCACGCCGCCCCGCTGGGCGAGCCCGAATCCTAGGAACAGAAGGCCGACGCCAAGCGCGACGACGATCGGCCACGGGCTCGCGTGGTCGGGGTGGCGTTCCTCGGCGTCCTCACCGCTCTCGAGGGCCGGTTCGGTCTCTGCCGTGCCCGCCCCATCGGCTCTCGCCGCGCCGTCTGTTCCCATCGAGCGGTCCTGGGCACTCGTCGCGTCGTCGTGGGTCTCGACGAATTCGAGGACGCCGTTCCGGTAGGTGGGTCGTCCGGGCCAGTTTTCGAGTGGCGGTGGCGACGACGTCGCCCACTCGCCGGTTCGGACGTACTCCCACGGCCGACCGTCGGCGCTCGGTCCGCGCACGGCGCTCTTCCCGAGGTTGTAGAACATCACGACGAAGGAGAGGCCGAGCAGGAAGGCGCCGATCGTGGAGATCTGGTGCCAGGTGGTGTTCTCCGGGAAGTACGCGAACACGCGCCGCGGCGTCTCCCAGGCCACGAACTGGGCGCCGAACGCGAGGTTGAACCCGACGAAATACAGCGCGAAGTGGAGTTTGCCGAGGAGCTCGTCGTACATCCGTCCGGTGATCTTCGGGAACCAGTAGTACAGCCCGGCGATCAGCGCGGTACCGCCGCCCCCGAGCATGACGTAGTGGAAGTGGGCGACGACCCAGTAGGTGCCACGGAACTCGTAGTCCAGCACGACGGCGCCGAGGAACACCCCGGTGATCCCGCCGGGGACGAACAACAGGAGTCCGCCGAGGGCGAAGAGGAACGGCGTCGTAAACCTGATCTTCCCCTTGACGGTCGTGTAGATCAACGAGAAGACGATGAGGTCGAAGGGCAGCGAGATGCCGATCGTCGTCGCCATGAACAGCGTCTTGATCTCGAGGTTGATCGTCGTCAGGAACATGTGGTGCATCCAGACGAGGAAGCTCTGCAGCGCGACGAGCACCATCGCGAGGATGACCCACTTGCGGCCGACGAGCCGCCGCCCCGAGTACGTCTGGAAGACCTCGAGGAGAATGCCAAGCGGCGGGAAGAACACGATGTACACCTCCGGGTGGCCGAAAAACCAGAACAGGTGGCCCCAGAGCAGGGAGCCACCGCCGCGCTCGCCGGCGAAGAAGAGCGTGCCGAGCACGCGATCCGAGCCGAGCAACAGCAGTGCCGCGAGCAGCGTCGCGAACGCGAACAGCATCATCCAGACCGTCAGCAGCCAGGACCAGGTGAACAGCGGTACGTTCCAGAGCCCCAGCCCCTCCGCCCGGCAGTAGTGGATCGTCGTGATGAAGTTCACCGACGCGATGGTCGAGGAGAGCATCAACATCGCGAGCGCGAACACGGTGATCGATCCCCCGACCGTGGGCGTGTAGATCGGGAGGTTCAGCGGCGCGTACATCGTCCAACCTGCCGCATACGTTCCCTCGAAGAAGAACGAGGACATGTAGACCAGCAGGGAAACGAAGTACAGCCAGTACGACAGGGCGTTCAATCGCGGGAAGGCGAGGTCGTCTGCACCGATCTGCAGCGGCACGAGATAGTTCGCCAGCCCGGCGGCGAAGGGCGTGATGAACCAGAAGATCATCAACAGCCCGTGGGACGCGACGACCTCGTTGTAGGGGATGGCCTCGAGAATCGATGCGCCGGGGGTCCAGAGCTGGGTACGGATCAACAGCGCCATGATCCCACCGACGGCGAACACGTAGAGGCTCGTCAGCAAGTAGAGGATGCCGACGTCCTTGTGATTGGTCGAGACGAGCCAGCGGCGAACGGAACTGCGGGGCGGAAGGTCTTCGCTCATCCTCGATCACCCACTAGCCACTGGCGCCGCTGATCGCTATCGAACGATACGCGCTCAGCGCTCCCGTGGCGGGGACCAGTCCCACCGAAGCACTGCATGTGCTACCAGTCGGCACGAAGGCCGAAATACGAACTGTCCAGCTCCCGACGACGTGGTTGCCAGGTTCGTGGCCACGGCGGCCGACTTCTCCGCGGTCTCCGCGACTGTCGTTCCCTGTCGGTGACCGGTCAGGCCAGTGTGAATCGGTCGTAGCGCCGCACGGCGAACCGATACGCCGGGATCGGTGCCAGGACCAGCGGGACCAGCGCGATCCCCGCGGCCAGCTCCACCGCGTCAGCCGAGACCGAGAGGCCGAACGGCGCTAGCCAGGTGACCAGAACTGCCATCAACGTCGCCGCGACGGGTTCGAGGACGATTGCGCTCGCGGCCGCCGTCGCGAACAGGTGCAGGCTGAAGAGGACGAAGGCCCACCGGCTCGGGATCACCGTCTCGATCGATCGCGTCACGGAGGTTGCCTCGAATCGCGGGAACGCCATTCCGATGCCGACGGAGAGCGCCGCCGAGACCACCATGACGACGGGCGCGCCGACGACGAGCAGGACCAGCCGCTCGGTCTCGAGTGGGCTGAGCACGCCGGTGACGATCGTGGCCATCGTACCGATCGGGATCGCGACCAGCAGCCCAGCGAGAAGGTGTGCTCTGACGAACGATCGACCGTCGATCCCGCTCAAAAGCGTCGCGGAGAGCACCGCTCCCTGATCGCCTAGCGGGTTCAGCGTGAAAATGACGCCCGCTGCCCACGCCGAGAAGACGAGGACGAGATACGGGAGGATCGCCGGCACCTCCCCGGTCCGGATGATCTCCGCGAGGAACCCTGCCCCGAACAGCAGTGGGTAGAACGCGTAGAGCAGCTTCATCGGCGCACGGAGTGCTCGCCGCCAGGTGGTCGCGATCAGGGAGGCGGTCGGAACGCCGAACGCGGGTTCGAGTTGGGTTTCGATGCCCCTGTCCGGTATCGTAGCGGGTGCGTGCTGTCCGACGTCCGTCGACGCACTCGATTCGGTCGACGATTCGCTCGCCAGCGCGGGGTCTGAGAACCAGTGTCGATCCGCGACGGCGGAGCCGGCGACCAGCGAGAGCGCGGCGAGGGTCAGTGCGAGCGGGATCGCCGCCGCGGCACGCAGTGGATCGGCCGCGACTGTGGGGAGGCCGAGCGTGGCGAGGTCGGCGAACCACCCGGGAGGCGTCCCCTGCATCGGTTCGAACAGCTGGATCATCACCTCGTTCAGCCCGCCGGTCGAGAGCAAGAGGAAGTAGCCCATGAAGCCGGCGACGATGAGCGCGTTCTTGTGCCGCACGACGACGGGAAATCGCGTCGCACCGTGGCGGATGCCGATCCCGAGTGGCATCCCGACCGCCACGCTCGAGAGCGCGGCCAGCACGACCGCGAGTGGCACGGCCACGATCGGCAAGACTGTCCCGCTCCCGACGGCGAGGCCGACGCCGACGCTGATCGACGGTAGGAGCACCCAGAGCAACGCGAAACTATACTCCGCGAGCAGCAGGCCGGCGAAGGCCTCCCGGGTCGGAACGACGGTCAGAATCCCCTCGGGGGACTCGAGCGTGCCGCGCTGGCCGATCGCTCGGACGACGAACACGGTGGTGAACACGAGCCAGAAGAGGGCGAGGATGCCGCGAACGATCTCGATCGGTGCGCCGGACTCGGCGAGGCTACCACCAGCGAGTGACTGGCCGCCCCGATAGCCGGCGTAGCCGCCACCGAGCGTCGCGGCCAGAACGAGGACGAGGTAGACCGCCGCCCCCAGCACCGACGAGGACGTACTGTCCCAGTCCGTCTGCTTGCGAACCGTGCGAACGACGTCGATGCGGGCCAGTCGGAGGGCGTGCTCGATTGCGGAGCGATTCACTCCACTCATCGGCCCGTATCAATCCCACCGTCGCTTTCGGCGCGCTGTCCGGCAGGCGCATCCCTCGTGGTCCCGGCACCGTCCGTCTCGACCGCGGCTGCCTCGGCTTCGTGATCGGCAGTTACCGAGAGGAAAACGTCTTCGAGCGTGCTCTCTGCGCCGCGTTCGGCCCGTCGCTTCAGTGCCTCGGGGGCGTCCTCGGCGACGAGCCGGCCGTCGTCGAGCACGCCGACGGTGTCCGCGAGTTCGTCCACAACGGAGAGGATGTGCGTCGAGAGGAAGACGGTGGTCTCCTCGTCCGCGAGTTCGCCGATCAGGTCTTTGACCGTCCGCGCAGCACGCGGGTCGAGTCCGCTCGTCGGTTCGTCGAGGAAAATGACGGCTGGCTCGTGAAGCACGGCCTGGATCAGCCCAACTTTCTTGCGCATCCCCGTCGAGAAGCCGTCGAGTCGGCGATCGGCAGCGTCCTCCAGATCGAAGCGATCCAGCCAGTGCTCGATTCGTTGGTCCGCGGTCTCGGCCGGCACGTCGTGGAGCGCGGCGACGTGCCGGAGCTGCTCGCGCGCGGTGAGCTCGTCGAACAGCGGCGGCTCCTCGGGGAGGTAGCCGATCCGCTCGATGAGTTCTTCGCGGTCACGAACGTTCACGCCGAGGATTCGTGCCTCGCCGGAGGTCGGTCGCGTGAGCGTCGTGAGCATCCGCATCGTCGTCGTCTTTCCGGAGCCGTTCGGACCGAGAAAGCCGTACACGCTCCCCTGCTCGATCGCAAGATCGAGCCCGTCGACGGCAACGACGTCGCCGTACCGTTTCGTGAGCCCAGTGGCTTCGATAGCCGGCCGTTCGCCCGATTCATCCGCTCCACCATCCGCTGTCATAGCTGTGTATTCGTGATAGATCCCATTAACCGTGCCCACGAGTCGCAGTGGGTGAGACACTGCCAGCGCCGTCCACGAGTTGGTCAGACGTCTGGCGTTTCTCGGCCGGTCACTGACTCGATCTCGAGTTCGAGGAGCACGACCTCGACCTCGTCGATCGACTCGCCGAAGACGCGGATCGGCGGGAAGTGCTCGTTGATCTCGGCGGCGTCGAAGCGCTCGGCTTCCTCGGGGGTGAGTTCCCGGAGCGGTCCGCTCACCAGGACGCTCCATGATTCGAGTTCGCGGGCGTCCGCGGTGTCCGCCGTACCGTAGCAGACGTACGCTGCCGTCTCCGTCGCCTCGATCGCCTCCCACTTTCGGCTCCCCTCCGTTCGCCCGAGTCGGAAGTAGAGGTGGCCGTCCTCGTAGAAATGGGCGATCGGGAAGGCGTACGCGTCGCCATCGTCGGCGAGGGAGAGAACGCCCGTCTCCGCGGCCTCGAGGGTCCGCTCGACCTCATCCTCGTCCATCCCACTCGTATAGGAGAAATCGACGTGGTGCAT
>ENA-ORDC01002072-ORDC01002072.1-marine-metagenome-genome-assembly--contig:-NODE-2072-length-13089-cov-3.435060_pt1 | contig 13089 bp, 10 predicted proteins | sample MGYA00237783_ERZ508515 | MGnify/ENA primary metagenome ERZ508515 (study PRJEB26186, sample SAMN06268792) | marine metagenome | isolation source: Eden Landing Ponds, San Francisco, CA, USA | place... | reverse complement strand
TCTTCGCCCGGCTGGAAGAACACCTTGAGGGTGCCAGAGAAGTTCGAGTCGAGCACCGCGTCGAGGGTTCCGAGCCCCATCGTCGCGTGCGCGTCGTGACCGCACGCGTGCATGTACCCCTCGCGCTCCGACCGGAACCCCTCGGCGGCGGGGACGTGGTCGTCGGCCGCGGACTCGGTCACCGGGAGCGCGTCGACGTCCACCCGGAGCCCGACGACGGGACCGGGACCGCGCTCGGCGACGGCGACGCAGCCGGTGTACCCTCCCGAAAGCCGGTCGACGACCGCCGGGTCCGCGCCCGCGTCGCGGGCGCGTTGCTCCCACTCGGCCAGTTCCTCGTCGTCGGGGACGTTCATCCGGTCGTCGGTCGCCAGCGCGTCGGGGCCGACGTGGAGTTCGGTGAGGTCGCGCTCGCGGAGGGCTTCGACGATCCGGGCGGTGGTGTAGAACTCGCGCCACGCGGGCTCGGGGTGGCGGTGCAGGTCGCGGCGGAACGCGCGGTACTCGTCGTCTTCGAGAACGCTCATACCCGTGGGTGGCCCGGGGACAGCTTAAAACGTCGCCTGGCGGAGAGCGACGGGGACCGCGTCGGAGCCGACCGCGGGCGGCTCACTCCTCGGCCGATCCCATGCGCTCCGAGTAGTCCCACGTGTGGAGCCGCTCCGGCTCGATCCGGATCTCGACCTCCTCGCGCTCGGGGCGAAGGAGCCGCTCGGCGGTCGAGTTGTCCGTCCCGCCGAGGTACTCCTCCAAGAGCGACCGCAGGAGCCGCTTCCCATCGTCGGGACGGACCGACGCCCGGCCGCGGCCGCGGACCCCCTTGTACGGCGGGTCGTTCGTCGACACGTCGAAGGAGACGCTGTCGTCGTGGTCGACGAACTCGACGAGGTCCGCGTTCGCGCTCGTCGCACAGCGGATCGCGCCGGTCGAGTTCGCCGAGTCCTCCCCGTCGTCGGCGGTGTCTGCCTCCGGGTCCCACGCGAACCACAGCGAGACGATCCACGGCTGGTCGCCCGGCGTCCGGCAGCCGAGCCGGACCGGCACGCGCGCTGCGCCGAGGAACTCGTCGACTCGCCGTCGGTCCCACGGCCCGGTCGGGTCCATACCGATCGGTCGGCCGCCGTCCGCCTAACAGTTGCGGCGACGCTCGGTCCGAGCGGGGTCGACGGCCGGACGGCGCGGAACTCAGGCGTCCCGCCGGCTCCGGAACACAAGAGAATTGACCGTCCCCCCGCGAGTGGAGGTATGACCGACTACTTCGAGGTCCACGAGCGCGACGGTGCCGCCCGCCTCGGGGAAGTCCGCTTCGCCGACCCCGTGTCGACGCCGGCGCTCGCGGACCCGTTCCTCGACGACGCCGGGAGCCTCTGGGCCGGCGACCGCGAGGTCCCGGACGGCGACGAGAGCGCGCTGACGGTGCTCCCCCACCGAGCGTTCCCGGCTGGCACCCGCGACGAGGTCCGCGACTCGTTCGCGGTCGACCACCCCGACGTTGAGTTCCCGACGGCGGCGGTCGTCGACAGCCGAAGCGCTCGCGACCTCGGGGCCGACGCCTACCTCCTCTCCGACGCGCAGGGGTTCGTCGGCCACGGCGAGGCGTTCCGGGACGCGATCGTCCGCGCCAAGGCGGCGTTACCGCCCGACGCCGCGCTCGGCCTCTCCGGCGTCGCGACCCCGCGGAACGTCGCGCTCCTCGCGTACGCCGGCATCGACCTCGTCGACGCGACGCTCGCGCGGACGAAGGGGACCCAGGGGATGTACCTCACGGCCGACGCCGAGCACTTCCTCGCGGACCTCGACGAGCTCCCGTGCGCCTGTCCGGCCTGCGCGAAACCTCGGATCGAGTTCACGCGCGCCGACTGCGCCGAGCACAACGTGAACGCGCTCCGCGCCGAACTGCGCCGGGTCCGCGAGCGGATCCGGAGCGGTCGCCTGCGCGACTACGTCGAGGGACAGTCCCGCCACGAGGGGTGGCTCACGGCCGCGTTCCGCGAGTTCGACGACCAGTGGGGGTACCTCGAAGAACGGACGCCCCTCATGCGCGACGCCGAGGTCACGGCGGCCTCGGCGGAGACGCTCGACCGCGTCGAGATCCGCCGGTTCGCCGACCGCGTCACGAGCCGCTACCGGAACCGGTTCACCGACCAGCCCCTCGTGTTGGTCCCCTGCTCGGCGACGAAGCCGTACAGCGACTCCCAGAGCCACCGCCAGTTCCACGACGCGATCAAGTGGCGCGGCCACACCGTCTCGATGACCTCGCCGATCGGCGTAGTCCCGCAGGAGCTGGAGACGACCTACCCCGCCCAACACTACGACTCGGTCGTCACCGGCGACTGGAGCGAGGACGAGATACAGTTCGTCGCGGAGGTCCTCCGGCGGTACCTCAAGCGCAACGACTACTCGCGCGTCGTCGCGCACGTCCCCGAGGACGGCTACCGCGAGATCTGCGAGCGCGTCGAGTCGGCCCCGGCGATCGACGTCCCGTTCGAGTACACCTGCGTCGATCACCCGACGACCGACGAGTCGCTCGGCGAGCTGAACGCCGCGCTCCAGGGCGAGCCGGCGTACAGCAAGCGGGAGCGCGAGCACAACACGGTCCGCGCCATCGCCGACTACCTGATCGGCGACGCCGCGGGGGACGCCCTGTTCGGGGGGCGCGGCGCGAGCGACGCGAGCGCCGGTGGCGACCGGTACGGCGGCGAGGGAGACGTCCGCACCACCGGTCGCTACCCGAAGCTCCAGGTGTGGGGCGACGACCCCGACGCGGGCCGCGAGGGCGAGCCGGGCGAGCAGCTCGCGACGATGGTCCCGCAGTACGGCACCCTCTCGTTCACCCTCGCCGGCGCGCGCCGCTGGGTCGCGAGCGACGCCCCGACGAAGCGGGTCGAGATCGACTCGTTCGTCCCGCGCGGCTCCGTCCTCGCGCCCGGCGTCGTCGACGCCGACGACGGGATCCGCGTCGGCGACGAGGTCGTGATCGAGGGGCCGAAGGCGTTCGCGGTCGGCCGCGCGGCGATGTCCGGCCCGGAGATGGCGGGCTCGACCCGCGGCGTCGCGGTCGAGGTCCGGCACAGCGACGAGAAGTGACCGGTGCGGTCTCCGAGCGACGTTCAGGCCCGGTCGTCGACCGATACGCCCGCCCCGCCGCTATGCCTCGAACCGAAGAGAAAAACGCACCGCAGCGGGTTCTCCGGAGTGTTGCCCCGGAGCTCGCTTACTCGTCGTCTTCGGCGGCGTCCGCGAGTTCGGCGATCTCCGTCTCCAAATCCTCGGCGTCCCGCAGGAGCAGCCCCGTCCCGCCCGCGGCGACCATGCCGACGCCGATGGCGCGTAGCTGCCGCAGGTACGCCGGCTTCGCTTCGAGCTCCGACGCGTTGTCGAAGTTTTTCCCCAGCATCTTCTTCGTGAGCCTGACGCTTACTCGCGGGAACAGCGCGGTCACGACGCCCTGAACGAGTATCATCGCCGAGCCGAACAGGCGGCCCTTTTCGCAGTTTTCCATACGAATACGTAGGCGTCGTTGCCGGATAAATATTGTCTTTTACGCCCAATACTACCGTCCGTGAGTGGCGCAGATGAGAGTTCTGAACCGGCTGCGCATATTATATTGTGTCTTCTTTACAACACTAAGTTTATCCGTGCGGCGTCTGTATACGACCTGTGATAGAACTCGTTGGAGCCGCGGGCCGGTGTCGCGGAACCGCCGTCGGTGCGACCGCGAAGCACCGTCGCACGTGCTCGCCGCTCGGAGCCGATGTCGCGTCGCCAGTCGGACCCTCCCTGGACGGGGGCCCAGCGTGACGTCCCGAGACTCGATAGCCGCCCGGACGCTCGCCGTCCGCGGAGGCGGGACGTTCCTGATCGGGGCCGCCGTCAACCTCGCCCTCGTGTGGATCGCGTTGACGCTGGACCTCGTCGCGTCGACGGAGTTCGTCCAGTACCGGCCGGTCGTCGTCTTCACGCTGCTGGGGACGGTCGGCGCGACCGTCGTCTACGGGGCGCTCACCCGGCTCTCCGCGACGCCGGACCGGACGTTCGTCCGCGTCGCCGTCGCCGCGCTCGTCCTGTCGTTCCTCCCCGACGTCGGCCTGCTACTGGCCGTGGAGGGCGTGACGACGAGCGAGGCGATCGCCCTGATGGCGCTCCACGTTCCGCCGGCGGTCACCGCGATGATCGCGCTCCCGGACACCCCGCTCGGACGATAGTCGGTCCTGACATTCGACTCTTCGGCGGCGGTCGTGACGCTCTTCGTCTCGTCGTCAGCAGCGGCCGTTCGGTGCTTTCCGAGCGAGTCACGGGGCCGACCGAACCGTTTCCGTCTCAGTCGTCCGCGGTCGTCTCGGGCCGGTACGCCTCGCTGATCGCCTTCCACTTCCCGGAGCGGAAGCGCAGGTAGTTGATCGCGGCTGGGATCGTCGTCTCGGCCATGAACGCGAAGTAGAGCCCCCACAGCCCGATTGCCGGGAGCGCCACCTCGGGGATCGTGAGGCCGACGAGCGGGAGGTCGATCGCCGGCGTCGCGTCGTGCGCGCCGACGTACGCCAGCGGGATCGACACGCAGAACATCCCGAGGAACTGGCTCGCGAAGGGGATCTTCGTGTCGCCGGCGGCGTCGAGCGGGCCGGCCGCGCCGCCGGAGATCCCCTGGAAGATCACCGCGGCGCAGGCCGCGTACACGAGGTTGACGGCGATCGGTATCTCCGGGCTGTCGGGCGACTCGGCGAACAGCGAGACGATGTCGGTCGCGAACACCGCGATCAGCACCGCGGAGACGGCGTACGTCGCCACCGAGAACCGGATGATGTCGCGGGCGTACGCCTCCGCCTCGTCGGGGCGCTCGACGCCCAGCTCCTGCCCGACGAGGCTGGAGGAGGCGAGGCCGAACCCCCAGCCGGGCGTGTTCATGATCCCCCAGATGCGGCGGGCGATGACGAACGCGGCCACGGTGTTCTCGCCGAACACGTCGAGGATGGCGAGCATCGGGAACTCGGCGGCCGTCCACACGAGGTTGCGCGCGCCGACCGGGACCCCGATCTCGACGAGGTCCCGGAGCATGCCGGGGTTCAGGTACGAGCCGGTCGGGTCGATCGCGACCGGGAACTCGCCGATGAGGGGGGCGCTCCCGCGCACGAGCCCGACGGTGAACCCGGCGACGGCGAGCACGTTCGAGAGGACGGTGCCGACCGCGGCCCCCTCGACGCCCCAGCCGAAGCCGAAGATGAACAGCGCGCTGAGGACGATGTTCGCGACCGCGCCGCCGGCCCGGACCTGCATCGCGGTGTAGGCGTCGTCACAGCCGACGAGGATCCGGCTCCCGACGAGGTTGAGCGCGGCGAACGGGACGCCCAGCCCGACGACGCGGAGGTAGTCGGCGCCGTAGGCGATCGCCGCCTCGTTGCTGCTCAGCGCGTCGATGAACGCGGGGGCGAACAGCCAGAACGCCGCGCTGACCGGCAGCGTGATCGCCACCGCGAGGAGGACGCTGGAGCGCACCGCGTCGCCGAGTTCGCCGAACGCCTCGGCGCTGAACCGCTGGGAGACCAAGGCGATCGTGCCGCCGGCGACGCCCCCGCCGAAGGCGAACGCGAGCCCCCAGTAGGGCCCCGCGAAGCCGACGCCGGCGACGGCGCGCGTGCCGACCGCGACGCCGACCATCGCGACGTCGACCGCGTTCTTCGACATCCGGGCGATCCCCGTGACGATCCGCGGCCACGCGAGGTCGGTGGTCCTGATCACACGGTGCCGGTCGATCAGCCCGGCGCGCGCGAGGGCGAAGCCGATGTACAAGATCAGCGCACGGAAGGGGTTCGGCAGGCGAGACACGGCAGATGCGCTCCTTTTCTGCTGGCGGCTAAAGGCGTTTCGTCACGCGGCAGTCGGTTCCGGATCGGCGGGGCGCGGCCGGGCGGATCAGGCCCCGGAGACCAGGTAGACGGCCGCGGCGGCGAAGAGGATGCCGACCCCCTTGCGGGCGGTGAACGACTCGCCGAGGAACAGGAAGCCGATCACCGAGGAGAAGACGAGGAACATCGCGAAGATGGGCGTCACGACGCTCACCGGGCCGAGCGACAGCGAGCGGTACAGCGCGAGGATCCCGATCCCGAGGAACACCCCCGCGGCGAGCACGTACGCGAGCTTCGGCGACCCGAGGTGCGCGGTGAACCCCTGTCCGGTGTACGCGATCACGCCGATCGCCATGGCGACGAGCAGCGTGTTCGAGACGACGACGGCGACGTCGCTCGGGATCGCGTTCGGTCCGGTCGTGGCGACGCGCATCAGCGGAGAGACGAGCGCGTACGCGCCCATGGCGAGCAGCGCGAACGGGAGATACGTCGTGGCCGAGGCGTCCATACTTCGGCGTCGACGGCCGACGGCAAGTGCCTGTCGACCCGGAGTCCCCGCCCCTCCGTCGGTTGGCGGCGGTCCGGTCGAGGACCGTTCAGCGGTCGGTGCCGGGCACTCCCGACCGCTCGACCGGCACGGAGACCGTAACGAGCGTCCCGCGAGGCTCGCGCTCCTCGAAGCTGATCCGCCCGCCGAGGTGGTCGACGCCCCACTTGACGATCCAGAGGCCGATCCCGCTGCCGTGGCGCAGCGGCGTCTCCGCGCCGCGGTCCAGCACGTCGTACTCGGCCGGGTCGATCCCGGGACCGTCGTCCGCCACGGTGACGTCGACCCAGGCGTCCGCGACGGTCGCGTCGATCTCTACCCACGGCGACGCCCGGTCGTTGTGGCGGATCGCGTTCGAGCAGAGGTTCTCCAGCACGACGCGCAACACGACGGAGACCGTGACCTCCGGCACCCGGCCGACCTCGACCCGGGCCCCGGAGTCGATCTCGCGGGCGTCGGCGACGGCCTCGTCGACGACGTCCGGCAGCGGCGACGACGCGTACTCCTGCGTCGGATCGAACAGCTCCCCGGCGGTCCGGGTGCGCTCGCTGAGCTCGAGTATCCGCCCCGCGCTCTCTTCGATCACCGACACGGCGCGCTCGTCGCTCGACTCCGCGCACAGCTGTTCGGCGTACCCCTGGATGAGGTTCGTCTCCGTCCGGACGTCGTGACGGAACACGCGGTTGAGCACGCTGAGCCGCTGCTGTTGGCCGAGGTACGCGCCGACGTCGTGGAAGGTGATGACGCTGGCGCTGGTGCGGTCGTGGTCGTCGACCACGTCCCGCACCGTCGCCTCGTACGGCCGTCGCCCGTCGCGGCCGACGATCGGGATCGCCCGGGGCTTGTCGTCGCCGTCGGCGAGGTCCCTGACCGCGTCGTACCGCGGGACGGTCGACGACGCGGGTTTCCCGATGGCCTCGCGGCGGTCGATGCCGAACGCCTCGGCCGCGCTCTCGTTCAGGTCGACGAGGAGCCCCTCCGTCCCGACGACGAAGACCGGGTCGTGGAGCTGCTCGAAGACGAGCTGGCGGGCGCGTCGCCGCGGCGCCGGCGCGAGCGTGAGCAGGCGGAACCGCGAGAGCGCGAGGAGGTACGCCACCCCGGAGACCACGAACACCAGCGGCGTGGGGTCGAGCCCGGCGATCGGGATCGCGCCGGTAATGTAGGCGACGCTGCCGGCCCACGGGGCCGCGGTCCCGACGAGCAGAGCCGCGCTCTGCCCCCGGAACGGCCGCGCGTCGTCGCGGATCAGCTGGAGCAACGGGACCGACCCGACCGCGCCGAGGAGGTAGGTGTAGCCGGCGATGATGTAGTACAGCGGGCCGGGGACGACTTCGAGGAACGTCCCGACGGCGGTCTCCCGCACGACCCGTTCGGTCGCGAGGAGGTTCCCCGGGTCGCCGGCGGCGGCGACCGCGACGGTGGCCGCGGGGACGATGGAGACCGCGGCGACGGTGAAGGGGGTCACGTAGCGGTCGTAGCCGGTGTACGCCAGCGCGAAGAAGAGCCAGCCGACCGGGACGGCGACGACCCCGACCCACTGGACGTCGTACCACAGCGCCTTCGCCGGCAGCGTCGCCGCCTCGAGTTCGAAGACGAGGAACGTCGCCCACCACACTTGCCCGACCAGCAGCACGGCGAGCCACGTCGCGCCCGGTTCCGGACGCTCGCGCCACGCGAGTATCGCCGCCGCCAACCCGACGCTCACCGCGACGAGGAGGGCGACGGACAGCGGACTCAGCGCGGCCATTGTGATTTTTTACGCGCATTTGATTTATAACTCATCTGGTCGAATTATCTCATCTAAAAAACCGACCGCTGAGCGGCGCTGATCCGGATTCGCCGCCGTCTCAGGGACCCAGCGCGAGGAGCACCGCGCCGGCGACGAGGTAGCTACAGTCGGGCGCGACGCCGAGCGTCGAGCCGTCGAGTCGGTCCGCGAGCGCGGTGACGGCCACGGAGACGCCGAGACCGGCGGCGAGCGCGGCGACGACGCTCCCCGACGCGGCGTCGGTCGCGACGAGGGCGACGAGGAGTCCCGCGGCGACCCCGTCGACTGCGAACAGGATCCGACGCGTCTCGGCGACCCCGTACACGACCGGAAGCGTCGACACGCCCTGCGCGGCGTCGGCCGCGACGTCTCTGACGTTCGGCACCTCGACGTCGACGAACGAGCGGGCCGCGACGTACGCGAACAGCAGCGCGACGGTCGGCGCGTGCGCCGGTTCGACGGGGACGCGGGCGAACGCCAGCGGCGCGGCGACGACCGCGACCGCCCACGCGAGCGCGACCGCCGCGGAGTTGAGGAGGAACACGTCCTTCAACCGCGGGACCGAGACCCCTCCGAGCCGCGGGACGCGGTCGCCGAGCGGCGCGGCGAGGCCGCCGACGGTCGGCAGCCAGTCGGTCGCGTAGCCGACCCACACCGCGCCCGGGACGAGGACGAGCGCGAGCGCCGCGGGACCCGCGCCGACCGCGAGCGCGACCGCGAGGCCGTAGCTCAGGGCGGCGGCGACCATGAGCTGATCGCCGTAGCGTAACGCGAACTGCGCCCGAGCCGGGGTCGACCCGACGTCGCCCTCGGCGTCCGCGACGTGGTCCGCGGCGTACACCGAGAACGCGACGAGTCCGACCGCGACCGGCGCGGTCGACAGCGGGACGCCGAGCGCGGCCGTCGCGATGGCGACCTCGACGGCCGCGACGACCGCGGTGAACGGGGCCGCCGTCGCGAACGCGCCGACCCGTCTGCGGGTCCCCGCGGCGGTGGTTGCGTGTGAACGAGACTGCTCTGCCGTGCCGTCCGACGTCGACGGCCTGATCGGTTCGTTTGCCATAGTGTCGTCCGCCGCCGGCCGGCGACGGACGTCCGTCATGGGGGATCGATCCGTATCTATCCACGCCGTACGGTGTTAATAAAACGCGAGCGATCGTGGTATCATTCCGCACGGTCCGCCGGCGAGAGACGGCTTCGGGGTTCAGTACGCTTTTGACCCGAGCGGCCGATCTCTCGCGTATGGACGGAACTTTCGATCACGTGATGATCCGCGTCGAGGACCTCGAAGAGAGCCTCGACTGGTACCAGACGCACCTGAACTACGAGGAGAAGGGCCGCTGGGAGGCCGACACGTTCACCAACGTGTTCCTCGGCCCCGAGGACGTTCACGAGGACGGCGCGCTCCTCGAGCTCACGTACAACCACGACGGCCGGAGCTACGAGCTCGGCGACGCGTGGGGCCACATCGCGGTCCGCGTCCCCGAGGACGCGCTCCAGGAGTCGTACGACCAGCTGATGGCTGAGGGCGTCGACGACTACCGCGACCCCGAGTCGTGCGGGAACCGCTACGCGTTCGTGAAGGACCCCGACGGCCACGAGATCGAGATCGTCAAGCGCGACCAGGGCGCGAAGTGGAGCATCGACCACACGATGATCCGCGTCGAGGACGCCGACGAGGCGCTCGGCTACTGGACCCGGAAGTTCGAGTACACGGAGCAGCCGAGCGGCCGCTGGGAAGCCGACACCTTCTCGAACTACTTCGTGGCCCCCGAGGACGCGCCGGAGGAGGCGATGAAGCTCGAGCTCACCTACAACTACGACGGCCGCGAGTACACGATGGGCGACGGCTGGGGCCACGTCGCGGTGCGCGTCGACGACCTCGACGACGCCTGGGACGACCTGCTGACCCGCGAGGCGCCCGACTACCGCGACCCCGAGTCCTGCGACCACAACTACGCGTTCACGAAGGATCAAGACGGTCACGAAGTCGAACTGGTCACGCGGAACTGATCGACCGGTCCGGACGAGATACCGACTGCGGCCGCCTTCTCGCTCGCGCTCGACCCGATCAGTCCGTCGACTCGACGCCCGTGACCTCGAAGCGAGCGCCGCCGGCGTCGCTCTCGACCGCGCGCACCGACCACCCGTGGGCGTCGGCCACCTGCTCGACGATCCGCAGCCCGAACCCGGTGCCCGACTGCGTGGTCGAGTAGCCGGCGTCGAACGCGTCCTCGCGGCGGTCCGGGTCGATCCCCGACCCGTCGTCGGCCACGTAGAAGCCGTCCGGCAGGCTCCCGACCGTGACCGTCACGTCGTCGCCGGCGTGTTCGACGGCGTTCCGGATCAGGTTCTCCAACAGCTGCCTGAGCCGCCCCTCGTCCGCGACGATCATCCCCTCGGCCTCGGCGCGGAGCGTCGCGTCCCGGGTGTCGACGGTCCGCCAACAGGAGCCGACGACCTGCCCCAGGTCGACCGGCTCGGCGTCGGTCACGGGGTCGCCCTCGCGGGCGAGCGTGAGCAGGTCGTCTATCAGTGCCGCCATCCGGTCGTGGGCCCGCTCGACCGCGGGCAGGTGATCGCTGTCGCACTCCTCGAGAGCGAGCTCGGTCCGCCCCCGGGCGACCTCGAGGGGGTTCCGGAGGTCGTGTGACACCACGCCGGCGAACTCCTCTAGCCGGTCGTTCTGCCGCTCCAACTCGGCGGTCCGCTCGGCGAGCCGGCGCGTGCGCGCCTCGGTCTGGAACGCCGTCTCGGCCGCGGTCGCGAGGATGCCGGCGAGGTACTCGTCGCCGCCGCCGAACACCCCCGGCTCCGTCTCGCCGATCGAGATCGTCCCGTACTCGCCGATGGGGACGACGAGCAGGCTCCGCAGCGCCGTGTCGGCGTCGAACGCGTCCGTCGTCCGGATGTCGTCGAACTTCCGCGGCTCGCCCGACTCGAACGCCGCCCAGTTGAGGCTCCCGCCGTCCGGCGTGAACGTCGGGCGCTCCGGCAGTATCTCGGCCGCGGAGTCGGAGACCGCGACCGGCACCAGCCCGCCGGCCTCCTCGTCGTGGAGCCGGACGGTGACGATCGAGAACTCCAAGACGTCGGTCGCGGCCTCGACCGCCCGCTCGGCGATCTCCTCCCGCGACTCCGCGCGGACGAGAGTCCGCGTCGCGCCGTGGAGCCGCTCGACGCGACTCTCCCGCTCGATCCGGTCGAGCGCCGCCTCGAGGTGCCCGGAGAGGATCTCCGCCACGAGGACGTCGGTGTCGGTGAACTCGTGCGGGTTCGGGGAGGAGACGACGAACAGCCCGTGGTCGCCGATCGGGCGCAACACCAGGCTCTCCGCGGGCGAGGACTCGTCGAGCCGGCCGGACGACGAGAGCTCGTCGATGACGACCGACTCCTCGGTCCGGAAGGCGTCCCACGCCAGCGCCGCGCGGGAGCCGGGCGGCGCGTCGCGGTCGTACGACGGCTGCTCCTCGAACATCGTCGGCACGGAGTCGCCGAGCGCGGCCGGCCGGAGGCTCTCGCCGTCCGCCGACAGCAGGTGGATCCCGCTCAGTCCGGCGTCGACGAGGTCGTCGACCGCCTTCACCGCGAGGTCGGCCGCCTCCTCGGTGGTGCGGGTGTAGTTGAGCTCCCGGGTCCAGTTCCGGAGGTGCGAGAGCGTCCGCTCGCGCTCCTTCCGCTCGGAGACGTCGCGCGTGGTGACGACGTACCCCTCGACGCCGTCCGTCTCCAGCTCGTCGCTGCCAACGGACTCGAGCCACCGGTAATCGCCGTCGGCCGTCCGGAACCGGTACTCGACTGACGGCGGCCCGTCGGCCTCGTCGACGTCGCTGAACGCCGCCTCGACCGCCGCTCGGTCCTCCGGGTGGACGTAGTCCAGCGCCCGGTCGCCGAGCAGGTCCGACGGGGTGTAGCCGGTCACGCGCTCGCAGGAGGGGCTCAGATACCGGAGCCGCCAGTCCCGAGACAGCACCGCGACCACGTCGCTGGCGTGTTCGATGAACGCCCGGTGGCGGTCGCGCTCGCTGTCGTCGCGGACCACGCCGACGAACTGACTCTCCCCGTCGGCGACGAACTCGCCGTACGACACCGAGACGGGGACCTCGTGGCCCTCGCGGTGGAGCGCGTTGAACCGAACGTCGGACCAGTCGATGCCGCGTTCGCCGGTGGCGAGGTAGCGCTCGACCGCCTCGTCGTGCTCCGTCCGCCGCCGCTCGGGGATCAGCCTCGTCAGTGGCTCGCCTTCGAGCTCGGCGGGATCGTACCCGAACACCGACTCGACCGCCGGGTTCGCGAACCGGATCTCGCCGTCGGTGTCGACCGACAGGATCGCGTCGGAGGCGCCGTTCGCGACCGCGCGGAACTGCTCGACCGCCTGCTCGGCCTCCAGCTCGGCCCGCCGCTTCTCGACGGCCTCGACGATCCGGTTCGCCAGCCGCTCGTACCGCTCCGTGCCGCCGCGCTTCTGGAGGTAGTCGGTGACGCCGGCGGAGATCGCCTCGCTCGCGACCTCCTCGCTCCCCCGGCCGGTGAAGAGGATGAAGGGGAGGTCGGGGTGTCGCTCGCGGACCTCGTCGAGGAACTCGAGCCCGTCGCGTTCGGGCATCTCGTAGTCGGAGACGACGCACTCGACGTCGCGCTCGGCGAGGACGTCGAGGCCGCCCGCGGGCTCGGCCGCCGTCTCGACCGCGATCCGGTCGGCCTCGCGCTCCAGGTACGAGGCGGTGACCGCGCGGAGGTCCGGATCGTCGTCGACGAGCAGGACCGGGATGCGGTCGGACATACGTGCCGAATACCAACGAACTGACTATAATGGTTGCGGCGTTCGTCGGCCGTTCCGACGCGCCGATTGCCGTCACCGGACGCCGGACCCGCTCGTCCGGGCCCGTCAGTCGCCGCCCGCGGGTCGGAAGACGACGAGCCGCTCG
>ENA-ORDC01002071-ORDC01002071.1-marine-metagenome-genome-assembly--contig:-NODE-2071-length-13098-cov-4.464480_pt1 | contig 13098 bp, 6 predicted proteins | sample MGYA00237783_ERZ508515 | MGnify/ENA primary metagenome ERZ508515 (study PRJEB26186, sample SAMN06268792) | marine metagenome | isolation source: Eden Landing Ponds, San Francisco, CA, USA | place... | reverse complement strand
CGGTATGTTCTCGGTAACACGCCGCAGTCGTGGATCGCAACATGTTGGGGCGCCGGAGCGAACGCCATAAGCCACTTACCAAATATATCAAACATAAATCTACAAAATATATATCACAACGCAATTGCAATATTCAATACTCATAGTTCTTTTTCGACTAAATTGGCGTACTCGAACGAGGCTAAATCGTGAGACCTTGCCCGGACCGGATAATCAGGATGTATCAAACCTTCAATAAGTGGAAGAGTGGCGCCTACCCCAAATGCTAGCCCGACTGGTATCTTAAATATCTCAGGATTCATTTGACTCAGAATTTCGGCTCCAGCAGCTACCGCCGCTCCAGAGCTAATAGCCACTGTGACCCGAAGTCCGCTCTTCATCGCCCGCATCAATCTGCTTTCAGCCGAAACCGCGTTCAAATTTTTCAATGCCCGGCCAAGGTCATTTACCGCAAGAGATTCCCCACGCATAGAGTCCGGGTCAGCTTGTGCGTCTCGTATCAGTTTCTGAATAGCAAATTGAAGTTCAGAAAGCTCGTCGCTTCGGTTCTGACGAAAGCGTATGATATCTTCGAAAGACACATTGGCAGATGGTTTAGGTAGGAGGTTATGCAATTTGAGTTGTAAAACTGTCGATCTTTTCTGCAATTGTTCTATTATTCGCGGCCGCCGCTGAGGTTCGCCATATGATACAATTGAGCCATCGGCGTTATCTATCATGCTTAGCGCTTTAAATAAAACCACATCATATGACAGTTCGGCCTGAAGAATTCTGAATGGATAATCTGGAGGTCCCTGATAGTCATCGGTTATTCCGTCAGAAAGATCGACACCTAACTTAAAATTTTTGTATGAAAGAATGCCATTCTGTTTCAAAAAATCTAGGTTTGCGTCCCGCAATACAGGCGCATGAGAATGCGATATTACGTGGATCTTATTCCAGTAGACTAACTGCTCACGAAGGAGGTCAACATCTACCTCTGCAGCCAATTCGCCCTCTGTCTCAATCACCGTTGGGCAAACGATAAATCTATTTTCTAAGGTCATTGAAATCCTGGCCCTGCCAGCTTGGACGCTCTAGGGTAGAATAAGGAGCGCGCTGCAATTAGCAAGAGGCATTCCGCAACAGGGGAGGACCAGTGCCCTCAACAGTATAGCAGCGGGATTAAGGGCGACCGCAAGCTGTGCGTGGTACTACCACGCTGCTTGGCAAGGGAAACCCGCTGCGCGTTTCCCGTTGCATCCCTTCCGGCCTTGGCCTTCCTTCAGCATCGAGCTTCGTCAGGCCATCAACCGTATCGCCGCTTGACCACGAGCAAGAGGAGACTTCGCTCTCCCCTGCACCCCATCGACTCAGGGGGGGCGTTCCTGCCCCCGAGACCCCTGACCATTTCATGGAGACCAACCCTCCCGCGGATTGGATGCCGCCAGCGCATCGGCGCTGAACCCGATCATGGGGCCTATCGCCGCCCCCTGAACCCAGCTCGTCAGACCTGGAGGGTGTGCCCCTCCACCGACACCGAACCTCCGCACGAACGTGTGGCCGTTCGATCACCAATCAGGGGAGCATTCTGCGCTACCCCCGATACCCCCACGACCAGCGTGTCGCCTCGGGACCACGACCAGGGGCGCTTCACAGCCCTTGGAACCCCGGACCAACCTTGTGCAGATTGGATGCGCACCATGGATTCCGCCCATGGAGTCGGCCAAAGGGCTCGTGCCCTTTGGAAACCGGTGACGATGAGGGTGACGCGATGTCGTTTACGACTTTTAATTGTATCGCAGGAACGTTTGGCGCTTTACAAGAATTAGTTCCGCTATGTAACATGTTCGATGAACAATACTGACGGGTCAGGCACATGCGCGTAAGAAACGCCGTAATATCTGCGCCGTCAGTCTAACTATATGAGGAGCGCTAATGCTAACCGGGGAAATACGAAACCAAATCGATCAAATATGGAATGCTTTCTGGTCTGGCGGCGTCTCAAATCCTCTCTCCGTTATCGAGCAAATCACCTATCTGCTATTCATCAAGCGGCTTGACGATCTCCAGACCTTGGAGGAGAGCAAGGCCGAAACGCTCGGCATTGAGGTAGAGCGCCGCATCTTCCCTGAAGGTGAAGATGACAAGGGCCGCCCCTATGCCGATCTGCGCTGGTCGCGCTTCAAGAATTTCGAGGCGCGGGAGATGATGCAGGTACTGGACGAGCATGTGTTCCCGTTCCTGCGCGGCCTGGCGGAAGAGGGCTCGGCCTATGGCCGCCACATGCGTGATGCCCGTCTCGGCGTCGCCAGTCCGGCCACGCTCTCCAAGGTGGTCGAGATGCTCGACCAGATTCCGATGGAGGGCCGCGACACCAAGGGTGATCTGTATGAGTACATGCTTGGCAAGATCGCCAGCGCCGGTCAGAACGGCCAGTTCCGCACGCCCCGCCACATTATACAGCTCATGGTCGAGCTTACAGAGCCGAGCGCCGATGACGTGATCTGTGACCCGGCTTCCGGTACGTGCGGCTTCCTGGTCGCAGCGGGTGAGTACCTACGTGACCACCACCCGGAGATTTTCCGGGATGAGAAGCAGCGCAAGCACTTCCACGAGGGCATGTTCCACGGCTTCGACTTCGACCCGACCATGCTGCGCATCGGCGCCATGAACATGATCCTGCACGGCGTCGAAGACGCTGATGTTTCCTACCGGGACAGCTTGGCCGAGGAGCACAACGCCGATGCCGGGACCTATTCCCTGGTCTTGGCCAATCCGCCCTTTGCAGGGTCGCTGGACTATGACCGCACGGCCAAAGACCTGCAGCAGATCGTCAAGACGAAGAAGACCGAGCTTCTCTTTGTCGCGCTCTTCCTCCGGCTGCTTAAGACCGGCGGGCGCGCCGCCGTGATTGTGCCGGACGGCGTGCTTTTCGGCTCCTCCACCGCGCACAAGGCCACGCGCAAGATGCTGGTCGAGGATCACAAGCTGGATGCCGTGATCAAGCTGCCTTCCGGCGTGTTCCGCCCCTATGCCGGTGTCTCCACCGCGATCCTGGTCTTTACCAAGACCGGCGTCGGCGGAACGGATCACGTCTGGTTCTATGACGTGCACGCCGATGGCGTTTCTCTGGATGATAAGCGCACGCCACTCTTGCCGCCGGAAAAGCTGGGGCCGGTGCCACGGGAGCAGCTCACCGACGAGGAGCATGCGAAGAACAACCTGCCCGATGTGCTGATGCGTTGGGAGGAGAAAGACGACGCCGAGCTGAACAATCCGCGCACTGCGCAGAGCTTCTGCGTGCCAAAGGCGGATATCGCGGCGGCGGACTACGACCTTTCCCTCAACCGCTACAAGGAGGTTGAGCATGAGGAGGTCGAGCACCAGGACCCGAAGGAGATTATTGCCGAGCTGCGCGCGATCGAAACCGAGATCAGCGACGGCCTGACCCGGCTGGAGGAGATGCTGGGATGACAAAGGCGCAAATTGGGGAGCATGTCACTCCGGTAACAAAATGGAATCCAGTTAAGGATGCCCCGGACCAAGAGCTTACATACGTAGACATTGCGAGTGTGTCTCAGACGGAGAAAACGGTTAATGGTGTGTCGCATATTCTAGGCGCCGAAGCACCGAGTCGCGCAAGGCAGATCATCAAAACTGGGGATGTTCTGGTTTCGACAGTGCGGCCCAATTTAAATGCTGTCGCTGCAGTGCCGGAGGAAATGGAAAGGGCAACAGCATCAACTGGGTTTTGTGTGCTTCGCCCCAATCAAAAAACATTAGATAGTCGTTACCTTTATCACTGGGTGAGATCACCCATCTTTATCTCTTCGATGGTGAAACAGGCAACAGGCCAAAGCTATCCAGCTGTGTCTGACCGTGTGATTAAGCAGTCTGAACTTCCGCTTCCTCCACTTGAAGAGCAGAGGCGTATCGCGGCAATCCTGGATCAGGCGGATGCGCTCCGCCGCCTGCGCCAGCGCGTCATCGACCGCCTCAACACCCTGGACCGCACGATTTTTTATAAGATGTTCGGAGACCCGGACACTAACCCCAAAGGTATAGAAAAAATCTCTCTCGGGGAAATAATCAAGGTAAAGAGTGGTGATGGTCTTACTACTGCCCAAATGCTTCCGGGTCCGTATCCAGTTTATGGAGGCAACGGAATCAATGGTTCGCATTCTGACGGAAATGTAGAAGAAAACACGATTGTAATTGGGCGTGTCGGCGTATACTGCGGTGCAGTGCATGTATCTCGAACATCTTCGTGGGTGACGGACAACGCTTTAATTGTCTACAAGAAGAGGGATATCGATACATTTTACCTGGCTGCTGCTTTGCGCGTGGCAAATTTGAACCGATATGCGAGTCGTTCTGCCCAACCATTGGTTTCCGGAAATAGAATTTATCCAGTATCGATCCTCGTTCCTGATCGGGAACATCAGGCACGGTTTGGTGAAATCGTTAAGAGGTATGAGATTGAATGTGAGAAACAGCTGAAATCGCTTCGGAAGTGCGAAGACGTGTTTTCTGCCCTTCAACAACATGCCTTCAGGGGCGAGCTGTAGGGAGAAAATATGAGCCAGTTCGCCTTCCTCCGATCTGAATTCTCTTCGATCTTCGCCCATGCAAGGAAGGCGGAAGAGCTGGCGCGCTCTGACCCGCGCGGGGCTTGCTTCTATGCGCGGCTCGCGCTGGAGACGGCTGTAAAGTGGATGTACGAGGCCGATCCCGCGCTCCGCAGCCCTTACGACAGTGCGCTTTCGGCGCTGATCCATGAGCCGAGCTTTCGCGAGCTGGTCGGTAACGGACTTGTCACCAAGGCGAAGCTCATCAAAGACCTGGGCAACCGGGCAGTGCATGATAGCCGCCGCGATGTCTCGGAGCAGTCCTCCGTCACAGCGCTGCGCGAGCTGTTCCATTTCTCCTACTGGCTGGCGCGGACCTACGCCAAGGGCGAACAACCGCAGCCCGGCATCCAATTTGACCCGGATGCGCTGGAGCGCACGGTCAGCATCAAGTCCAGCACGGCACAGCGCCTCCAAAAGCTGCAAGACGAACAGGACAAGCGCGAGAAAGAGGCGCAGGCCGAGAGGGCAGCAAGGCTTTCGACCGAGGCCGAGCGGCAGAAGCTTGAGGAGGAGATCAGGCAGCTGCGCTCGGAGATTGCCACGGTCAGACAAGAAAACCAGGCCGCCCCGGATACCCACGACTACAAGGAGGAGCAGACCCGCGACGCCTTCATCGACCTGCTTCTGCACGAGGCCGGATGGCCGCTTGATCAGGAGCGCGATCGCGAATTTCCCGTCACCGGCATGCCCAACAACACCGGCGAGGGCTTCGTCGATTACGTGCTCTGGGGCGATGACGGCAAGCCGCTTGCCCTGGTCGAGGCCAAGCGGACGCGCAGAGACTCCCGCGCCGGGCAGCAGCAGGCCAAGCTCTATGCCGATTGCCTGGAGGCGCAGTTTGGCCGCCGCCCTGTCATCTTCCTGAGCAACGGCTATGAGCACTGGCTCTGGGATGATGTGGTCTATCCGCCGCGCGCCGTGCAGGGCTTCTACAAAAAGGCCGAGCTGGAGCTTCTCCACCAGCGGCGCACTGGCCGGAAGTCTCTGGCAAAGGTTGAGGTCGATCCGCATATCGCCGGGCGATTCTATCAAGGCCGGGCCATTAGGCGGATTGATGAAGCCTTCGAGAAAGAGAATTTGCGCAAGGCGCTTTTGGTGATGGCGACGGGGTCGGGCAAGACCCGCACTGTCATTGCCCTGACCGACCAGCTGATGCGGGCAAACTGGGTGAAGCGCGTTCTGTTTCTGGCCGACCGGATTGCGCTGGTGAAGCAGGCCCACGGCGCCTTTAAGGCGCACCTGCCGTCCGCGCCGAGCGCCAACCTTTTAGAACAGCACGATCCCAAGAAGAACGATCACAACGGCGCGCGGGTGTGTCTGTCCACCTATCCGACGATGATGCGCCTGATCAACGAAATGGAGGGCGGGGCCAGGCGCTTTAGCCCCGGTCACTTCGATCTGGTGGTCATCGACGAGGCGCACCGCTCGGTCTACCGCAAGTACCGGGCGATCTTCGAGTATTTCGACAGCATGCTTGTCGGCCTGACGGCGACCCCCCGTGCGGAAGTGGACCGGGACACCTATTCGCTCTTCGAGCTGGAGAAGGGCGTTCCGACGGATTCCTACGAGTTGGACGAAGCCGTGGCCGACGGCTTCCTCGTGCCCCCCAAGGCTGTCTCTGTCCCGCTGAAATTTCAGCGTGAGGGCATCAACTATGACGATCTCTCGGAAGAAGAGAAAGAAGCCTGGGATGCGATCGAATGGTCGGAAGACGAGGAGCCGCCGCCGGACAAGGTCGATGCCAGCGCCGTCAACAAATGGCTCTTCAACGCCGATACGGTCGATAAGGTGCTTGAGCATGTGATGACGCACGGGCTCAAGGTTCAGGAAGGCGACCGGCTTGGTAAGACGATCATCTTCGCCAAAAACAGCAAACACGCCCATTTTATCGCAGAGCGCTTCGATAAAAATTATCCGCACCTGAAAGGCGAATTCGCAAAAGTCATCGACTTTAGTGTCGATTATGCGCAGACCCTGATTGATGATTTCTCTGATCCGAAAAAGAACCCGCATATCGCCATCTCCGTCGATATGCTGGATACGGGCATCGATGTGCCCGAGGTGCTCAATCTTGTCTTTTTCAAGATTGTACGCTCGAAAACAAAATTCTGGCAGATGATCGGACGTGGTACGCGCCTATGCCCGGATATATTCGGCCCCGGAATGCACAAGGAGGAATTCTTCGTTTTTGATTTCTGCCAGAACTTCGAATTTTTTAATCAGAATCCAAATATCAGCGACGGTGCGCTTGGCCCTTCCATCAGCGAAAAGCTCTTCGTCGCCCGTGTGGAACTTATGGGCGAGCTGGACGGCCACGTTCAGATTCAGGACGTGCCGGAGAATGTGAAGCCGCTGGCCGACCTACGAGGGGATATCGAGCAGCGGCTCTTCGATGAAGTCTCCGGCATGAATCTCGACAACTTCATCGTGCGCCCCAAGCGACGCTACGTTGAAAAGTTCCAAAACCGGGATGCCTGGAAAGAACTGACCCTGGAAGACAAGATCGATCTGACCGAGCACCTGGCCGGGCTGCCGAGCGCTCTGGAAGACGATGACCTTGAGGCCAAGCAGTTCGATTATCTGATCCTGCTCTCGCAGCTTGCCTTGCTGCGTGCTGATGCCGCGTTTGCGAAGTACCAGAAGCGCATTCAGGAGATCGCCTCCGCTCTGGAAGAACTGAGCAACGTGCCGATGGTGGCCGACCAGATGCCGCTCATTCTGGAGCTGCAGACGGATGAGTACTGGCAGGATATCACCCTGCCGATGCTGGAGACGGTGCGGCGGCGGCTTCGCAAGCTGGTCAAGCTCATAGAGCCCGCCTCCCGCAAGATCGTCTACACCGACTTTCAGGACGAGATCGGGCCCGGCAGCGATGTCGATCTGCCCGACATCGGCAGCGGCACCGACAAGGCGCGCTTCATCAGGAAGGTTCGGCACTTCCTGCAGACCCACGGAGAGCACATCACGCTGCAGAAGCTGCGCCGCAACGAGCAACTGACGCCCAAGGACCTCGAAGAGCTGGAGCGGATCTTCGTGGAGGAAGGCGTGGCGGACGAGAGCGAGCTTACCCGTATCCGCGAAGAAGGCGGCCTTGGTGTCTTTATCCGCTCACTTGTAGGTCTGGACCGCGAGGCCGCCAAGCAGGCTTTCTCTGACTTCCTGAATGGCAAGACGCTGACGGCCAACCAGATCGAGTTCATCGACATGGTGATCGACTACCTGACCGACCGCGGATTGATGGACCCGCGCCGCCTGTATGAAAGCCCGTTCACCGATTTGGACGACCAGGGCGTCAGTGGTGTCTTCGAGGCTGGCCAGGTCAAGGAGCTAGTCAACGTATTGAAGGACGTGAAGGCAAGGGCAGCAGCATGAAGGCACAGCTCCCACGATCCCGCGTTTCTTCAGACAACCGTGATATCAGGGAACCTTTGTCGTGCGCATTGAATCCATAAAGATTGAAAACTTCAGACTGTTAACGAATTCCCGGCTTGATGTGCGCGAAAAAACTACGTTGCTGGTTGGTAAAAATAATACCGGAAAAACTTCCTTCGCTGTCTTACTTGAGAAATTTCTGGAACGACCGGATAGCTTTACCTATTCGGACTTCCCGCTTTCACTCCGCAGCGCTCTGAAGGGCATCACCGAAGAAACGGACACCACGCAGCTTACCATCCGTATGGTGCTTCGCATCGCATACTCCGAAGAGGACGACTTATCCGTTCTCTCTGAATTCATGCTAGACCTGGACCCTGAGCGCCGCCACACGAACATCCTGTTCGAATGCACGCTTGACAAGGATAAGTTACTACGGGCGCTACCGAGCAAGTCGGAGGAGCGAGAGCGCTTCATCGAGAACCATCTCGATAATCAGTACCTTGTCACCAAGGTCTATGCATTTGATGATTTCGGATATGAAGGCGAGCAGCCTTACTATCTGGCCAAGCGGGATCAGCTTGAGGAAAAAGACCGTCGGCTGGTACACGAACTGCTTAACCTTCAGGTTATTCATGCACGGAGGAATGTGGCGAGTTCTGAGGACGGCGGGCGTGGGGCGAAACCGCTATCCACAATGTCTACGAAGTTCTTTAAGCGTATAGACGATATCTCTCGTTCAGCGAGTGATCCTGAGGCCACCCTGGACAAAGACGAAAATGCCAGCATTGACCAACTTCGTACATTGCTCGCAGATATCGATAAACAGCTCGAAGAGCAATATACCAACGTTTTTGGAGACTTCCTTAAGAACTCGCGCGACTTTTTAAACCTCGGTGATCTGAAGGTTATCTCAAATCTCGAATCACAGACGCTCATTGAAAATTCCTCAAAAGTCATTTATGGAGAGAAAGATAATTACCTTCCTGAACAATTTAGTGGTCTCGGTTATCTTAACATCCTGTACTTGCTGCTACAGATCGAGCTATGCCGAGACGATTTTATTAGGCGCAATGCGCCTCTAAATCTCCTTCTTATGGAAGAGCCTGAAGCACACACTCACCCGCAAATGCAGTACGTATTTGCCGACAAGATTCATAATCTCGTCTCTGAGATACCAAACCTCCAGGCCCTGCTCACAACGCATTCTTCCCACATCGTTGCCAAGTCCAATTTTGAGGATATAAGATACCTTGCACGGGCAAGCGATGTTGACCCAGTCACAATCAAAAACTTCCATGAAGACCTTCTGGAAAAGTACCGGGCGCTCGGCAAAGATGGAGAGAAGCTATTCCAGTTCCTGCAACAGTATCTTACAATCAACTCTGCTGAGCTCTTTTTTGCGAGCAAGGCCATATTCATAGAAGGGACCACGGAGAGAATTTTGCTCCCTTGGTTCATAAAGAAGCACGACAAGGAGAATCCTGACGTTCAAAACGGCGGCGGGCTCGCCTCACAGAATATCAGTGTGCTGGAAGTTGGTGCGAATGCGCGCGCTTTCGCTCCATTCATGGAATTTATTGGTGTTCGTACTTTGATTATTACCGACATCGACACCACTGTGGCCGAGCACAACGAAACAACACAAAAAACAACTTACAAAGCATGTCGCGTATCGGAGTCGACCCATACATCAAATGAGACGCTGAAGCACTTTCTAAGTGCCCCAGACGATATCCACTCAGCGGAATACAAGACGTGGCACGCCAAACTGCTTAACAATACGGCAGAACAATCCCATGATAATCTTAAGCTTGCTTACCAAATCGAGGAAGAGGGCTATCATGGACGAAGCTTTGAGGATGCGTTCGTTTCCATAAATCTCAAAACGCTCGCAGACAAGAAAGATGATCTGGCCGGACTTAAGAGGAGGGACCTCTTCGATGATGCGACCGGTCTTGACTATTTTGATTTAACGGAGCATGTGCTCGATAAGAAGTCTGATTTTGCCGGGTCAGTTCTGTTCTCAGCTCTCGTTGAAGGGCAAGACTGGAAGATTCCCAAGTATATTATGGAGGGGCTGGCATGGGTTCACAAGAACTAGGTCCCGTAGATAGGGCAGTTTCGCTTGTTCGGGAACGCCGGGACTTTTTGCTGCAGGGTGGCGCCGGCAGCGGAAAAACCGAGAGTCTGAAACAGGTCGTTCAAACGCTTACCCACGGCGATCCTTCTCTCACAATCGCCTGCATTACCCACACGAACAAGGCCGCCGACGAGATACAAGACCGCGTAAACGCGGACATCACAGTCGCCACAATTCACTCTTTCCTCTCGTCTCTCATTAAACCTTATGGCCGGGACATCCAGCGGGTTTTCCCTGAGCTTTTCCTGGTGGAGCGTTTCGAGCCATACACACTGGAATACTATGCGGAAGACGATAAGGAACGAAAGAAGCAAGAGCACGAACGCTTCAAAAAATGGCATAAGACCGTTTCAGATCGACGCCGGATTGTTCTCCAGGCATCAACTGACAAGGTGACCGGCAAGCGAGAATACGACAAGGACCCCGATCACTATAATAGCGCGTTGAATGGCCTGATTGAGGAGGTTAATTCCGCGATACGGGACTATGTGGCATCTCGTAGCCCAAAAGAATTTCACTATAATGAAACGATTTTTGACAACTTTAAAGAATGTTCGTTCGGACATGACGGGCTGCTCGCCGTCACATCCCGGATTTTTGACCAATCCCCGCTCTTAGGCAAAATACTTGGTGATCGGTTCGATTGCATATTCATTGACGAATACCAGGATACGAATGCGGAGATTATCTGGGCACTGCTAGCAACCCTCCACCAGAAACGCGCAGTAATCGGTCTTTTCGGGGACTCTGAACAGGCAATTTATTCCGATGGTATCGGAAACGCGCGCTCTTATGTTGATGACGGAAAGCTCGTTCTTGTTGAGAAGGAGGACAATTTTCGTTGTTCGCCCCAGGTGATTGAGGTTGCCAATCAGTTTCGTAGCGATGGCCTTTCCCAGAAAGTTGCTTTGAAAACGCGGGATGACGGCACGCTTGAGACTAAGGAAGATCGCGAAGGGAGTGTGGTTTTTTATTACGCCATTATGCCTGTGACGGAGGGCTCGGAAAGTAATGACTCGGAAGAGAATAACAATCCACCCACTTTTGAAAGTGCGAGAGATGCGCTTATCGAGCAAGTGGCCCATAATCATCCGAATTTCATACAACTCAAACTGACCAATAAATCTATTGCTCAGAATGTTGGTTTTGGGCGGCTCTATCAAATTTTTGACGGAAGATATCTTGATCCCAGGGACCGGATAAAGAGCACTCTTGACAGACTCCAACTCGGTGAACTCTTTGAATTAGTCCAACTGTTCGGCGCGATAGAAGGCGATAGGCGGGCGTATAATCGGTTGATTGCAAGACTACGTAAACGTCATTTTGTTATCCGCTCGGTTGAAGATAAACGGAAACTGCACGAAATTTTGAGATCACTTAACGTGGAGGATAGGGGTGCCTATGAAGCGGTTGATTTTGCCGCTGAAGAAGGCTTAATTCGTCGCTCGGATAGTCACAATGCGTTCCTCGCCCGTCGGCGTGAGCTGCTAGAACGCTTGTCTAATGATCCGGTTTTTAAGGAATTTGAACAGCTGCATTGTGAGGGGGCAAATACTCTTCTGAGAATGAAAAAAGCGTTAGCGAGCGCTTCCACGACGCATTTGAATGAGGCGCTACTGGATGAACGATACGACGATATGAGCAGGGATTTGAAGGAGAGCCAGTTTCAGGAAAACTTGTTTTCTCCGGATCTGAAATTTTCGGAAATAGCAGCCTATTACCGCTACGAGGATGACGACGCGACGTTCGCGACTATGCATAAGACGAAGGGCACCGGCATTCCCCAGGTAATGGTTGTGCTGGATGAATATGGCTGGAACCAATATGATTTTCTCAGTTGTTTTTCTGGAAAACCGCCGGAGACGTCAAGGGAAGAATCAACGCGTAAATTGCTCTACGTAGCCTGTTCAAGAGCTGAGAAAGACCTGATTTGCGTTCGTCTGGTTCGGGATGAGCATGAGGCCCAAAAGATATCCGCATTCTTTCCAGAGGCAAAGCGTGTTGACCTCGCTTTGACTGGCAATAGTCCGGATTAAAAACGGACTACTGGCGCACCCTACGGGCCGGGCTGTCGTGAACCGAGCCCGCCTTTGGCGGTCTCGGCCATTCGGCTTCCATCCCTTGCGCGAAGGTCGGGGCGCTTGATGCGCCCCTTTCGTTGAGCGCGGCTCCCTCGGAGCCGCGCGCTTCTGTTTCGTTTCCGGGGGCCTTCCGGCCCCATCCTCCGTCAAGACCCCGGGTCCCTTGCCAAGGCTGCGGGAGAAAGCATCGGAGCCGTGGCTCGGCTTCGCCTGCGCCCGCACCACCTTCCGATCCTTTCGATCTTGACGGCCTCCCCCCGCTCATTGGCGCGGGCCTAGTCCGGTTGCACGCGCAACCGACTATTCAAAGGAGGAAAAGACCGATGAAAACAGACATTTACCAAAAGGTGACAGACAAGATCATTGCTGATCTGGAAAGGGGCGAGTTGACGTGGCTCAAGCCGTGGAGCAGCGGTAACCTTGAAGGCAAGATCACTAGGCCGTTGCGGCATAACGGGCTGCCCTATAACGGCATCAACGTGCTGATGCTCTGGTGTGCCAGTGTCGAGGGTGGCTATCTCTCCCCGTACTGGATGACCTTCCGCCAAGCTAAGGAGCTGGGCGCACACGTCAAAAAGGGCGAGCGCGGCAATCTGGTCGTCTATGCCAACACGATCACAAAGACCGAGGAGGCGGACGACGGCAGCGAGGAGGAGCGGGAAATCCCCTTCATGAAGGGCTACAGCGTCTTCAACGTCGAGCAGATCGACGGCCTGCCCGAGAACTACTATGCCAAGCCGGAGCCGGTGATCGATCCGGCCTTACGGATCGCGCACGCGGAAGGGTTCTTCGCGGCAACCGGCGCGGACATCCGCTTTGGCGGGAACAGCGCCCATTACAGCGGCGGCAGCGATCATGTGCGGATGCCGCCGTTCGAGACGTTCCGCAG
>ENA-ORDC01002070-ORDC01002070.1-marine-metagenome-genome-assembly--contig:-NODE-2070-length-13104-cov-4.445152_pt1 | contig 13104 bp, 10 predicted proteins | sample MGYA00237783_ERZ508515 | MGnify/ENA primary metagenome ERZ508515 (study PRJEB26186, sample SAMN06268792) | marine metagenome | isolation source: Eden Landing Ponds, San Francisco, CA, USA | place... | reverse complement strand
TCGTTTGAGGATGTCGATTTCCGGTCTTCGGTGTTCCCGCCGCGGGAACTCCATCTGCGTCTGGGTCGGGAACGGCTCTTCATCGGCCCGGTACGCCGCGAAGAGTTTCTCGTGTGTGTCGCCCGTGTAACAGTAGTCCATATCGGATTATTGGGCTGAAGCATCTTAGTTTTGAAACAATAGTTGTCTTTTCCGCTATATGTTGTGTTCTCTCTGACGCTGTAGAATTGAAAACGAGCAGCATCCCACACTGAGAGGTAGCTATTTGATACTGGCTTGTCATCGATTCTGTATGAACGGCGAGTGTTACTTCTGTCACGGCATCGTTTCAGCACCGGAAGAAGGCCACATCTGGCTGCGTGAGCACGACAGCCACGAGGTGTATATGCACGAACAGTGTGCCAGCGGTCACAACGTCATAGAGGGAGAACAGGACCCAGCAGGTGAACTCCTGATTACATGCCCGGAGTGTGGTGCGGTCGAAACGATATAACAGTCCACGCGGGTAGTCCTGCGAACGGGCCCTACGGAAGCCTAATATCGACGCCGGACTGGAGGCTGGCCGCTTTCACAGTGTTATACAGCAGCATCGCGATGGTGAGTGGTCCAACACCGCCGGGAACCGGGGTGATGGCGTCCGCTTTCTCTTTAGCGCTCTCGAAGTCCACGTCCCCGACGAGTTCGTACCCCTTCTCCGTGTCAGCATCAACCCGGTTGATGCCCACATCAATAACTGTCGTACCCGCCGAGAGCATCGACCCGTCTATCATCTCCGGAACCCCGGCGGCGGCAATCACGATGTCCGCGTTGCGAGTCTTGTCCGCAAGGTCATCAGTTCGGGAGTGGCAGACGGTCGTTGTCGCGTTCCCGCCCGGCCCGTACTGGATGAGCAAGTTTGCCATCGGTTTGCCGACGATGTCCGAGCGACCCACGACGACAACGTCTTTCCCCTCCGTCACAACACCAGTTTCGGCCAGCATTTTCTGTATTCCATGGGGGGTGCAGGGCTTGTATCGCGCGTTCCCCGCGACGAGTCGGCCGACGTTTTCGGGATGGAACCCGTCGACGTCTTTCATCGGATCGATCCGCTCCAATACGTCGCGCTTGGGAACGTGGTCGGGGACCGGCATCTGGACGAGGATTCCGTGGACGGCCGGGTCCGCGTTCAGCTCGTCGATGGTCGAAAACAGTGCCTCAGCCGGTTCGTCCGCGCTGATCTCGTGATGGAACCCCTCGATGCCGATTTCATCACAGGCCTGCTGTTTCATCGAAACGTACGTTTCACTCGCGCCGTCGTCGCTCATCAACACTGTCGCCAGCCCTGGTGTGACACCCTCGCTGACGAGTGTGTCCGTACACGCCGCGACGCCCTCTGTGATCTGGTCGCCGATTTCGTTGCCGTCGATTATTGTAGTCATTATTGCTGTGTTCGCTATCGGCCCGGGAGTCCCCGGTCAGGCGTCCAGAGTGGGAACCGCTGCTGGACGGTCGGCTGTCGGGGCTGGGCAAGCGTTCGATACTCGTCTCAACCCCCGCCGGAATAGTCGGCGATGGGGAATAATCCAGCCTTTGAAGTGACATCGGCTATTCGTCCAGCGTGCAACCACAAGCGGTCGACAATTCGACAGTATTTCGGGTAAAGGGGCGAGGTACCGAAGGTTTTTGTCCGAACCCGTGGTTGGTCTACACAACCATACCGGGAGGCATCGCCCTCTCATCCGGGAGCAACTGCACTATGACTGATATCCGGTTCAGCACCGACAGAGAATCGTTCATCGAAACTGCGAGGATGGCAGCGGACGGCGCTCGCGTGCCGGTCGAAGCGCGCGTCACAGTCCCTGACCCGTTTGAGGCGTATCGCCGCGCCCGGGACGGGAACACAGACGGCGTCTACCTCGAGACGACCGGCGGGCAGTCCGGCTGGGGGTACTTCGGCGTCGATCCGGTCGAGCAAATCGAAGTCTCTGCGAGCGCGACGCCCGCACAGGACGGCGGGAGTCCGAGTATCGAGACCATCGACGAGCTCCTCGACCGCGAACAGCTAAAGCGCGGCGACTGTACGGTTCCGTACCCGTGTGGCGCGTTCGGCTGGCTATCGTACGACGTGGCGCGGGAGCTGGAGGATATCCCGGAGACGACTGTCTCGGACGGCCTCCCACGGCTCCAGTTGGGCGTGTTCGACTGCGTCGCCGCGTGGGAGGAGCCACACGACGGGGCGGTCGAACTACACGTGACGGCCTGTCCAGTGATCGATGGATCACCTGAAGCGGCATACGACCGCGGCCGTGAGAAGGCCCGCGAACTGGCACAGGACGCTGTCCACGGTGAGACACACGTCCAGGCCCAGCCGACTGCTACGAGCCAGGCCACGTTCGAGAGCGAGTGCGGCGAGGCGGCGTTTGCCGACCGCGTCAAGCAAATAAAGCAGTACGTCAGGGACGGCGATACGTTCCAGACGAACGTGTCACACCGGCTGACCGCCCCGGCGGCGGTCCACCCGGTCGACACCTTCGACGCCGTCCGCCGGGTGAACCCGGCCCCGTATTCGGCCCTGCTCGAGTTCCCCGGCGTCGACCTCGTCAGCGCCAGCCCGGAGCTGTTGCTGGACGTCGATGGCGACCAGTTGCTCACGGAGCCGATTGCCGGGACGCGCCCGCGAGGCGCGACGCCGGCAGCGGACGAAGAGCTAGAAGAAGACCTCTGCAACGACGAGAAGGAGCGGGCCGAACACGCGATGTTGGTCGACCTCGAACGCAACGACCTCGGCAAGGTCAGCGAGTACGGCTCCGTCGATGTCGCCGAGTACCGCCGCGTCGACCGGTATTCCGAGGTGATGCACCTCGTCTCTCTCATCGAAGGGGAATTGCGCGACGATGTGAGCATCGCTGACGCGGTCGCAGCGGTGTTCCCCGGCGGAACCATCACCGGCGCACCGAAACCGCGGACGATGGAGATCATCGACGAGGTGGAGACGACGCGCCGGGGCCCCTACACCGGCAGTATCGGGATGTTCGGATTCGACGACCGGGCGACGCTGAACATCACCATCAGGACGCTGGTCCGCTACGACGGCGAGTACCGGCTCCGCGTCGGGAGCGGCATCGTGCACGACTCCGTCCCGGAAGCGGAGTATCAGGAGACGCTAGACAAGGCGCGGGCGCTCGTCACCGCCGTTGACGAGGCGCTTGGCGAACAGGGGTCGTTCGCAGTCGAATCCGGGAGCGAACCGATGGAGGGGATGCGATGATACTCATCATCGACAACTACGACTCCTTCGCCTACAACCTGGTCCAGTACGTCGGCGAGTTCGAAGATGTCACTGTCCGCCGAAACGACGCTATCGACGTGGACGGCATCCGCGAACTCGACCCGGATGGCATCGTCGTCTCACCGGGCCCCGGGACGCCGGCCGACGCCGGCGTGTCCATCGACGTTTTCGCCGAGACGGAGTACCCGGCGCTCGGCGTCTGTCTGGGCCATCAGGCACTCTGTGCGGCCCACGGAACCCCCGTCGGCCACGCACCGAGTGTGGTCCACGGGAAGCCCTCTGAAGTCCGACACGACGGGACGCGGCTGTACGACGGGATCAACGACCCGTTCGAGGTCGGGCGGTATCACTCGCTGGCCGTCGAGGCGGCAGCGCTCCCGGACGAGCTGGAGGAGACGGCCTACACCAACGACGAGCAGGGCGTCGTGATGGGCGTCCAGCACGCCGAGAAACCACACATCGGCGTCCAGTTCCACCCGGAGAGCATCCTCACTGACGCCGGGAAACAGATCGTCGAGAACTTCTGTACCGGCATCGCCGAGGCCTGAAACCGCATCGCCGGCGCGACCTACTTCTTTTCGGGCGGATCGACATCGTGGTGCGTCTGAATGTCCGGCAGTTTCCTGACGGCGCGTCTGAGGAGGGAGGTGTGTCCCTGCTCGTCCCGGTACCAGGTTACGGTCAACCCGCCGACCGCCACGAGTGAGATCACGGCGAACGGGCCGCCGGTCAGAACGGCCAGCGCCTGTAGCGTCTCAGCGCCCCCGAGAAGCAACACCGAGACGGCGACCGCACCCTGAAAAACGCCCCAGAAGACGATATGCGTCGCCGACGGTGCCTGCCCCCGTCGCGTCGCCAGAACCGAGACAACGAGCGTCGAGGTGTCCGCCGATGTGGCCATGAACACGATGATGAGTGCGAGAAACAGGAACATCAGGAGCTGTCCAAGCGGCAACGACGCGAACAGCGGGAACCCGGCGATGGCCTCCGAACCACCGCGTTGTGCGATAGCGGCGAGGATATCGGCCCGACCCGTCTGCTGGATGAACAGCGACGTGCCACCGAGCAGCAGGAACCAGACCATCGTCGCCGTCGAGGTCGCGACGACGCTCGTGAACACGACAGTCCTGACCCGGCGACCGCGAGAGAGTGCGGCGATGAACAGCCCTGCGAAGGGTGCCCAGGAAAACCACCACAACCAGTTCCAGACGGTCCACGCCGCGACCCACTGCCCGCCCGTGTGAAGACTCAACGGAACGAACTCCACCACGTAGGTCCCGAGTGCCTGCGTTCCTCGCTGGAGAATAAACGACCGTGGACCGACGGCCGCGATGAGGAGCGCAAACAGGCCGAACAGGACGATATTGAGTCCGGCGATGCGACGGATGCCACGGTGGATTCCAGTCGCGCTGGAGACAACGAATATCAGCGTCAAGCCGCCGACGAACAGGACCGGCCCGACCTCACCGGCTGCCACGTCCCACTGGTAATTGATCCCGGCGAGGAACTGCTCGCTCACGAGTGCGACCGAGGTGGCGATGCCCCCGACAGTGGCAAAGACGGCCAGCGTATCGACCAGTGTGGCCCAGGCCGAATCGAGTGTATCGACACCGAGCAGCGGTGCCAGCACTGTCGAGACCCGGAGCGGTGCGCCCCGCGTGAACGCGAAGTACGCTATCGGGACGCCGATGACGGCGTAAGCGCTCCAGGCCGAGACACCCCAGTGAAAGAGGGTGTACACAAGCGCGCCGTTGACGGCGCCCGGCGACCCGGCTGCTGCCCCGATGTACGGCGGTGGCTGGTCGTAGTGAAACAGGGCCTCAGTGGGGCCCCAGAACACCAGTCCGGCCGCAATGCCGGCGGTGAAAACGAGCGTAAAGTATGTCGGATACGTGTAGCTTGGCTCCGTGTCCGGACCGCCGAGTTTGATTTCGCCCCAGGGCCCAAGCAACAGAAACAGACAGTAACAGACCGAGAGGAAGACCGCGGCGAGAAACAGCGGGCCGCCGCCGCGAAGGACTGTGGCAGCAGCGGCGTCGACGGCACCCGTCGTCCGTGTGGGGAATGCGATCTGGAGCCCGAAGAACGCAGCGAACACGAGCACCGGGAACGCGAGGATAGCTGGCTCGTGCTGTGTGAGGAACTCGCGAACGGCCCGCCGGATATCGGTCCGGCGGACGCGGAGGAAGACATCGGCCGCGGCCGGTGCGGTGTTGTCTTCGGAGTACGGAAGCAGTGCGATGTAACACAGTCCCGAACTGAAAAACACGAGAGCGATAGTCAGCCACGCTGGACCAGTCACGGCTTCGCCGACAAGCGTCGGAAAGAAGAACCCCGCGAGCACGAGCGCCCCGGACGCGGCACACAGTGGCACGAGTAGCCGACCGACAATCTCCGAAATGCCACTGGCGTCCGAGGTGGCCATACGTTGATATTCAGTATCGAATACATATATTACTATCCCACATGCGATTCGAGCCGGTCGACACCGTCGCTGGCAAGCGTCGGGACCGTTACTCGGGAGCGTCTCCACTCCCCTCGTCGTCCGCGACGACTCCGTCCAGCAGTGGTTCGCTCGACTCACGGCCCAGCACCGACTGTCCCAGAAGCCGCCCGCCAATCGACCGGGGGTTAATAACTTCATCCGCACCGACCGCGCGGAACTTCTCGACGTGTTTCTCGGCAGTCGCCGCTGCGACTGTGCGGATGTCCGGATTGACGTTTTTCGTTGCGATGACAGCCAGCACGTCGCGGGCATCGTCGTTACTCCCCACTACGACGCCGCTTGCGGCCCCGACACGTGCGTCCCTGAGGACATCCTCATCGGTGGGGTCACCGGTAAGCAGATTCACCCCTTCGCCCTGCAGCGACGCGACCGTCTCCTCGTCGGGCGTAACGACCACAACCTCCGTCTCGTCGCCCAGTTCCTCAAGCAGCGATGCCGTAACGTCTCCGTACCCTAGAACCACGACGTGGTCCTCAAGGAGTGTGAGTTCTGATGCTGTCATGACTCCGAACGCTGTCGCCATTCTGGACTCGATAGCGGGCCCGATGAGCGCGCCCACGGCGACGGTGAACGCGCCGGTTCCGAACAGGATGATAGAGAGCGAGAACCACCGTGCTTCCGCCGTCATCGGTGTGATATCTCCGTAGCCGACCGTCGCGATCGTGACGACGACGTAGTACACGGCGTCGCTCCAACTGTCGAGTTCGAGGAACTGGCCTCGAAGCCCGTAGGCACCCACAGTCCCGTAGAGAACGACCCCGAAAATCGCCGATAGCGATGCGATCTGAATCGGCGAGAGGTCGAGGGACTGATCGAACCGGTGACGGTTCCGGACCAGCAGTGGGTACGTGACCAGCGTCAGCAACAACAACGGGATATCTGTTGGCTGAAACGTGGCAAGCGGCAGCAGTACCAGACCGAGAAGCACGACGGCCGCCACGCGCCAGGCGAGCCGTTTGCGCCGCTGGAGTCCGACCGTCACAATGCCGAGGAGGAACGCGAACAACACGCCACCGAACCTGATGAAAAGTAGCGGAAGGTCGACGACTGTGGTCAATGGGCCATTGAGTGCAAGCGACGCCTGGCTAAGGTTCGAAAGGCCGGTCACGAACGCCAGCAATGTGACCACGCCGGTCAGGACGACCGTCGGTTTTGCCCCGGATAGCTCGTCCCACTCCACGAACGGCACTCTGTCAGCCGGATAGAACACATCCTCCAGCGTCCGGTCCGACGACTCTTCTGGAACGTTATCCATTGGCATGCTTTTGTCGGAGTCAATATAAAAATCACGCGGCGAGCGGGCACCGAACTCAAGTCAGCGGGCCGCATACGATGTGATCAATGCGTCGATTGCACGAGCATGGGTGTCACCGTTCACTGAGGGCGCTTAGAGGGGGCTGGAAGCGACTTATCTGGAGGGCGGACACATGAACGCTGCTGTCCTGTTCGGCCTCGGAACGATGATAGCCTGGGGGTTCTGGATAGCGTTTGGGAACGTCGCCTCAAGTACAATGGACCCGGAGACCGCGGCGTTCGTGTCCTACGCCGCTGCGACGGTCGTCACCGGGATATACGTCGTCGTCTCAGACGCATCGTTCGTCGTCACAAACCGGGGGATGATGTTCGCCGGCGCGGCGGGCGTCGCGGCGGCCGTCGGCGTAGTCTCGACATTCGTCGGCGTGACTGTGGGCCCCACGTCGATCGTGTCCACCATCGGTGGGATGTACTTCATCACTGCCGCAGTCATCGGTGTCATCGCGTTCGGGGAATCGATGACGTTGACGAAAGCCGCCGGCATCGGACTGGCGCTGATAGCGATTGTCGTGATCAATCAATGACTGGACACAACTGGTTGGCTTTCGAGCACATTGTGTGAGTGTGACCCGGCACGGCCGGGATTTATGCAACGAGGGCGGGTGTGGTCGGATATGAAGCGCGTAATCAGCACCGATGAAGCACCGGCCGCGGTCGGCGCGTACAGTCAGGCAACGTCGAACGGCGACCTCCTCATCACCGCCGGACAGCTTCCGCTAACGACAGAGGGCGAACTCCTCGACGACGAGCCGGTCGCCGACCAGACGCGGCAGTGTCTTCGCAATGTCGAGGCGATTCTGGAGTCAGAAGGGCTCTCGCTGGACGGCGTACTCAAGACAACCGTCTACCTCGACGACATCGACGATTTCGACGCGTTCAACGAGGCCTACAGCGAGTTCTTCGAGTCGGACCCACCGGCACGGAGCGCGGTCGGCGTAGGTGCGGGCGATCCGGCCGACCTCCGCCATCAGCCCGTCGTCCAGGCGGATCGGCTGCAGGCCCAGGCGCAGGAAGGTCTCGTTGCGCACGTGCAGCTCGTTCTCGTCGGCCTCCTTGCGCGGGTTGTCGAGGTAGGCGACCTCCGCGCCGGTCAGGCCGGCCACCTTCTCCGCCAGGTCGCGCACCTTGTGGGTCTCGGTCATCTGGTTGACGATCTGCACCCGCTGGCCGGTCTGCGGCGGGTGCTCCACCGCCAGCGCGATGCAGCGCACGGTGTCACGGATGTGGATGAAGGCGCGGGTCTGGCCGCCGCTGCCGTGCACCGTCAGCGGATAGTTCACCGCCGCCTGCATCAGGAAGCGGTTCAGCACCGTGCCGTAGTCGCCGTCGTAGTCGAAGCGGTTGATCAGACGTTCGTCGCGCGCCGTCTCCTCGGTCTGGGTGCCCCAGACGATGCCCTGGTGCAGGTCGGTCACCTTAACCCCGTCGTTCTTGTTGTAGAACGCGAAGAACAGCTGATCCTGGGTCTTCGTCAGGTGGTAGATGCTGCCCGGGTTCGGCGGGTACAGGATCTCCTGCTGCACCTCGCGGCCGTCCTCCAGCTCCACCTTCACCTTCAGGTAGCCCTCCGGGATCTCCATGCCGGCCTGTCCGTAGCCGTAGACCCCCATGGTGCCCAGGTGGATCAGGTGCGCGTCGACGCCGGCCTCGACGATCGCCGCCAGCACGTTGTTGGTGGCGTTCAGGTTGTTGTCCACGGTGTAGCGCTTGTGCACCGACGACTTCATCGAGTACGGCGCGGCGCGCTGCTCGGCGAAGTGCACGATCGCCTCCGGCCGCCAGTCGCGCAGCAGCGTCAGCAGCCGGTGGTAGTGCACTGCCACGTCGAACTTGACGAACGCGATCGGCCGCCCGCCGGTCTCCTCCCACGCCCGCAGCCGCTCGCCCATGGGCCGGATCGGCGTCAGCGAGCCGGCCTCCAGCTCGTTGTCGATGTTGCGCCGCGACAGGTTGTCCACGACGGTGACGTCATGGCCCTGCTCGGCCAGATGCAGCGACGTGGGCCAGCCGCAGAAGCCGTCGCCGCCCAGGACAAGAACCCGCACGCCCCTCTCCAATCGCCGATTGAAAGCGGCAGCGAAACGCTACCCCGGGCGAACTGGTAAAGCAAAGCGATTACACGCATGTGGTGTTTTCGTTACAGGCGGCCGACGGCGCGCGCCGGCAGATCACGGGCCCGGCGGGGCCGTCACTCGGGCAGGGTGTCGTCCTTGTCGCCCATGCGCGCCGGGGCGTTGATGTGCTCCAGCTCCTTCAGCAGCGCGCTGTGGTCCCAGGCGCCGCCGCCGCGCGCAACCAACGAGTCGAACAGGTCGTGCACCTGGCGCGACAACGGCAGCTCCAGGCCGTTCTCCTGCGCCGTCTGCAGGATCGTGCGCATGTCCTTCAGGTGCACCTTGGCCGCGCCGCCCGGCATGAAGGTGCGGTCGATCATCTTCTGGCCGTGGATCTGCAGGATCTTGCTGTCGGCGAAGCCGCCGGTCATCGCCTCGCGCACCTTCGCCGGATCGGCGCCGCCCTGCTGCGCCAGGAACAGGCCCTCGGCGACCGCGCCGATCGCCAGCGCCACGATGGTCTGGTTGGCCAGCTTGGCGAGCTGGCCGGCGCCGGGCGGCCCGACCAGCGTGGGACGCCCCAGCAGCTTCAGCAGCGGCTCGCCCTTGGCGTAGTCGGCCTCGCTGCCGCCCACCATGATCGCCAGCCCGGCCTGTTCGGCGCCGGACGGGCCGCCGGACACCGGCGCGTCCAGGTGGCCCGCGCCGCGCTCGGCCAGCAGCGCCGCGTGGCGCTTGGCGGTGTCGGGCGGGATCGACGAGCAGTCGATCACCAGCGCGCCGCGCTCGAGCGCGTCGGCCACGCCCTGGGTTTCCAGCACGTCGCTCACCGTCGGCCCGTCGGCCAGCATGGTGATCACGACCGCCGCGCCCGCGACCGCGTCGGCCGCGGTGTCCGCCACCCGGGCGCCGCGCTCGGCCAGCGGCTGCGCCTTCGCCGCGGTGCGATTCCAGACCGTGAGCGCGTGGCCGGCGGCGATCAGGTTCGCCGCCATCGGCGCGCCCATCAGGCCGGTGCCGAGAAATGCGATACGGGTCATCCGAACGAGCCTCCCTCCGGGTCGAGTTTGTCCCAGGCCTAGGGCGAAATCGCCGAAGGTCGAATCGACGTTCGGCGTGAATTTCGCCCTATCTTGTTGCGACTAGGGCAAGATTCACGACAAAGGTGATCACCTTTGTCGATCTTGTCCTAGCCGCTCGGCGACGCCGGTGCAACGCGGGCGGCGGGCGTTGCCGCGCTGCACCAAGCCATGTAGCTTGCGCGCCGGTCCGGCGGCCGGCGCGGCCGCCGAGCCGCTTTCCACCACGGTCCGGGTTCCCCCGCATGGCTCCCCCTCCGTCCGCCCTGGACGCCGCGTCCGACTCCCCGCCCGTCCCGCTGTTCGACCCGAAGGCGCAGTACCGCCGCCTGCAGCCGGAGATCGACCGCCGCGTGGCCGCCGTTATGGCGCACGGCCGATACATCAACGGGCCAGAGGTTTCGGAGCTGGAGGCGGCCCTCGGCGAGTTCGCCGGCGGCCGGCACTGCGTGACCTGCGCCAACGGCACCGACGCCCTGGTGCTGGCGCTGCTGGCCGAAGGCATCGGCGCCGGCGACGCGGTCTTCGTGCCCGCCTTCACCTACGTCGCGACCGCCGGCGCGGTGCGGCTGGCCGGCGCCACGCCGGTGTTCTGCGACGTCCTGGAGGACAGCTGCAATCTCGATCCGGCCGAGCTCGAGCGGCAGGTCGCCCGCGTCGTCGCCGGCGGCGACCTGACGCCGCGCGCGGTGATCCCGGTCGACCTGTACGGGCTGCCCGCGGACTACAAGGCGATCGGCGCGACCGCCGAAGCGCACGGCCTGGTGGTGATCGCCGACGCCGCGCAGAGCTTCGGCGGCGCATGCGGGGGCCAGCCGGTCGGGGCGCTGGCCGGGATCACCGCCACCTCGTTCTACCCCACCAAGCCGCTGGGCTGCGCCGGCGACGGCGGGGCCCTGTTCACCGACGACGCCGACCGGGCGGAGCGCTGGCGCACCATGCGCACGCACGGCACGGATGCCAGCCGCACGGCGGTCCACCTCGGCATGAACAACCGGCTGGACAGCCTGCAGGCGGCGATCCTGCTGGCCAAGCTGCCGGCGCTGGAGCGCGAGCGCGCGCACCGCGAGAGCCTGGCCCAGCACTACGACGAGCTGCTCGCGGACGTCCTGCGGACGGCCCCGCGCGCCGCCGGCTGCGACCACGCGTGGGCGCTCTACACCGTCGCCACGGAGCGGCGCGACGCCGTGCAGCAGGCGCTCGCGGCGGAGCAGATCGGCGCGGCCGTGTACTACAACGCCCCGGTCCACCTGCATCCGGCCTACGCCGCCTTCGGCGAGGGCCCGGGCAGCCTGCCGGTCAGCGAACGCCTGGCGCAGCGCGTGCTGAGTCTGCCGCTGACCGCGGACACCTCGCAGCCGCAGGTGGAGCGCGTGGGCGCCGTCGTGCGGCAGGCGCTCCGCAGCTAGGGCAAGATCGAAAAAGGTGGTCATCACCTTTGTCGTGAATCTTGCCCTACTCGCAACAAGATAGGGTGAAATTCACGCCGAAGGCCGATTCGGCCTTCGGCGATTTCGCCCTAGGCCGGCGCCGCCCGCCCGAGCGCTGGCTGGCCGGGCTTGCCGCTGAGCAGCACGATCGGCAGCCAGAAGATCAGCCACTCGCGGCTCAATTCGATGAACACCGTCTGGGTGTGCGTCAGCATCACGGCGTAGCCGAAGGCGAGCAGCGTGAAATATAGCGGCTGACCGCGACGGGCCAGCGTCCAGCCGTGGCCGAACGCCAGCAGCGTCAGCGCGAGGAACAGCAGGCTGCCCGGCACCCCCATGTTGTACTGAACGCTGAGGAAGATGTTGTGCGCCGAGTTGTGGCTGGCCACCTCGAGCGGCGCCGCGGCGCCGGCGCCCAGCAGCGGGTGCGCCAGGATGCGCGCAAGCGTCTGCTGCCAGATGTCGACGCGGTGGGTGGGGCCGCGCGCGATCCACTGCCCGAAGTCGATCGCCCCGAGCGCACTCGCGAGCACGGCGACGCCGGCGGTGGCGCCGAGCACGCCCAGGATCATCCAGGGCTTGCGCACCAGACCGAGCGCCATCAGACCGCCCAACAGCGCCAACACGCTGCCGCGCGACTCGCTGAGGACGACGAAGGTGAAGCAGACCGCGACGACGGCCGCGGCGAGGATCCGGCGCCGCCGGTCGCTGTCGTCCATCACCCGCACCAGCGCGACCAGGCCGGCGAAGGCGTAGATGTCGCCGCCGATGCCCGGATGGATCGCCCAGCCGAAGCCGCTCAGGCGGGTCCCCTCCCAATACATCATCGGATGCCACGCCAACGCCAACACGACGGCCCCGGTGATCCCCGCGGCCATCGCGATGCAGTCGAGAAGCCGGCGCTCCTGGAGATGGCCGCGAACCGCCACGGCGATGGCCGCGGTCGTGAACACCGCGAGCTGAATGCCGATCCGGCCGGCGTCGTAGACGCTCTCCCAGGTCGCCGAGTCGCCCGACCAGGCGATGCTGACGAGCCACAGAGCGCACAACGCGATGGACAGGCGCCAGTACCAGTTGCCCGACACTTCGCGGATCACCGCCGGCCGCAGGTAGAGCACCATCGGCAGCAGGCAGATGAAGTAGAACAGGATCCGCCCCTCTTTGCCGAGCACGTACAGCGAGGCGAACACCACCGTGATCGCCAGCGCCACGTATCGGTCCAGCCGCTGCCGGTCCGGCCGGGCGATCCAGTCGACAACCGGGGCCGTGGCCGTGCGCAAGCTAGGCATCGTGCACCGAAGACGCCGTCGGACGCGCCGGCGCGGTGGGCCACTCGTAGGCGGCCGAAAAGGGGCGGCTCATGCTCGCCTCCTCGAGGTACTTCGCCACGCGCGCGGTATCGAACATGCCGTGGGCGCGCGCCCAGCCCTTCGCCGCCACCCGGCGCCGGGCC
>ENA-ORDC01002068-ORDC01002068.1-marine-metagenome-genome-assembly--contig:-NODE-2068-length-13109-cov-2.980433_pt1 | contig 13109 bp, 13 predicted proteins | sample MGYA00237783_ERZ508515 | MGnify/ENA primary metagenome ERZ508515 (study PRJEB26186, sample SAMN06268792) | marine metagenome | isolation source: Eden Landing Ponds, San Francisco, CA, USA | place... | reverse complement strand
CGTCAGGTACAGCTCCATCAGCCGCTCGCGCAGCGCCCGGTCGTCGACGCCGTGGCTGGCCAGCGCGTAGTCCAGCGCCTCGCCGGTGACCTGCCAGAAGTCGGCGTGCTCGCGCATCAGGCTGCGCAGCCAGGTGTACTGCAGCTGCTTCTGCCGCCAGGTGGCGGACACCGCGTCGGCCTTGTCGCCCAGCGTGCCGGCTTCCTGCGCGACCGCGGAGTGCACGTCGAACAGGGTGCCGTAGGCGTCGAACAGGCAGGCGCCGATGTCGGCGAACTCGGGATGCGTCATCGCGGTTGGCTTCCCCCTTGGCGTGGTCCCCGGCGGCCCATCGCATGTGAGCCGTCGGGGTGGGGAAGGCAAGCGCGTCAGCGCCTCAAAGGCAACAGGCGATCTGTTCGCGGCCGCCCAGGCCGCGGCCGCCGGCGTCCAGCAGCAGGCGCGCGTCCAGCGCCAGCGCGACCTGCGTCGGCGCCAGCCGGTGGCGGTAGATCATCAGGCTCTCGAACACCCGCTGCACGTAGTTGCGGGTCTCCGCGAACGGCAGGCTCTCGACCCAGTCGATCGGATCGATCTGCGGCTCCCGCGGGTCGCCGTAGCGGTCCAGCCAGCGGTTCACCCGCGACGGCCCGGCGTTGTAGGCGGCCACCGCCAGCAGCAGCGAGCCGTCGTAGCGCGAGATCAGGCCGCCCAGGTAGGTGCTGCCGAGCGTCAGGTTGAACTCGGGATCGAACAGCCGGCCGCTGCGGTAGTCCAGGTCGAGCCGGGCCGCCACCGCCTTCGCCGTCGCCGGCATCAGCTGCATCATGCCGCGTGCCCCGGTGCGGCTGACCGCGCCGGCGTCGAAGCCGCTCTCCTGGCGCACGATCGCCAACACCAGGGCGTTCTCGTCCTGGGCGCCGCGCAGCGTGTGCGGCAGGTCGACGACCGGGTACAGGTGGTCCGGCAGGATCATGCCGTCGCGCCGCGCCTTGCGGGCGATCCGCACCGCCAGGTCGGGCCGGCCCGAGCGTTCAGCCAGGTCGGCGACCATCTGCGTGCGTTCCGGCGTCTCGGCCTCCCCGGCCAGGTGCGACAGCAAGCGGTCGAGCATCGCCTGCTGGCCGAGCTCGGCGAGCTGCCGCACTGCGCGCACCAGCTCGTCGGCGGCGAAGGCCATGCGTTCGGCCGCGGCCGGCTGCGGCTTGCGCGGCAGCGCCAGGAAGATGTCGCCGCCCATCGGGCCGCTGTTGAGCCGGTCGGCGGCGAGCTGGCCGTAGAAGGTGGTGAGGTTGGTGGCGGCGGTCTCGAACCAGCGCCGCGCGTTCCCGTCCTGCCCGGCCGCCTCGGCCGCGCGGCCGGCCCAGTAGGCGCCGCGGGCCCGGCTGACCGGGGTGCTCACGCCGCCGTGCAGGCGCTCGAAGTGGGGCAGGGCGGTCGCCGGCTCGCGCAGCCAGCGCAGGGCGATCCAGCCGGCCAGCCATTCGCCCTCGGCGAAGCCCAGGCCGCTTTCCAGCCCGTGGTTGGCGGCCAGGCGGTAGGCCAGCGAGATGTCGCCCTTGTCCAGCGCGGTGCGCGCCGCCCAGTGCCGCAGCGACCACCATTCGGCCGGGTACGGCGCGTCGGGGCGCGGCGGGGCGAGCAACTCGACCGTCTCCTCGTAGCGCCCGGACCGCTTGCGCCACAGCGCGCGCTCGAACACCAGGCCGGGGTGGTCGCGCAGATCGGCCGGCACCCGGTCGATGGCGGCGTCGACGCCGTCCTCGCGCCGCGCCAGCATGGTGCGGGCGCGGGCCAGCGCGCGCAGGTCCGCATCGACCCGCTTCGCCTGACGCTCGGCGGCGTCGAACTTGCGCTCCCACAGCAGGCGTTCCAGCCGCTGCGCGTGCAGGTCCTGGTCGATCAGGTGGCCGTAGCGCTGCAGGAAGCCGGCCTCGTCGGAATAGGGGAAGTCGTCCTGCAGCCAAGCGTGGCGCAGCACCGACCGCGCGGCCTCCTCCTTGCCGGCGGAGATCAGCGCGTCGGCGTAGCGCTCGGCGCCGTAGGGGCTGGCCGGGGCGCGGTTCTCGAAGAAGGCGCGCACCTGGTCGTGCGGCAGGTCCGCCGGCATCACGCCCTCGGCGCGGTACTGCAGCGTGTACTGGTAGGGCCAGTCCGGGTTGGCCCGCATGAAGGCGACGTATTCCCGGTAGTCGCCGCCCTGGCGCTGCGCGATCAGCCGGAACCAGTCCAGCGTCCGGCTCACGATCTCCAAGTGCACCGTCTGCGTCAGCGTGCGGGCGCGCTCGAAGTCGTCGGCGGCGATCGCGCCGAAGGCCTGCGAGACCAGCACCTGCTGCGGCGGCTGCGGCGGTTCCGGCGGCCGCTCCGCGCGCCCCCGAACGGGCAGGGCGAGGACCAGCAGGCCGGCGGCGAACGCGACGCCCTGCCAGACCGCCATGCGCCGGCGCCGCGTCGGCGCGGCCGTGACCTTCGACGCCTGCACTGTAGCTACTCCCCGCGCGAGTACCCCGCCGCTCGGTCTCGACCAGCGAACGTCGAGCTTAAGCTAGGCCGGCAAAGTTAACAAAATGCGAAAAGCCGATCGAATGCCCATGAGCCCGGCCGCGCGCGCCCGTACTTGCCGCGTTGCGGGCGAGCGTCTATGGTCCGCCTCCGCCGCGCGGGCCGCCGCGGTCCGGTGCGACGAGGCACGACGCCTGAAGCGACACGATCCCTGAAGCGACGGAGAGCAACGATGGCCGGGCCGATGTTCAAGGGCTCGCTCTGCGCCCTGATCACCCCGTTCAAGAACGGCGGCATCGACGAGCAGGCATACGCCGACCTGATCGAATGGCACATCGCCGAGGGCACGCACGGCATCATCGCCTGCGGCACCACCGGGGAATCGCCGACGGTGACGCACGTCGAGAACAAACGGGTCAACGAGCTCGCCGTCGAGGTCTCGAAGGGCCGCATCCCGATCCTGGCCGGCACCGGCTCCAACAACACGGCCGAGGCCATCGACATGACGCAGCACGCCGCCGAGATCGGCGCCGACGCCGCGCTCGTGGTCACGCCGTACTACAACAAGCCGAGCCAGGAAGGGCTGTTCCAGCACTTCAAGGCGATCCACGACGCCTGCGACATTCCCATCATGATCTACAACATCCCGGGGCGCTGCATCGTCGACATGCAGCCGGACACGATGGCGCGCCTGGCCGAGCTGCCGCGCATCGCCGGCGTCAAGGACAGCACCAACGACATCAAGCGGCCCTACGCCACGCGGCAGGCGATCGGCGGCGACTTCGCGGTGCTGTCGGGCGAGGACGCGACCGTGCTGCCGTTCCTGGCGATGGGCGGGCACGGCTGCATCTCGGTGACCGCCAACGTGGCGCCGCGGCTGCTGTCGCAGTTCCACACCGCCTGGCAGGACGGCGACGTCGCCACCGCGCAGAGCCTGAACGAGCGGCTGATGCCGCTGCACGCGGCGATGTTCTGCGAGCCCAGCCCGGCGCCGGTGAAGTACGGGGCCAGCCTGCTGGGGCACTGCGACGAGGAGGTGCGGCTGCCCATGGTGAGCTGCTCCGACGCCGCCAAAAAGCAGGTGCGCGAGGCGATGACCCACGCCGGCCTGCTGAACTAGGCGGGAGAGGCGGCGAACCGACGCTCCCATGGCCCAGCCCAAGCGTAAGTCGGGCAACCCGTTCAAGGAGACCGGAACCGTCACGGTCAACCGGCGGGCGCGCTACGACTATCAGATCGAGGATACCTACGAGGCCGGCCTGCAGCTCTACGGCAGCGAGGTGAAGTCGCTGCGCCTGGGGCGCTGCCAGATCAACCAGGCGCACGCCGGGCCGATGCAGGGCGAGCTGTACCTGTTCAACGCCCACATCGACGAATATCCCTCGGCGATGTTCCAGCACGAGCCGCGGCGTCCGCGCAAGCTGCTGCTGCACAAGAAGGAGCGCGACAAGCTGCTGGGCGACCTGCAGCAGAAGGGCTACACGCTGGTGCCGATGGACGTGCACTTCAACCGGCGCGGGCTGGCGAAGCTGACGGTCGGCCTGGGCCGCGGCAAGCGCAAGGTCGACAAGCGCGAGGACATCAAGCAGAAGGACTGGGAACGCCAGAAGGCGAAGGTCCTGCGCGAATACAAGGAGATGTGAGCTGATCTTCAGACGTCGCTGAAAGCCGGGCAGCGGCCGGCGCGGCTCCCTCGACACGCCCGGCTGGCGCCGGGCTACTCGGGATGAAGGCGCGCGCGGCGGCTTGCGCCAGCGCGCTCCAAGCCCTTCATGCTGAGTAGCGCCCGCAGGGCGCGTGTCGAAGCACGCGGTGGCCGTGCGGCGGCAGGGTCCCTCGACACGGGCGGCTGCGCCGCCCTACTCGGGATGAAGGGCGGGGCGTTCCGCGGCCGACGCCCGCAGTCGTAGGGCGGGGTCGGAGCGAAGCGACAGCCCGCCGTGCTGCGGCACCAGCGTGACGGCGGGCTGCTGCGCGAGCCGCGCCCTACGACAATTCCGCCGCCAAACGCTCGACCACCGACCGGAACATCGCCGGCGTCAGCCGGCCGGTGTTCGTGTTGTAGCGCGAACAGTGGTAGCTGTCGGCCAGCAGCAGGCCGTCGGGCAGGTCGTGCCAGGCGCCGTGGGCGAAGCGGTAGTGGCTCTGCCGCAGGCCGCGGGCGACCAGCACGGTGTCGTGCGCCACCTTGCCGAGCGCCAGCACCGCGCGCAGCCGCGGCAGCGCCGCCAGCTCGGGCTCCAGGTAGGCGGCGCGGCAGGTCCGGATCTCCTCGGTGGTCGGCTTGTTCTCCGGCGGCACGCACTTGACCGCGTTGGTGATCCGGCAGCCCACTAGCTCCAGCCCGTCGTCCGGCGCCGCCCCGAAGCGGCCGCGGGCGAAGCCGGCGTCGATCAGCGTCGGGTACAACAGGTTGCCGGCGTAGTCGCCGGTGAATGGGCGGCCGCTCCAGTTCGCGCCCTTCAGGCCCGGCGCCAGCCCGACCACCAGCAGCCGCGCTTCGGTGTCGCCGAACGACGGCACCGGCGCGTTGTGGAAGCCGGGATGGCGCTCCCGGTTGGCCTGCCGGAAGGCGACCAGACGCGGGCAGCGCGGGCAGTCGCGCTCGGGCTCCGGCGGGCTCGGCGGCATGGCGGCCAGATCCGGCGGGGACACGGGGACGGCGCGGGCGGCCGGCGCCGGCTCAGCGGTTGCCGACGGTGTCGTCCTCGTCGGCGTAAGCGGTCTCCTCGTCGCGCGGCGGCCGGTTGTTGCGGCGGCGCTCCTCCGGCGGCGTGGAATGCACCCGCTCGATCTCCTCGCGCAGCGTGTCGATGTCGATGAATGTGTCCGCGGCGCGGCGCAGCTCGTCGGCGATCATCGGCGGCGACGTGCGGATGGTGGAGATCACCGTGGTGCGCACGGCCTTGCGCTGCACCGCCTCGATCAGCCGGCGGAAGTCGCCGTCGCCGGAGAACAGCACCACGTGGTCGAGGGCGTTCGACATCTCGAGCATGTCGATCGCCAGCTCGATGTCCATGTTGCCCTTCATCTTGCGCCGGCCGGCGGAATCGGTGAACTCCTTGGTCGGCTTGGTCACCATCGTGTAGCCGTTGTAGTCGAGCCAGTCGACCAGCGGCCGGATCGGGGAATACTCCTGGTCCTCCACCAGCGCGGTGTAATAGAAGGCGCGCACCAGACGGCTCTCGTTGGCGAACAGCTCGAGCAGCCGCTTGTAATCGATGTCGAAACCAAGCGCCCGTGCGGTGGCGTAGAGATTGGCGCCGTCGATGAAGAGAGCCGTCCGCTCGGAGTGATAGAAATGCATCCCCTAGCCTCACTTAAGTAGGTTTTGAATAGGCGGGACGTGATGCGACCGGCTGTCCCGGGTCCCGTAAGCTTCGCGCGCGCAAACGGCGGCGGATGTGAATTTGTCCGTAAACGACGCGGTTACGCGCGACATATCTTGAATGGCACAGCGACGCAAGCCGGGAGACGGGAGAGTTCGCAATCGGATGACCGCGGGAATCTACATCGCCCTGGGCGCCAATCTGCCGTCCGAACGGCACGGTCCGCCGAAGCGGACGCTGGCGGCGGCGCTGGCCCAATTGCCATATCATGGTGTGCAGGTGGCGGCGCGCTCCGGCTGGTACGCCAGCGCGCCGGTGCCGGCCGGCGACCAGCCCTGGTTCGTTAACGCGGTCGCCCGGGTGGAGAGCGACCTGAGCCCGGCCGATCTGCTGCGCGCGCTGCACGCCGTGGAGGCGGAGCTTGGCCGGGTGCGATCGGTGCCGAACGCGCCGCGCGCCGCCGACCTCGACCTGCTGGACGCGGGTGGCGCGGTCAGCGCCCCCGACGGTTGGCCGCGTCTGCCGCATCCGCGCATGCACGTGCGCGCCTTCGTGCTGATGCCGCTGGCCGAGCTGGCGCCGGACTGGCGTCACCCCACGGTGGGGCGCAGCGCCGCCGAGCTGCTTGCGGCGGTGCCGGCGGATCAGGTCTGCCGACGGCTGGCGCCGGGGGAGAGTCCTTGAATCGCGCCGCGCGGACGCCTATAACCAGCGTCAATCCGAGTTCCCGACATCCGTCAGGAGTGTGCGACGCATGGCGCGCGTGACCGTCGAAGACTGCATCGTTCAGATTCCCAACCGCTTCGAGCTGGTGATGCTCTCCGCCCAGCGGGCCCGCAACGTCTCCGCCGGCGCGCCCCTGACCGTCGAGCGCGACCGCGACAAGAACCCGGTGGTGGCGCTGCGCGAGATCGCCGAGAAGACGCTGAACCTCAGCCATCTCGAGGACTCGCTGATCCAGAGCCAGCAGAAGTACGCCGCCCGCGAGGACGCGGACGAGGACGTGCCCGAGTTCGACGCCCTGGAGGGCGAGCTGGAGGCCAGCGCGCAGATGGCTGCCGACGCCCGCTCCGCCGTGACCGGCGGCGACGCCGGCGAGGCGCCCGCGCCCGCCGAGGCCGCCCCGGCGGAGCCCGCCGCCGACGAGGGCGAAGGCGAGGGCAGCGTCTCGCTCGAGGAGATGCGCGAGCAGGAGGCCGAGGCGGACAGCCAGGACGAGACCGGGACCGACGACGAGACCGCCTGAGTTCGGCCGTCGGCTCACCCCGTACGCGAACGCCGAGCGAGGCCCGCGCCGCACGCGCGGGCCTCTTGCGTTTTTTCCTCGGCTGACCCGCCGGCACGGCTTGGACACAGGGCGCGCCGCCCGTACATTCGAAGGGTGGAAGAGCGGCACGAGCACGGCAGGCGGCGGGCGCCCGAAGAGACGCGGATCGACGCATCATGATGCGCCAATTCGAGCTGGTGGAGCGGGTCAAGTCGTACGACGGCAACGTCGACGAGGATGCGCTGAACCGTGCGTACGTGTTTTCGATGCAGGCGCACGGCGCGCAGACCCGCGCCTCCGGCGACCCGTACTTCTCGCACCCGCTGGAAGTCGCCGGCATCCTGACCGGCCTGAAGCTCGACGGCGCCTCGATCATGACGGCGCTGCTGCACGATACCGTCGAGGACACCGAGACCTCGATCGCCGACATCGAGAAGCTGTTCGGCCGCGACGTGGCGCGGCTGGTCGACGGCGTCACCAAGCTGTCCCGCCTCGAGCTGCAGTCCGAGCAGAGCAAGCACGCGGAGAATTTCCGCAAGCTCGTGCTGGCGATGTCGGAGGACATCCGGGTGCTGCTGGTCAAGCTGGCCGACCGGCTGCACAACATGCAGACGCTGCGCTACGTCAACGATGCCGACAAGCGCCGGCGGATCGCCCGCGAGACGATGGAGATCTACGCGCCGCTGGCCGAGCGCATCGGCATGCAGCGCTTCAAGGACGAGCTGGAGGACCTGGCGTTCGCCGAGCTCAACGCGGAAGCGCGCGAGTCGGTGGTCAAGCGGCTGGACTTCCTGCGCCGGCGCGGCGGCGACCTGGAAAGCCGGGTGTCCGGCCAGCTGCAGACGGCGCTGTGCGAGGATGGCGTCAGCGCCGAGGTCACCGGGCGCACCAAGACGCCCTACTCGATCTGGCGCAAGATGCAGGTCAAGAACGTCGGCTTCGAGCAGCTGTCCGACATCATGGCCTTCCGCGTCGTCGTCGACACCATCGGCGAGTGCTACCAGGCGCTGGGCGTGCTGCACGCGCGCTATCCGGTGGTGCCGGGCCGCTTCAAGGACTACATCTCGACGCCCAAGCCGAACGGCTACCGCTCGCTGCACACCGGCCTGATCGGGCCCGAGCGCCAGCGCATCGAGGTGCAGATCCGCACCCGCGAGATGCACGAGGTCGCCGAATACGGCGTCGCCGCGCACTGGCTGTACAAGCAGCCCGACGCCGCCGCGGCGATCACCGACGGCCGGCAATACCGCTGGGTGCGCGAGCTGCTGGACATCCTGGAGCACGCCTCCAACCCGGAGGAGTTCCTGGAACACACCAAGATGGAGATGTTCCAGGACCAGGTGTTCGCCTTCACCCCGAAGGGCGATCTGATCGCGCTGCCGCGCAAGTCGACCCCGGTGGACTTCGCCTACGCGGTGCACTCGGAGGTCGGTGACACCTGCGTCGGCGCCAAGGTGAACGGCCGCATGGTGCCGCTGAAGACCTCGCTGGAGAACGGCGACCAGGTCGAGATCGTCACCTCGAAGGCGCAGACGCCGTCGCCCGACTGGGAAAAGTTCGTCGTCACCGGCAAGGCGCGGGCGCGGATCCGCCGCTTCGTGCGGCTGCGCGAGCGCGACCAGTACCTGGAGCTGGGCCGGCAGATGCTGCAGAAGGCGTTCCGCCAGGAGAGCTACGAGTTCACCGAGAAGGCGCTGGAGGGCGTGCTCAAGCGCTTCAAGGCGGAGGCGGTCGCCGACCTCTACGTCTACGTCGGTCGCGGCGACCTGACCGCGCGCGAGGTCGTGCACGCGGTGTTCCCCGGCAGCAAGGACGGCGGCAAGGACCAGAAGGTGGTCCCGATCAGCCGCCCCAAGTCCAAGAAGGGACGCTCCGACCACGCCGTCCCGATCCGCGGCCTGATCCCCGGCATGGCGGTGCACTTCGCGCACTGCTGCCACCCGCTGCCGGGCGAGCGCATCGTCGGCATCGTCACCACCGGCAAGGGGGTGACCGTGCACACGATCGACTGCGAGACGCTGGAGAACTTCCAGGACGCCCCCGAGCGCTGGGTCGACCTGGCCTGGGACGTCGACGAGTCGGGCGACCCCTATACCGGGCGGCTGCACCTGGTGGTGGCGAACGAGCCGGGCAGCCTGGGCTCGCTGTCCACCGTGATCGGCAAGAACCACGCCAACATCTCCAACCTGAAGGTGACGAACCGCTCGGTCGACTTCTTCGAGATGCTGGTCGACGTCGAGGTCAGCGACATCAAGCACCTGAGCAACGTGATGGCGGCGCTGCGCGCGACGCCGGTGATCACCTCGGTGGAGCGGGCGCGCGGATAGGACATGATCTTCGGACGCCGCCACCGACCGAGCCTGGTCACCAGGGCCCTCAAGTTCCTGTGGCCGCGCGGCGGCGTGCAGCGCAGCACGCGCTATCTGGCGCACCGGGTGCGGCGGCTGTCCGGGTCGCCTTACAGCATCGCCTGCGGCCTGGCCTGCGGCGCCGCGGTCTCGTTCACCCCGCTGATCGGCCTGCATTTCCTGCTGGGGGCGCTGATCGCGCTGGCGATGGGCGGCAACGTGATCGCTTCGGCGATCGGCACCGCCGTGGGCAACCCCTGGACCTTTCCGTTCATCTGGTCGGCGATCTTCACCCTGGGCCGCTGGATACTCGGCCACCCCGACGGCAGCGCGCTGCCGGGCCAATTGACGCTGAGCTACATCTTCAACAACACCTGGGATGTCCTGTACCCCATGCTGGTGGGCAGCGCCCCGGTGGTGGTGGCGGTCTGGTTGCTTTTCTTCTGGCCGTGCTATAAGGCAGTCGCGCGCTACCAGGCGGCCCGGGCGGCCAGTCGGGAGCGGGCCCGCGAGCGCCGCGCCCGCAAGCGAGCTGCGATGAACGCCCGGGCGGAAGCGCGTCAGGCGGCGCAAGGCCGCGGCGCCGCAACCGGCGCCGAGGCGAAGGGAGAACCGAAATGACGCAGCCGCTGCGTCTCGGCGTCAACATCGACCACGTCGCCACCATCCGCAACGCGCGCGGCGGCCCGCATCCCGACCCCGTGCGCGCGGCGCACTTGGCCGAACGCGCCGGCGCCGACGGCATCACCGCGCATCTGCGCGAGGACCGGCGGCATATCTCCGACGGCGACATCGCGCGCCTGTCCGGCGAACTGTCGCTGCCGCTGAACCTGGAGATGGCCGCCACCGACGAGATGCTGGCGGTCGCGGTGCGCCACCGGCCGCACGCGGCCTGTCTGGTGCCGGAGAAGCGCGAGGAGGTGACCACCGAGGGCGGCCTGGACGTGGACGGCCAGCGCGAGCTCCTGACCCGCTGCGTCGGCGAGCTGGGGACGGCGGGCGTGCGGGTGTCGCTGTTCATCGACCCCGACCCGCGGCAGCTGGAGGCGGCCGCGGCCGTCAGCGCCCCGGTCGTCGAACTGCACACCGGCGCCTACTGCGACGCCTTCCACGCGCACGGCGACGGCGCGGCGATGCGGCGCGAGCTCGACCGCCTGATCGCCGGCGCCCGGACCGCCGCCGAGCTGGGCCTGGAGTGCCACGCCGGCCACGGCCTGACCTACGGCACGGTGAAGCCGGTGGCGGCGCTGCCGCAGGTGGTCGAGCTCAACATCGGGCATTTCCTGATCGGCGAGGCGATCTTCACCGGCCTGGACGCGTCGATCCGGCAGATGCGCGCGCTGATGGACGAAGCCCGCGCCGGCGCGGCGGTCGCATGAGGGCGCTGGGGCGTTCGCTGGGCGGGCGTGCGGTCGGACAGGCCGCAGGCTGCCTCCTCTCCGCCTTGACTCACGAGGGCCCCGGGTCGCCATGATTCTCGGGTTGGGCAACGACACCTGCGACATCCGCCGGATCGAGCGGACGCTGGAGCGCTATGGCAGCCGGTTCGTCGAGCGCGTGTTCACCGACCACGAGATCGCCCGGGCCGAGCGCAAGGCCGGCCGCGCCGCCACCTACGCCAAGCGCTTCGCCGCCAAGGAGGCCTGCGCCAAGGCATTGGGCACCGGCGTGCCGCGGCGCGGTGTGCACTGGCGCCACATGGGCGTCATCAATCTGCCCAGCGGCAAGCCCACGATGCAGCTGACGGGCGGCGCCGCCGACCGGCTGGACGAGCTGATGCCCGACGGCATGACCGCACAGATCGACGTGACCATCACCGACGAGTATCCCACCGCGCACGTGATCGTACTGATCTCCGCGCTCCCGACCGAGCGCTAGACCCTGCGCCGAGCTCACCGGACCGACATGCGCAAGACCCAGAGTTCCGAGACAATGGCGAAAAAAGAAAAGACCGGCGGATTCGGCGAGACGCTGCGGACGGTGATCTACGCCGTGCTGATCGCGCTGGTGATCCGCACCTTCGCGTTCGAGCCCTTCTCGATCCCGTCCGGCTCGATGGTGCCGACGCTGCAGGTGGGAGACTACCTGTTCGTCTCCAAGTACTCCTACGGCTACAGCCAGTTCTCCTTCCCGTTCAGCCCGCCGCTGTTCGACGGCCGGGTGCTGGCCGACCGGCCGGAGCGCGGCGACGTCGCCGTGTTCAAGCTGCCGAAGGACAACTCCACCGACTACATCAAGCGCGTCATCGGCCTGCCCGGCGACGAGATCCAGGTGCAGGACGGCATCCTGCATATCAACGGCGAGGCGGTGCAGCGCGAGAAGATCGAGGAGGTCCGCGTCGGCTCGGCCGCGGTGACGATCTACCGCGAGACCCTGCCGAACGGCGTCACCCATCTGATCCGCGAGCGCGGCGACGACCAGTTCTTCGACAACACCCCGGTCTACGAGGTGCCCGAGGGCCACTACTTCATGATGGGCGACAACCGGGACTCCTCGCAGGACAGCCGCGCCCTCAGCCAGGTTGGCTACGTGCCGTTCGACAACCTGATCGGGCGGGCCGAGGTGATCTTCTTCTCGCACGACGGCTCGGCCGACCTCTGGGAGGTCTGGGCGTGGCCGACGGCGATCCGGTACGGGCGGTTGCTGAATGGCATCGGCTGACGCACGCGCCGACGGCCCCACCGACGGCCCAAGCAACGGGGAAGCGAGCCAGCGGGCCGAGCTGGAACGGCGCATCGGCCACCGCTTCGCCGCCCCGCGGCTGCTGCAGCAGGCGCTGACCCACTCTAGCGTCTCCGGCACCGACAAGGCCGAGGTGGTGAGCTACGAGCGCCTGGAGTTCCTCGGCGACCGGGTGCTGGGCCTGATCGTCGCCGACCTGCTGCTGGAGCGCTTTCCCGATGAGCCCGAGGGCGCGCTGGCGCGCCGGCACGCCTTCCTGGTCAGCCGCGAGGCGCTGGCCGAGGTGGCGCGCGGGCTCGAGCTCGGCCGGTTCCTGCGGGTCTCCAAGGGCGAGGCCGAGGCCGGCGGCCGCGCTAACCCGTCGATGCTGGCCGACGTCTGCGAGGCGCTGATCGGCGCCCTGTACCGCGACGCCGGGCTGGAGAGCGCGCGCAGCTTCGTGCTGCCGCGCTGGGAGCCGCTGGTGCGCCAAGACCGCAAGCCGCCGCAGGACAGCAAGACGGCGCTGCAGGAGTGGGCCCAGGGCCGCGGCCTGCCGCTGCCCAGCTACAGCGAGGTCGAGCGCAGCGGCCCGGCGCACGAGCCGCAGTTCACCGTCGCCGTCGAGGTGTCCGGGCACCGGCCCGAGCAGGGCGCCGGCCGCTCCAAGCGGCTCGCCGAGCAGGACGCCGCGACCCGGCTGCTGGCCCGCCTGCGCGGCGATGGCGGGCAGGGATGAGCGACCCGGAGACCCCGATCGAGCCGTCGGCGGACGGCGGGCGCTGCGGCGTGGTGGCCCTGGTCGGCGCGCCCAACGCCGGCAAGTCGACGCTGCTGAACCGCGCCGTCGGCGCCAAGGTGTCGATCGTCACCCACAAGGTGCAGACCACGCGCACCCGCGTGCGCGGCGTCGCGGTGGCGGGCGATGCGCAGCTGGTGTTCGTCGACACCCCGGGCATTTTCAGCGACCCGCGGCGCCGGCTGGAGCGCGCCATGGTGGCCTCGGCCTGGCGCGGCGCC
>ENA-ORDC01002066-ORDC01002066.1-marine-metagenome-genome-assembly--contig:-NODE-2066-length-13137-cov-2.767075_pt1 | contig 13137 bp, 12 predicted proteins | sample MGYA00237783_ERZ508515 | MGnify/ENA primary metagenome ERZ508515 (study PRJEB26186, sample SAMN06268792) | marine metagenome | isolation source: Eden Landing Ponds, San Francisco, CA, USA | place... | reverse complement strand
CCTCGCGACCGGGCTCCTGATCGACGCGATCCTTACGTTCGTCGGATTCGCGGTCATCACCTACTCGCTGTACGCCGATTGACGGGCGCGTCTCGGCGGCGGCCGCTGTGGACCCAACACCACCTTCTCCCGCGTTTTCGATGCCCCCGTGAGATGTCCGGTTCGGAATCGCGGTGTGGATTGTATTGTATTTCATTTGCAAAACTGTTTTATTCTATGCGGCCCAACGATGTGGTGATGAGCGAATCACCCAACGAGATCGACGAGATCCGTGCCCAGAAGCGCGAGGAAATCGCATCCCAGCTGAATGGAGACGAAGCGGCCGAAGAATCCGAAGAATCGGCTTCAGTTCCCAACGAACCGATCCACGTCAACGGTTCCTCAGAGCTTCAGGACGCGATCTCGACGTACGATGTCGTGCTGGTTGACTTCTACGCGGACTGGTGTGGTCCGTGCAAGATGCTCGAACCGACCGTCGCGTCGCTGGCGGCCTCGACCGACGCCGCAGTGGCGAAAGTCGACATCGATCAGAACCAGCAGCTCGCCCAGCAGTACCAGGTCCGCGGCGTGCCGACCCTCCAGCTCTTCAGTGACGGACAGGCCGTCGAACAGGTCGTGGGCGTCCGCGACGAGTCGACGCTCCGGTCGCTGATCGAGCAGTACCTGTAGACACCACCGAAGCAGCCAATCCTCCTCTCAACGCGACCGCGAGATGTCGGGCGCGTGCTTTTTTGTCGCGGCCTCGAAGAGCCGCTATGAACGATTCCACTCCCGACGTCGAGGTGGCGGAGGCGGTCCACCGCACCGCCGAGGACATCGGATCGATGGAGATCCGCGGCGCGGCGACGATCGCCGCCGCCGCGGCGGAAGCCCTCGGCGAACAGGCCACAGCGAGCGACGTGGACTCGCCCGAGGCGTTCCGCGCGGAGCTTCGAGCGGCCGCCCGCGTCCTCTACGACACTCGCCCGACGGCAGTGAGCCTCCCGAACGCGCTCCGGTACGTCTTCCGTGACGTCGAGGGCGAGACCGTCGAGCGGCTCCGCACCAGCGTTCGAGCCAGCGTCTCGGAGTTCTGTCGACGGCTCGATACGGCACAGAACGACCTCGGGCGGGTTGGGGCGAACCGCCTCCGCGACGGCGACACGATAATGACGCACTGTCACTCGACTGACGTCCTCGCCTGCGTCGAGACAGCCGTCGAGCAGGGGAAGTCGCTCGCGGCGTTCGTCAAGGAGACGCGGCCCCGGAACCAAGGGCACATCACCGCCGAGGCGCTCGAGGAGATGGGCGTCGACGTCACGCTGATCGTCGACTCCGCGGCGCGTCGGTACCTCAACGACGCCGACCACGTCCTCGTCGGTGCCGACAGCATCGCCGCCGACGGGTCGGTGATCAACAAGATCGGCACGAGCGGCCTCGCGGTCAACGCCCGCGACCGGGGAACACCGATCGTCTGCGCCGCACAGACGATCAAACTCCACCCGGACACGCTCACCGGCCACACGGTCGACATCGAGATGCGAGACGAGCGGGAGGTGATCGACGCGGAGACGGCCGAGGAGATCGGGGGTCCCGAGGTGTTGAACCCCGCATTCGACGTGACGCCGCCGCGCTACGTGGACGCCATCGTCACCGAGCGCGGCCAGTTCCCGCCGGAGAGCATCGTCAGTCTGATGCGAGAACTGTTCGGCGAGGGGACGACCGAGCCGTGGGCGGAGGTCTGACGCGAGCGTCGAGAAGGCGTTTCGCGGGTGTCTGCGCCGGAAACAACGCGTACCCACCACAGAAGAGTTTTACCGACGTGGGGGCGATGCGGGAGCGATGGCGACTCCCCCGCACCTCTCCCCGAAACTCGTCGTCGGGGTCGGTTCCCTCCTCCTGACGCTGGTCGCGACGTGGGCGACGATGCGCACGTCGGGCTACCCCTCGGAGCGCTCGCTTCCGTCGTGGCCGAGAGCCTTCGGCTCGCGCCTCCGCCGCGAACTCCCCCGCGGCGGCCACCTCACGGCCGCGTGGGTCGCGGTTGCGGCCTGGTCTGTCGTCGTCACCGGACTCCACTTCGGCGGCGTCTACTACAACGTCTACACCGTGCTGCCGTGGTGGGACCTGATGACCCACGCGATGGGCGGTCTGGGCGTGGCGGCGGTACTCGGCTTCACGTTCCGATCCTCGACGCTCCGGTCTCCGTTCTGGCTCGTCCCGGCCGTCCTCGCGATCGGCGCGGGGTTCGAGGTCTACGAGTTCCTCTTCAAGACGTTCTGGCACCACTGGTCCCTGGAGTTCTACGTGATCGACACCGTCGTCGACCTCGTCGTCAACACGACTGGCGCGGCCGTGTTCGCGACCGCGACCGCGTTGTATCGGAGCCGTGTCCGATCCGGCTCGACGGGCGCGAGTCGCGAGGACGAGCCGATCGGTACCGACACCGACTGAAACGGTTACGACAGTCCGATGAGGACTTTCGGGGCGACCGACCCGCACCGCACTACCGCTCAGCTGATCGTCGCAAGCCTATCGCGGCATTTCCAACGGACGATCTGCTACCGCGGCGTCTCCGTCCCCCACTCGTCGATGGCCGCTCGGAGCGCGGGGCTCTCCTCGGCCTTCGACGCCAGCGTGCGGTCCTCGGCGTAGGCGTCGACGGCCGCCCGGAGCGCCTTCGCGCCCGCGTGGGTTCCGTCGGGATGCCCGTGGATGCCGCCACCGGCCTGTACGCAGACGTTCGTCCCCGTGGCATCGAGCAGGTCAGGCACGAGGCCGGGGTGCAGGCCGCCGGAGGCGACCGGGAGCACGTCGTTCAGGTCGTACAGGTCCTCGCGGAGCCACGCGTTGATGCCGACCGTGTCCTCGTTCGCGAGTTTTCCCAGCCCGGCGGTCCCGGTGTGAAGCTGGTCGACGCCGACGAGGCGGGCGATCTGTGCGAGCACGCGCATCGAGACGCCGTGCTCGGGCAGGCGGTCGAACGCCGCGTGCATCGCGCGGTGGGCGTGGATCGCCAGGCCCAGTTCCTCGCAGCGCTCCCGCACCGTCTGCACCGCGGCCCAGCCGGTGGTGATGACGTCGACCATCACGTACTCACAGCCCTCGGCGGCGACCTGATCGACGCGTTCGAGCATCTCGTTCGTCCCCGCGGTGACGTTGATCAGGTACGACTTCGGCTCGCCGGTCTCGTCTTCGGCCGCATCGCGCTTCGCGAGGCTCTCGACGAGGCGGTCGTGGAACGGATTGAACCCCTGATCGGTGAGGTTCTCGTCGTCCTTCAGAAGGTCGACGCCACCGGTCCAGGCCTCGTAACCGACCTCGGCGTGCCGCTCGGTCGAGAGGCCGACTTTCGGCTTCGGAACCGTCGCGAGGATCGGCCGGTCGTCGACCCCGAAGATCTCCTGGCGCACCGACGACCCGAACTGCGGCCCCGCGAACGACGTTGCGAGCCCCTTCGGCCACTCACAGTCGACCAGCCGGATCGTGTCGACGGCCTTCATCCCCATAATGTTGCCCGCGATACACGAGAGGATCTGGGGCATACTCCCGGGCTCGAACAACCCTTCGGGGTAGGACACCCGGATTTCGGCGGCGTCTGTGGTGTCGGCCGTCCCGGTAGATTCACCGACCTCGTCGATTTCGAACGCCATCGCTCGCATATCGGTGAACCCCTCGCCCGTCGGGAGCGCGGCCCAGGTTCCGTTGGACGACTCCGAGGCGACGCGGGAGGCCGCGGATTCGACGTCCATCCCGTCGGCGGGATCGATCCGGAACGTACAGACCAGATCGGAGTCGGCCGGCTCGAACGACAGATCGATGAAGTCCTCGTAGGTGATTCCAGCCATACCCGTCGAAGTTCACGGCGGGGGCTGATAAACCTCGTCGGGGGGCGGCGCTGTCGTCCGCCCGCCCCGACGTCGCTTCGGTTGTTACCTGTCCCTGTGCCGTCCGCGACGTCACTTCGGTTTTCGTCCGACCCCGCACCGTCCGCGACGTCACCGCGGTTGCCGTCCGATCTCGTCACCGGGCGCGTCATCGACCGACTCGGCGAGTCGCCGCCTGACCCGACCGAAGACGTCGACGTCGGCGCCGAGCGTCTCCGCGAGGGCGTCGCCGGCGCCGAGGAGCCAGACCACGCGCTCGACGTGGGACTCGACGTCCCCGGGGCCGACGCGGTAGCGGTCGACGAGCGCCTCGATGGACGCGCCCTCGCTCCACTCGAAGACGAGTCGCGCCAGTTTGACCGCACAGAGCCACGCCTCGAAGTCGTCGGCCTCCTCCGGCGCGGTCGTGAACTCCGCGGCGTGCCGCGAGGCGTACCGGTAGACGTCGGCGCGCTCGCGGTTCCCCAGATAGGTCCCGCGCATATCCGGGGTCGCGCAGACGACGCCCAGGGCGGTCAGCGCCGTGACGTCGTCGTCCGCCATCTCCTCGATCGTTCGGATCCCCTCGATCAGGCGCGCGCCCGTCTCGGGGCGGACGTACTGTCGGGAGACCGTCTCGCCGAGGGCCGTCGCGGCGAGCGCGTCCGAGTCGGTCGCGGTGGCGTCCCCGTCCTCGCTACCCGGGTCCGCGTCGACGCTCGCGACGCCATCGGCGTCTTCGCCCACGTCGAGCAGTTCCATCTCCGCGAGTTCGCCCGCGACCGTGGCGAGCAGTCCCGAGAGGTCGACGTCGGGCGACTGGTGGGCGAAGAAGGTCGCATCCAGTAGTTCGAGGACGCTCGCCGTCGAATCGGCGAACCCGGAGGCGACGACCGAGAGGACGTGCGTTCGGAGCGCCTCCCGCGCGGCCAGTTGCGACTCGACAGCCTCGGGGCCGGCGTCGACGTATCGGTCCCAGAGGTCGTCTGCCGTGCGTTCGTCGCCGACGAGGACGGCCTCGCCGTAGGGATCCAGGTGTGGCCGACCGGCGCGGCCGCACATCTGGTGCACCTCCAGCACTGGGAGCTTCGACATCTCCTCGCCGGTGTAGCGTTCGAGGTCGCGGACGACGACGCGACGCGCCGGGACGTTCACCCCCGCCGCCAGCGTCGGCGTCGCGCAGATCACGCCGAGTTCGCGGTCCCGGAACGCGGACTCGACGAGCGCGCGGTGCTCGTCGACGAGCCCCGCGTGGTGGAATCCGACCCCGGACTCGACGGCCGCGGCCAGGCGCCTCCCCGTCGCGGTCCCGTCGACGCCGCGGATCTCCTCGGCGAGGTCGCCCGCGGCGGCAGCGTCGGGGGCCAGCTCCGCCTCGGCGAGCCGCGCCGCCAGCGACTCCGCCTCCCGGCGCGAGCGGACGAACGCGAGGCACTGGCCGCCACCCCCGATCGCGTCCGCGACCAGCGAGGCCGTCGCCTCGGTGTCCCGCTCCTGGTTGGGACCGACGTCCCCCACGTCCACGTCCAGCGTCGATCCGTCGTCGAAGCGGACGTCGTCGCCGTCGTAGACGCCCGTTCGGAGCGACACCGGTCGCCAAGTCGACTCGACGAGTTCCGCGTCGAGCCACGACGCGACGTCCCCGGGGTTGTCCACCGTCGCCGACAGCGCGACGATCTGGACTCCCGGCGCGCGCCGCTGCAGCGTCGCGAGCGTGACTTCGAGCGTCGGCCCGCGGCGCTCACGCCCGAGCAGGTGGACCTCGTCGACGACGACGCAGGCGAGGTTCTCCACCCACGACGCGCCGTTTCGGATCGCGGAGTCGACCTTCTCCGCCGTGGCGACGACGATGTCCTCCCCGCCGAGTTCCTCGTCGGGCGAGTCGAAGTCCCCCGTCGAGATGCCGACGCTCACCCCCGGAAGGTCGGCGAAGGACTCGTACTTCTCACGGGCGAGCGCGCGCAGCGGAACGGCGTACAGCGCCGGTCCGTCGGCGGTCAGCATCGCTAACTCGGCGATCAATGTCTTTCCGGACGCCGTCGGGATGGCGGCGACGACGTTCTCCCCCTCGGTGATTCCGGCCTCGACGGCGGCGGCCTGCGGCGGATACAGTCCTTCGATCCCCGAGGCACGGTAGTGCTCGCGGACGGCCGCGGAGACGGGGAGGTCGCTGACGTGCACACCTCCGAGTGGGTGCGTCATCACATAAAAAGTGACACGGCTTACCTACCCGTGACACGAACAGTCACCGGAATGCACGTCGATTTGACTCATCCGATCGCGACGGGTATGCAAACGTATCCCGGCGATCCGGACGTGGCAGTGCACGACCACGCGTCCCAAGAGGCGGACGGCTACCGCGTCTCGGCGGTCGAACTGGGCAGTCACACGGGAACACACGTCGACGCGCCGTCACACGTCCTGCCGAACGGAGACACGCTCGAAACGTACTCGATCGATCGCTTTCGCTTCGACGCCGTCCGCGTCGATTGCCGGGATCTCGGCCCCCGCGACCCCATCTCCGCCGAACGTGTCCCGACGACGAGTGCGGACTGTCTGGTGTTCTGGACCGACTGGGACGCCCACTGGGGGGCCGGCCGCTACCTCGACCACCCCTACCTCTCGCCCGCTGCCGCCCGGCGCTGTGCCGAGCGAGGGCTCGCGGTTGCTTCCGACACGCTCAGCCCCGATCCGACGCCCACGGACGCGGCGTCTCACGACGAACCCGCGGGGTTCGCCGCCCACCACGCGTTGCTCGAGGCCGATTGCCTCATTTTGGAGAACCTCAGAAACCTCGGTTCGGTCGACGACCGCTTCGAACTTCGGGCCTATCCGCTGGCGCTCCGCGGTGACGGGGCTCCGGTCCGCGCCGTCGGTGTCGTCTGATGCTGTCGGACAGAACTGTTCGAGTATCATCAGTTCCCGGCGAGTACCGAGGTGTGTCACGGACTTCCCTCGGATAGTACGAGGACACCGACAGATCCGTACCACTGTTTTATCATCGGCCCCTGAGTGATAGCGGGTATGTTGCACACACAGGGACCGCTTCGTACGATCGACGTGGGTACACGCGAGACCAAGACCGAACCGATCGAGGAGACGCTCTCCGAGTACATCGGGGGTCGGGGTGTCGCGACGGCGCTCGCGCACGAACGAATCCCGTTCGACGCGGACCCGTTCGGCCCGGAGAACAGACTGTTCTTCACGACCGGGCCGATGCAGGCGTCGCGGATGTCGTTTACCGGTCGGATGAACTGCACGGGCGTCTCCCCGCTGACCGACGGGCTCTTCTCGTCGAACGCCGGCGGGTTCCTCTCGCGGAACTTCGTCGGAACGGGTCACGCCGCCGTGGAGGTGACTGGCGAGAGCGACGAACTCCTGGCCGTCCACGTCCACGAGGACGGCGTCGAGTTCGAGGCGGTGCCGGAACTGGAGGGGGCGGAAGTCCCCGTGGTCGTCGCGTACGCCACCGACGAACACGGACTCCAAGCGGAACACACGGCCTGTATCGGTCCCGCCGGGGAGAATCGGGTCAGGTTCGCGTCGATTATGACCAGCGAGTCGCGCGCCTTCGGTCGCGGCGGTCTCGGCGCGGTACTCGGGGCCAAGAACGTCAAACTCCTCACGTTCGAGGGCGACGCCGATCCGGGGATCGAGATTCCCGCCGTCCAGGCGGAGGTCCACCGGGAGGCCGCGACCGACGATCACATCATGAAGCGGCAGGGAACGACGTCGGTCACCGACCTCGCGAACGAAACCGACGCACTGCCCTCCTATTACTTCGCCGAGCAGTCCTTCGAGGGTGTCGAGGGTATCAACGGCGATCGCGTCGAGGAGAAGAAGTACAAGAAAGGGACCTGTTCGCAGTGCGCCTTCGCCTGCAAACTCCCGACCCGCGACGAGGCCTCGGGCGTCGAGACTGAAGGGCCGGAGTTCGAGACGGTGATGTCCTTCGGCAGCAACTGCGGCGTCGACGACATCGTCGACGTGATGCGCTCGAACGAACTGTGCGACCGTCTCGGGATGGACGTCATCTCCTGCGGCGACACCGTCGCCGGCTACCTGGCCAGCCAGGACGCCTTCGGGGACGCCGACCTCATTCGTGAGACCGTCGAGAAGACCGCCCACCGTGAGGGCGTCGGCGACACGCTCGCGGAGGGGATCGACCGCGCCCACGAGGAACTCGGGATCGAAAACTGGACCGTCAAGGGACTGGAGTTCCCCGCCCACGACGGCCGTGGACTCAACGGTCAGGGCCTCTCCTTCGCGACGGCCAACCGCGGTGCGGATCATATGTACGCCACCTTTTACGCCTACGAATACCCGCTCGTCCCGCGTCAGGACGCGTTCGATCCCGACGGCCTCGACACGGCGAAGGCCGAGAAACTCGTCGAACTGGAGAACGTCCGCGCGCTGGAGGACTGCGGGGTCGTCTGCCGATTTTCGCGCGACTTTATGACGCCGGATCGGTTCGAGCAGCTGTTCGACGCGGACTACGACGCACTCCTCGACGTCGGCTCACGGATCGTCGAACTGGAGCGGCATTTCAACAACCAGCGCGGGTTCGATCGCGCGGACGATCGACTCCCCTACGAGATAGACGGGTTCGAGTCGGCGCTCGACGACTACTACGAGATCCGTGGGTGGACGACAAACGGCGTCGTCCCAGACGTCGACGACGGATCGACCGCCACCGCGGACTGAACTGGCTATTGCGACCTCGCCGTTCCGGGTGCTCTTTCGATTCCGAGAGTTTATTACTCGAGAATAAAACCGTGTGATACACCGATGAACGGGAGTTCGCTCCGAGGTGTGACCGAATGAGTGCCACCGGCCGGATCCGGGGATACGCTACCGAGATGGGACCGTCGTGGGTCGCGGGCGCGATCGCGGCCGGCCCGGCGACGATGGCGACGCTGATCACCGCGGGCGCGGGCTACGGGTACGATCTCCTGTGGGTCGTCGTCCTCTCGGCCTTCGCCGGCGCGCTCGCCCAGTACCTCGCGATGCGCCTCGGTCTGCTCACTGAGCGGGGATCGTCGAAATCGTCGAGGAGCACCTCGGCGGGTGGTGGGCGTGGCTGCTCGTCGTCGACGTGGTGCTCGCCGCCGGCGTCGCACAGCTCGTCATCATGAACACGCTCGCGAGCGTCTCCGCGACGATGACCGGAGTCGACGCCCGGCTCTGGGGAGTCGCCTGGGCAGTCGTGCTCGCGGTGGGGCTGGCCGGCCGGGGCTACGACCTCCTGGAAACCGCGGCGAAAGTGCTCGTCGCCGCCGTCCTCCTCGCGTTCCTCGCGTCGCTGTTCGTCGTGCCGGTCGATCCGGGTGCGGCGGCCGGCGGACTCGTGCCGACCCTCCCCGGCGGTACCGCACTGGTCGCCGCGGGTATCCTCGGCGGCGCGGTCCACATCACGCTCATCACGATGCATTTAGTGATCACCGTCGCCTGCGATACTGGTCCGAAGTACCTCGACGGCGACCTCTTCGCGGAGTGAAGGACGGCGACCAGCGACCGCAGCGACGCCGGAGGTGTACCGTCGAAAGCCTTCGAGAGAGATTGATACTGACGACGTCGTCTCCTCCCTCTGTACCGAACTATCTGTGCTTTCTCCGTTCTTATCAGTGATATGAATTTTTGAGCGTGTCAGAAATACGGTTCACAACAGACCGCGCAGGACGGTGGAGGCGGCCGCCAGGACAATCCTCAAGATCAGCGAGAAGACACACCCGGATTAGCGAGAAGACACCCTCCATGCGATTGCTGCGACATAATCGGGATCGGTATGAGACCGATCCCACCAAGTTTCGGTTCCCCGCCAGCCCGAATATTATCTGGTGGTATACGTCAGTTATATATTTCGGGCGACGAACGTTTCGGACGAATATGGGTTTCAGCGACCACCTCCTCGAAGTCGGCGAGGACCTCTGGGACGCACAGAAGCGCCACCCGTTCGTCCGCGAGTTGGCCGACGGGAGCCTCGACGAGGCGGCGTTCCGCACCTGGCTCGAACAGGACTACCGCTACCTGCTCGACTACGCGCGGACGTTCGCGATCCTCGGGACGAAAGCGACGGACGAAGCGACGATGGCTCACTGTTTCGAGGTGGCCCACGCCATCGTCGACGAGGAGATGGACCTCCACCGGTCGTTCGCCGCGGACCACGGCCTCACGTCTGCGGACCTTGCTGCCGTCCGAAAGGCCCCGACCTGTGAGGCCTACACGGACTTTCTGCTCCGGACGGCGCGGGAGCGCCCCCTCCCGATGGGTGCGGCGGCCGTCTATCCCTGTGGGCAGGGCTATCTCGACGTTGCCCGACATATGGCCGACCGCGCCGACGGCGAGCACCGATACACGCCGTTCATCGAGAAGTACACGAGCGAGGCGTTCCGCGAGTCCGTGGCTTGGATGAGCGACCTGGTCGACCGCTGCGCGGAGGAGCACCCGGGGCTCCGCGACGAGATGGAGTCCGCCTTCCGCCGGAGCGCCGAACTAGAATACGCCTTCTGGGAGATGGCCTACATCGAGGAACAGTGGCCGCACGAGCGTGCGAGCGCGGAGGTGATCTGAGTGGTCGCAACAGGTATCGCACTCGGCGCGACGACGCTGACGCTCACGATCATAACCGTCGTGGGGCTGCTCCACTCGCGGGGGCGGGTGATCTCGGTCGAGGACTACGTCAGCGCCCGGAACTCGACCGGCACTGGAGGCACGGCCGCCACACTCGTCGCCTCCGGGATGGGTGCGTGGGTCCTGTTCAGCCCCGCGGAGGCCGGAGCGGCCTTCGGCGGGTTGGCCGCGGTCCTCGGCTACGCGATCGGCGGGGCGATCCCACTCCTGGTGTTCGTCTCCGTCGGTGTGCGAATCCGCGAGTACCTTCCGCAGGGGCACTCGCTGACCGAATACGTCTACGCGCGATACGGCGCGTGGATGTACGCCTACGCGGTCGCTATCGCGGCTTTTTATATGTTCATCTTCCTGGCGGCCGAAATGACGGCTGTCTCGGGTGCCCTCGCGTACATCGCCGGGGTACCGCCCTGGATCACGGCCGGCACCATCGGCGTGTTCGTGCTCGCATACACGGGTTACGGGGGACTGGTCGCCAGTATCTTCACCGACACGGTCCAGACGCTCGTTGTCCTGCCGCTGCTTGCGGTTAGCTTCGGGGCTGTCGTTCTCGGACTGGGCGGCCCGGGAGAGATACACACCGCTGTGGTCGCGTCGAATCCAGACCTACTCGATCCGACGTTCCTGCCGGGCGTCGCCTTCGGGGCGTTCGTGACGATCGGCATCACGGGTGCGAACGTGTTCAACCAGGGCCAGTGGCAGCGCGTCTTCGCCGCCGAGAGCGACGCCGCCGTCCGCCGCGGGTTCGCGGCCGCAGCGATCGCCGGCGTCCCGATGATCCTGCTCGCGGGGCTGTTCGGGGTCGCCGCCGCGGGCTTGGGGCTGCTCGCGGAGGGCAACGCGAGCGTCGCCTTCTTCCTCGTCGTCGCGGAGGCGCTCCCCGAGTGGGCGACGCTGGCCGTCGTCGTGCTGGTCGTCCTGCTCGTGACGAGTTCGGCCGACACGATGTTCAACGCGCTGGCGAGCCTCGTCACCGTCGACCTGTCCCGCGTGCTCGACGACCCCGACGAACGAACCCTCCAGGCGGTCGCTCGCGGACTCACCGCGATCGTCGCCGCCGGTGCGATCACCGTCGGCGCACAGGGGTACAGCGTCTTGGAGCTGTTCCTGCTGGCGGACCTGCTCGGGGCCGCGACGTTCGTTCCGTTCCTGCACGGGCTCTACTCCGAACGAGCCACCCAGTGGGGCGCCCTGGTCGCGAGCGTCCTGGGACTCGCCGTCGGACTCGCCTACTTCCCGACCTTCCACGGCGCTCTGACTGGTCTCCCTCTGATCGGTCCGGCCCTCCCCGGCGCGTCGTTCGTCCACGCCTTCGCGGGCGCGGCGGCCGTCTCGGCCGTCCTCTCGGTAGTCGCGGGGCGGGCGACCGACAGCCGGTTCGACGGCGGTTCGCTCGCGGCGGAGGTCCACTCGCTCGACGATCGGTCGGCTCGGAGTCCCGAGGACGGGAACGCCGTCGTGGACGGCGGAACGGGGGTGGACCGATGACTCTCGGTGCGGGCGCCTTCGCGGTGCTCGTCTGGGGAAGCCTCGCGTCGGTCGTCGTCACCTTCGGCTGTCTGCTGTGGATCGTGCTTCGGGAAGACGTGACCGAGAGGCGGGCGAGAAGCGTCGGCCGGAGGGCCGAGCGATGACCGACCGCGACGTCGCGCTCACGGTCGCCGGGTCGGACAGCGGCGGCGGCGCCGGCGTGCAGGCGGACCTGAAGACGATGGAGGCGCTGGGCGTCTTCGGCACCAGCGCGGTCACGAGCGTCACCGCGCAGCACACCCGTGGCGTCGAGGCCGTCGAAGACGTCTCGACGGACGTGATCGAGGCACAGATCAGCGCCGTCGCCGCGGACTTCGACGTCGGCGCGGCGAAGACGGGGATGCTCAGTTCCGCGGCGATCATCGAGACCGTCGCGGACTGCCTCGCCGGCTACGACTTCCCGCTCGTGGTCGACCCGGTGATGGTCGCCCAGAGCGGGGACCGACTGCTCGCTCCCGAGGCGGAGGAGACCCTGCGGACGGAACTGCTCCCCCGGGCGACGCTCGTCACGCCGAACCTCCCCGAAGCGGAGGTCCTCGCCGGCGTCGACGTCGGCGGCGAGCGCGAGATGCGCGCGGCCGCCGAGACCATCGCCGACGACGGCCCCGACGCCGTCCTCGTGACCGGCGGCCACCTCGCCGAGGACCAACTCGTCGACGTCCTTTATTCCGGAGGCGAGACGCGGACGTTCCGGAAGCGCCGCGTCGACACCGCGAACACCCACGGAAGCGGTTGTACACTCTCCTCGGCCGTCGCCGCTGGGCTCGCCGGCGGCGAGGACCTCCACGCCGCCGTCGGGCGCGCGGAGGCGCTCGTCGACCGGGCGGTCCGGTACGGCCTCGACGTCGGCGGGGGGGCCGGACCCGTCCACCACCTGGCGGGGGTCCGAAACGACGCCGCCCGGCACGACGCGGTCGAGTCAGTGAGGGGCGTGGTTCGCGCGCTCTGTGACCGCGACGTCTCCGCGCTCGTCCCCGAGGTCGGGCTGAACGTCGCCGTCGCGACGCCGTACGCGGTTTCGACGGAGGAGGTGGCCGCCGTCGAGGGGCGACTCCACCGGACCGTCGACGGCGTCGCCGCGACGGGCGACGTCCGGCCAGGCGCGTCGAGCCACGGCGCTCGGCTCCTGCTCGCC
>ENA-ORDC01002065-ORDC01002065.1-marine-metagenome-genome-assembly--contig:-NODE-2065-length-13152-cov-4.751587_pt1 | contig 13152 bp, 10 predicted proteins | sample MGYA00237783_ERZ508515 | MGnify/ENA primary metagenome ERZ508515 (study PRJEB26186, sample SAMN06268792) | marine metagenome | isolation source: Eden Landing Ponds, San Francisco, CA, USA | place... | reverse complement strand
CGGGGATGTCGATGCCACAGTGGGTGCAGGCCAGCGCCTCGGAGAACTCGACGACCAGCCGGTCGTCCTCGTCGTCGCCGCCGGCTAAGTCCCCCGTCCGCCGGGAGACCGAGCCGAGTCTGACGCCCTCGGGCGGGTCGGGGAGGACGACCTTCAGGACGCCGCCGGCCTCCTCCAGTGCCGTCTCCACGGAGTCGGTGATGCGCGAGCGCGCCCCCTCCGAGATCGTCACGCGGTCGACTATCACGTCGACGGTGTGGTCGAAGTTCTCGTCCAGCTCCGGCGTCTCCGTCGCGAGGTCGTACTCCTCCTCGTCGACCTCCACGCGGGAGTAGCCCTCGGCGACGAGTTCCTCGAACAGCTGTTTGAACGCCCCCTTCTGGTCCCGCACGACCGGCGCGGCGATCTTGGCTTTCGTTCCCTCGGGGAGCTCGAGGATGCGCCGGACCATCTGCTGGGCGGACTGCTCGCCGACCTCGCGGCCGCACTCCGGGCAGTGGGGCGTGCCGACGCGGGCATAGAGCAGCCGGAGGTAGTCGTGGAGCTCGGTGACCGTACCCACCGTCGATCGAGGGTTGTTCGCCGCGTTCTTCTGGTCGATGGAGATGGCCGGCGAGAGGCCCTCGACGGCCTCGACCTGGGGCTTGTCCATCTGCCCGAGGAAGTTCCGCGCGTAGGCCGACAGCGACTCGATGTAGCGGCGCTGGCCCTCGGCGTAGATGGTGTCGAACGCCAGCGACGACTTCCCCGAGCCGGAGAGCCCGGTGACGACCGTGAACGCCTCGCGGGGGATGCTCACGTCGAGGTCCTTGAGGTTGTGCTCGGCGGCCCCCCGGACCTCGATGGTGTCCTCTCCCATTCGTTGGAGTGGGAACGTGGGCGGGGAGTGTAGGGTTGTCGGTCGCGGTCGCGCGTGTGGGGTGGCGGACGGAGCGTGGTTCCGTGAGACACCACGCGAATCACGGCCACCCCGAATCGACCGCCATCCCCGGAGTGGATGGCGGGGCGGCGCCGCGGGTGGTGCGTCTCGCGGGCACCGCGAATCGTTTTCAGCACGGCGGACCCAACACCACCCGTGCCCACCCGCGACCTCACCCATCCCCTCGACGCCGGTACCTGGACCTACCCTGGTGACCCGCCCGTCTCGGTGGAGCCCCACGCCACCATCACCGAGGACGGCTACCGCGTCTCGGCGCTCTCGCTTGGCACCCACGCCGGCACGCACCTCGACGCGCCGAGCCACACGGAAGCGAACGGCGCGACGGTGGACGAGCTACCGGTCGAGGCGTTCGCGTTCGACGCGGCGCTGGTCCGGCTGTCCGATGAGATGGGCCCACGCGAGTCTATCGAACCGAGCAGGCTGTCGTCCGTCCCAGACGACTGCGACTGTCTGGTCATCGACACGGGCTGGGCGGCGCACTGGGGGAGCGACGACTACCTCGACAACCCGTACCTGACAGAGGAAGCCGCCAGCGTGTGCGCCGACCGCGGCCTAGCGGTCGCCCTCGTCTTCGTCGTCACCGCCGTCGTCGTCGCGTTCCTCCTCTTCGGTCTCCTCCTCGTCGTCTCCACCTTCGCCCTCGTCCTCGTCGCCGTCGACCGAGATCTGGACCGGTTCGGTGTCGCCGTCGGGTGACTCCCCGCCGAGCCGGCGGTCGAGGTTGAACACGGCGTTGAGCTCCCGCTGCACGTCGCCGACGACGCCCTGTACCAGCTCGCTCGGCGCGATCGCCTCGTACTCGTAGGGGTTGTTGCCGGCGCCGCTCGCCTCCCGCTTGTCGCGGTCGACCGTCCCCTCGTCGTGGAGCTCCGCGAGCGCCTCGCGGACCGTGCTCGGGTAGAGCCCGGTGCCGTCGGCGACCTCGTCGCTGGTGCTGTTCGGGTTGTCGCGGAGGAAGACGTAGATCCGCGCGCGAGTCTCCGTGTCGAGCAGCCACGAGAGGAGGTCGACGACGTTGTCGTCGAACCCCTTGAGGGCCTTATCGGCGCCCTCGCCGAGCCGTTCCTTGGTCTTCCGGAGCTCCTCGCGCGTTCGCTCTGTGGGGGACTCGTCGGCGATACCGGACTCGGAGTCGTCGTCACCGTCGTCGAAAGCGGGATCGTCGGCGTCGTCGGCGTCGTCGACGTGATCGTCGGTGGTCATACCGGAACCAGGGGTCCGCGCGCCAAAAGCGTTTCTCGTCGCTTCGGTTCCGACGGAACTCCGACGGACGAGTCTCCCGTCGTCCCGACGCTTACGGCGACAGCACGAGATCCTCACAGAGCGCGTCGAGGCCGCCGTCCTCCTGAAGCCGGCGCTGACGCTGGCTCCCGCTCTCGGCGTCGTACACGTCGCGGATCCCGGAGATTCCGAGGCGGTCGCACTCGTCGGCGACGACCTCGCCCAGCGAGACCGTCTCCTCGCCGTCTCGGGTGATGAAGGAGGCGTCGTGGCCGTGGCGGATCGCTCGCCACTTGTTCTCGTCCAGCAGCTCTCGGCGGAGGGCGGGCGGAGACCCGCCGTCCGCGTAGCGCTCGGCGTAGTCGACCACGAGCGCGTGGACGTACTCGACCATCGCGAGGGTGACCGCCGGGTCGCGCTGGGCGTCGGGCGCGCGCACCTCGACCGTGCCGTGACCGGTGTGGGGGCGCACGTCGAACCAGAGTTCGCCGCGGTCGTCGATGGAACCCTGTTCGACCATCCGGCGCTCGAAGGCGTGGAAGGCGTCGAAGTCGTCGAACGCGGAGGGGATTCCCGTGTTCGGGAGGTTCTCGAAGATCTTCGCGCGAGCCGACGCGAGCCCGGTGTCGAACCCGTTCCAGAACGGCGAGTTCGCCGAGAGCGCGAGCAGGATCGGACAGTGCCACCGGAGCCAGTTCGCAATCTGCACCGCCTTGTCCGCGTCGTCGACGCCGACGTGGACGTGGAGCCCCGCCGTGGTGTTCCGGTGTTGGGGGTACTGGATCCGGTCCAGTTGCGCCTGATACCGCGGCTTCTCGGCGTGATCGAGCTCGCGCCACTTCGCGGCCGGGTGGAGGCCCGCCGCCGCGATCCGGTAGCCGTCGGCGGCGGCGTGGTCGACGAGCGCCTCCCGCACCGTCGAGAGGGCGTCGCCCGCGTTCGACGGGTCCTCGATCAGTTCCGTCTGCGCCTCGATGGTGCATTTAAATAGCTCGTGGTCGAACCCCTCCGGGACCTCCGGCGGCGGGTCGCGACCGTAGACGAGATCGTCGGTCCCCGAGGTCGGGCGGCCGTCGGCATCGACAATGTAGAACTCCTCTTCGATGCCGAGGGTCCCCATCCGGGCGAACGCGTCTCGCGAACCGAGTTCCATTACCGCCCCGTATCGGCCGCGCGGTCTTATAAGGATTGGAAGCCGAAACCGAGCGCCGGTCGTGGAGGGTGTTCAACCTTTTTTTGTCGGTCGGTCGAACCGTTCCGGTATGCCCTCCAAGTCGCTGTCACTCGTCGCGGGGATGGTCGCCGCAGTTCTCGGATTAGGGATCGTCACGGCGGTGTTTCTCGTCGGCGTCTGGGCCGTGCTCTACGGGGTCTTTCTGTTTGTCGACGTAGCTCCGGCGTCGCACTTCGCGGCGGGAAGCACCGCACTGCTGGTCCTGGCCGTCGGCTATCTCGAACACCGACAGATAGACACGATCGAACGCGTCGCCGACGCTGAACGCATAGATAAAGCGGCTGAACCGGCGTTGTACGAGCTTGTCACGCGCGTCGCGACGCGACTCGATATCCCGGTCCCGACGATCGCGCTCTCGGAACGACAGGCGCCCGAGGCGCTCGTCGTCGGATTCCGACCGGGAAACGCCCACCTCATCCTGTCTCGCGGCACACTCGACGCCCTGGAAGATCCCGCGGAACTGGAGGCCGTGATCGCTCACGAACTCGCGCACGTCAAAAACCGAGACGCGATGGTGATGACGGTCGTCTCCCTGCCGGTCGTCCTGGCGAAGGGGCTCGCAACCCGGCTCGCGGACATCGAGAACCCGGGATGGGCCGCCGTCGTCATCGTCCCGCTCGGACTCGTCTCGACGTTCGTCTGGGGAGTCGGGAAAGGGATCACCGCTCGCCTGTCCAGGGTGAGAGAACGCGCCGCCGACCGGGTCGCGGCGGAGATCACCGGGTCGCCCGCGGCCCTCGCGAGCGCGCTCAAACGGCTCGATCGAGAGATCTCGGAGACGCCGAACCGCGATCTGCGCGCCGCGTCCGGAATCTCGTCGCTGTCGATCCTCTCGCTCGACCCGGAGAAGCCCGAAAAGGTGATGCTCGGCCCGGAGGGCGACACAGAGCCGTCGTACTGGTGGCTTCGCACGCGACTCCACCGGTTCCGGCGCTGGCTGTTCCGAACACACCCGCCGACGGACGACCGTCTCGACCGACTCGCCGCGTACGAACGCAGCCGAGAGCGATAGAACGGATTACGTCCCCGGACGACGAACCGCCACCATGAACCGACGCGAACTCCTCGCCGCGACGGCGACGACAGCGACCGTGGTGACGGGAGCCACCGCCGGCTGTCTCGGACTGGGAGGGAACGACCCCGGACGGCTCGACCTGACGGTCCAAAACGACGGCGACGGCCCGGTCGACGTCGACGTGGTCGTGGAGAGCGACGACGGGACGACGTACGCGGAGGAGACAGACCGGATCGACGCCGGCGTCGCCCGCGCGTTCGAGGTAACCGTCGGCGAGACCGGTCGCCACGAGGTCGTCGTGACGGGCGCCGACTGGGAGGGACGGCTCGCGTGGGACGCCGCCGTCTGCGGTCTGTACGACGGCAGGGTCGCCGTCGACGGCGAGAACGTCTCGGTCGCCGGCGAGTGCGTCGACCCGCGGTAGCCCGAGGGCCAGCAAAACTACTTACGGTCACCGCGAAATCCTCGGACGAGATGGACGAGTACGAGGGGACAGACGATATCGTACACGAGCCGAGCGCGGCGTTCGCCGAATCGACGAACGTCGCCGCGTTCATGCGCGAGTACGGGATCGACAACTACGAGGAGCTGATCGCCCGAACCACCTCGGAGGTCCCGGGCGAACCGGAATCGGGCGTCGACTGGTTCTGGGACGAGATCACTGCGTACCTCGACATCGATTTTTATACGCAGTACGAGACCGTCCGCGACGACAGCGACGGCCCGCAGTTCACGGACTGGTACCCCGGTGGGGAGATCAACGTCGCGCACAACGTCGTCGATCGCCACGCCGCGGTCGACTCGCCGGACCGCAACCGAGTCGCGCTGATCTGGGAGGGCGAGCCGGGCGACGTCCGCGAAGTCACGTTCCACGAGCTGGCCCGGCAGACCAACCGCGTCGCCAACTACCTGGAGTCGGTCGGGATCGAGACGGGCGACACCGTGGGGTTGTACATGCCGATGGTTCCCGAGGTCGTCTCGATCCTCTACGGCTGCCTGGCGGTCGGCGCGATCGCGGTGCCGATCTTCTCCGGGTTCGGCACGGAGGCGGTGTCGACCCGGCTCGCCGACGCGGAACCGTCGGTCCTCTTCACGGGCGACGGCTTCTACCGCCGCGGGAGCGAGGTCCGCCTGAAAGCGACGGCCGACGAGGCGATCGAGGAGGCCGGTCACGTCGAGCACGCGGTGGTGTACGACCGGCTGGGCGCTACGCCCGACGGCAACGCAGCCGACCCCGTCCCGTGGACTCCCGACCGCGACGTGACGTGGGGCGAGGCGATCGCGTCGCAGCCGACCGACTACGAGACGAAGCGACTCCCGAGCGACCAGGAGTCCATGCTGCTGTACTCCTCGGGGACGACGGGGGAGCCGAAGGGGATCGTCCACACCCACGCGGGCGTCCTCACGCAGTGCGCGAAGGAGATCCACTTCGGCTTCGACCAGAAGCCCGCGGACCGGTTCTTCTGGGTCTCCGACATCGGCTGGATGATGGGGCCGTGGACGCTGATCGGGAACCACGCGTTCGCCGGGACGGTCGTGATGTACGAGGGCGCGCCCGACCACCCCGAGCCCGACCGTTTCTGGGAGCTGATCGACCGACACGGAATCACGCAGTTCGGCATCTCGCCGACCGCGATCCGCGCGCTCCGCAAGCACGGCAGCCGTCAGACTGCGTCTGACGAGCCATCCGACTCCGCCGGAGTCGGAGACGACGAGTGGGTCGAGGGCCACGACCTCTCCTCGCTCCGCATCCTGGGCTCCACCGGCGAGCCGTGGGACCCCGAGTCGTGGCGCTGGTTCTACGACGCGGTTGGCGGCGGCGACTGCCCGATCATCAACATCTCCGGCGGGACGGAGATCTGCGGCTGCTTTTTGATGCCGATGCCGAACCAGCCGCTGAAGCCCTGTACGCTCGGTGGGCCCGGGCTCGGGATGGACATCGACATCGTCGACGAGTCCGGCGAGTCGGTGAAGGAGTCGGGCGAGCGCGGCTACCTCGTCGCGCGCGACTCCTGTCCGTCGATGACAAAGTCGCTGTGGTCGGGCGACGAGCGCTACCTCGAGGAGTACTGGTCGACGTGGCCCGACCTGTGGGACCACGGCGACTTCGCACAGAAGGACGCGGACGGGTTCTGGTTCCTCCACGGGCGCGCCGACGACGCCCTGAACGTCGCGGGCCGGAAGGTGGGGCCGGCTGAGATCGAGGGCGTGCTCATCGATCACGACGCCGTCAACCAGGCCGCGGCCGTCGGCGTCCCCGACGACACCACCGGCACGGCGGTCGTCGCGTACGTCGTCCTCGAACCGGACGTGGACCCGAGCGACGACCTCCGCGAGGAGCTCCGGGCGCTAGTCGGCGACGAACACGGCAAGCCGTTCCGGCCGCGCGAACTGCTGTTCGTCGACGCCTTCCCGAAGACGCAGTCGGGGAAGATCATCCGGCGCGCGATCGAGTCGGTGTACAACGACGAGGACCCCGGCGACCTCTCCTCGATGGAGAACCCCGAGGCGCTGGAGTCGCTCCGCGATCCGGCCTGAGTCGGGGGCGCCGCTCAGGCCGCCGCGTCCGCCACCGCCTCGGCGAGCGCGTCGTAGTCCGGCTCCTGTCCGGCGTTGTCCGCGAGCCAGCGGTACGTGACGGTGCCGTCCGTGTCGATCACGAAGACCGCGCGCTGCGCCACCGTCCCGACGCCGTAGTGCTCGAAGTCCTCGACGACGTCGTACGCCTCGATCGCGCGGTGGTCGGGGTCGGCGACGAGCGCGAACGGGAGGTCGTACTGGGCGCGGTACGCGGTGAGCGCGTGCGGGAGGTCCGTGCTCACGCCGAACAGCGTACAGTCGTCGCGGTCGAACCCGTCGCGGAGCGCCTCCATCTCGTCGGTACAGGTGTTCGAGAAGGCGGCGGGGAAGAAGGCGAGCACGACCGGCTCGTCGCCGAGATGCTCCGAGAGCTCGAACGGCGCGATGTCGCCGTCCACGATCGATCCGCCGAAGTCGGGTGCGTCGTCACCGATACCGGGCATAGTGGAGCCTTGGCTGCCGGGCGTATCACCGTTTCGGGGACGGACCCACCCTCCGAGGCAAAAAGACTATAGTCGGCACAGGGTTACAGCGGAGTAGAGATGGTAAGTTCGATACCACTGATCGGCGGTATTCCGGCGGGGCCGGAACTCCTCATCATCCTGCTCGTCCTGGTCCTGCTGTTCGGGGCGAACAAGATCCCGAAGCTCGCCCGGTCGACCGGGCAGGCGATGGGCGAGTTCAGGAAGGGCCGCGAACAGGTCGAAGAGGAACTGAAAGACATGCAAGACGGCGAGAAGGCGGACTCGACGCTCGACGACGAGGACGACGACCTCGACGAGCTCGAGACCGAGACCGACAAGGAAACCAGCGCGTAATCCGGCCCCGACGCCGACCGATCACCGCTGTACCGTTTTTTCGCTCGTTCTGGGCGCGTGGCCTAGCGGATAGGGCGAGAGGTTCCTAACCTCTCGATCGCGGGTTCAAATCCCGCCGCGCCCGCTATCTGCGAACGAAGTGAGCAGTAGCGGCGCAAGCGGGGTTTGAACCCTATCGGTCGCGCGCAGCGAGCGGAGCGAGCACGTCCGATTCCGGTTCGAATCCCGTCGCGCCCGTGACTTCGCTTCGCTCCGCCACGGGCGCGACTGGCTCCACGCTCGCTCACTGCGTTCGCTCGCGTGGATCCCGCCGCGCCCTCGCAAACTGGTTTAACATCTCTTCCCGGCCGCTCGACCGACTTATCTCGAGTCCTCGCCGAGTCGTCGGAACGACCGCGACGCGAGCGCGACCGCACCGACCGCTATCGCGAGCGTCGCGGCCGCCAGCCTCAGGCCGGGTTCGTACAACAGGGGCGGGTGGTAGCCGACCCAGTAGTCGACGAGCGTGTTCACGACGCCGAGGCCCAGCGCCGCGGCGAGCGCGCCGCGGGTCGTCCGACCGAACGCGGGGAACAGGAGCGCGAGCCCGACGAACAGCAGGTGCGTGCCGATCACGCCCCAGTAGTAGATCCAGGCGTCCGGCGCGGCGACGTACTCACTGAACGCGAGGTTCAGCGAGACGAGCGGCCAGAGGCCGAACTGGACCAGCCAGACGAACGCGAGCGTGTGGAGGTACGCCAACCCCCGCGAGGTCGGCACGTCGACGGTGACGTCGCCGCCGCGCCGCACTGTCGACGCGACGCTCGCGAGGACGCCGCCGCCGAGCGCGACCGCGACCGCGGAGTCGGCGTACAGCGGCCAGAGGGCGACCGGCACCTCGTCCGCCGTCGGCGCGTAGTAGCCGACCCCCACGGCGAACATGAAGGCGGTGAACGCGCAGACGACGGCGAGGCTCCGCGGCGTCCCGAGCAGCTCCTCGGCCACCGCCGCCCGGACCCGCCGCCTGATCGCGGGCCGTCGAAGTCGCCGGAGCCGTCGGAATCGATCGGCGGGTGACACGGCCGTGTATCGGTGCGCGGGGGATTAAAATCCGCCCGTCACGCTCGATTATCAATCGCGGTGTTTTGCGAGACACCTTTTTGAACGAAAACGCTGTAGCCGCGATCATGGACAGCGAGGACGCAGAGCGGTCCGCCCCCCCATCCGGTACTGAGGGCGATCGCTCGGCGTCCGACGCGGGCGGCTCCGGGGACGGAGACGCCGACTCGAACGCGACGGAAACGGACGTGGCGGACGCAGATACGGTGGAGACGGCCGACACGGACGTAGACCCAGTACAGATCGACGCGACTGACGCAGACGCGAGCGAACCCGAAGAGAGCGACAGCGGCTCGGACGCGACGGACGGCGACGGGGAGCCGTCGGATGCGGACGCCACGGACCCGGACGCGGCGGATTCAGACGCAACTGACTCGGACGTAACGGACGAGGGGTCTCCCGTCGTCACCGACCGGTACACTTGGCGGTCGCTGCTCGCGGAGCGGGGACACGAGGCGGCCGCGGAGCGCGTGTACGCCGACGTACCGAACGTGCCGGCGGTCCCCGCCGACGGCGTCGCGCTCCACCGCCCGGACGGCGTCGGCGGGGTCGTCCGCGCCGCGGGCGTCGACGAGCCGTTCGAGGCGGACGGCGAGACCGCGGTCCCCGGCCACGGCACCCCGGAGCGGGGCACGCTTGTGGTCGGACCCGACGTCGTCGTCCTCGACGGGACCGCCGTCGTCCCGACCGGGGAACGGCGAGCGACGGCCGTACCGGTCGACGGCGCCGAAGGCGACGGTCCCGACGACGACGGCTCTGCGGCCGACACCGAAGCCGAGGCGGCGGAGAACGCGGACCCCGAAACCGAGGACGACGCGGACGCAGATCCCGACGACGAGACGGTAACGGTGGAGTCGGAGAGCGGCGCTCCGGAACCGGACGATGGCGAGAGCGCGGACACGGACGCGGATGACGCCGACGAGCGGGCGGACGCGGCGGAATCCGACGGGGACGCAGAACCCGGCGACGACGCTGGTTCCGGCGCAGAAACCGATACCGAAGGGGCCGAACGCCACGTTCCGGCTCCGGACACCGTCTTCGACGGTCCGGTCGGCCGCGGTGGCGTCTCCGGCGTCGTCGTCGCGTCCGGGGACGACGTCGAGTCGGTTCCGTCCCGCCCGCCGACCGCCGAGGAGTGGGGCCGGGTCGAGTTCGACCCGGCGACGCCGCTCGGGTTCGACCCGAGCGAGACGGAGTACCGCTTCCGGGCCGCCGCGGCGGTCGGCGACGTCCTCTGGGACCTGTGTGCCGCCCGGTACGACCCCTACTCGGTCCCCGTGTTGAAGGGGTACTACACGTGGGACGACTACCGCGAGGAGTTCTTCCTCGACGAGGACGGGAACCCGCCGACCGAGGAGAACGAGGAGGGCGAGGCGGTACCGCTGGAGTTCACGCACGAGGACAAGACCGAGGCCCTCGGCTTCGACCCGGACCGCACGGAGGCGCTGCTCGGCGCGGGCGGCGAGGCCGCGGCCGACCTCGCGGACCTCGTCGACGAGCGCACCGTGGACGTGAACCCCGAGGTCGACGAGGACGCCTTCTTCTCGACGTCGGAGGGGCACACCACGCTGACGAACCGGTACGACCTGGAGAAGGCGGTCCCGATGCCGAAGAAGACGCACTTCCGCGAGGAGGAGCGCTACTGGGTGAACAAGCCGTACGCGTTCGTCATCGTCTTCCGCTCCCGGAAGGAGAACGAGGCGAAGTACTACGCCGTCCAGCCCTACCGGACGGAGATCGAGACGGACCTCACGGAGTTCCTCACCGGCAAGCTCCGGACCTCGATCAAGTACGCCGACGAGTCGATCGCGGGCGGCGACGAGGCGTTCCGCGAGGAGGTGATCGTCGACGAGGCGCGCTCGCTGCTCGATCGGTACGGGCTCTACGAGGACGACGCCGACGAGCGCGGACTCGCGGACACGCTGGTGGATCGGTTCGGCGTCGACCCCACCGAGGGGATCGCCGGCCGGATCGCGGAGTCGCTCGGGTACGAGCCCCCGGTCGAGTCGCCGGCCGACCCGCCCAAGATCAGCGCTCGGCCCGAGCCCGCGGTGCTCGCGGAGGACGCCCGGACCCTATCCGACCATCAGGTCGAGAAGCTGCTGTACTACCTCAAGCGCGACTTCGTGGGGTACGAGCGGATCGACCCGATCAAGTACGACATCAACGTCGAGGACATCTCCTGTGACGGGTACAACTCCCCCGTCTTCGTCTACCACTCCGAGTACGAGCAGATCATCTCGAACATCCACCACGGCACCGACGAGCTGGACGACTTCGTCGTGAAGCTCGCGCAGCGGTCCGGGAAGGGGATATCCAAGCGCAGACCGCAGGTCGACGCCACGCTGCCGGACGGCTCTCGCGCGCAGCTCACGCTCGGCCGCGAGGTCTCCGACCACGGGACCAACTACACGATCCGCCAGTTCAACGACGTGCCGTTCACCCCGATCGACCTGATCAACTGGAAGACGTTCTCGCTCGACGAGATGGCGTTCCTCTGGCTCTCCATCGAGAACCACAAGAGCCTGATCTTCGCGGGCGGGACGGCCTCCGGGAAGACGACGAGCCTGAACGCGGTGTCCCTCTTCATCCCCTCGAACGCGAAGATCGTCTCCATCGAGGACACCCGCGAGGTCGAACTCCCCCAGCGCAACTGGGTCGCGAGCGTCACCCGACCCTCTTTCGGCGAAGACGACAAGGGTGACGTCGACGAGTTCGACCTGCTCGAGGCAGCACTGCGTCAGCGGCCCGACTACATCGTCATGGGCGAGGTCCGCGGGGAGGAGGGGCGCGACCTCTTCCAGGTCATGTCGACGGGACACACCGCCTACTCGACCTTCCACGCCGACACTGTCGGCGAGGTTATCAAGCGATTCACGACCGAACCGATCAACGTCTCGAAGACCCTGTTCACGGCGCTGGACCTCGTTTCCATCCAGACCCAGACGCGGGTCGACGGCACGAAGGTCCGCCGGAACAAGAACCTGACCGAGATCAACGAGTACTCCGCGGAGCACGACGAGGTGAACGTCCGCGACGTCTATGAGTGGCAGGCGGAGACCGACGAGTACCTCCAGATGGGTAACTCGAACACCCTCGAGGAACTCAAGTTCGACCGCGGGTGGAACCAGGAACGGCTCGACGAGGAGCTGTTCAAGCGCAAGGTCGTGCTCGCCTACCTCATCGAGCAGGGGCTCAACACCTACACCGAAGTCGCGGCCTCAGTCCAGGCCTTTATCAACGACCCGGACACCATCATGGCGCTCATCGCGAGCGACAACCTCGAACGGTCGCTGGAGGACCTGCGGGAGATGGAGTCGGTCAAGATCGATATCGACCCCGAGAAAGAGGAGATGGTCCCGCGCCCGGACCCGCCCGACGAGATGCGCGCCGAGGCCAACGAGGTCCTCGAGAACGCCGAACCGCTGTTCAAGCAGTTCCGCGAGGGCGAAACCTCCGACATCGTCAGCGCGCTCATGGGCATGGAGGAGCAGGCGAACATCACGCCCGTCGAGGACGAGGAAGAGGACGACTTCGACTTCAGCGAGTTCGTCCCCGCCGCCGGCGCGGAGGCCGACGAGGCATGAGCGGCGGACGCGGGTTGGCGGGCCGGCCGAACGAGCAACGACGACCGTCCGGCGCCGGGGGTGACCGGCCGTGAGTCTCGGAACGGGGTCGAACCAGCTCGGCGGCGCCAGCAGCATCGGTGACACCTTCTACCCGCTGTATCAGATGCTGTTCGACGACGAGGGCGACTTCGTCGACAGCGTCGACGAGAAGCTCAAGGAGGCCCGCATGGACGACAACGTCGAGATGTACATCTCGCGGGCGCTCGCAGTCGGCGTCATCGCCGGGCTCACGCTGTGGCTGCTCGGGATGGTGCTGGGTTATCTCATCATTCAGATCCTCGGCATCCAGGACCCGCAGTTTCTCGGGTTGCAGCTCTCCGAGCAGGCTTCCGAGATCGTCAACACCCTCAAGGTCCCCTTCATCGTCTTCGTCTCCGGGTTCGTCTTCGGGATCATCGGCTTTCTCACCGGGTTCGGGTCGCTGCTGTCGATCCCCTACTTCCGGGCGAACGCTCGCAAGCGCGAGATCAACGTTCTCCTCTCGGACTCGGTCGCGTTCATGTACGCCCTCTCCGTCGGCGGGCTGAACCAGCTCGAGATCCTGCAGGCGATGGCCCAGGCCGACGACACCTACGGCGAGGTGGCAAAGGAGTTCCAGTCGATCGTCCTGGAGACGG
>ENA-ORDC01002063-ORDC01002063.1-marine-metagenome-genome-assembly--contig:-NODE-2063-length-13162-cov-5.476118_pt1 | contig 13162 bp, 16 predicted proteins | sample MGYA00237783_ERZ508515 | MGnify/ENA primary metagenome ERZ508515 (study PRJEB26186, sample SAMN06268792) | marine metagenome | isolation source: Eden Landing Ponds, San Francisco, CA, USA | place... | reverse complement strand
GAGGACGGGCGGTTCGGCGACGTGAACCACGTCGAGGCGAACTACCTCCGCCGTCGGGGTATCCCGGGTCGGGGCTCGTGGTTCACCTCGCGGGAGGTCGCCGGCGGCGGCGCGCTCATCGACATCGGCGTCCACGCCGTCGACCTATCGCTGTACCTGCTGGGCTACCCCGAGGTGGAAGAGGTCACCGGCGTCACCCGCTCGCAGTTCGGCAACCGCGAGGACTACACCTACATCGACATGTGGGGCGAAGACGAGGGGCCCGAGGGGTTCGACGTCGAGGACTCCGCGACCGCGTTCATCCGGTGTGCGGACGACAAGACGGTTTCGCTGGAGGTCGCCTGGGCGGCCAACCGACCGGCCAAACAGGAGTACGTCCTCCGCGGTACCGAAGCGGGCGCGACGCTGGCCCGCGGCGAGGAACTCACCTTCCACGAGACCGGCAGCGAGGGCGCCGGCCACATGGCCGACGCCGCCATCGAGACCCGCGACAGCGACCCCCACACCGAGGAACAGCGCTACTTCCTGCGCCACTCCGCCGACGGGACCACGCCCGAGCGAAACACCGTCGAACAGGGGCTGACCGTCCAGCGCGTCCTCTCGGCGATCTACGAGTCCAGCGAAACCGGCGAAGCCGTCGCGGTCGACGACTGATTCGGGCACCGACCCGTCAGAGCTCTCGCGCCTGAGCAAGACTTAACTCGGAACGGAGTTCACTTTTCGGCGATGAAGACGATAGCTGTCCGCCGCGGCGACTCGGAGCCGACGGTGGTCGAGAAACCGCGGCCCGAACCGGACGAGGGGGAGGCTCTGGTCCGGACGCTGCGGGTCGGCGTCGACGGCACAGACCACGAGGTCATCGGCGGTTCTCACGGCGGCTTCCCCGAGGGCGACGACCACATCGTCCTCGGGCACGAGGCCGTCGGCGTCGTCGAGGACCCGAACGGGACGGCGCTCTCGACGGGTGACGTGGTCGCGCCGACGGTCCGGCGCCCGCCCGCAGACGGCACGAACGACTACTTCGAGCGCGGCGAGCCGGACATGGCGCCGGAAGGCGAATACGTCGAGCGCGGCATCGACGGCGCCCACGGCTTCATGGCCGAGTACTTCACCAGCGAACCGGCGTACCTGGTGCCCGTCCCCGAGGCGCTGTGGGACGTGGGCTTCCTCGTCGAGCCGGTCAGCATCTCCGAGAAGGCTTTCGAGCACGCCTACGCGGCGCGGTCGGCCTTCGAGTGGTCGCCCGAGTCGGCGCTGGTGCTCGGGAACCGCTCGCTGGGGCTATTGACGCTGGCGATGCTGGAGTACGGCGTCGACTCCGAGCGGTCGTTCGCGACCGCGGAGTTCGACCGGACCTACTGTCTGGGCCGCCGCGAGCGACCGGACCCGACCGTCGAGATAATCGACGAGATCGGCGCGACTTACGTCAACTCCAACGAAACGGCGCTGTCGTCGGTGCCCGAGGCGTTCGAGGCGATGGACTTCGTCTACGAGGCGACCGGCTACGCGCCCCACGCCTTCGAGACGATCGAGGCGCTCGCGCCGAACGGGGTCGGCGCGCTGCTCGGCGTCCCGGGCGACTGGGAGTTCGAGATCGACGGCGGCCGGCTCCACCGTGAGTTCGTTCTCCACAACAAGGCGCTCGTCGGCAGCGTCAACTCCGGCTACGAGCACTTCGAGGCCGCTGTCGACTCGCTGTCCCGCTTTTCGGAGACGTTCCTCGACGATCTCGTCACCGGCGTGCACGGTCTCGACGACTTCGAGGCCGCGTTCGCGGATGACGACACGACTATTAAAACGGCGGTCGAATTCAGCGCATATGAAGAACGTTGACGATCTGATAGACAGCGCGGCCGACCTCGCGGAGCACGGCCTCTCGAAGGGCGAAATCGCCGACGAGCTGAACGTCTCTCGGGAGACCGCGAGCTGGCTCGTCGAGCGCAGCGGCGGCAGCGACACGGACACGGAGCGCGGGGCGACGACCTCGACCGCCGACATCCACATCGACTGGTCGGCGCTGGGGCGCGACTCGACGCGGCTCCGGTACGCGGCGAGCGCGATGGCGGACCTGCTGGCCAAACAGGGTGAGGGAGTCGACCTGACGGTCGGCATCGAGAAGGCCGGCGCGCCGCTCGCGACCGCGGTCGCGAACAAGCTCGACACGGACCTGGGCACGTACGCGCCCGCGAAACACCAGTGGGACGAGGGCGACATCGACGAGCAGGGCGGCGGCTTCTCGCGGAACTTCGCCGCGATCCGCGACCGCGACTGCTACGTCGTCGACGACATCATCACCTCGGGCACGACGATGCGCGAGTCGATCGACGCGATCCGAGACCAGGGCGGCGAGCCCGTCGCCTGCGTCGTGCTCGTCGACAAACGAGGGTACGACGAGATCGACGGCGTCCCGGTGTACTCGCTCGTCGACGTGATCCGCGTCGACCGCGAGGAGTAGTTCGCTGGCCCCGTCCCCGGCGAGCGCGTTCCTCTGCCCCCAATCGCGTCGACACCGTGCGGAACCCATTTGCGTCGGGGGCGCGTATCAGTCCCCATGACGTTCCAACCCGAGACCGACGCCGAGCCCGACGAGATCGCGGACCGAGTCGAGGAGACGATCGCCGACAACGACGTGGTGCTTTTCATGAAGGGCAACCGCCTGATGCCGCAGTGCGGCTACTCGCAGCGCGCCGTCGAGCTGATCGGCCAGCACGTCGAAGAGTTCGAGACGGTCGACGTGTTGCCGGCGCTGCCGCATTACCGCGAGGCGCTGGAGTCCCACAGCGGTTGGGAGACGATCCCCCAGACGTTCGTCGACGGGGAGTTCGTCGGCGGGAGCGACGTGCTTGCGGAGCTCGACGAGCGCGGCGAGCTGGCCGCCGAACTGGGCGCCGAGTAGCCGAAACCGATCCTCGGAGGTCGAAGGGCAGGCGATATAAACCTACGGGCCCTAGATAGGGTAGGAGCAGCAGTCGTCGCTGCCGCCGCGCCGACCGGTTCGACCCCACTTCACCCAACTAACAATGACAGGCCGCGTGTTCAGACTTCATTCGACGCTCGAACTGCCACTCGAAGACGTGGAGACGTACTTCGAAGAAGATCCCGACCTCCCGCCGGAGATCGACGACATCGACATCACGCGTCGAAACAACACCCTCATCATCAAGGCCCTGTCCGACGACGAGTCAATTAGTAAGTACACGCCGACCGCCCAGCTGAAGGCGTCGGTCACGGAGACGCGCGTGTGGGAGGAAGAGCCCCCGCGCGCCGGCGGCCCGCAGTGGATGGACGACGAGGAGGAGGAGATCCCCTCCGAGCTCGTCGAGTTCGCCTGTTTCAAGGGCGACCGCGAGACCGTCCTACAGAACTCCGCACTCCAGTACCCGATGTTCCTCGTGTTGCGCAAGATCGCGACACTCTCGGAGAAGGGGACGCTGACCGCGATCACCGAAGAGGACGGCGACCTGGAAGCGACGCGCATCGTCGAGGGCGAGCCCCGCCCCGCGAGCATCGAGGTCGTCGAGAGCCCGCAGGGAGCCGGCGACGGAGACGGCGGCGTCAACTGGCGCGACAACGAGTTCATCAGCGACTGAGTCCGCTTCGGAACCGCCGACTCGTCCGGGGCGATCCGTCACCGACCGCTTTTCGATCTCACACCGACGTTCACCGTCCAGCGCCCGCGCCGCGGACCGCCGACGCTTTAGGCGCGCCGAGCGTGCTCCCGCCAATGACCGACGACTGGGTGAGCCTCTTTTCGGGCGGTAAGGACTCCTCGTGGGCGCTGTACCGCGCGCTGGAGGAGGGCGTCGACGTCTCGCGGCTCCTGACGGTCCACCCCGCGGGCGACTCGTATATGTACCACACGCCGGCGACGGAGCTCGCCGCGCTCGCGGCCGAGAGCGTCGGGATCGACCTCGTCGAGGTGTCGCCCGACGACTTCGGCGCCGACGACGTCGACGACGCCGGCGCGCAGGGCGACGCCGAACTGGAGCCGATGGAGGCCGCGCTGCGGGAGATCGCCGCCGAGGAGTCGGTCGACCTCGCGGGGGTCACCGCGGGCGCGGTCGAGAGCGAGTTTCAGACGAGCCGGATTCAGGAGATGTGCGACCGGCTCGGGATCGACCTGTTCGCGCCGCTGTGGCAGGAGGACCCGGTCGAACTCGCCGAGGCGATGTTCGACGCCGGCTTCGAGATCCGTATCGTGCAGGTCGCCGCCTACGGACTCGACGAGTCGTGGCTCGGGCGGCGCTACGACGCGGACGCGCTCGCAGACCTCGTCGCCCTCCGCGAGGAGTACGGCGTCCACCCGCTCGGCGAGGGCGGCGAGTTCGAGACGTACGTGGTCGACGGGCCGCACATGGACCGGCGGATCGACATCGAGTACGACGCGGTGTGGGAGGGTGACCGCGGCCACGTCGAGATCCGGGACGCGCGGCTGGAGTAGGTGGAGTGGTCGCTCCGGCAGGGGAGCTACGGCCAGCTGCCGGCCTGATCGTAGGCGTCGACGATCCGGTCGATCGCGACGACGTACGCCGCGATCCGGAGGTTCGGAGCGTCGTTCGTCTCGTAGCTCTCGACCAGTCGGTCGAAGGCGTCGACGATCACGCGCTCTAACTCCTCGTTCACCCGCTCTTCCGTCCAGTGGAACCGCTGTCGGTTCTGGACCCACTCGAAGTAGGAGACCGTGACGCCGCCGGCGTTCGCGAGGATGTCCGGGACGACGTACACGTCCTTATCGGCGAGCACGTCGTCGGCGTCCGGGGTGAGCGGCCCGTTCGCGGCCTCGACGACCACGTCGGCTCGCACGTCGACGGCGAGGTCGCCGTCGATCGCGTTCTCCAGCGCCGCCGGCACGAGGAGATCGACGTCGAGGGTCAGTATTTCCTCGTTCGTGATCGACTCCGCGCCGCCGTAGTCGCTGACGGCCCCCGTCTCGGCCTTGTGGTCTTTCACCGCTCGGGGATCGAGCCCGTCGGGGTCATGGATGCCGCCCGAGGAGTCGGAGACCGCCACTACGTCCGCACCGAGGTCGTCCAGGAGCGCGGCGCCGATCGAACCCGCGTTCCCGTACCCCTGGACGGCTACCGTCGCGTCCGCGACGTCGCGGTCGAGCCAGTCGAACGCCTCTCGGGCGGTGAGCGCGACGGAGCGACCGGTCGCCTCGACGCGTCCCTCGCTGCCGCCCGAGTCGAGCGCCTTCCCGGTGATGACGCCGGGTGCGGTCGTGTTCTCTAAGGTCTCGTAGGTGTCTTTGATCCAGTTCATCTCCCGCTGTCCGGTGTTGACGTCGGGCGCAGGGATGTCGCGGTCAACGCCGATCAGCGGGCGGAGCTCGGTCGCGAACGCGCGGGTGAGCCGCTCCAGTTCGGCCTCCGAGTAGTCGGTCGGGTCGATCGCGATCCCGCCTTTCCCGCCGCCGTACGGGATGTCGACGACGGCGCATTTGTACGCCATCCACCCCGACAGCGCTTTGACCTCGTCGCGATTGACGCCGGGATGATACCGGATGCCGCCCTTATACGGGCCGCGGTCGCCGTTGAACTGCGATCGGTACGCTCGGACCGTCTCCAGCGATCCGTCGTCGAGCTCGAACGTGAGGTTCGTCTCCAGTACGCGTTCGGGATTCTTCAGGCGGTCGATGACTCCCGGCGGCGCGTCGAGGAACGCCGCGGCGTCGTCGACCTGCTCTTGAAGGCTCTCGAAGGGGTTGGCTTGGTCGGCCATACCTCTGTTTCCCGAGGCGCCGAGGTTAACTGTGGCGGACGATTCTCCGCTCGCAACGATCCCTTACGAATCGCCGGCGGCGGCGCGCTCGACGATCCGCTCCGCCTGTGCGATCAGGGGCGCGTCGATCATCTCGCCGTCGACCCGGAAAACGGCCCGTCCCTCCCGGGCCGCGGCGTCGCGGGCGTCGAGCACGTTCTCGGCCCACTCGACCGACTCGGGGTCCGGAGTGAACGCCGCGTGGATCGGGTCGACCTGGGACGGGTGGATCGCGAGCTTCCCGTCGTAGCCGAGCGTGAGCGCGAACTCGGCCTCCTCGCGGAGCCCGTCCGTATCGGAGAAGTCGGGGTACACCGTGTCGATCGCGTCGACGTCGGCGGCGCCGGCCGCGAGGATGACGTGCTCGCGCGCGTACAGCACCTCCGTCCCCTCGTCGGTGCGCGTCGCTCCCACGTCGGCCGCGAGGTCCTCGGCGCCGAAGACGAGCGCGTCGGTCGCGGGGGCGGCCGCGATCGACTGTGCCGAGAGGATACCCGCGGCGGTCTCGACCAAGGCGAATACGGCGGGATCGAGCCCACGGTCGGCGCAGAGGGATGCGGTCTCCGCGACCCGGTCGGGCGACTCCACCTTTGGAAGCATGACCGCGTCGAGCCGAAGGTCGCCGCCGTGATCGGTCCTGGATCGCTCTCTCGACCCCACCAGTGCGTCGAGATCGGTCACCGGGTCGGTGGCCGTGAGGCGGACGCACACCTCCGTGTCGGGGGCGAAGTCGGGGTCGGTGAGCACCGTGCGGACCGACTCGCGGGCCTCGGCCTTCCGGTCGGGCGCGACCGCGTCCTCCAGGTCGAAGCAGACCACGTCGGCGCCGGCGCCGGGGGCCTTGCGCATGAGGTCCGGGCGGTCGCCCGGCGAGAACAGCAGGCTTCGTCGGACCATGTCGGGCGGTCCGCCCGCACCGACATAAATCGTCCCGACGGCGACGCAGCGAAGTCGGCGCGTCGCCCGCCAAGTCGCTTGGGCGGAGGAGCGGTACCGATTTGCCGCCCGCGGTCGACGGTCGCGCTATGCCCGGACGCTACTACGAGGAGTTCGCGGTCGGCGAGACGATCGAGCACGCGAAGCGGCGAACGATAAGCGAGGCCGACAACCAGCGCTTCTGCGACATGACGATGAACCAGCAGCCGCTCCACCTCGACGCCGACTTCGCCGAGGGGACGCAGTTCGGCGAGCGACTGGTCAACGGGCTCTACACCATGTCGCTCGCGGTCGGCGTGTCGATCCCGGAGACGACCGACGGGACGATCGTCGCGAACCTCTCGTACGACGACGTCGAACACCCGGAGCCGGTGTTCCACGGCGACACGATCCGCGCGCAGTCGACCGTGACGGACAAGCGGGAGACGAGCGACGGCGATCGGGGCGTGGTCACGATGCACGTGGAGGCGTTCAAGACCGTCGCGGACGACGACGACGTGCTCGTCTGCGAGTTCGACCGGACCGTACTCTCGGAGAAGCGGCCCGATGACGGGGAATAGGCGGAACGACGAGCGACTCAGTCCGTCTCTTCGCCGCCGGCCAGCAACAGTCCGAGGTACGACGTTCGGATCTGCGAGTCGCCGTCGAGCCCGAGGCGGTCGAGGGCCTTCAGCGCCTCGTCGCGGGTGGCCGCTATCGCGTCCTCGTCGTCGACCTCGCGCTCGATCTCGACGAACTCGCCGACGTCGTCGACTCTGTCGAGGGTGACGGTGAACCCCGCGAACGACCAGAACTCGCGGCGCTTCTCCACGACCGCGGCCGGCTCGAAGCCGAGTCCGGAGAGCACGCCGGCCATCGCCTCGCTGTCGTCGACGGCGGTCTCGTGTTCCGTCCGCGTCTTCGATCCCTCGTCGAGGAGCGGACCTTTATACGTGAGTTTCGTCGTTTCCGCGGTCGGATTCGCGACCGACGATTCTTCGGTGTCCGAGCCGATCCCCTCCGCGAGCGGTGTCTCGCTCCGGACCCGGAGCGCCTCGTCGGTCTCGGCGAAGTCGCGGTGCGGGGCGTCGTAGTACGCGTCGCGCTGGCGGCGGGCGTCGACGCGCTCGGCGCCGGCCTCGCGCAGCCGATTACGGACCGTGTCGATATCGGCTGGGACCTTGATCTCGACCTCGTACATACCACCGGGTCCGCCGGGCGCGTTCATAAGCGCGGTGGGACGTGGCTCCGGCGCGACGCGACTGTCGCCGCGTCGAACCGTGCGCCTTAAGGGTGTAACAGGAGACCTTCAGGGTATGAGCGATCAGGAGCAAGCGGACGCGGCCGAGGACGCAGACGAGGCCGAGACCGAAGGACTCGCCGACGGCGACTTCGTGCGAGTCGCGTACACGATTCGAACCGCCGACGACGACCGCGTCATCGACACCACCGACGAGGAGGTCGCCGAGGACGCCGAGATCGACACCGAGGAACACGAGTTCGAGCCGCGCGTCATCGCGCTGGGTGCGGGTCACGTGTTCCCGTCAGTTGACGAGGCCTTCATCGGCGCCGAGGTCGGTGACAAGGGTACTGTCGACGTACCCGCCGAGGACGCCTTCGGCGAGTACGACCCCGACGAGGTCGAGACCGTCAAGGCCGACAAGATCCCCGAGGACAGCCGCTACCCCGGCGCACAGGTCCAGATCGACAACCAGCAGGGCTACCTCGAGACGATCATCGGCGGTCGCGCTCGCGTCGACTTCAACCACCCGCTGGCCGGTGAGGACCTCGAGTACGAGTACGAGATCCTCGAGCAGATCGACGACCGCGAACAGCAGGCCGCCGGCATGCTCGGGATGTACCTCCAGGAGGCGCCCGAGGTCCGCATCGAGACGGAGACCGAGGAGGAGGAGACCGTCACCGAGGACGACGACGGCGAGGAGACCGTCGAGACCGAGGCGGTCGAGAAGGACGTCCTCTACGTCACCGCGACGCAGGCGATGCAGATGAACCAGCAGTGGATGTTCCAGAAACAGCAGATCGCGCAGGACCTCATGGACCGCCTCGATCTCGACCGCGTCGTGATCGAGGAGGTCATCGAGGGCGGCGGGATGGGCGGCCTCGGCGGCATGATGGGCGGCATGGGCGGCGCCGGCGCCGGCGACGTCGACATCGAGGAGGCGCTCGAGGACGTCGACGTCGACGCCGACGAGATCGTCGACGAGATCGACGAGGAGTAACGGACCCCGTCTCTGCCGATTTCCTTTTTCGAGACGCTGTCCCCTGAGCGGCCGCGCTATGCCGCTACCCGCGCCGGTAGCTCAGGCCGCAGCGTCAGGTCGACCGGCGAACGGATCGCTTTTGCCCGACGCCGCGCCCACACCGGTATGGAGATCGAACGGGCACGCGAGGACGCGCTCGTCGCCGGGGTCGCGGGCGCCGCGACCGTCGCGATCGCGTTGCTGTCGAGTTTCACCGGCGTCGTTTCGGTGGCGACGCTCCCGACGCTGACGCCGCTCGCCGTGTACTCGCTGTACCTCTTCTCGCGGAAGGGCGGGCCGTACGGCGCGTTCGACACCGCGCGCAACTGGGCGGTCGCGGCGGCGGCGACGGGCGCGATCGTGGTCCTCGCGGCCGTCGCGGTGTAAACGACGGCGAAAAACCGACCGATTCAGGCGATGTCGCGGCTCGTGTCGACGGCCACCGCGTCGGTGAGCTTCAGCTTCAGCGGCTCCTCTAGGGCCGCGCCGCCGCGGAACTTCGGTACGATCAGCCGGTTCGCGATCTCGGTGCCGGTGACGGTGGTTCGGAGGTCGAACACGACGTCCGCGACCTGTTCCGTGACCCGGCGGGTCGCCGGGTCCTCGCCGCCGCGAAGCGCGTGGAGCAGCGCGACGCCGTCGGCGCCGTCGATCCGGGAGCGGACGCCGTCGAGGAACTCCGCGTACGCCGCGGGCGACGCGCGCTCCTCCAGCGGCTCCACCGAGTCGACGATCAGCGTCCCGCCGTCGGGGGGGTCCTCGGTCAGCGACGCCGCCTCGTCGAGGTCGCCGCCGTCGCCGACGGCCTCGACGGTCGTCTCCTCGTCCCCGTCGCCGCCGAGCGCCGCCTCCACCGCCGCGGCCGACCGGACGGTCGTCAGGTAGCGGCACTCCCTGACTCGGGCGAACCGGTTCAGGATGAGCTCGGACTGGCTGTCGGGGTCGGCCTCCAACACGACGACGCTACCGCTCGGGAGCCCTCCGCCGAACTGCCGGTCCAGCGCCGAGATCCCAGTCGGGAGCGTCTCCATACGATCGCTGCCGCCCGTGGAGGTTTGGGTCTGTCGATGGCGGCCTTCTCGACCGGTCGAGCCACCGCCCGCCGTCGTCTCCGCGCGGGTTCGCCGCCCGATCCTCACGCGACCTGCCACCCCGTCGCCGCCGCGGTCTCGCCGAGCCGCCGGGCGAGGTCGTCGTACGCGCTCCGGACGGCGGGATCTGCCAGCGGGGCGGCCCCGCCGTCCGGGACCGCGCCGAGGACCGGACAGCCGAGGAGCGTCCCCACTCGGTCCGGCACGCTCGTCTCCCCGATCACAACGACGCCGACCGGCGGACAGTCGAGCCGGCGGGCGATCGCCGCCGTCTTCGCGGCGTCGCGGAGCGCGGCCCGCCTGAGCGGCGTCGCGATCAGCGCGCCGTCCGCCGCTCGCAGGGGCGCGGCCACGTCCGGCGACGCTCCGGCCGGGCTGTCGAGCAACACGGGCGCGCCGTCCGGAGTTGCCCCCGCGAGCGCGCCGAACGTCGCGCCGGGGTCGACCGACCGCGGCTCGTCCGGCGCGGCGAGAACGGTCGGCGCCGCGCGGCCGGCGACGATCCGATCGGTCCCTCGAACGGCGTCGAGGACGGTGTTCGCCTCGCTCCCGCCGGCCTTCACGCCGCGACGGGCTTTTCGGCCGCCGTCGGCGTCCGTCTCGGCGGCCAGCCGAGCGAGGTTCGGGAGGTCCCAGTCGGCGTCGGCCGCGACGACCGGCGCGCCGCGCCGCGAGAGCGCGCGGGCGAGCCCGAGGGTGGTCGTGGTCTTTCCGCTTCCGCCCTTGCCGCCGGCAACGGCTATCACGGCGGGCGTGGGTCGGTATCGCCGAAAAAGGATCGTCCGGTGTCACCGCGCGGCGCGGTCTCGGGTCGCGTTCGGGTCCAGTCCGGCTCGCGGCGGTCGGTCGCGAGTCAGTCCTGACAGCAGCCGCCGGCCTCGCCGCCGAAGTCGACGGCGAGCGGCTCCGAGATGGCCTCGTTGATCGCTTCGAGGGTCTCCTCGAGCTCGTCTTGCGCTTCGAGGTACTCGCTCATCACCGGCATCGAGTGGAGCTCGTCTTGCGCCTCCTGGACGCGCTGGAGCTCCGCGTTCGTCGCCTGTCCGGTCTGGCGGGCCTGCATGAACTCCGCGCGGAGCTGCTCGAACTCGTCGATCTGCTCTTGGACCGCCTCGTCGCGCTGGACCGCGGCTCTCGCCTCCTCGAAGCGCTCGTACTCCGGGGTTTCGGCGATCCGCTCGCCGAGCTCTCGGCCGAGGTCCTCGATGGAGACCTGTTCGACGCTCATGCTCGCACATCGGCGTCGATCGGTTTGAACCTGCCGAAGCCGGGGCTCGGCGGCGACTTCCGCCGTCCGCTACGCCGTTCGGGACGCGACGAAATCGACGACGGCGTCGAGCTCCTGCGGACCGATGCCGTGCCCGCCCGGGAAGCTCCCGCTCGTGACGTCCGCGTCGAGGGCCTCGAGTCGGTCGATCGCCGCCTCCGTCCGCGACTGGGGGATCACGCGGTCGCCGGCTCCGGCGCCGACGAACACCGGCTTGCCCTCGATCCCGTCCGGGTCGAGGTCGGCGTGCGACTCCGCGAGGTACCCGTGGAGCGCGACGACCCACGCGTAGCGGTCGGGGTCCTCCAAGAGGAGCGAGAGGCTCGTGATCGCCCCCTGGCTGAACCCGAGCAGGCCGATCCGGCCGGCGTCGAGCCCGTGCGCGTCGACCGCGGCCTCGACGCTCTCGACGATCAGGTCGAGGCTCCGGCGGAAGTCGTCCGCGTCCGGCTGGCTCGACTCCAGCCCGCCGGCCGAGAGGTCCAGCTCGTACCACGTGTACCCGCCCTGGAGTCGGTCGGGCGCGCGGAGGCTGATCACGTGGTGGTCGTCCGGGAGCTCGGCGGCGACCGGCAACAGGTCCTCTTCGTCGGCGCCGCGACCGTGGAGGACGAAGACGGCGGGCGCGGGGTCGTCCCCTACCCCGTCGTCGGGGGCGACGTGAACGTGGTCGAGCGGGATCTCGGTCATCTGCTCGCGATTGGCGGCGGCGGCTGTTAGCTTCGTCGGCCGCGGCAGCGAGCCGTGCCGACGCCTCCCACGCGGCCCGTGGGTTCTAGTGGGCCCACGTCGACGCTCCGGACATGGGTCCTCGCAGCCTCCCCGCAGTGGTAGCGCTCCTCCTCCTCGCGACCGCGGCGTTCGCCGCGGCCCCGGTCGACGCCCGAGCGCCGCCGACCCCCGTGTGCGGCGTCTGCGACCTCGACCGGACGACGCCGAGCGGCGAGCGCGTGACCGCCGGCGAGAGCTCGCTTACGATCACCGTCCGCGCGAACGGCTCGACGACGTGGCGGGCGCGCGCCAGACTCGCGGCCGCGGAGGAGGCCGCCGGAGACGGCGTCGCGTCCCCGGGAGACGTCGACTCCCGGATCGACGGCGAGACGCTCGTGGTCGAGTACCGCGACCCGGACGCCGCGGAGCGGTCGGTCGGAACCGTCGTCTTCACGCCGCTGACGCCGGCCTCGCCAAACAGGCCGATGGTCTCGGGCGGCCAGGGTCCCCGCTACCTCGCCGCCGACCGACTGACCGTGCGGACGGGTCCGGGCCTCGACGTCTACGGCCCCGCCCCTGCGAGTCCGTCCGCCGACCGGCTGGTCTGGACCCCGAACGCGACCGACGACGCGACTCGCCCGTCGCTCGGCGTCGAGACGGACCCCGTCGCGGTCCCCCAGGGTGCGATGGCTCCCGGCGTCCGCGCTTGGCTCGCTCGGCTGCTCGTCGGGAACGCGCTCTGAGACTCACGGACGCGACGAGCGGACCTATCGGACGCGTCGCGCCGCTGCCAGAGCGGCCCGTGGTCGAACGCGCCGTTTAACCGTCCTGCCGCACAAACCGGGCCATATGAGCGGCTCCACGGAGGGCGACCTGACGAAGACGGGGATGGCCCTCAAGCACGACCGCGAGTGGGACTACGAACTCGACCGGATCCTCGAGGCCATCGAGGAGCGCGACGCCACGAAGGTCGGCTTACAGTTCCCCGAGGGACTCAAGCGCCGCGGCCCGAAGGTCGCCGACGACCTCCGCGAGGTCGCCCCCGACGACGTCACGTTCATGCTCTCCGGGCAGCCCTGCTACGGGGCCTGCGACCTCGACACGTACCTGATGCGCCGGACGGACGTGTTCGTCCACTTCGGCCACACGCCGATGAA
>ENA-ORDC01002061-ORDC01002061.1-marine-metagenome-genome-assembly--contig:-NODE-2061-length-13165-cov-3.791718_pt1 | contig 13165 bp, 11 predicted proteins | sample MGYA00237783_ERZ508515 | MGnify/ENA primary metagenome ERZ508515 (study PRJEB26186, sample SAMN06268792) | marine metagenome | isolation source: Eden Landing Ponds, San Francisco, CA, USA | place... | reverse complement strand
CTAACCATAGCAAGATCCCGGTGATCATGGATGAGTTTGTTCCCGGAAAAGGCAAGATCACGCCACAAGTATTTAACATGTGGTACGAATTGAGACAACGTGGTGTGAGCGCCTCCCATGACCGGACGAAAAACGCCTGGAGCCCAGTTCGGTCGCAACTCATGTTTATTTCCAACTACAAACCGACCGAAGATCACTTCCGGTCGCGGTGTATTATGATCGAATACGCCAAAGACAAACGTGGTTCGGTGGATAACCTTTGGTGGTTTGAAACCCGCAAAAAGGAAATGCAGCGGCTCTTCCTTTCGCTGCTATATTCCTACAACGGTTTTAATCGGGAGCTCTTTAAAAGAGAGCTCCAATGGACGAAACGGTTGCTCACCGAAGCCGTGGAGGAAGAGTTGAAACATAGAAGCGATCAGGAAGGTGTTCGTTTTCAGATTAAAGACCGTCAAATCGAAAATATGGCGGCCCTTATTACGGTGGACCTGTTTGTTTGTCGGCCCAGTGATGTCCAGTTTGCGGAACTTGTTGAACAGTCAGCCCAAGAAAAAACGAAGGTAAGCGAACAGGACCTAACGGAAATGCAACACCTGCTTCGGCAGTCGCGCATGTCAACCGAGATATTTCGCTATGGTGTGGAGTTTTTAGCCAATTCTGCAGAACGCGAGGTCCATCAAACCCCACTTCAGCAGTTCCTGGCCAGCATTGAGATCATGAATGATAACGGGGAGCTCCCCAAACGCTACTTCGGCTGGAACACGAAACAGGGACTCGTTATGTATTGGAGTGGCATCTGGGATGCCTATACCAACTATAACAAAGGTCGGGAGTATATCAGCCAGGATATTATCCGGGAAGAGATAGAAGCCCTGGACCTGAACGGAAAAGCCAAAACGAATTATTACAGCTACGAAGATCCCATAAAGGGGACCGTCAAAGAAAGCCGGCACGGCTATCATATTCCCCGCAAACACCTCACGCCAACCTGGCTGCGCGCCTTTGGCAAGCGGGAAGAGGCGAACCTCATGTTGGAAGAGCAAGGCCGCCAGCCAGCCACCGAATACCAGACAAGCGCCGGTGATAGCGTGCCACCATTTTAACCCAAAATTGGAGAAATCTAAGATTTTCTAAGAATTTGAAAACACCGTCTTATTTTCTTAGAAGTTCCATTTCTCCCAAACACAACACCCTGTAAGTATAATAATAATAGTTAGTTAGTAAATAATAATATATCTAAGAAAACCACTAAGAAATGGCTAAGAACTCTAAGATCGGTCTAAGATATCTAAGATGAATCTTTGCCGATTTCTTAGACACTTAACCTATGGTTTTTACTGCACTTAACCTTGGCCTCTAAGAAAATAAGAAAGACTATGTCTAATTTTGAAAATCCTGAAAATACCACCAACCCGATGGGAAACATGTCCTCCAACAATGAAGATTTTATGACGATTGGCGAAGCAATCGGCTACATGTGTGAAAAGCTGGGACGCATCTCCCGGACCACCTTTTACCGGTGTGGCTATCGCAAAATGATAACCGTGCGCAGTTACGGGCGGAATAAAAGTACCGGCCGTGAAGCCGTAAAGCTTTGCCGCAAATCAGAAGTAGATGACGCCATTCAAACCATTCAGGAGAATCCCCATGCCGAAAACGTCTAACCATATAGATAAAATGGCCATTACCGGACAAAAGGTGGCAAAACCATCTATATCAACTGAACATCTGTCGGCAAAAGTAGATGAAATCAACCGCCAGTATCATGATTTTAACAGACTCCATCTATCTATAGATGAAACCCGGCAACTCATTCAGGTGAATTATACAAATGATGATGGTTTTGAGGTTCCATTGACGGGTTGGCTTGATATGGGACAAGTTGGGACATACCTTAACAACTACCAGCGTATGTTTTGCCTGGATGCCAACCGTATAGATCGTTTCTTTGATATGGATAATACTATGGCCATTGTACCAATCAGCTGGCTTCGGCCTACGAGGAAACGCCCAAAAGGTGTTGCTAATGCTTTTTTCTATATGCGACAGGCTTATCAGGAAGTAATACCCCGGCGAAAACCTCTTTCTGTTAGACCAAATAATGAACTTGCTACATTTTGGTGGACACCCAGTTAAGCCATAGATTGTCGCTGCAATTTATGACAAAAAACAATTATGAGTAAAAGACGAACCTACAGCAAAGAATTTAAACTCGACGTAATCCAGCAAAGTTACCAGCGGGACAATATTCGTGAGTTGGCCGATGAATTAGGTATTAACCCAGGACTTATCTACGCGTGGCGCTCCGAATACAAGAAGAAGCCTCAGCAATCCTTTCCGGGCAAAGGTATTCCCAGCCAGACTACCGAAGAGAAGGAGCTGGCCGAGTTAAAGAAAGAACTGGCTGACGTGCGTATGGAGCGTGATATATTAAAAAAGGCGATGGGCATCTTTACGAAGAAAAACGGGTAATCTTCCAATTTATGGCTGAACACAGACACATATTTCCCATTGTAAAGATGTCCGAGGTATTCGATGTAAGCAGAAGCGGATATTATAGCTGGATGGGTCGCGGACTGTCCGATCGCGCTAAAGAAAACCAGCGCCTTCTCCGGCTCATAACCAAGATTTGGCTGAAGTCAGGGAAGACGTATGGCAGTCCTCGTATTCACCAGCAATTGCTTCGGCAAGGTGAACAGCTGAGTCGCCGGAGGGTAGCTCGGCTCATGAGAAAAGAAGGCCTGCAAAGCCAGATTCGCCCGAAATGGGTCACAACCACCGATTCGAAACATTCCCTGCCGGTAGCCCCGAACCGGTTAGAGCAAGACTTTACCGCCGGGCGATTGGGTCAGGTATGGGTAAGCGACATCACCTATATTCCCAGCACCCAGGGTTGGGGGTACCTGACGACGATCATGGATCTGGCTGATCGCCAGATCGTGGGATGGTCATTCTCGGAAGGCATGAGCGCCGATGAGACGATTATTCCAGCGTGGAAACAGGCTTGCCAAAAGCGGACTATCGACCAGGAGCTGGTCTTCCATTCTGACCGTGGTGTCCAATATTGCTGCGAGGAGTTTAGGACGTTGCTAAAAGCACGACCACTGGTCCGGCAAAGCATGAGCCGCAAAGGCAACTGCTGGGATAATGCACCAGCCGAGAGCTTCTTTAAAACCTTTAAAACAGAACTACCAATAGAACCTAAACACTACCGTTATGATGAACTTCGAGGAGTAATATTTAACTTTATTGAGATCTGGTATAACCGCCAGCGGCTACATTCTACGCTTGACTACCGCACACCGGCGGAAATGCGAGATTATTTAACACAACAACAAGAATTGGCTGCATGATCTGGCTTAACTTATTGTCCACTTTTTTGTAGCAATTCCATAACAAAGAAAAAGGTCTTCTTGATATTATAGATGGGAATTCGACCTATTTTGTGGCAAAACAATTGGGAATGGAATCCTTACCAATCAATTGTAGCCACTAAGAGTTTTATTGAATCAGATAAATTGTTCAACTTGGATTCTGCGCCAGTAATCTAATTGACCTATAACTCCTTCAAGTTGGGTTGCAGTATCTTCAGAATCAGTAATTGCAAAGTTATTATTTATGTAAATAGCTGTTTCTCTAGGAATATTTAGCTCAATCATTTCGCGAGTATTTGGCTTGTAAGCTCCCATTTCAATAAAATGCAGAAAAGTACTTTCAGGATGCTTAATATCATATAGAGGTTTCATCAGTAATGGCAAACCGAAAGAAATTTTATTTTGTAGTAATGATATCTTCCTTTCAATTTTCTTTGAATTATCAAAATAATCCCCACTTAATATGTCCTTCAAATACCATTCTGACATCCATTGTTTAGTACTTATACTCAAAGATTGTATGATTCTTTCAGGCAATTCTAAATACCTTTTATAATAGAATGGGAATTTATTACTGAGCCATCTAATAATTGATTCTAATCGGTACTCCAACCGATACTGACTAACAGATGTCGGTAAATTAATATCATCAATCTCATTATATAACCTATCTAGATCTAGTGGATCCCAATATCTATTTTTAAAACAAACTTCCTTGGGAACCGATAATTCATCTAATTTAGACCCTAACTCTTCTATCTTTGAATTGGAAAATTCAATGCCTACCCCATTCAGTCTCCCTTTTGCCTCTGATCCATGTCGGAGTATTGTTTGTCTAATATGAGTCATTAAATATGAATAGTCATCTTCAACTTCGTTCGGTATTAAATCATGATCTAAACCATAAATAACCTCTTCCTCAAATTGATTAAATTTTTCGCCATAGCCTGCTTGAATTTCTTTAACTGCCTCTGGAAAAAGCTCCCCTTGATCATCTTCTTGTTCAAAAGCATTTTCATCCAGAACAAATGTCCTACCAATAAAGTCTTTTAAGAGACGGCCTGCTCTACCCCTTAAATTTGCAATTTCATAATTTGTTAATTTAGGTTTTACGCCATTTCTTTTCCTTAAGGCTAAATATGGATTTCGCATTATAACATTTTGAGCAGGTAAATTTACCCCCTGCATTAGAGTGGTTGTACAAACGATATTTGGGACTAACTTATCTCTAATTGCTTTCTCAACTACCATCCTGACATGTTGAGGAGTTTTGCCATGATGATAAAGAAATCCTCTTTTTAAAGTTTCACACATAGCATAATCCTCATGAACAGTTTCTCTCAAATACCTAATCAGAGAATCGATTTTTTCATCTGAATTACTATATGTCGAATATGTTGATAGGCGGGTAGCTGTTCTACGTGCCTGCCCGGTTGTTGGTGAGAAAATTATATTTCTTGATTCCAGTCCTAGATTCGAAATAAAATCAAACAAAAATTTTAAAAAATCCTCTTGATAATAAGATCCTCCCATACCAGCAATTTGATCATAATTGTCAATTTTAATTGCTGTTGGTTGATCTACAATATCACAATATTGATTAAAATAATACTTACCTCTAACCTTTGATATAGAATAAGTAAAGCTTGCGACAGGAGAACTTAGTGTTTCTTCTTCATCAACAGATTTTTCTTTAAATACTTCAGCTCCAAATTGTTTTAAACCCTTAACTCTCGGACCTGAAACAATAGTCACATCTGGTTCAATATTATGACTAAACTCAATTAAAGTGTCATAAAGTATTTTAGCTCGTTGATCATCTTCATTTGCAACTCTCTCAATATTTTGGATTTCATCAATGACAAGCATGCGAACATTTTGGAATGGAGTCTCTTCTTGAGAGAATGCTGACAGAGCCTTTTCCTGTGTTAATACGTAAATTCTATTTCCTTCTACATCCTGTGAATTGAAGGTTGTTGACACTCGATAATTTTCAATATCAAATCTATCCAAATACTCATTGAAATCAGAAGATACTTGAGCAACTAAACTGAGAGTAGGAACAATATAAATTATATTACCATTTCCATGCCTAAGAATAGTATCAATAGCTTTTAACAAAATAATAAAAGACTTACCAGCCGATGTTGGAGCTGATATGCCAAGCAATTTTATGTTTGAAAGCTTTTTCCAGACATCTTTCTGGAAATCAGTTACCAAAAAAATTTCATCGCCTACTTTAATTTCATGCTTAAGCTGATGTGCCGTAATTGATAATTCATTAATAAAACTTTGTAGCCCAGAATATTGATTTGTTTCATAATTATATTCATCGTCAACCATAATTGAAGAGGGAGAAAAACCCACTCTAGTTAACACTAGAATCAAAAACTCTTTCAAACCTTCCCATTTCTCATCCTTATACGTCCACAAAATTGCAGCAGATGCCACTACTATTTTTTGGGCCTTTTCTTCATCAAATCGGGATAATTCATCAAGCATCCCAATTGATCTCTTTAATAGACTTTCATCCATTTTCAAATCTTGATCTTCAATTAAGTTCAGTCTATCGGCAGTTGATAAATGCTCTAAACTTAATAGTTGATTAATAGTTTCCTTATTCTTTTCAGATAGGTTCATTTTACTCTGACTTTGGTATTGAAATCTTTAAGAAGGGTGTCCAACTCCCAAATGGGAAACACTATATAATTAATTCGTTTCAACAAACTTGCTTTAAGATTATCAAAATAATCATCACTTAAATTGGAACATCTCTCTTCAATAATTTCTTTTATTGAATTTTTAATTTCTTCTTCATTATCCCCGCCTTTAGCCATATTTTCATTATATGCCACAAGACAAACAAGCTCGAAACGGACTTTAGGTAAAGTATTTTTTTTAAACTTTTTTGCTATTGTCTCTAAATTTGGATCGATAAAGTCATCATAAGTATAGAGATCCAACTCTTCATCCAATTCATCAAAGGAGCTAACAATACTCTCCAATGATGTCTTAAATGCAGATGAAAAGCTATATTTACTTTTATAGCATTTTGATTCCCCTAATAAAATAATGTTACTATCTCCAGACCTTTTATAATGTATCCCATCCGCTCCAAAGCGTTCATGCCCTACGGATGTTGTTATTGGTTGCTTGCGTAATAAAGGTACAGCCTTAAAGAAATGTTGGATAAAATTAAATAGTAATAATTCACCAAACTGACCCTGGGGATAGCCCGGTCTAAACTTTGAAAATGCTTTGGTCGTTAGAAATGTATAAGCATTACCAAGGTCTCCATTCACAGATTGTGTCCTTTCAGATACAATTTGATCTATTTTACTGTTACTATACACCCAACTTGTAACAGTATTTACTAATTCACTTAGGAAGTCGTGTTTCCGTTCGCTTATATCAGTTATATCTATTGCAGAACCATAATGCTCTTTTTGGGGTAATAAGTCGAAATTGCTTTTAAACCAATAAACATGATTAAAAAGTGAATCTGTATGAGATAGTAAATTGTCCATAACAGTTACCTATAATTTGACTTTGCAAACGGGATAATTGATAAATAAGCTCCTAAATAAAAGCCAACCTTTTCGTTTGATGATAATATTAACAGTGAAAACCAATAAAACAAAAGCTTTACCAATGGTAGATTATTAGCTTGCACCATCTCGTGGCCAAGTAGATTGGGATGAAATCATTGCCAATTAAATACTGACCCCTTCTATTAACACATTTTTAATGTTATGGATGACTAATTTTGTCGGTTAGCCTGCTTATATATCGAAATGAGGCTGTAGGCTAACAAAAAAAAGACTTTATCATGATTTTGGAGGAGTTGAAAGACGAAGCACCCCAAACATTACTACAAAATGTTTACAAGATACCTATCATGATCGAATAGTTGATACTAATGTAATTTGTGTAAATATTCATATCCGTCATGGTCAAGTTGATTTATCTCTACCTTGTGGAAATTGTCAGCAAACGGGGAATGAAAGAGATGAAGAGTTCAATCGGGGTGCACGTTATATAATTAAGTTATGGCGCCGGCATAATCTTGACCAAGATAGCTTCTCTTTTGGCAATTTAGAGAGCTTTTTAAGAAAGCTGTTTAAACATTTCGGGATTAATTTTAAATAAACACTAAGACTATGCATCAACTGACTCGGGTTCGTATTAAGAATTATAAATCATGTAAAGATATCACATTACACCTATCCGACTATTCCACCATGGTTGGTTATAATAATGCGGGAAAATCTAACATACTTGAAGCCATAAATTGGTTTTTAAATCCTTCAGGATTTGATAAAAGTTCCTTTAATGATCCAGACGAAGAAATTATAGTTGAGGGATTAATCGAAGGGGTTACGGAAGAACTATTAGAAGAAATAGAAGATAAACATAGGGAAAGAATTGAAGACTATGTAAGTGATGGGAAGATTTTGTTCAAACGAGTGCAAAGCGAACCCGGTGGACGAAAAAAGTTACGTGATTTATATCTTCGAAATCTTGAAGAAGATGAAGATAGTGAAAATGCTTGGGATGAGAACCCTACTGGAATAGATAATGCAATTGGGAAACTGTTTCCCAAACCTATTCTAATACCAGCTATGGATGATGCTACGGAGGATATCTCAAAGCACAAAAGGTCAACAACTATTGGGAAGCTGATCAGTGAAATTCTAAAACCAATTGAAAGAGACAGAGAAGAGGAAATAAATGAAATTTTAGATGGACTTCGAGAACGTTTTGAAGCAGGTGGTGATAATAGGAATGAAGAGCTTCAAGCATTTGATCAAGAAGCAAACCAAAAAATTGATGATTTTTTCCCAGGAGTAGAAATAAAGGTTCACATCCCAACACCAGAAATTGATGAATTATTTAAATCTGGAACAGTTAAGATTACTGAAGATGGATATCAAGCTCTCAGAGATTTTGACTCATTAGGACATGGAGCTCAAAGGTCTATCCAAATGGCTCTTATTAGACAGTTGGCTGAAACTAGTAGAGATACCGGCGAAACAGGCAGGACCCTTTTATTAATCGAAGAGCCAGAACTCTTTTTGCACCCGCAGGGCGTATGGAGACTTAAAAAAGCATTGAAGAATTTGAGCAGTGGTAATTATCAAATTATCGTGACGACCCACTCCCCATTAATGCTCGACAAAATAGATATTCCTAAAACGATTTTAATCCGTAAAAGTAAAGAAGAAGGCACTTATCGGCTGAAATCGATAGAAGAAGCTGTTGAGGAAAAAATTCAAGACCATTCATCACAAGCTGATATACTATTTGCTCTTAGAAATTCAAGCAAAATTTTATTTTCCGAAGAAATAATCTTGTTAGAAGGAAAGACAGAAAGCCAAGTAGTCTCTGAAGCCTATAAGTTAATCAGTGACAATTCTGACCTGAAATCTGAAATAGCATTTGTCCCTCTAAGAGGTTCAGGAGATATAATCAAGGCGATAGAGATTCTGGCCGAGATGCAGCTAAAAGTAAAAGCAATTGCTGATTTAGATTTTATATTTAAAAAAGCTTTTGGGAATGAGTTTTTAGAAGAAGATGACGACGATATTGAAGCCTGCAAAAATTTATTCGCCGAAAAAGCGGAGGAGCTTGAGATTAAGTTGAGTGAGGATGGTTGGCCAAAGAAGAATGTAGAGAATAATACATCAGCAGAAGAAGCTTATGAAAAATTGGCTAACGATGAAGATATCCAGCCACATATAGAGAATCTTCATCAGAAGTTAAGGGCTAAAAACATTTGGGTTTGGAAAACCGGAGCCATTGAAAAACCATTTGGGATAACAGCAAAAAATGATAGAGCTCGGGCGAAACTTTTAACTGAAATGGAACAAGCTGAAAATCCTTTTGACCAAGTAGATAATCCTCAATTGGTACAAGGTTTAGTAGATTGGCTAAATAAATAGAAACTACTCAAAGTCATTCGCACTTCTATTTTACCCTTAGCTTACAATTGTTAGATTAAGAGCGTGCAAATCAAAGACAAATCTACCTTTAAAAAACAGAAATAGATATGCAACAATTGCAGGATGAACTAAAAGAAATCTTTCAGCAATTGGACGAGGGATGGATTATTGCCGAATAATATTTGTTGAAACTAAATTTGTGAACTCGACTGGATAATATTTATTGTGCAGTTTAAAATCGCCTTACATTCAATATAGTGATTAATATCTACTTTTAGTTAAGTAAGCATAATGAAAGAACATCAAAAAATACTTGAAACCAAGTTTCCTCACGCCAAGGAGGATTTATATTACAACACCGGTGGTGGTGTCATGTGGAGCTTATTTCGAACCCAGAGTGACGGTGTAACTATTTATTACCATGAGTCTGATGAATTCCACATTATAGCACCTAACAAAGCTAAGTTTCATTCATTAGCTGAAATAGCAGACGGTTGGGATGCTTATGCTCAAAAATTGGAACTGAAAAATTAATCAGGGTGTCAGACCCTGTCAGTCTAATTTATAAATTAAACACAAGCTATTATTTTTAAATAGATATCAACTCGTAGAGTTAATTATTAGATACAGATGGATAACCAAAAAAACGTACTCTCTTTATTTTCCGGTTGTGGTGGATTAGATTTAGGTTTTGAAGGTGGGTTTAAAGCTTTAAGAAGATCTATTAATACTAAAAAACACCCTGATTGGATAGAAAAAGAAATTGATGAAAATTGGGTCAAACTAAAACCTACCCAGTTCAAAACAATCTTCTCCAATGATATCCTTCGATCAGCTGAAGCTGCTTGGGTTCCTTATTTCAATAAGTTTGATATTAGAAAGGACACATTCCATCGAGGTAGTATAGTCGACTATGTGAAAAAAGCTAAGAATGGGGCTGATTTTGAATTCCCATCCAATATTGAGGTAGTAACCGGGGGATTCCCATGCCAAGATTTCAGTGTGGCTGGTAACCGAAATGGTTTTAAATCAGATAAAAGCCATACCGGAGAATTGCTTGAAAAAACTGAACCGAGTATTGAAAGCCGGGGAAAACTTTACATGTGGATGAGAGAAGTCATTGAATTGACAAAACCAAAGGTCTTTGTAGCTGAAAATGTTAAGGGCTTAGTAAGCCTGTCCAATGTCAAGGAAATTATTGAAAATGACTTTCGGAATATTGGGGAAGATGGATATTTGGTAGTAGAAGCCAAAGTTTTAAATGCCGCTGAATACGGAGTTCCACAAAATAGAGAACGAGTAATTTTCATTGGATTTTCCATTGAGCATCTTAAGAATGGGATTATTGAAAAAATCGACAGTGGTAAAGATTTACCTGCTGAATTGGACCCTTATCCGCCAAAGACACACTATTTAAAGGAGGAAAATAAAGAAGATGATCTTGTTCCTTTCGTAAAAACAAAAGAAGTATTGACAGATCTAAAAGAACCTGAAAATTCTGAAGATCCCGCACATCATACTTATTCAGGCGCTAAATTCATGGGTTCTCATTGTCAAGGCCAAACTGAAGTCGATTTAAATGGGTTGAGTCCGACAATTAGAGCGGAACATCACGGAAATATCGAATTCAGAAGATTGGCGAAAGAACATGGTGGAAGTTATATTGAAGAGCTTGAAAATGGGTTAAAAGAAAGAAGGCTAAGTGTAAGGGAATGTGCTCGAATACAAACATTCCCAGATGATTTTCAATTTGTTCGCAATCCAAGAAAACGTAGTGATGAGCATAGACTAAGTGGTAGCGCTGCTTATAAGTTAATTGGAAATGCGGTACCCCCCATTTTAGGGTACAATATAGCTATGCGGTTGGAACACCTATGGAATAAACTTTTTGAATAAATATGGTTATTTCTACTAATAAAGAAGGCAAAGAAACTGATTTCCACGAGTTGTTTACGGAAACTGTTTCTCACTTGAATAAAGTAGTCAAAGAAGAAAACAAAAATGACTATTTCTTAACCAGGGGAGCTCAAAAATTAGAGGAGGATGTAGAAGAGGCATTGAAGCTTAAAGCCCGAAATACTACTTTTGAGGGCAGTATAGAACTAATATCTGGACATAAATTCCCTGATATAGTAACTGAAGTTACCGAAAACAAATATTATGGGGTTGAAGTTAAATCCTCAAAAAAAGACGACTGGACGAGTACAGGAAATAGTGTTTTAGAAACAACGAGGGTTGATGATGTAGAACGAATTTATATGCTTTTTGGCAAGCTTGTTACTCCAGTCGAATTTAGAGGTAAAAAATATGAAGATTGCCTTAGTGATGTTGCGGTAACTCATGCCCCCAGATATAAAATTGATATGAATTTGAATACTGGGGAGACAATTTTCGATAAGCTTGGCATTTCATATGATAATATCCGAAAAACCGAAAACCCAGCGAAACCGATTTTAAAATACTATAGAGATGAATTCGGAGAAGACGCCAATCATTGGTGGTTAGATATTGGAGAGGATGATCCGGCTTCTTCCCCTTTCCTTATTCGGTTTTGGAATGAACTTAGTGACGAAGAAAAAAATAGTCTCAAGCTGGAATCCATTATTAAATTCCCCACTATCCTTGGAAACTCAAACGATAAATATAACCCAGTTTCACTCTGGTTGATACAAGAGCATTCAATTCTTAATTCAAGTCTTAGAGATGTTTATTCGAGTGGTTCAAACCCTGAAATAGTAGTAGAAGGGCAAAAGGGAACCATTTCTACTATGTTTAACTTTGTTTTGGAAAATATCGAGACAATTAAAAAGGAAATTAATTCAGCAAACGCAGAGTTCTGGCAGAAGTATTGGGATATTAAAGTCAGGGAGGAAAATAAATTTGAAATTTGGTTGGATTTAGCTATCAATTATAGCAACCAAGTTTTAAATAAACAGTACTGGAAACACTCAGACTTTTCATTAGAAGAAGTTCTAAGAAAAAGAGATATTGTTTAATTGTGGCTCAGAGGGACAAAGAAACCACAAGTAAAATAATGTCCTCAATCGGGTCTAAGAATACTAAACCCGAAAAGCTACTTGGAAGTGCTATGTGGAAATTAGGATTAAGGTATCGTAAGCATGGAAGCAACTTACCAGGTTCCCCCGACTTTTACTTTAAAGGTCCAAAGATTGCCGTTTTCTGCGATGGCGATTTTTGGCATGGTAATAATTGGCGATTGCGTGGTTTCGATAGCCTAGAAGATGAGTTGAATTCTTATTCTGATTTTTGGGCTAGTAAGATTCGGAATAATATAGAGAGGGATAAACGAAACAATGAAGAATTGCAAGAAATGGGTTGGAAAGTACTGCGCTTTTGGGGAAGTGAAATAAAAAAAGACGCAGAATCCTGTGCTAAAAAAGTACAAAAAGTATACAAAAGGAGATCTTAAAAAGTTATTCAGTTCATTTATAGAGAGACTTAATATCCCTTCTCAAACAACTCCTTAGCCTGCTCATACTCCTCATCAAAGTCGATACCCGTATCTACATCCGGGTCAAATTTCTGGAAAGCTGTGTACATATAGGCTAACAGGTGGCGTCCCGAAAACTTCTTTCCAGGAATTGAATTAAGACTATATTTCTTCTCCGGGGTATCAGTATCAATGCCGTTACGGCCGAGCATTCCAATTTCAAACCCAACCTTTCGTATTTCGTCCGTGCTTTTACCCTCAAAAAATTGGAGTGCATCAACAATGTACATAACCGTTGACATTTCACCGGCTGGTGCGCCCTTGTTAGAAAAGCTCTCGTCACCAACTGATTCATCATTTTCTAATGAAAGCGGATCCTCTTCAATCTGATCAACGGT
>ENA-ORDC01002060-ORDC01002060.1-marine-metagenome-genome-assembly--contig:-NODE-2060-length-13180-cov-6.301076_pt1 | contig 13180 bp, 12 predicted proteins | sample MGYA00237783_ERZ508515 | MGnify/ENA primary metagenome ERZ508515 (study PRJEB26186, sample SAMN06268792) | marine metagenome | isolation source: Eden Landing Ponds, San Francisco, CA, USA | place... | reverse complement strand
CGTTCAACACGAGCAGCGTCAACCCCGACGACCTGGGACTCCAGTCGGGCCTGTACGTGATCGAGATCAGGATCACCCACGAGAACGGCACCCGGACGTACAACACGACGTTCCGCGACGGCATCGAGGTCTCGGACTTCGCCGTCGACGTCCGGCCGAACCAGCGGCTCATCACGCCCGGAGAGACGATTCAGCCGGACATCCGGGCGTTCAATCTGAGCGCCGATCCGCCGGAGGGCCTCAACGCCACCGCGGAGAACGTCTCGGTCGCGATCTACGATCAGGCCGGAAATCGGATCAACGAGACGACAGTCGGCGAAGCGGGCGGCGAACGCGTCAAAAACGGGTACGGATCGGCTCAGATTGCCGCCCCCACGAACGTCGGACGCTACCGGATGAGCGTTCTCGTCGAGCGGAACAACAGCCAGCAGGGCTATGCGACGACGTGGTTCCGCGTGGCGCAGGCCAGCGTCGACGTCTCGGTGAACCAGTCGGTCTACCGCCCGAGTGACCCCGTCGAGGTGACGGCGACAGTCGAGGACGCCGACGGGAACACCCTCGTCTACCCGGTCGACAAGGGGTCGGGCGCGACCACGTCGCTCGTCGAGGCCGACGGCATCGTCGAGGTGCCGGCGGACACGACCTACCTCGACGCGGGCGAGGAGGTCGAGGTGCGACTGTTCTCGCCCGACGTCCGGCCGCCGACGCTCCTCGGCGTGGGGGAGGACGACCCCGCCCTCTCCCGCCTGCTCGACCGTCTGGAGCGGCCGCGGTACCTCCCGGTCGGTAGCCGCGAGGGGCTCCGGCGGCTCCGCGACGGCCTCCCCGACCTGGCCGTGACGGCGGGGCCGGTCGACCGCGAGGTCGACGCGCCCGTCGCGGGCGGCTGGTCCCGGGAGTGGGGGCTGGTCGTCCCCGCCGAGAACCCCGCGGACGTGACCGGCCTCGCCGACCTCGTCGACCGCGACCTGCGGTTCGTCAACCGCAACGCCGATTCGGGCCTGCGCGCCTCGCTCGACGCCGCCCTCGACGCCCTCGCCGACGACCGCGGGACGACCCGCCGCGAGGTCGCGGCGTCCGTCGACGGCTACGAACTCGGGACGAAGGCCCACGAGAGCCCGGCCCGGAAGGTCGCGACGGGCGACGCCGACGCGGGCCTCGGACTGCGCGCGACCGCGGAACGACTCGGACTCGGCTTCGTCTCCCTCGGCCGCCAGCGCGTCGAGTTCCGGGTGAACCCCGACCGGCGGGCAACCCCCGGCGTCGAGGAGCTAGAGCGAGCGCTCGCATCGTTCGACCCGAGCGACCTGCCGGGCTACGCGGCCGACTGAGCGTCGGTCCCCCATTGGTCGAGGAACCCCGACATCGGTCGGAGGATTCCCGGCGTCGAATGAGGCTGCCCCGCCGTCCTACCGGAGCTCGTCGAACGAGCTGACGCGGTAGTCGCCGAGGACGCAGTGACCCCGGCGGTCCCCGTGGCGCTCGACGTGGACGCCGTCGAGGCCGGCGTTCCACGCGGCGCCGACGTCGCAGGCCCCGTCGCCGGCGAGCGCACCGTGCTGTCGGTCGTCGACGTCGAGGGCGCCCATCGCCCGGCGGACGGGCGCCGGGTCGGGCTTCCAGCCGAGGTCCTCGGAGCAGCAGACGACGGCGTCGAACCAGTCGCGGATGTCGAGGTGGTCGAGGATGGGATCGGTGAGGAACTGCTGGCAGTGGGTCACCACGCCGACGGGACAGTCGAGCGCCGCCAGGAAGCGCGCGGCGTCCTCGTGGACGTAGGTCTCCCGAGCGCGGCGCTCGGGGCTCTCGACGTCGTGGAAGACGGGCCAGAAGCGCTCCGGATCGAGGCCCCACTCGGCGAGTTGCTCGTCGCGCGCCCCCGCGAGGCCGTGCCAGAGGAGTTCGATCTGGCGGTCGGTGAACTCGTAGCCGAGGCGGTCGCCCACCTCGTCGAACACCGACCGGGGGTAGGAGGGCTCGATGTCGACCACGGTCCCGTCGAGGTCGAAGAGCCAGTAGTCGTACTCGGAGACCATCTCGGACCACCACGTAGGCGATCCGCCGTCATGTGTGTTCCGGCGACGGCGGCCCGTGCCGACCGTCGGGGGCCCGTCGGTCAGGGGGCCCTCGCTCAGGGCCCCCGGACGTGGATCGAACTCCCGAGGTACTTGTGGAGGACCTCCTCGGCGTCGTCGGCGTTGAACGTGTCGAGGTCGGCCTCGATCGCCTCCCGGAGCGCGTCCAGGTAGGCCCGATCCGTCCTGAGTTCGCTGAACGACGCGGCGACGACGGGCACGCCGAGCCAGTCGCCCGCGACCTCCCGGAAGCGGGGCTCGTCGTTCAGTTCGCCGCGCCAGAGCCACTCGCGGAACAGCCGCCAGCCGTCCTCGCCGGGCGTCGGCGCGGGGCGCTCGACGACCGTCTCGAACTCGGCGGGGTCGGGCCGGACGCCCTGGGGGTCGAGGCGAAACCGAACCCGGAAGACGTACGCAGCGTCCATCGTGCCCCGGTCAGAACTCGTCGTCGAACAGGTCGGCCAGCCGCACGTCCTTGTCCGTGATCCCGCCCTCCTCGTGGCTGGTGAGGCGGACCTCCACCTCCTTGTAGCGGATCGTGATCGTGGGGTGGTGGAACTCCTCCTCGGCGACTTCGCCGACGTGCATGGCGAACGTCACGCCGTCGAGGTAGTCGTCGAACTCGTAGACGCGGACGATCTCCTCACCCTCGCGCGACCAGCCGTCGGGCAGTTGTCGGTCGATCTCCTCGTCGCTGAGTAAGTCTGCCATACGTGAGATACGGCCCGTGTGAGCAAAACATTTGGGAGGGCGTCACTCGGTCGACGGTCGACGGTCACCAGTCCGCCGGTTCCTTGTCGCGCCAGAAGCCGCCCGAGGGGCTGCCGGGGCGGAAGCGACACAGCCACACCGGCGTCTCGGCGCCCGCCTCGACCGGGCGGTTCGCGTTCTCGCCGCCCATGTCGGTGCGGACCCAGCCCGGACACGCCGAGTTCGCGAGCAGGCCGTCCTCGCCGTACTCGCCGTCGAGGTACGCGGTGAGGCCGTTCACCGCCGTCTTCGAGATCCGGTAGGCCGGCGCGCCCCCCTCCTGGGGGACCGTGACCGCCCCCATCCCCGAGGACATGTTGACCACGCGCCCGCCGTCGTTCTGGAGCAACAGGGGGACGGCGTGCTTGCAGAGCACCATCGGCCCCCGGACGTTGACCGCGATCGTCCGGTCGATCTCCCTCGTCCCCGTGGCGACGATGTCGGCGTCGCGGCCGTCCATGACGCCGGCGTTGTTCACGAGCACGTCGAGGCGGCCGACCTCGTCGTAGATGCCGTCGACCGCCGCCTCGACGTCGCCCTCCTGGGTGACGTCGAGCAGCACCGACTCGGTGCCCTCGGGCACCTCGTTGTCCATGCTGCGGGTGCCGGCGTACACGGTCGCACCCAGGTCCCGGAGGTCGGAGGCGATCTCGGCGCCGATCCCGCGGTTGGCGCCGGTCACCAGGGCCACTTGCCCGTCGAGGCTGTCGTACAGTTCGGGTTCGTCCATGGCGGCGCCACGCCCCCCCGCGTGAAACCGGTGTCGAAGCCGGTACCCGCTGTCGAAGCCGGGCCCGTTGCGGAGGCCGCACCGCCGGGCCGCCGCGGGCGACGCGCGACCGGGACCGTCAGGAAGACGGCGCGTGGGCCGCGGGCGACCGCGATCCGACTCACCCGTCGACGGTCACGGCGAGCGCCTCGAACGCGTCGCCGGTCCACCGCCAGGCGCCGATCCGCCACCCGTCGACCGTCGCGGCGAGCGCCTCGTCGCGCGCGCCCTTCCCCTCCTCCTCTCTCCCTCCCTTGCGCTCGCGTGCGGGCGAGACGATGGCGTACACGTACCCTGGCCACGTCGCACGCTCGCGGTCGGTCGTGCTCGGGCGCGGCGGTCCCTCGGGGTGGGAGTGGTAGAACCCGACCAGGTCGTCGCCGCGGGCCTCGGCGCGCTCGATGGCCGCCATCGTCTCGCCGGGGTCGAGTTCGTACCGCGTCCGCGGGGCGGGCGCGACGTTCTCGACGCGGATCGCGCCGGTGACGTGGTCCGCCTCGGCGTCGCGATCCGCCTCGTGGACGTGGGTCGCCCGGTCGTCGGCCGACGATCCGGTCGCGTCGTCGTCGCGGTCGTCGTCGCGGTCGTCGTCGCGGTCGTCGTCGCGGTCGTCGTCGCCGTCGTCGCCGTCGTCGCCGTCGTCGCCGTCGACACGCCGCCCGACGAGCACGCCGCAGACCTCGACGGGTGGCCCGCAGCGGTCGTTCGCCGTTTCGCCGCGGTCGCTCAGCGTTTCGCCGCGGTCGCTCGCCGTTCTGTCGTCGTCGCCCCTCGCGCCGTCGCGGGCGTGCTCGACCAGCGCGGCGCCGGCCGACCGCGACAGACGGAGTCGAGCGGGTGAGGGCATTGGGTTCTCCGGTGGTGGGCCGTTCAGCGGTCGGCGAAGTCCCGGCGCATGGCGATCTCGAACCAGGGACAGAGGCGCAGTTGCCGGTACCACTTCGGGTGGTCGTGGAGGTGTTCGTAGTCGACCCACAGCAGGCCGGCGATCTCGTCCTCGTCAGGGTCGAGCGAGGTGTCGTCGAGGGTCACCTTCAGCACCGTGCAGACCTCCCACTCGACGCCCTCGTTCTCGTAGTAGCGCTTGTACTCGAACTTGTCCGTCACGCGGAGGTCGTCGTACTGGTCGGGGGTGACGCCGAGTTCCTCCTCCAGGCGAATCCTGGTCGCTTCGACCTGAGTCTGTCCCTGCCGCGGGTGCGAGGCGACGGTGCCGTCCCAGTGGGTGTCCCAGAGGCGCTTGCCGGGCGCACGCTGGCCGAGCAGGAGGCGCCCCTCGGCGTCGAACACCAGCGCCGTGAACGCCCGGTGGCGAATGCCGTCGCCGGTGTGGGCCTCCAGCCGGTTGACGAGCCCCTGTTCCTCGTCCGACGGGTCGACCTCGATCACGTCCTGGCCGGCGTTCTCGTGGCTTCCCTCGCCGGGTGCGACCGCCTCCGTCGCCGTTCCCGACGGCGTCGGGTCGGCGCCCTCGTCCGTGTTCATACACGCCAGAATGTGGACCGGGGTCAAGGTCTCTTCGATGCGCTCTATAGTAGCGTTTTCAACTGTGCGAAATGACTTGCGAACGCTACTATCGGATCCGGAGTCGTCTCTCTCCGCTCGAGCGTCGTCGACGGTGCGGCGGAACGGCGTCGCTACCCGAGCCGTTCGTCGAGGATGAGGCGCGTCTTGGTGCTCTCGACCTCGTCCATCTCGCGGACGCGCGTGATCAGGTCGTTCACCGCGGCGGTGTCGGCGGCGTCGACGACCATCACCACGTCCTCCTCGCCGCTGACCTGCCAGACGAAGTCGACCTCGGCCCACTCGGCCATGCGCGCCGACACCTCGGAGGTGTTGACGTCGACCGCGACCGACACCTCGATCATCGCCTTGATGTTCCCGGTGCGCGTCGAGACGGTGAAGCGCTCGATGACGTCCCGCTCGCTGAGGCGCTCGACCCGGTTGCGAACCGTCCCCTCGGAGGTGCCGACCCGGTCTGCGATCTCGGTGTAGGGCGTGCGCGCGTCCCGCCGGAGGATGTTGAGGATCTCCCGGTCCAGGTCGTCCATGTTCGATAGAGTCGGTCGGGGCTCTTACCGATTACGAATTTCGTAACTCGACTTCGAAAGCAAGCCTTATGCCCGGGCGATCGTTACACATCTCGTAATGTCGGACGCCTACCTGGCCCTGGAGGACGGCCGCGTCGTCGAGGCGCGCGGTCGCGTTCCGGGACGGACGCGCGGCGAACTGGTTTTCACGACGGCCTACACCGGCTACGAGGAGAGTCTGACCGACCCCTCCTACGAGGAGCAGGTGCTGACGTTCTCGTACCCCCTGATCGGCAACTACGGCGTCCGAGAGGAGCGCTTCGAGTCCGACCGCGTCCACCCCCGTGCCGCGGTCGCCCGCGAGTTCACCGACGAGGTCGTCGAGTGGCTGGCCGACGAGGAGGTGCCGGCCGTCGACCACCTCGACACGCGCGATCTCGTCACGTCCATCCGGGACCGCGGCGCGATGAAGTGCGGCATCGCCGTCGGCGAGGACGTCACGCCCGAGGACGCGAAGGCCGAACTCGCCGAGTGCAAGGGCATGAGCGAGCACACCGACATCGGTCGGCTCGTCTCGACCGGCGAGAGGGAGTTCTTCGCCGGCGCCGACGTCGGCGTCGACGCGTCGGTCGCCCTGATCGACTGCGGCGCGAAGATGTCGATCGTCGAGTCGCTCAACGAGCGCGGCGCGGACGTCACCGTCCTGCCCTACGACTCGACGCCCGCCGACGTCGCCGACGTCGAACCCGACGTGCTGTTCATCTCCAACGGCCCGGGTGACCCCGAGAACTTCGAAGCCGCCCAGGCGCTCGTCGAGGAGTACGTCGGCGATCTCCCCATCGCGGGCATCTGCCTGGGCCAGCAGGTCGTCGCCAACGCGCTCGGCGGCGCGACCGAGAAGATGGCCTTCGGCCACCGCGGCGTCAACCAGCCGGTTCGGGACCTCCGCACCGACAAGGTGGTCATGACGACCCAGAACCACGGCTACACCGTGGCCGACCCCGGCGACGACCTCGACGTGACGCAGGTCAACGTCAACGACGACACCGCCGAGGGCCTGGAGAACGACGACCTCGCTGTCATCACCCGGCAGTACCACCCCGAGGCCCACCCCGGCCCCCACGACTCGCTCGGCTTCTTCGACGAGGTGCTCGACCTGGCCGACGCGCGCGTCGTCGCGTAGACGCTCACCACCCTCTCTTTGCCGCTACCCGTCCAGGAGCGACGGGTCCGTGAGGTCCGCGGTCAGCACGAAGTCGGGCGCGTCGGCGACGGGCACCCGCGCGGCCGCCGCGTCGCTGACGGTGTCGACCGTCTCCGGCACGAGTACGCGCGCGCGGTCGGCCCCGCGCTCGGCGGCGTCGCGGGCGACCGCCCGCAGGAGCGCGCGGCAGCTTTCGGCGTCGGCCCAGGCGCCGACGCCGTACTCGGCCCAGCGCTCCGGTTCGGGGTCGCCGCCATCGGCCTGTTCGCCGCCGTCGTCCCCGTCCTCGCCCTCGTCGCCGCTCGCTTCGCCGTCCCCCCCGGTCGGCCGCTCGACCTCGCGAACGCGGAACGCCATCCCGCGGGTGCCGCCGCTCCGGTCGCCGGACCCGTCGCCCTGCACGACGAACAGGCGGTCGGCGGCCGTGGCCTCCCGGAGGGTCTCCCGGGTGAGTTCCGACAGCGCCCACGTCTCTCCGGGGTCGAGTGCGAGTCCCGCGAGGTGGGCCCGGGCGTCGCTCTCGGTCCAGAAGCGCCAGCCCGCGACGGCGTCGCCGACCACGTCGAGGTCGGGCGTCACGTCGTGCGGCGTCGCGTCGGGGTCCGGCTCCGGGTGTACGAAGCGGAACTCGATCGTCGGACGGAAGCCGACCGCCCGCGCGTGGCCCATGCCCATCGCGTTCCAGGAGAAGACCATGTTGCGCGCGACGGTCGCGCCCGCCTCGCGCGCCCACCGGTAGCCCGCGCGGACGAGGCGCCCCGCCGCGTCGTGGCCGCGGAACTCGGGGTCGACGCGCATCCCCTGAGCCCACGCCTCGTCCGACGAGAGCAGCACGAACTGCACGATCCCCACCGCTCGCCCGTCGGCGTCGGCGACCAGCGTCCGCCGGCGGTCGCCGTCGGCGTCGACCCAGTCGTCGAACACGCGCGGGAGGTAGTCCGCCTCCCGGTCGGGCCAGGTGGCGCGCGTGAACGCGATCACGTCCTCTCGATCCGCCCGCTGGGCGGGCCTGACGGTGAACTCCATGTCCAGCAGTCGGCCCGGTGGCGAGGAAACGGTTGCGGCGGTCGGCTCGGTATCGGCAGCGGCCGCCGGGGACGAGCCGAGCGGCGCTACAAGAGCGGTTCGCCCATCGTCTCTCGCCCGAGCGCGAGGACGACGAGACCGCCGAGGGCGAAGGCGACGGCGAGGGGGACGAGCGCGGCGAGGTAGCCCGTCTCGACGAGCGCGCCCGCGAGGATCGGCCCGATGACGGCGGCGATCTTGCCGACGCCACCGGCGAAGCCGTTACCGGTCGCGCGGGCCTCCGTCGGGAACAGTTCGGGCGTGTAGGCGTAGATCGCCCCCCACGCGCCGAGCGTGAAGAAGGAGGCCGCGAGCAGGCCGATCAGGAACGGCCAGAACCCGGAGAGCCCGACGCCGAAAAAGGCCACGTCGGGCATGGACGCGGCGAACACGAAGGTGAACACGCCCGAGAGCAGCAGGTAGCTCCCGAGGGTCGCCTTCCGGCCGATCGTCTCGACCAGGTACGCCGCCGAGAAGTATCCCGGAATTTGCACGAGGCCGATCAGCACGAAGTACAGGTAGATGTTTCCGACCACGCCGGCCGCGCCGACGGTCTGGGGCAGCCAGATGAACACGCCGTAGTAGCCGAAGTTGATGGCGAACCACGCCAGCGCGATCATCACCGTCTGTTTGCGGAGGTCGGTCTCGAACAGCCGGGAGAAGCTCGCGGTCGGCCGGACCTCGACCTGGTCGGCGTCGATCGGCTCGAACGGCTCGCCGTTCTCCTCGGCGATCTCGCGGATGCGCTCGTTGGCGCCCGCGACGTCGCCGGTGCGCGCGAGGAAGTACGGCGTCTCGTGGAGCTGCGAGCGGATCACGAACACCAGCAGCGCCGGGAAGGAGGCGGCGACGAACAGGAGTCGCCAGCCGGCGACCGCGCCCAGGACGGGCACGGCGACGGCCCCGCCCTCGCCCGGCAGCGCGGCGAGGAACACCCACGCCAGGACCACCGCGAGGATGTTACCGATCGGCCAGAACGCGTCGAGGTACACCAGATACCGCCCGCGGCGGTCGGTCGGCAGGTGCTCGGAGAGGTAGGAGGTGTCGACGGCGAGCGCGCCGCCGAGGCCGACGCCCGTCAGAAAGCGGAGGACGAACCCGGACTCGAACCCCACGGCCAGGGCGGTCAGCCCCGTGAACACCGAGTAGGCGAGCACCGTCCACTGGAAGGCGTCCTTGCGCCCGTAGCGGTCGGCGTACCAGCCCCAGCCCCAGTTGCCGAAGATCATCCCCATCAGGCTGGCGGCCCCGAGCAGCCCCGCCGACAGGCCGCTCAGCCCCCAGGCGCCGATCAGCACCGGCAGCGTAAAGGAGATCAGGATGACTTCCATGCCGTCGAACGCCCACGCGCTGCCACAGATCGCCAGCAGGCGCCGGTGGAACCGACCGACCGGAATCCGATCCATCACCTGTGAGACGGTGACGCTCCCGTCCCCGGTTACGGTGGATTGTTGTCGTGCCATGTGTCGTATCGAAGCACTCAGACACACGGTTACTTAAATCAATCCATCTTTCGTCGACGGTGGTCCGCTTCGAAGAAATATTTTCTTCATGGGCGGTCGTCGCCCTGCACGTCGTCTCGTGACTCGCGCTCCCGTGGGCTGGCGTCGCACGGTCCGGCGACCCGGGGCTGCCGATTCGGGAGAACGCTCCTGCCCGACCGCGCGCACTTCAGGCGCCGTTTGAGCTACCGCAACTGCCTTTCAGTTCCTCACCCACCTGCCAGGTAGGATGTCAGGGATCCCAGCCTTCCCGCCCCGTCCCCCCCGACGGGGGTCCCCCGCTCGGCCAGGAGGAGACGTGTCGTGAGATCCGCGGCGCGACCCGGCGTCGCCCGGCCGGTGGCAGTCGCCCTCGCGGCCTGTCTCCTGGTCGTCCTCGTCGCCCCGGGGGCCGCGCAGTCGGCGCCGGACGACCGCCTCGTCGTCGACGCCGACGGCGGTGGGTACGACGCGCTCGGCCCGGCCGTGGCGGCAGCGGAACCGGGGGACACCGTCCTCGTCCGACCGGGGACCTACCACCCGCACGTCGTCCTGAACCGGTCGGTGACGGTCGTGGCACCGGACGGGGCGATCCTCGCGGGGACCGGCGCACGCGAGGAGGCCGCCTTCACCGTTCCCCGTGGGAGCGACGCCGCGCCGACGGTCGCCGGGTTCGCCGTCGTAGGCTACGGCGGGGGCGCGGTCCTGGCCGAACGGACGACCGGGGACTGGACCCTGCGGGACCTGACCGTCCGCAACGTCTCCTACGTCGTCGTTGCGAACCACGCGACGGGCGACTGGACGGTCCGCAACGTCACGGCCACGGACGGGGGGGTCCTCGCACCGAGTTCGACCGGGGACTGGACCGTCCGGAACCTCACGCTCCGGGACACCGGGGGCCGTGCCGTCTACGCCGCCTACGCCGAGGGCGACTGGACCGTCCGCGGGTCCCGCCTGCGTCGGGTCGACCGCGCGATCGACGCACACGGTGCCGACGGCGAGTGGACCGTCGCGGCGACGACCGTCCGGAACGCTACGGTGGGCGTCGACGCCGCGGGGACCGGCGGCGACTGGACCGTTCGCCGGACCCGGTTCGTCGACGTCGTCGCCCCGGACGGTGAGTTCGGCCGCGGCACGACCGTCCTCGCGACCGACGCGACCGGTGAGTGGACCGTGACCGGGTCGTCGTTCGTCGACACCGACCCCGACGAACCCGTCGTGGACGCGACGGGCGCGACCCCCGGGGCGAGCGCCACCGACAACTGGTGGGGGACTCCGGGCGGTCCCGCCCCGTCGGACTGCGTGGGTTCCGTCGACTGCGGGGCGCCCCTCGCGGCGGCGCCGGCGGCCGGCGTCGGGGGCGGGGCGGTCGGTCCGGACCGAGGTGACGCGACGCGAACGCCGTCGGCGACGGTCCGGTCGACGGACGCGGGCGAGTCCGCGGAGACGGACGGGTCCGCGGACACCCGACGCCAGACGCCGGTCGCCGGATCCAGGACGACGTATCGCGGCGTCCCGTCGACGAGGTCCGCGCCGCTCGCTGGACTGTCCGAAGGGGCGGCCCTCCTCTCGCTCTGGCTCCTCGGGGCTCTCGCCGCGTGGCGGCGCCGGTGATGGCCGTCGTCCCCCGCTGGCGTCCGCGGTTGCTCGGGGTCACACAGCGGGCGGGGGTCGCATCGCGCTTGAAGGGATTAATAAATCTCGCCGCAGAGGAGGACGTATGCAGACCCACATCGTGCCGGTCGGCTTCGACTACGACCGGCTCATCGCCCCGCTGATCCGGGACCAGTTCGACGTCGACCGGGTCGTCCTGCTCGAGGGCGCGGTGGGGAGCGAGGCCAACGTCGAGTACTCGCGCCGGCTCTCGGGCAAACTGGAGAAGGACTTTCGCAACCTGCTGGGCGCCGTCACCGAGCGTGTGATCGTCGAGGACGTCTACGACTACGACGCGGCCTTCGAGCAGGCCTACGACCTCATCAACGCGGAACTCGACCGGAGCGACGGCGGCACCGGTGAGGCGGGAGCGGAGGGTGCGTCCGGGGCCGGCGAGGGGGCGTCGGCGGACGGGTCGGGCGCCGGCGAGGTGTGGGTCAACGTCAGCGCGATGCCCCGGCCCGTCTCCTTCGCCTTCGCCACGGCCGCCCACTCGATTATGGTCGAGCGCCAGGAGGACCGCGACCGCATCCACACCTACTACACGGCCCCCGAGAAGTACCTGGAGACGGAACTGGCCGAGGAACTCCGCGCCGGCAAGGAACTGCTCGCGGACCTGCTGACCGACGGCGCCGTCGACGACGAGCGCATCCGGGAGCGCCACGACAGCGCGGCCGCCCTGCTGGAGGAGTTCGACGAGCGCGGGACGACCATCGGCGCAAAGCGCATCGGCGGGAACCACATCGTCGAACTCCCGGTCGCCTCATTCTCGAACGTCAAGCCCTTCGAGGAGGTGATCCTGTTCAAACTCGGCGAGCACGGCGAGTTCGCCTCCGTCTCGGAACTGGCGGAGTCGCTGGCGGCCGAACTCAACGAGGAGTACACCGACTCGTTCCGCTCGAAGGTCATCTACAACGTCGACCGCCTCGGCCCGGGCGGCAAGGGGTACATCGAACAGGAGGAGCGCGGCAAGTCGTACCGGACCCGCCTCTCGCGCATCGGCGAACTGTGGGTGCGCGCCCACGCCGACGACGTGGCGACACTCGCCGTCGCCGGCGCTGCGACCATCGGTTCTGGCACCGCCGCTGCCCCCGACATTGCACTGGGAGGCAACGCGGTTGGCGTGTTCTACGGCGTGGTATTTTTTGGCGGCGTTGGACTCCTCGAAGAGGTGCTCGTCCGGGGCTACCTCCTCGTAAACGTCGCAGAAGGCATTCGCGGCTTCGTCGACACCGACCGAACGGCTACCCTCGTCGGCGTCGTCGGAACAGCCGGACTGTTTGGCGTGCTCCACGCGGCCAACCCCGGTGGGACGGCGCTTTCGCTGGTGAATATCTCACTCGCCGGCCTCTTTTTCGGCCTCGTCTACGCGATGACCGGGAGACTGGCCTTCCCGATCGGGATCCATATCACCTGGAACTTCGGCCTCGGTGTCCTCTTTGGGCTGCCGGTCAGTGGGCTCGTGACCGACACGGCAGTACTGGCTGTCGAGACCACTGGCCGTGACCTGCTGACGGGCGGGTCATTCGGCCCGGAGGGTGGACTCGTCATGCTCGTCGCGCTGGCTGCTGGCGTTGTCGTGTTTCTCGCCTGGATGTGGCTTCAGGGAGACACACTCAGTATCGACGGTGAAATCGCCGTGCCGGAGTTGTGGAACGGATAACGTGTCGTAACGTCACCCAGAGACGGGTGCGGAGCCGAGTTATTCGGCTTTCAGTCCCGCACCTTCGACGCGCATGACGGCCTCGCCGTCGGCGAGGTTGGGAGCGTCGACGAGGCGGACAATGCGCTTGTTCGCCTTGGACTTGCGGAGGTAGATCCGAAACGTCGACGTGTGACCGAGGATGTTGCCGCCGATCGGTTGGGTGGGATCGCCAAAGAAGGAATCAGGGTTGGCTGCGACCTGGTTGGTGACGACAACAGCGGTGTTGTTCAGATCGCCGACGCGCATCAGATCGTGGAGGTGTTTGTTGAGCTTTTGCTGGCGGTCGGCGAGTTCGCCACGACCGACGTACTCGGCGCGAAAGTGTGCGGTCAGTGAGTCCACACAGAGCAGTCGAACGGGGAACTCCTCGTCTTGGCTCTCGCTGGCAATCTCCTGGGCTTTCTCGGCGAGGAGAATCTGGTGGTTGGAGTTAAACGCCTTGGCGACG
>ENA-ORDC01002059-ORDC01002059.1-marine-metagenome-genome-assembly--contig:-NODE-2059-length-13182-cov-4.205341_pt1 | contig 13182 bp, 15 predicted proteins | sample MGYA00237783_ERZ508515 | MGnify/ENA primary metagenome ERZ508515 (study PRJEB26186, sample SAMN06268792) | marine metagenome | isolation source: Eden Landing Ponds, San Francisco, CA, USA | place... | reverse complement strand
GGGGAAAGTCCGCGTCATGGCCATCATGACGGGCGTCCAGTCCGCGCAGGTCCTCGGCCCGAGCACGCAGAAGCAGGCCGACAAGTCGCGCCAGAGCATCCAGTCGCACGAATCACAACAACAGCACTCGGGTTCGGGTTCGGGTTCGGAGTTCGATAGCTCGGAGCGAGCCCAGACGGCCCAGAGCGGCACGTGGTCCGACGGCGGCCGCGACGAAGTCGAGAAGAACAACGGTCTCGACGTCATCCGGTAACGCCCTGTCAGACCCGCGCGGACGCCGCCGCGCCCGTCGGGTTTCGTGGGTTCTTTTTCACGAACGACGGTTTCCGCCCGCGAGCGTCGCCGCCGATTCGGTTGACGCGAGTGCACCCGGTTCTCTCTGACCGTGAGACGCGTCCGAAAACGAGTTCCGTGCCGTTCCGTAACCGCTCAGACAGCTTCTATCGACTCGATGAGCCGGCACTTCCGGCAGACGTCGCCGGCGGTCTTCGACCCACAGCGCTCACAGTCGTTGAGGTCGACGCGGCCCTCGCCGCGGTACTCGCGGGCGGTGAGTTCGGCCAACTCCTCGTAGCCCGCCATGATGGAGTGGCGGGTGCCGGGGTGGTTCTCTTCGAGTTTCAACAGTAACTGCTGAATCTCGGCGCGGTAGGCCTCAGAGGAGTGGGGGCACTCGGTGATGTGCGCGGGGAGGTCCTTCAGGTGAGCGTAGAGCGCGACCTCCTTTTCGGGTACGTCGCGGAGCGGTTTGGCCCGCGGGATGAACTCACCGGCGTCGCGGCGCTTCTCGAAGTCGCCGATGCTGGCGTCGAAGTGCTTTGCGACCTGCTTGAGGTCGCCCTCGAAGAAGTTCATGAGCGCCGTCTGCGCCTCGTCGTCGAGGTTGTGTCCCGTGAGCAGTTTGTCCGCGCCGAGCTCGTCGGCGAAGCGTTCGAGCAGGTCCCGGCGGAACACGCCGCAGTAGGCGCAGGCGGCCATGTTCTCGGGGTCCTTCTCGACCACGTCGTCCATCTGGACGCCGAACTCGTCCTCGTAGGTGACCAGTTCGTGGTGGATGTCGAGGTCCTCCGCGAGTTCGACGCAGGCGTCGACGGACTTGTCGCGGTAGCCCTCGATGCCCTCGTGGATGGTGAGGGCGACGAGTTCGATGCGCGGGTCGCGCCCGAACGTGTCGTCAAGGATGTGTGTGAGGACGACGCTGTCTTTGCCGCCGGACAGCCCGATGACCCACGTCTGGGGGTTCTCGGGGCTGGCGTCGCGGGGGAGCATGTTGTCCTCGCGGATGCGGCGGCGAACGCGTTTCTCGACCGAGGCGCAGAGATGGTCGTCACAGAGATGGGCCCCGGAGTAGGCCGCGTGCATCACCGCGTCGCGGCCGCACTTGTCGCACTCCATTGCCGGTCGGTTGCCCGGCGGGAGGGATACGGGTTTCGCCTCGGGACGACCGCGGCGTCGCTCGCGCACTCGGCCGACGACCCGACCGCGCTCGGTCGCAACCGGTTTGGCCCTCCGACCCCCACGGACAGTCGATGGACAGAGACGCCGCCCTCGACCGAGTCGCCGCCGTCGTCGACGCCGTCGAGTCCGAGACGCTCCCCGTCCCGGTCCGCGAGGTGTGGGTCTACGGCGACGTGGCGCTCGGCCTCGACCCCCTCGACCGACTCGACGTGTACGTGACGAAAGACATCCTCCTCCGCGGCGACCCCGACGCGGCCGAATCGTTCGAGCGGTCCCACGGCGTGAAGGGCGTCGGTAAGAGCGTCCGCGCCGAGTGGGCGCGCGAGCATCCCGACCTGTTGCGAGCCAACGCGAACGGCTACGCGGCCCCCGAGAAGTGCCTCGCCGCCCACCTACTTCCCGACGACGAACCGGTCCACCTCGAAGTGTGCAACGCCTCCTTCGAGGACAACGTCACCCAGCGGCTGAAGGGCGCGGTCGAACGCGAGGCCTACGAGCAGATTCTCGACCCTCGCGGCGTCTGCCTCTACGCCGACGGCCAGCGCTCGCCGGACGCGATGTCGAAGCTCCGAAACGGCGAGTTCGCCTTCCCGACGCTCTCGGGCGCGCTGGAGATGCTCGGACTGGAGGGCGACGACGCCGAGACGGCCGTCGAGGCGATGCGGGCCTACCGGGCCGAACAGACCGGACCGTCGGTCCGCGGCGACGTGGTCTGAGGCCGGAGCCGAGTCGGGTGCGACCGGCTACCAGTCGTGGTCGTCGCGGTTGCGGCCGCGGTCATCGGTGCGGTCGCCGTCGCGGCCGAACTCGTCGCCGCGGCCGCCCCCGCTCTGGCGTCGGTCGGTCCCGCGACCGCGCGTCTCGTTGTAGCGCCGCCCCTCGCCGCGGGCGCGACGCTCCGCCTCCTCGCGACCCATCGTCGGTAAGTCGCGCGTCTCGTCTCGAATCGCGGCGTAGAGGGCGACCGCGGCACCGATACTGAGGAGGACGAAGAGGAGGAACACGAGGCCACCGGCGGGCATACGCTCACCAGCGGGCGCGAGAAAGGAAGTGATTTCGGAGGTACATTTTTTACGTGGGTAGTTCAACGTTTCAACATGAGCCCTCCACCAAGCGCCGACCGTGACGGCTGTCCGAAGTGCGGCCACGCCGAGACCGAAATCGACTCTATCGCCACCTCCGGCACCGGTCTCTCGAAGATGTTCGACATCCAGAACCGACAGTTCACCGTCGTCTCGTGTGCGAGCTGTGGCTACTCCGAACTCTACCGCGGGCAGTCGAGCGGGAACTTCGTCGACCTGTTCCTCGGCTGACTACACCCGCCCCGTCGTCACGTCGAACGGGACGACTTCGGCCCGGCGGTACTCCCCGTCTCGAATCTGCTGGACGACCTCGCGGCCCATCTCCCGCCACTCTCGGCGGACGGACTCGTAGGAGTCGTCGTCGAGTCCCCGTCGGAGGTCGGCCTCGTGGCGGTCCAACCCCTCGCCGGTCGCCTTCTTGGCCGCGCTCCGCACGTCGTGGTCGTCGTACGGCGGCTCGGTCAGCTTGCGGTGGTGGTACCGGCGGGTCCCGACGACCGACAGGCCGGCGTCGTCGAACAGCCCGCGGACGCGGTCGCCGAGCGCCACGTCGGTCGCCACGCCGTCGCGGAAGGCGTCTCTGACGCGGCGGTCGAGCGCGGCCTCGGACTCGACCGTCGAGTCGACGCCGACGGCGGCGTTGTCGGGTTCGACCGTCGCTACGAGGTCAGACGAGACGCGGGCGAACTCGGAGAGCGCGGCCGTCGGGTCGGGGAGGTTCACGAGGAGCGCCTGACAGACGACCAAATCGAACCCGTCGTCGGCGAAGGGGAGCCGAGTCGCGTCGCCGGCGACCGTCTCGATGCTGGCGCGGCCGGCCGCGACCGAAAGCAGGTCGGTGTCGGCGTCGACGCCGACCACGCGGGCGTCCGACGCCTCCGCGAGGACGCGCGTGAACTCGCCGGTCCCACAGCCCACGTCGAGAATTCGGGTCCGACCGCCGAGGTCGAGGTCGGTGAGGGCCGCGCGGGAGTCGTCCCACATGCCGTCTCGCGTCCGCCGGAGGTACGATTCGGAGAAACGTCGCACACGCGGTCTCGGGCGCGGCGACCCAAAAAACAGTCGAAACGGTCGATACGGGGACTCAGCGGCGGCCGCTGAGCTTCCGCCCCGTTCGGCCTCTTACTCCGCGTCGGCGCGGAGTTCGCGGACGCGGTCGATGTTCCACGCGAAGCCCTTGCCGTCCTCGGTGGGCGTCTCCAAGACGAGCGGCACGTCGTCGTCGACGACGGCGTCGTGGTTGATGAACGCGCGCATGCCCTCCTCGCCGATGAGGCCCTCGCCGATGAGGGCGTGTTCGTCCTTGTTCGTCCCGCACTCGTGTTTCGAGTCGTTGAGGTGGACGCACTTGAGGTGCTCCAATCCGACCTCGTCGTCGAGTTCCGCGAACGTCTCGTCGACGCCCGCGGGCGTCGAGAGGTCGTAGCCCGCGGCGAACGCGTGGGCGGTGTCGAGACAGACGTCGAGGTCCTGTTCGGACTCTTCGAGGACGTAGCCGAGGTGGGCGAAGTCGTCGCCCATCTTGGTTCCCGAGCCCGCGTCGGACTCGATGAGGACGGTGACGCCGTCGGGGATGTCGAGGTCGTCGAGGACGGAGACGGCGTTGTCGAGGCCCTGCTGTTCGCCCGCGCCGGTGTGGGCCCCGAGGTGGACGTTCACGTACTCGATGCCGAGTCTGTCGGCCATGTCGACCTCCGTCTGCATCGAGTCCAGCGACTTCTGCCGGAGGCCCTCCTTGGGCGTACAGAGGTTGACGAGATACGACGAGTGGATGACCCACGGCCCCGCCAGTTTGTCGGCGGTCTCCTCGCGGAACAGTTCGGCCTCCTCGTCGGAGATGTCGGGGTCGCGCCACACCTGCGGCGAGGTGGTGAAAATCTGCCCGCAGTTGCCGCCGAAGGCGACCTGCCGGAAGACGGCGTTGGCGACGTTACCGTGCGGTGGCGTCTCGTCGTCGGACGAGACCTTCGAACTGGACATCGAGACGTGTGCGCCGACTTGCATGCGGAGTCCGACGGGGTACCCGAACAAAGGGACTTCGGAGTCGGCGGGGCCGGGCGAAGCCAGAACGGCTATCGTTCACGCGCGGAATCACGTCATATGACCGGACTTTCCGTCGGGGCGACGGCACCCGACGTGACGCAGACGCTCGTTGCGCCCGACGGCGACGTTCGCGAGCGCAGTCTCTCGGGGCTCGCCGCCGACAAACCCGTCCTGCTGTGTTTCTACACGGCCGACTTCAGCCCCGACTGCATCGAGGAGTGGTGCGCCCTCCGCGACTTCGACTGGTTCGCGAACGGGAACGAGGTTCGCGTCGTCGGGTCGAGCAAGTCCGGCATCGAGATGCACCGCCGCTTTATCGACCGGTACAACCTGCTGTTCCCGCTGTACGCCGACACCGACCTCGAACTCGCCGCGGCGTTCGACGTGGTCTACCGGACCTTCGGCGTCTCGAAGCGCTCCCGACGCTCGTGTTTCCTCCTCGACGAGAACCTGACCGTTCGCTACCGCTGGCTGGGCGATCATTGGCTCGACCCCACCCGCGATGTGCCGCCCCTGACCGAGGTCTACGAAGGCATCACCGAAGCCCTCGACCTCGACGAACCGGAGACGTTCGGCTTCTGAGTCGGGAGCGACCGCACGCGCCCGGCGCACAGTTCTCGGCCGCCCTGTGTTCGCCTGCCCTGTTCTCAGCCGCCCGGCTCTCAGTCGGACCGCGACCCCGGGCGGCGGCGAACCCAGTCGTCGGCGCGGTACTTCTCGTCGACCTTCTCTCGCGCGCGGTCGAGTTCCGCGTCGGTCCACGACCCCTCCGCGGCGTCGACGAACCCCGAGAGCGACTCGGTCAGCGCCCCGACGAACTCCTCGCGGGAGGCGTCGACGAGTTCGTCGATACCGACGACGCGCTCGCGGAACGCCTCGGGCGTCACGTCGTGGCCGTCGAAGACGCCGAGGTGCGTCTCGGCGTCCACCGAGTAGGTGAGAGAGCCGTGCTGGACGACGGCGTCGCGGCGGCGGTACTGGGCGTTGCCCGCGACCTTCCGGCCCGCGGCGACCATGTCGTGGGCGGGGTGGAGCGCCCGCAGGTAGCAGGCGGGGTGCCAGATGACGGGCACGTCGTCGTCGACGAAGTCCACGTCCACGCCGACCGCGCGAATCGCGTCGAGAATCGGCTCGCACAGCAGGTGATAGCAGTCGATGAGGTCGCCCGGCAACTCGGCTTTCGGCGCGGCGATGGAGTACGCCACGTCGCCGCGGCGGTCGTGGTAGATGCCGCCGCCGCCGGTCTGTCGGCGGGTCACGTCGATTCCCTCGCGGTCGCAGTAGTCCCAATCGACCGTCTCGGGGTCCTGTCCGTAGCCCAGCGAGAGGCAACTCGGCTCCCACGAGTAGACCCGGACGGTCCGGGGGCCGCCCGCGGCGGCCGTCTCGCCCGCGACCTCGTCGAGCGCCATCTGCATCGGTCCCGGTCGGACCTCCTCGCGAATCACCCGCCACTCGCGGTCAGCAATCGACCCCTGCGAGTCGTTCATACGTCGGCTTCGTCCATCCGGAAGAAAGCGATTTCGACGCTCGGCCGCCGCGGCGGGCCGCCCGGCCTCGCCGCGACGGGCACCAGTCGGGCGACCGACCGCCGCCGCGGCCGACGCGAGCGATTCCGTTAAACCGCGTCGCGGTGACGTGAACGCATGAAGTTCAACCGCGTCGCCCTCGCCGCGACCGACCCCATCTCGCTGTGTGAGTTCTACGTCGAGACGCTCGGCTTCGCGGCCGTCTCCGGGTCACAGCGCTCGGCGACCGCCGGGGAGACGACCCTGTGGTTCGAACTCGGCGACACCGACCCCGGCCACCTCGCCTTCACCGTCTCCGCCGCGGTGGACTCCGTGGTCGCGTGGCTGAACGACCGCGCGGGCGTGGACGTGCTCGACGCCGGCGAGGGGCCGAGCGTCCGGTTCGACTTCCTCGGCTGTGACTCCGTTTACTTCGAGGACCTCGAGGGCAACGTCATCGAGTACGTCTGCTACGACGGCGACGCGACGGGCGAGTTCGACCCCGCGACTGACCTCCGCGGCGCGACCGAGGTCGGCATGGCCGTCCCCGACGTCGAGGGGTTCGTGGCGTCGCTGACCGAGGCGCTCGGTATCGAGCCGCTGGAGTCGTTCGAGGGCGGCGACCTCGTGTTCGTCGGCGACCGAGATGCCCGCTTTGTCGTCTCACCGGTCGGCCGCGCGTGGTATCCGACCGACAGCGAGGCGACGGTCGGCCCGGTGTCGGCGCAGTGCGATGCCGACGGCGTCTTCGACCCCGAGGGGCTTCCGTACCGCGTCAACGTCGAGTGACAACTCGTTTCAGAGAAGCGTTATTACTTCCACGAGAGTCAGCGAACCATGAACGTCTCTCGTCTCGTCAGCGCGGGGTCGCTCAGCCTCACCGGGGTGGCCCTGTTCGCCATCGTCTCGAACAGCGTCGCCTCGGTCGCATCCGATCTCGCGGGGCTCGTTGCCGCGGGCTTCGGACTCGTCATCTCGGTGCTCTTCGTCGCCATCGGCCCCGCGGTCTACCGAAGCGACCTCACGACCACCCACGCCGCCCGCGTCGCCGGCTGGAACCTCCTCGGCGTCGTCGTCACCGTGTTCGTCCTCGCGCTCATCGGGAGCTACCAGCGAGCCGCGGGCGGGACGGTCAGCGAACCGCTTTTCAGCGCCGCCGTGGTCGTCGGCGTGAGCGCCGTCGCGCACGTCCTCATCGGCATCAACGACGTGCGCCGGATTCGGTCCCAGGAGCTGTCCGAGCAGTACAAACGCTCCGCGGTCATCAATCGGCTCGTCCGCCACAACCTCCGACACACCGCGCAGTTGCTCCTCGGCTGGGGTGACCTGCTCTCCACCGACGGCGGCGACGAAGAGACCGTCCACATCGGCCAGCGACTGAAGGCGACCGGCGACGACCTCGGCACGATGAGCGACCAGGTCAAGACGGTCACCCAACTCGTCGATAGCGACCCCGAAGGCGAGACGGTCGACCTGCGCTCGCTCCTTGAACCGCTCGTCGACGACCACTCGGCGGACAACCCGGAGGCGACCATCACCGTCAGCGGTGACGGCCCCGGGGCGGTCGTCGGCGGGACGAAGCTGAAAATCGCGTTCCGCGAAATCGTCGACAACGCCCTCGAATACACCGGGAGCGCCCCGACGGTCGAGATTACCTACGAGCGCGTCGGCGGCGAGGTCGTCGTGCGAATCGCGGACGACGGGCCGGGCATCCCCGACCACCAGCGCGAACTCATCGAGCAGAACATCGAAGAGAGCGACCTCGCCCACGGCAACGGGCTGGGACTCTGGCTCTCGAAGTGGATCGTAGAGGCCTACGGCGGCGAACTCCCCCTCCCGCCGGCCGGCGACGGCGCGGGCGCAGTCATCGAGTTCCGCCTCGACGCGGCCTGAGTCACAGCCTCAAAGACGGTTGACACGTGAATTGTTTGTTCGATTTTATTGCTTGAATGCAAGACACTCGCTTATACGTAGCAACGTCCCCGTTCAGTCCCGACGCGAGACGCCGACGTTCCAGAACCTCCGCCGAAACGGTGGGTGAGTCGTCACACCCCGAATTTCGTATCGTTGTATGTGATTTATCGCGGGTGGGGTTCGCCGACTCGCGGGCCTTTTACGCCTCGCCGACGGACGGACGTGCATGGTACGGAACGTCGCCGGCGTCATGGCCGAACTCGAGCCCGAGGACTTCTACCTCCTCTCGGGCGTCGAGCAGGGCATGCGCTTCAGCGAGTGGGTCAACCGGGAGAAGCTCCCGAAGAACTCGGGGCTGTCCGCCGAAGAGGTCGACTACCGCATCGACCGCTGTATGACCCGCGAGCTCGTCGAGCGCAAGACCATCCAGTACGAGGGGTACAAGCTCACGGTCGAGGGGTACGACGCGCTCGCGCTCCGGACGTTCGCCCAGCGAGACACCATCCAGGGGTTCGGTGCGCCCCTCGGCGTCGGCAAGGAAAGCGACGTGTTCGAGGTGCAGTCGTTCAAACCGCTCGCGCTGAAGTTCCACCGCGAGGGGTACACCAACTTCCGCGAGGTGCGCCGCGAGCGCGACTACACCTCCGAGAACCACCACGTCTCGTGGCTCTACACCGCCCGCAAGGCGGCCGAACGCGAGTACGAGGCGCTCGAAACCCTGTTTCCGAAGGTGTCGGTCCCCCGCCCCGTCGACCACAACCGCCACGCAATCATCATGGCGAAACTCGACGGCGTCGAACTCGCCAAGGCGAAGCTCGAATCCGAGCAGGTGACGGGCGTCCTCGACCTGATTCTCTCCGAGATGGCCGACGCCTACGAGGCCGGCTACGTCCACGCCGACATGTCCGAGTACAACGTCGCGGTCGGCGAGCGCGGCATCACGGTGTTCGACTGGCCGCAGGCCGTCCCGACCGACCACGACAACGCCCGCGAACTCCTCGCGCGCGACGTGACGAACATCGTCGGCTACTTCCGCCGCAAGTACCCCGGCGAGATGCCCGACGACGTGGACATCGACGCGCTGTCCGACGCCATCGCCGAACGCGAGTTCGAGCGCGTCGGCGAGTTCGCCGTCTGAACTACCGAGCCACCCGGAGCGCCGCTTTCTGCCGTCACGAGTGAGGTTTCGAGAGCCTTGGCAGTAGCCGGCTTCCGCGGTGATACATCAGATGGCGCGATATGAAATGCTGATTTCGAGGGAACTGGCGCTGGCGGTCAGAGCGTCGTTCGGCGGGATGGAAGGCTGAGCCGCGGCAGACGCACCCTCAATATCGTCTTTTTCGGCCGCCTCGCCGCGTGAGTCGGTCGCACACGCGCCGCGAGAATCCGAAGTCCTTAACCCTCCCCTGCCGGTAGGTCCGCCAACTCGCTGGCAATGCGGGCACGCCAGAGGGCACCCGTCACGCACGGGACGAAATGTGGTCTCGGGGGAGTTCCCCGACGGACTGAATCGCAAGCGCCCGCGGTGATACACAATGGCACGAAGCTTCTATTCCCACATCAAGGAAGCGTGGAAGACCCCGAAGGAAGGCAAGCTGGCCGAACTCCAGTGGCAGCGAAAACAGGAGTGGCGCAACCAGGGCGCTATCGAGCGTATCGAGCGCCCCACCCGCCTCGACAAGGCCCGTGAGCTCGGCTACAAGGCCAAGCAGGGCATCGTCGTGGTCCGCGTCTCCGTCCGCAAGGGCGGCGCGCGCAAACAGCGTCACAAGGCCGGCCGACGGACGAAGCGCCAAGGCGTCAACCGCATCGGCCGCCGCAAGTCCATCCCGCGCATCGCGGAGGAGCGCGCCTCGCGCAAGCATCCCAACCTGCGCGTGCTGAACTCCTACGGCGTCGGACAGGACGGCTCCCAGAAGTGGCAGGAAGTCATCCTCGTCGACCCCGAGCACCCGGCCATCCAGAACGACGACAACCTCAACTGGATCTGCGATGACACCCACGAGGGCCGCGCCTTCCGCGGTCTCACCAACGCGGGCAAGAAGAACCGCGGTCTCCAGAACCGCGGCAAGGGCACGGAGCACATCCGTCCCTCCATCCGCGCCGGCAACGGCCGCGGCAAGTAACGCCCCGCGCACCGCGCCGATTTCTCTCTTTATCGACCGCCGAGCCGTGGCTCCGTCTCGAAGCACCCACGCTTATCGCGGCGGGGCCGGACCATCGAATCGACTGCATGGTCAGTATCGAACTCGGTGGGCCGGTGCTCGTTGCCGCCGCGGTCCTCGGCGCGGCGTGGATATACCGCGACGCGAAGCGCCGGGCGATGGACACGGCGGACATGTGGGCCGTCGGGTTCTTCGTCGCGTTCGTCCTCCTGCCGGTGCTCGGCGGCCTCGTCGTGTTCGTCTTCTACATCCAGAACCGAAACCGGCGACGCGGGTCGCCCGTCACCGTTCCCGGCGAGTGAGTCCGCGTCGCTCGCTGGGCGTCGAGAACCGTCGACAAAAACCGGAGCGACTCAGAACGGCGACGTGGGACCGAGGTCCGCCTCGCCCTCGCCTTCGGTGCCGTCTTCGACCGCGCCGTCCCACGCGTCGAAGCCGCCGCGGAGGCTGGACACGTCGGCGTCGACGTTGCTGTCCAGTACCGAGGCGACCTGCTTCGAACTCTTGCCGACGTAACACGAGACGACGACCTCGGCGGGCCACTCGCGGTCGAACACCTCGGGGCCGAGCGTCGCCGCCGGGAGGTTCTCCGAGTCGGGGATGTGGCCGGAGGCGTACGACGAGGGGTCTCGGATGTCGACGACGGCGAGGTCATGGTCATCGTCGTCGTCGGCCAGTTTCTCGCGTAGTTCGTCGGGCGTCGTCTCGGCGACCATACCCGACGTGACGGGCGGAGCGTCAAAGGCGCGTCGCTTCCGGCGATGCCGTCGCCAGCGGCGACGGTCCGCGTCCCGAGCCACGGGAATCGGTCCCGCCCGTGCCGCGGCTTTATTCGGGGGCGACGCCAACCTCGGGATATGACGCTCTCACTCGACGCCACCCAGTTGGACCGCTACTCGCGGCACATCATCATGGACGAGGTCGGCCCGGAGGGCCAGGGGCGACTGCTCTCGGCGCGGGTCGTCGTCGTCGGCGCGGGCGGGTTGGGCGCGCCGGCCATCCAGTACCTCGCGGCGGTCGGCGTCGGCGAACTCGTCATCGTCGACGACGACGTGGTCGAGCGGAGCAACCTCCAGCGGCAGGTCATCCACCGCGACGACGACGTGGGGACGCCGAAGGCCGAGAGCGCCGCCGCGTTCGTCCGTGGGCTCAACCCCGACGTGTCGGTCGAACCGGTCGAAACGCGGGTCGACAAGTCGAACGTTCACGAGGTCGTCGCGGGCGCGGACGCGGTGGTCGACGCCTCGGACAACTTCCCGACGCGCTATCTCCTCAACGACGTCTGTCGCTTCGAGGGACTCCCGCTGGTCCACGGGGCGATATACAAGTTCGAGGGACAGGCGACGACGCTCGTGCCGGACGGTCCGTGTTACCGCTGTCTGTTCCCCGAAGCGCCCGAGCCGGGGACCGTCCCCGACTGCGCGACGACGGGCGTCCTCGGCGTCCTCCCCGGGACGGTCGGCTGTATTCAGGCGACGGAGGCGATGAAGCTCCTCCTCGACGAGGGCGACGTGCTCGACGGACGGCTCCTGTTTTACGACGCGATGGACATGACGTTCGAGACGGTCCCGTACCAGAAGAACCCGGACTGCCCCGTCTGCGGCGAGGGCGGCGTCGGCTCCATCGAGGACATCGACTACGTCGAAAGCTGTGCGATCAGCCTCGACTGAGAAGAGACCGGAGAGAATTCGGGGACGTCGACCGCTCGGCGGGCGGGCTATCGGTCGAACTGGAACCCGCCGACCCCGTCTTCCGACCCCCCGTCGGTCGCCGCGCGAACCGAGTCAGCGTCCGCCCCGTCGACCACGTCGTCGAAGTCCATCGCGTCCAGTTCCTCGACCGCCGCGGCGTCGCCGCCGACGAGGGCGTCCACCCGGTCGGCGAGCGCGTCGAGCGCGACCGTCTGGTCGGCCGTCGCGTCGGTGATGTCGGTCGTCGACGCCTCGGCGGCGGTCGCGTGCTCTTGGGCCATCTGAATCGTGGTCGTGACCTCCTCGATGTTCGTCGCCTGCGAGTCGGTCGCGCGGGCGACCTCGGTGACGCCGTTGGCCGCGGAATCCGCGGCGTCCGCGATTTCAGAGAGCGAGGCGAGCACGTCCTCGATTTCGCCGGAGGCGACCTGAATCTGCTCGTGTGACTGCTCGGAGGCCAGCACCGTCTCGTCGGCCTGTTGCTGAATCTCGGCGATGCTATCGGCGATTTCCTCCGTGTGCTCGTGGGTCTGGTTCGCAAGCTGTTTGACTTCGTCAGCGACGACCGAAAAGCCCTCGCCGGCCTCGCCCGCGCGGGCGGCCTCGATGTTCGCGTTGAGCGCGAGCAGGTTCGTCCGGTCGGCGACCTCCGCGATGACCTCGACGACCTCCTCGATGACGCCCATGCGCTGTTGGAGTTCGGTCACGCTGTCGAGCAGTTCGTCGGAGATGTCGATGACTTGGTCGGTCGCGCTCCGGATGCTCTGTCCCGCCTCGTGGCCGTTTTCGGCGGCCACGCGGGCCTGATTCGCCGCCGACGCCACCTCGTCGGAGGTGGCCGCAATCTCCTCCATGCTGGCAGAGAGTTCTTGCATCTCCTCCGCACCGGTCGACAGGAGGTCCGCCTGTTCGGTGACCTGCGACTCGATGTCGGTCGCGGCGGTCGCGGCGCGCTGAATCGCGCCGCCGAGGTCCGCCGTCGTGGCGTCGACGTCGTTCGCGAGGCGGTCGAACCGGGTCGCCATCTCGTTGAGGTCCGAGACGACCGCCAGCGTCTCGTCATCGAGAACGTCGCGGTCGTCCGTGAACGACGCGCGCGCCGAGAGGTCGCCGGCCGTGAGGCTCCCGATGGTCGACGAGACCTCCTCGACGAGCGCCTCGGAGGCCCGCTGTTTCTCCACCGCGTCGGTCCGGTCGTGGACGGCCTCGACCACGCCGACCAGTTCGTCGCCCTCGAACAGCGGCTGGGCGGTGAACGCGATGTGGCGCTTCGCGCCGTGTCGGTCCGTCATCGTGCTGGTGTCGCGGTAGAGCCGTCGGG
>ENA-ORDC01002058-ORDC01002058.1-marine-metagenome-genome-assembly--contig:-NODE-2058-length-13205-cov-3.109689_pt1 | contig 13205 bp, 15 predicted proteins | sample MGYA00237783_ERZ508515 | MGnify/ENA primary metagenome ERZ508515 (study PRJEB26186, sample SAMN06268792) | marine metagenome | isolation source: Eden Landing Ponds, San Francisco, CA, USA | place... | reverse complement strand
ACATGCGCGAGGGGTCGTCGTGCCCGGATAAAGAGCTTCGGGGGCGCGGCCGGCCCGACAGTACGTTCGCCGGGAAAGGAGCGGAACCGATAAGCCCCGACCGCGGGAACGCTCGGGCGTGTTCCGGGTCGACCCCCACGTGAAGCTGCTCGACGAGCGGGTCGCCGAACGGGCGAAGCGCCGCGGCCTCGACGCGCTCGTGTACGCCCCACATTTCACCCGACTGGACGAGATCCGGGCGCGGGCGCGCCGTTTCTCCGACGAAGACCTCGTCGTCGTCCCCGGCCGCGAGGTGTTCACCGGGTCGTGGCGCGACCGCAAGCACGTGCTCATGCTCGGGCTGGCCGACCCCGTGCCCGACTTCATCACGCTGGACGGGGCGATGGCGGAGCTCCGCCGACAGGGTGGCGTCGGACTCGTCCCCCATCCAGACTTCGCCACCGTGAGCCTCGGCACCGAGGAGATCGACCGCTACCGCGACACGCTCCACTCGGTGGAGGTGTACAACTCGAAACACCGTGAGCGCCACAACGACCGGGCGCGTGCGGTCGCCCGCGAGACGGGACTGCCGGCGTTCGGCTCCTCGTACGCCCATCTCCGCGGAACGGTCGGCGAGGTGTGGACGGAGTTCGACGCCCCCTTGCGCGGCCGCGAATCCGTCGTCGAGGCGTTCCGCGAAGGGGCGCCGCGGCGGGTGTTCCACCGTGATGGCCCCGCGCACACGCTTCGCTGTCACGTCGAGTTCGCCCACCTCGGCTACGAGAACTCTTGGAAGAAGCTCGACCGCATCTTTCTGTCGGGAACGGAACCGACCCATCCGAGCAACGTCGCCTACGACGGCCGTTTCGACGACGTGGCGGTTTACTGACCGCCGCGGCGGCGCTGCCTACCGACCGAGCGCGTTCACCACGTCCGTCGTGTTTCCGACTGCCGGCTCGAACGGCAGCGACGAGAGAAACGACTCCAGCGCGCCCGGAATGACGTGGACGAACAGCGCGATGATCGCGAGCTCGAGGACGGTAACGACGACGGTGACGAGGTTCGCGTACTTCGAAGAGGTGGTGACGCCCGTCGGGAAGCCGAACTCTCGCGTCGATAGCGGATAAAAGAGGGCGATCCCACGCTTCGACCCGACGATGTCGAGCACGTAGTGGGTGACGACGCCGATCCAGACGTACTGCAGGTTACCGAAGTAGAGCGGATAGGCGAGAAACACCACGAGCACCGGCAGGTTGTGCAGCGTCTTGCGGTGTTTGCCGAACGCGGTGTCGACGTCGGGGAACAGCGCCCCGAGCGTGACGGGGACGAGCGTCGCCGCGATGGTGCGGAACGTCTCGAGGTCGCCCGCCGGTTCGAGCACGTAGCCGAGACCGACCGCGAGCAGGATACCGTTGAGGACGTGACCTTCCTTGTTCACAGCGGGGCGACGGGAGGGAGCCTTACAAGCCTACCGCGACTCGACGGCGTCGAGCAGGTCTGCGAGCGCCCGCCGGGCAATCTGCTCTTTGATCTGCCGGCGGTCGCCGTCGAACTCGTAGCGCTCGACCGAGGTCGTCGACTCGCCGGTTCCCCACTCGCCGCGGTAGGCGACGGCGACGTAGACGGTACCGACCGGCTTCCCCTCGCTCCCGCCGGTCGGTCCCGCGATGCCCGTCGTCGCGACCCCCCACGTCGTGTCCGCGGTGTCGCGTGCGCCGCGTGCCATCTGCCGGGCGACAGGTTCGGAGACGGCGCCGTGCTCGTCGAGGGTCTCGCGAGGAACACCGACGAGCTCCAGCTTCGCGTCGTAGCTGTACGTGACGAGCGCGCGGTCGAAGTAGTCGGACGACCCCGGCACGTCGGTCAGCAGCGAGCCGACCAGCCCGCCCGTACAGGACTCCGCGGTCGTCACCGTCGCGTCCGCCGCCCGGAGCGCCTCACCGACCCGCTCCTCGACCGGCGGATCGCTCGCGTACTCTCGCATACACGCCGTCCGCGCGCCGGGGACTTCTAACGCACGCCCGGTGCCGAGCGTCGACTGTGCGACCGCACGGTCCGACGCCCGCGGCGACGAGCGGTGGCGTTCGCCCGGAACGCAACACCGAACACGGTGCGCCCGTACGCGGAGGTATGGACGACGACAGGCCGCTCTTCTTCCACCTGATGGCCTACGCCGACGACGCCGACCGCGACGTTGTCGATATGGTGAGCGGTGACCCCGACTGGGAGCCGCCGGCGGCGCTCCGGGAGGGGCTCCACGAGTTCGCCGACGCGCCGGTCGCCGACTATCAGTATCCGCCGAGCGTCGGCAACACGGCGCTGCGCGAGGAGATCGCCGCCCGTCACGGCGTCGACGTGGAGCGTGTCGTCGTGACGAACGGCGCGGGCGAGGCGAACCATCTCTCGATGGCCTGCGGGCTCGAAGCCCACTCCGGCAACGAGGTGATCCTCACCGACCCCGTCTACCCCTACTACGAGGGCCGCGCGGAGCTGCTCGGTGCCGACCTCACCTACGTCCCCGTCGCGGACGACGGTCGGCTCGACCCCGCCGACGTGCGAGCCGTCGCGAGCGAGGACACCGCCCTCGTCGTCGTCTGCTCGCCGAACAACCCGACTGGCGCGGTGTACGGCGAGTCGGTGAAGCGTGCGCTCACGGAGGTCGCCGAAGCGAACGACGCGCTCCTCGTCAGCGACGAGGTGTACGAGGAGTTCGACTTCGCCGGCCGGTTCCACTCGGCGCTGTCGTTCGATTCGGCCAATGTCGCCGTCACCAACTCCGTCTCGAAGTCGATGGGGACGACCGGACTCCGGGTGGGATACGCGCTCCTGCCCGAACACCTCGTCGACCCGGTGCGCACGCGCCACATGCTGACGAACGTCGCCGTCACGGCACCCGGCCAGCACGCCGCGCTCCGGGCACTTCGGGAGACGCCCGAAGGCTACTACGAGGCGACACGCGACCGCCTCCGCGAACGCATCGCCGACTTCTGCGATGCGCTCGACGCTGCGGGCGCCGACTACATGCAGCCGCGGGGAGCGTTCTACGTGCTGGTTCGGTTCGACGGCTTCCCCGGCACGGTCGAGAACGCGAAGCGGCTCATCGACGAAGCGGGCGTCGCGGGGATGCCCGGCGAGGCGTTCGGCGAGTCACGGGCCGACTGGCTCCGGTTCGCGCTGGTGACGCCGCGGGCGAGCGAGGCCGCCGACCGGCTCGCCGACTACTTCGCGTAGCCACAGGACATACCCGTCTCGGCGGTCTCCATCCGGCATGGTCGACGAAAATCTCGGCGACGCGACTATCGTCTACGAGGACCCCGAGGAGGGAACCGTAGAGCGGACCGTCGAGAACGAACATATCGCGTACTTTCAGGACCACTGGATCGTGCGCATGGAGGAACGCGACGACGGGGACGTGGTGCGGCGCATCCCGAAGGAGCGCGTCCACTACGTCGAGCGCACCGTCGAAGAATTCCGCGAGGAGGTGAGCACGCTCCGCAACCAGGTAGAGTCGTTCGCTGACGACCTTCGCGAGCGCGTGCTCGGCCGACAGGAGCGCGGGGCAGAGGAGCCCCACAGCATCGAAGTTCGCGACGAGGACCGCGAGGAGCGGTAGAAACGACACCCTTACCGGGCGCTCCGCCCGATTCCGGGCATGCGCGACTCCTTCGAGGCGCGGGACTACGACGCCGCCGGCCGCATCGGCGAGCTGACGGTCCCCCGCGCGGGCGTCACCGTGGAGACGCCGGCGCTGCTCCCCGTCATCAACCCGCACCTCCGCACTATCGCGCCGAGCGAGCTCGAAGCGACGTTCGGCGCGGAAATCCTCATCACGAACGGCTACGTGTTCTACGGCTCCGACGAGTACCGCGAGCGCGCGCTCTCGGAGGGGCTCCACGACCTGCTCGACTTCTCGGGGGCGATTATGACCGACTCCGGCTCCTTCCAGCTGGCCGAGTACGGCGACATCGACGTGGACACCCCCGAAATCCTGCGGTTCCAGCGCGACATCGGGAGCGACATCGGGACGCCGGTCGACATCCCGACGCCGCCGGACGCGAGCCGCGAGCAGGCCGAAGACGAGCTCGCGGAGACGCGAGCGGCGCTGGCGGCCGCCGAAGAGGTCGACACCGGCGAGATGCTCGTGAACGCACCCGTCCAGGGGTCCACCCACCTCGATCTCCGCGAGCAGGCTGCCCGGGACGCGTACGGAACTGAGCTGGACGTGTTCCCCATCGGCGCCGTCGTCCCGCTGCTGAACGACTACCGGTACGACGACATGGTCGACCTGATCGCGGCGGTCAAACGCGGGCTCGGCGCCGACGCGCCGGTCCACCTGTTCGGCGCCGGCCACCCGATGATGTTCGCGCTCGCGACCGCGATGGGCTGTGACCTGTTCGACTCCGCGGCGTACGCACTGTACGCCCGCGACGACCGCTACCTCACCGTTCGCGGCACTGAACACCTCGCCGACCTCGACTACTTCCCCTGCTCGTGTCCTGTCTGTACGGCTCACACGCCCACACAGGTGGCAGCCTGCGACGACGACGAGCGCGAGCGGCTGCTCGCGCGGCACAACCTCCACGTCACCTACGGGGAGCTTCGGCGCGTGAAACAGGCCATCCGCCGCGGGAACCTCCTCAAACTCGTCGACGAGCGTGCGCGGTCACACCCGGCGATGACGGACGGCTACCGGACGCTCCTCGAGTACGCCGACCAGCTCGAGACGACTGACCCCGCCCGAAAGGACGCCGTCTTCCACACCTCCGCGGAGAGCGCCCGCCGCCCGGAGGTGCGCCGGCACCACGAGCGGCTCGACCGGCTCGCCGTCGACGGCGACGAGGTGCTGCTGACGGAGGGGGCAGACAACAGCCGGTTCGACGCCTCGTGGCGGCTGAAACCGCCGTTCGGCCCGTTCCCACGGGCGCTGTCGAACTCCTATCCGCTCACCGTACAGGTTCCCGACCGGCTGTCGCGTGACGCGTACGAGGCCGCCGCCGACGGCGTCGTGCGGCTCGCCGCCGCGAACCCCGACATCGAGTTCACCGTCGGCCACTTCGGGTGGCCGGCGAGCGCGGTCGCTCGGCTCCCCGACGCCGTCGACACTATCGACCTCGAGACGGAGGAGACGGACGAGTCACAAGACGAAAACCCGACCGCCGACGAGTGGGAGCAATGACCGACTACTTCGAGGTCCACGACCGAGACGGGCCCGCGCGGCTGGGCGAGCTCCGGCTGTCGGAGCCGCTTCGGACGCCCGCGCTCGTGGACGACGTCCTGCGGGACGGGGGGAGCGAGTGGCGCGAGGAGCAGCCGACCCCCGATGGCGACGAGTCGACGCTCACGGTGCTCCCCCACCGCGCGTTCCCGGGCGGCACCGCCGACGAGGTGAAGGAGGCGTTTCAGATCGACTACGACGACGTGTCGTTTCCGAGCGCCGCGGTCGTCTCCCCGGAGACGGCGGCCGACTACGGTGCCGACGCGTACGTGCTCCCGGGAGCGGGACTGCGCGGTTACGCAGAGGGGTTCGTCGACGCGCTGCTGTCGACGAAGGCGGCGACCCCGCCGGACAGCGCGCTGTACGTCGGCGGCGTCGCCACACCGGCGAACGTGGCGGCGCTCGCGTACGCCGGCGTCGACCTGTTCGACGCCGACTACGCCTACGTCCGCGGGACGGAGGGGTTCTACCTGGCGGGCGACGGCGAGCACTTCCTCGAGGACCTGGACGAACTCCCCTGTGCCTGCGAGGCGTGTCGGCGACCGCGGGGAGAGTTCACCCGCGAGCACTGTGCCGAGCACAACGTGAACGCGCTGCGTGCCGAACTTGCGCGCGTTCGACAGCGGATCCGCGACGGCCGGCTGCGTGACTACGTCGAGGGACAGGCCCGCCACGAGGCGTGGACGACGGCGCTGTGCCGCCGGCTCGACGCGCAGTACGGCTACGTCGAGGAGCGGACGCCGATCCTTCGGCGCGCGGAGCTGCTTGCCGCGAGCGAGGATACTCTCAACCGTGCGGAGATCCAGCGGTTCGCCGACCGGGTCACGACCCGCTACCGGCCGCGGCTCACGGACCGCCCGCTCGTCATCGTCCCGTGTTCGGCGCGCAAGCCGTACAGCGAGTCACAGAGCCACGCGCAGTTCTCGCGGGCGATCTCCTATCGGGGCCACGTCGTCTCGATGACCTCCCCCATCGGCGTGGTCCCGACCGAGCTGGAGCTCACCTACCCCGCCCAGCACTACGACTCCGTCGTGACCGGCGAGTGGACGGACGGCGAGTACGGGTTCGTCGCGGCCGTGCTCGAACGCTATCTCGACCGGCACTGCGACGAATATACCGAACTCGTCGCGCACGTTCCGGCGGACTACCGGCCCATCTGCGAGCGGGTCGCCGACGCGCTGGACGTGGAGTTCACCTACACCGTCGAGGACCACCCAACGACCGAGGCGTCGCTCGCGAACCTCGACGACGCGCTCGCGGGCTACGACGCCTACTCGAAGCAGGAGCGCGAGCTCGCGACGGTCCGGGCGGTGGCCGACTACCTCATCGGCGACGGTGCGGGCGACGAGCTGTTCGCCGACGTGACGCTCGGCTCCCGGTATCCGAAGCTCCGGGTGAACCACGAAGACGAGCAGCTCGCCACGCTCGTCGCGCAGTACGGGACGCTCTCCTTTACCCTCGCCGGCGCGCGCCACTGGGCCGACGCGGACGTCCCGACGAAGCGGGTCGAAATCGACGCGTTCGTGCCACAGGGGAGCGTGCTCGCGCCGGGCATCGTCGACGCGAGCGACGATATCCGGGTCGGCGACGAGGTCGTCATCGAGGGGCCGAAGGCGTTCGCGGTCGGCCGCGCGGAGATGTCCGGCCCGGAGATGGCTGCGTCGACCCGCGGCGTCGCAGTCGAGGTGCGTCACTGCGAGTCGAAGTAGGCGGCGCGACGTAGCCGACCACCGGGTTTTTGCGCGTCGTCGCCCTCTCCGAGGTATGGACGAAGTCGACCTCGGCATCCCGCGAAGCGTCCTCGACTCGCTGCCCGAAGAGAGCGTTGGGCCACAGGACATGGAGCGGGCGCTGGAAGGGTACGAGCGCCGGGTGAACGCGATCATCGAGACGGCAGACGACGACGCCGAGGTGGCGAGCGGCGTCCTCAACGTCATCGAACACCTCGAGAGTCGTGCGGAGCGGTACGACGCGTTCGTCCCGGAGCTGCGCGCCTGGGGGCAGTCACCCATCCACGCCATCGCGTGGCGGAACTTCTGCGCCTCGCTGGTCGATCAGCTGTACGACCACGGCGACCTCGGGGAGCGGCTCGACCGCGAGCGCAACCACCGCATCGTCGACGACGGCATCCGGCTGGGCGGCGGGAACTGACTCACTTCTCGTGCCGGAGACAGGCGGCCGGGTGGCCGGCTGCCGTTTCGTCGAGCGTCGGGTGCTCGCGCTCGCAGACGGTCGGAAACGCCTCGGACAGCCGCTCGGCCGCGACCGCCGTCCGGCCGTCGAGCAGCGCCGCGATGGCAGCCACGAGTTCAGCCTCCGCGTCGGGGTCCGCGAGCGCCGCCGGGAGGTCGTACGCGTCTCGGAGCTCCGAGGCGTCCGCGAACCCGTCGGCCGTGACCGCTCCGGCCTCGGCGTCGAGCCGGAGGTCGAGCACCGCGCGGAACATCCCGTCGTCGAACTCGTAGGCATCGGGCGGGATCGCCTTCGGACAGCGCGGGTGGAAGCGACAGCCGCTCGGTGAGTCGGCCGGGTCGGGCACGTCGCCGGTGAGCTCGACGCTCGTCCGCTCGCCGCGGGGGTCCGGCTCCGGGATCGAAGCGAGTAGCGTCTCCGTGTACGGGTGTTGGGGGTCGGCGAACAGCGCCTCGACCGGTGCGATTTCGACGATCTCGCCGAGATACATCACCGCGACCCGGTCGCACACCTGCCGGACGACGGAGAGGTCGTGGGTGATGAGCAGCATGGACAGGTCGAGCTCGTCGCGCATCGTTTCGAGCAGCGAGAGGATCTCGGCTTGAACGCTCACGTCGAGCGCCGACACCGGCTCGTCAGCGACGAGGAGGTCGGGGTTGAGTATCAGCGCCCGCGCCAGCGCGAGCCGCTGTTTCTCCCCGCCGGAGAGGTCGTCAGGGTAGCGGTACAGCATCGACTCGGGAAGCCCGACGCGCTCGATCAGATCGGCGACGAGCCGGCGTCGGCGGTCGGGGTCCGTGATGCCGTGTATCTCCAGCGGCTCGGCCACGGACTCGAGGACGGTCATCCGCGGGTCGAACGCCGTCGTCGGGGCCTGGAAGACGACGCCCGCACGGCGGCGGAACGCCCGCCGTTCATCCGCGTCGTGGTCGGTCACGTCCTGCCCGTCGAACCGAACGGTTCCGCCGGTCGGCTCCTCGAGGCCGAGTATCGTCGTCGCCGCGGTCGATTTCCCGCAGCCGGACTCGCCGACGAGCCCGACCGTCTCCCCCTCACGTATCTCGAAGCTGATGCCGTCGACCGCCTTCACGTACCCCGTGGTTCGCCGGAGCAGCCCGGACCGGACTGGGTAATGCTTCTCGAGGTTCTCGACGGAGAGCAGCGGTCCGGTCGTGTCGTCCCTTCGGTCTGCGCCCATCAGACCATCCCCTCGTTCGGGTCGAGCACGTCGCGGAGCTCGTCGCCGAACAGGCTGTACGCGAGCACGAAGACGACGAGAAAGGCGAGCGCGAAGACGCTCAGCCACCACGTCTCGTGCCACGGTAGATGATTGACGCGGGAGGAGAGCGCGAGCCGGAGCGTGCGGCCGAGCGACAGCGACCCGGCGCGGTTCAGCTCCAGATACGCCAGCGCCACCTGCACGAGCACGAGCAGCGGCACGCGGCGGGTGAGCGCGGTGACGACCGTCGCGGTCGAGTTCGGCACGACGTGGCGCCGGATGACGTGGAGGTCGCTCGCGCCGGCCGCGCGGGCTGCACGGACGTAGCCGGCCGACCGTCGGGTGAGCACGTCGCTGCGCACGAGCCGTGCGATGCCCCCCCAGTCGAGCAGGCCGAAGACGAGCGCGAGCGCGAACAGCCCGCCGTCGCCCACACCGCCGATCTCGCCGAGGAACAGCGTCGCGAGGACGATGTAGACGACGAGGGCGGGGATGGTCTGCTGGACGTCGACGTAGCTCATCAGCGCGTCGTCGACGAGTCCGCCGACGTAGCCCGCGGTCGTCCCGACGGCCGTCGCGACGACGCCCATGATCGCCGCGGTGGTGAGTCCGAGCTTCACGGCGACGCGGTTCCCGTTGAACAGCAGCTCCGTCACGCTCTCGCCGTACCGGTCCGTCCCCAGCGGGTATCGCCACGTCCCGTGGCAGTAGCCGCCGGAGAGCTCGCCGACACAGCTGTACGCGTACACGTCCGCGACGTGGACACGGGCGAACACCGGGGGCTGGAGCCGGTGTTCGAGCCGCGGATAGCCGAACGAGACGAGCTCCGGCCCGACGAGCGCGAGCAGCAGCGAGCCAACGACGAAGGCGAACGAGAGCGCTCCCGCGGGGCGGGCGAGCAGCGACCGGAGCGCCGAGAGCGTCCGGTCACGGTCGCGGACCAGCGGATAGCAGCCGTAGCGGCCGAACAGGACGGCTGCCGCGAGCGCGAGCCAGTCCATCCGGGTCGGGTCCCAGTTCAGGAGTCCAAACGGGGTCCCGACGCGCAGGTCGTACACGAGCAGGGCCGCGACCGCGAGGACGCCGGCGAGGAGACCGAGCGTCGGCGCGTCGAGGACCGACCGGCCACCCGACTCGTTGGCCCAGTCGATGTCGGTGAAACCGGCGTCCTCGAGGCTGGTGGAGGGCATGGGCGTTGGATGGCTCGTCACGACAAGCTTTATTGAAACCTTGCGATACGTTGTCGGTGGATGGTCCCGTTCGGTCGCCCGCCGGTCCGCCGCCTCCAGAGTGTCCCCGCCCGCAAGCCGTGAGCTACCTCCGATACGTCGCCCGCCGCTTCGCGTTCGCCGTCGCGAGCGTCTACGCCGTCGCGACGCTCGCGTTCGTGCTCGGGACGGTGATGCTCGAGTGGGTGCTCGGGAAACGGCTCGCGCGTGCCCGCTACGGGGGGGCGACCCCCGAGGAACTGCAGGAGATCCGCGAGGCGTTCGGCGCGGCCCGCGGCCTCGACGCCCCGCTGCACGAGCGGTATCTCGACTGGCTCGTCGACGTGACGACTCTCGAGTGGGGCTACTCGTTCGCCTACCGGACGGACGTGATCACCGTCCTCGACGGCCGGGTGGGAAACACCCTCGAGTACGTGCTGCCGGGCGTCGCGCTCGCGGTGCTGTTGGGCGTCCCGCTGGGCGTTGCCGCCGCGCTCGTGAAGGACACGGCGTTCGACTGGAGCGTCCGGCTCGGCGCCTACGCGCTGTTCGGCGTGCCGGCGTTCGTGCTGCTCATCGTGGCCGCGCTCGTCGCGCCCGCCGAGGCGCTGCAACCGGGAGGGCTCCTCGCGCCGAAGCCGCTCGCCGCGGTGGCCGTCGCCGCCGGACTGCTCGCCGGACAGATGCGGTTCGCCCGCGTCGCCGCGCTGGAGCGGACCGGCGAGGCGTTCGTGAAGACCGTGAAAGCGAAGGGGGCGGGCCGGCTCCGGATGGGTCGACACGTTCTCCGGAACGCCGCGCTCCCGGTCGTCTCGCTGTCCGTGACGGAGCTGCTCGGGGTGCTCGTCCTCCAGATATACGTCATCGAGGAGGTGCTCCCCATCCGGGGGCTCGCAGAGGCGAGCCTCCGGGCCATCGCCGCGGCGGACGTGGCGCTCGTGGTCTGGACGACGATGGTCATCGTCGCCATCGGCATCGCCGGGAACTTCCTGAAGGACGTGCTGTACGGGCTGCTCGACCCCCGCGTCGGCACGGGGGACTGAGGGGGACGGCCGGAACGTGAGCCGTTACAGCAGCTCCGGGAGCTCGGCGACCTGTTCGGGGTCGTGGCCGTAGACGACGAGCGCGTCGCGTCGCCGCTCGATGTCGCGACAGCGGCGCAGGCTCGCCTGCCACGCCGTCCGGTCGTGGAGCAGGTCACGGCCCATCGGGTGGCCGTCCTCGTAGTTGACGGCGCTGTACGCGAGGTCGCCGACGACGAGCAGGTCACGGCCGTCCGCGGCCCCCGCTTCGACGAGCAGTCCCGTCATCCCGGGCGTGTGGCCGGGGAGATGGAGCCACTCGACGCCGTCAACGAGCAATCCCCCGTCGCCGGCAAGCGGCTCCCACGCGAGGTCGTGGTCGAAGTCGCCGCGGACGTACGCGCCGTCCCGGCCCGTCACCGCGCCGAAGTACGCGTGCTTCAGTTCCGTCTCGTGGACGAAGACGGGGACCTCCGTGCCGGCGAAGTTGTGGAGGCCACCGGCGTGGTCGAGATGGAGATGTGACTGCACGACCGCGTCGATGTCGTCGAGCGCGAATCCGGCTTCATCGAGCGCGTCGGGAAGCGGGTGGTCCGCAGCGTCCCGGTGGGTGAACGCGTCGTACGTCTCGGCCGGCCAGTGGCCGTCGGCCGCGTCCGGGTGAGAGCCGGTGTCCCACAGCAACGTCCGGTCGGCCGTCTCGACGACGAGGTTGAACACGGGGCCGTCGGCGCGGACCGCGTCGGGGTTCGGGTTCGACTCGGTCGCGGTGACGGCGCCCTCCAGCGGGTAGTTGAGGTCGATTCGCATCGTTCCGCGGTCGAGCACGTGGACGGTCGGCGCCATACGCGGTGACGGGTCGGCTCGGGCGAAAAGCTACCGGGGCGAGTCCGTCCCGGCTCGGCTTCCGACCCGACCCACGGACCACGGCTTGGCGTCTGTGTTGCGCGGTCCCGACAACCTTTATCGCGTCCCCGCCGAGGGGTGAGACATGATAGAGCTGCGCTTCTTCGCCACCTACCGCGCCGCCGTCGGACAGAAGACCGTCGAGCGCGACTACGACGCCGACACGGTCGGGGCGGTGCTGCAGGCGATCGAGGAGGAGTGGCCGGAGCTCGCGGGCGAACTCCTCGACGACGATGGGGATATCCGTCCGCAGCTGAGCGTCCTGAAGAACGGCCGCGAGGTGGCCCACCTCGAGGGGACCGAGACGGCAGTCGAGGCTGGCGACACCGTGAGCGTCTTCCCACCGGTGGCCGGCGGATGAGACGCGAGAAGGCGTTCCGCGGCGTCAGCCAGCGACTCGCGGCCCACTACCTCCGGAACCTCGGCGGCGAGGGGGAGACGGACGACCACATCGAGGGCGACGAGTGGAGCGCGGAGCTCTCCGCCGAAAAGGTGAACGTCGCCGGGTCGATGACGCTGACCGAGGTGACGATCGTCTTCGAGGGGCCGGCCGACCGGCTGGAGCCGCTCATCGAGGACTTCTCGCGGAAGGCGATGCGCGCGGGCGGGTGACGTGACCGACCATCCCATCGAGTCGACGCCGCTGTTGCTCGCGATGGCCCGCGCGAGCGTCGCGCCGAACCGGCTCTCTGACCTGCTCAGCGAGACACAGACGGTGCTCGCCGAGCGGCGCGACCGGTACCACCGGCGCTACGAGCAGGCGCTCGCGACCGACGACTTCGAGGCGTTCTTCGTCGAGGAAGACCACTGGACGGCGTTCGGTGAGGAACGCGGCTGGAACCGGCGGGAGTACGAGGGGGTCGCGCGTGCACACCGCCGACAGCTCCTCCACGCAGGGAAGCGGACCGACCGACGCGAGGAGTTCGAGGCCGCGCTCGAGCTGCGCGAGGCGGTCGTCGTTCGTCGGTGAGCCGACCGGGAACGCTTTTCGTGGCGGCGACGGTATCGCGCCCGTGCCCTCCACCGATGAGACGCCTCCCGGCGACGGCTATCGGTTCCTGCTCGCGCTGTACCTGACGATCGCGCTCGTCGGCACCGGCACGACCGTGCTCGCGAGCCGTGGGGTCGGCGTGCAAAGCGGCGCAGTCGCGGTGTTGCTCGGCGGACTCGGGACGCTCGCGGTCGTCGGCGCAGCGGTCGGTCTCGGGGGCGTCCCGCGGCCGCTGTATCCGCAACCACTCTACGAGGACGGTCGGTCGTGGCTTCCGGCCACGCTCGGCGTCGCGGTAGCCGTCGTCGCCGGCTCGTTCGGAGTTCGTAGCGGGGCGACGGGGCCGCTGTTGCTCGCCGCGGCGACAGGGCTCGGTCTCGGGGTCGTGGGCTGGCTGATCCAGCTCGCGGCCCGGACCGCGGTCGCCCGCGCCCGGGTCGACTTCGGGACGGTCCGCGCCGAGTGGCGGGGG
>ENA-ORDC01002053-ORDC01002053.1-marine-metagenome-genome-assembly--contig:-NODE-2053-length-13226-cov-3.416686_pt1 | contig 13226 bp, 15 predicted proteins | sample MGYA00237783_ERZ508515 | MGnify/ENA primary metagenome ERZ508515 (study PRJEB26186, sample SAMN06268792) | marine metagenome | isolation source: Eden Landing Ponds, San Francisco, CA, USA | place... | reverse complement strand
TATACCTCACCAGCCACGATCGAAGAAAGAAGTGGACTTTTGATAGCCCGTAACGGCTTTCAATGTGTTGCCCAGTAGCGTTTCCGCGGGCCACTTCAACCAAAACATTCGTGTCCAAGAGCACTAACTGTTTTGTTGGCGCCGCCATCGAAGTATCTAAGACAGCCGTTCTAACTGTCGGGCAACCTCCTCATCGTCCTCGTCTCCAGGCCATCGGTTCATGATTGCGGAAATTCCAGATGAGGAACCTTGCGGTCGCCATAGCTGCTCTCGTTCCAAGCTCGTGCGCTTCGGAGTTGGTATGTGAGACCATAGGGCCGGCGCAGACGAATCTTCTTCTAGGCGTTCCGCATCAACCCTGAGCAACTTTCCAGACGGCCTGAAAATTGCGTGACCGGACACAACAACTCGCTCTCTCAGTTTGTTGCTTAGTTGTGCAATATCACCCTCATACACTCCACGCACTCGATCCCCCGTATCGAGAATTAGCTTAAACATTGAAGTGCTATATTTGAGCATATCCAGTTCGCCCACAATACGGACGCGTTGTTCTGGTGGCGTGGTTCGGGCCAGATTTTCGACATGACGTATGGTGTTCCTATCAAAGCGAACGGGCTCTGTGATTTGTTCCCCGTCTAAAGATATATGAGACACTCTATCCGAAAGAACGCGCTGGAAGGCTTTGAACGTGCGCAAAACACCTTGGTCAAAACGGTTGCTGTCAACATTTTCCTCCTGAACGTCGTGTAATGCGGACGCTAAAAGGTCGAATCCTGTGTCATTGGGTGAGTATTCGGTTAGCCAAAAGTCTCTCTGTTGGAAGAGTTGCTCGGCGGCGTCTCCGAGGCGAGGCGCATCGAAAATAAACGTGGCGCCACCGTTAACGCTCGCGCCGCGGAAGCGAACGTCAGATACTGCATGTAGCCAAGATGGCCGCCGACCTTTCGCGACTCCGCGACCCTGGATTGCCATCAGCGAGACGGCGCGCACAGCAGGCGCTACTCCGAGAAGAAGCCGCCCACCATTATCAGGAGGGATAAGCTCGCCAGCTTCATCGGCCAATGTGATTTCGTAGGTGCCACGATCCATTTCGCCTCTCCCCACGTTGCGCGACACCGTAGCACTCATCGGTGCCTACATCACTGAAGTTGAAGTTGGCGGTAGGGGCAATCGTTGGCCTGGGCACGGGACCGTGAGGGAAATCCAGTGCTCGTTCGCGGATCCCCGGCACTCCGCCGGCGACGGCTTCGGCGAGGTGATCGAGAGCGGTAAAAGGACGCGTGACCCGCCGCGGTCTGCTACGATCGAGGCGGTGCGGTAGAGGGTCCCTGTGATCGCCGCGCACGTGTGACTGCGCAGCACAGGATCCGGTATGCGCCTCCTGCCCGACGAGCCCCGGGGCCTTGTTATCCCCGAGTCCCGGGCGGACGCAGGGCATGAGGCCGGCCAATCCGGCTTCCAGCAGACAATTCAGAGAGTCGAGACCGGCTGGAGCGGGCTGCCATGGCATGCCCGAGGGCGGCCCGGACAGCGGCCCGTCCCGGGTGGTCTGCGACCGGTGTCTGAAGATCGGGGGTCCCGGCTCCAAGGTAACCTCCGACCGCGCGCTCCGGGCCGCCCGGCAACCCAACGCCGCCAAGGAGTCGGACGGCGTCGTCTTTCAGAAGGCGGACCGTCTCCTTGGACCATCCGACGCGGATTTGAAGGTCCACACTGAGGCGAACAACGCATGGCATCCGACTACGATCGCACACGCAGCGCTGCCGGCCCCGCCGACCCGAACCGGCGCCAGCTCTTGCGCGTCGGCGGGCTGGGCGCGGTCGCGGCGACGACGGGACTGCTGTCCGCGGGCGGCGCGGCCACCGAAGCGGCCGAGCACACCCCGCCGGGCGCGGGGTGGCCGGTGTCGCCGCTGGACGATCCGAGTCTGCCCGGCGTGCGGTTCGACGTCGCGGCAAAGCCGGCCAACCCGGGCGGCGTCGCCAACACCGGCTTGCTGGTCAACGGCGCGCTGCCGGGTCCGGAGCTCCGGCTCCGCGAAGGCGATCGCCTGCACTGCGTGGTCAACAATCGCCTGTCCGAGCCGACCGGCATCCACTGGCACGGGCTGGTGCTGCCGGCCACCATGGACGGCGTGCCCGGCGTGTCGCGGGCGCCGATCCCGCCCGGCGAACCGTTCGTCTACGAGTGGCGCGCCGTCCAGAGCGGCACCTACTGGTACCACTCGCACTACCAGCTGCAGGAGCAACTCGGGCTGAGCGGGCCGCTGATCATCGAGCCGCGACGCGAGCCGCTGGCCTACGACCGCGAGTACGTCATCTTCCTGACCGACTGGAGCGACCGCGACCCGTACCGCGTGTTGCCCAGCCTGCGCGGCGCGGACGGCGAGGACGCGCCCGGCGGCGCGGCCGACGCGCACGACTGGCCGGACGGCTCGCCATTCGAGGTCGACGTGACCTACCCGACCTTTCCGTTGAACGGCAAGGCGGGACCGGACCTCTGGCGGGGCCTGGTCCGGCCGGGCGAGCGGGTGCGGCTGCGCATCATCAACGCCAGCGCGCAGAGCTTCTTCCGCGTGATGGTGGACGACCACCCGATGACGGTGACGCACACCGACGGCTATCCGGTCCAGCACGTCACCACCGACAGCCTGGTGGTGGCGACCAGCGAGCGCTACGACGTGCTGATCGAGCCGAAGAGCTCGGGCGCGTTCGCGATCCGCGCCGCCGCCCTCGGCGACGTCGGCGGCGCGCTGGGCATCCTGCACACCCCGGACGCAGCGCCGAAGGTCGTCCGCGGCGTCTGGCCCTGGGGCAAGCGGACGCTGAGCTACCGGCAGCTGCGCAGCGTGGTGCCGAGCGGGTTCGACGCCGGCGACACCCGCGCGCACGACGTGCCGCTTCTGGGCGACATGCGGAACTACGTCTGGAAGATGCACGAGGCGCCCTATCCCGACGCGCCGCCGCTAGAGGTCCGGCAGGGCGAGCGGGTGCGCGTCACTCTGCGCAACAAGACCCCGATGTTCCACCCGATGCACCTGCACGGCCATACCTTCCGCCTGCTGGTGCGCGGCACCGACGACGCCTATGCGCCGCTCAAGGATTCGTTCTTTGTGGCGCCCGGCGAGACTTTGGCCTTCGAGTTCCTGGCCGACAACCCGGGCCGCTGGTTCTTCCATTGCCACAACCTCTTCCACCTCAAGGCTGGGATGGCCCGCGAGCTCCACTTCGTCGCCTGAGTGCCGCCGCGCCGGCGGCGGGCGGCCCAGGGCTCACGCCAGCTATTGTGAGTGTGCCCGCTACTGCGCCGGCACCGGGTACGGCTCGGCCTGCGCCACCTTGACCGGGGCCGGCTGCAGGGCGCCGGGCCAGCGGATCAGTTCCAGGGTGCCGCTGCGGTCCTCGACCACGGCGGTGCAGCTGTCCACCCAGTCGCCGCAGTTCAAGTATTGCACGCCGTCCGACAGCTCGGCGGCGGCGTGGTGGATGTGGCCGCACACCACGCCGTCGGCGCCGTGCGCCCGGGCGGCGGCGCACAGGTTGGCGCGGTAGCGCGCCACCAGCGGCACGCGGGGCAGCGTGCGGTCCTTCAGGAACGCGCCGAGCGACCAGTAGCCCAGGCCACAGCCGCGGCGCAGGCGGCCGACCAGCTCGCTGGCGCCGACCCCAGCGAGATAGGCGGTGCAGCCCGCCCAGTAGCTCAGCGGCTTGCCCTCCAGCGTGGGCTCGTGCTCGTCGCCGTGCACCACGAGCAGCCGGCGGCCGTCGGCGGTGACGTGCAGCGCCTCGCGCGCAATCTCGATGCCGGGCAGCCGCGGGCTCGGCCGAACGCGCAGGTCGCGGTCGTGGTTGCCGGGAATGTAGACGATGCGGGCGCCGGCGCGGGCTTTGGCGCGAAGCGCGCGGATCACGCGGGCGTGGCTGGCCGGCCAGTGGTCGCGCTTGCGCAGGCGCTTGATGTCGTAGATGTCGCCGACGAGGTACCAGGTCGCCGCGTCGTTCGACTCGACGAAGTTCAGCAGGTGATCGGCCTTGGCCAGCCGCGACCCGAGGTGAAAGTCGGATAGGAATATTGCTCGGTACATCGCCGCGCTCGCGTCCCAGCCCTGCAGATTGGCCCCTGTCCTGCGACGCAATATAGGACCGAGTCGGGCGCATGGGTAGGGCGTCGTGCAGTCTCGGCGGGCGGCGCGGGACCGCGCGGCCGATGGCGGGCGCGGCCGGCGGACGGGCCGGGGCCTAGTAGGAGTCGTCCTCCAGGTAGTAGCCGAACTCGGCCAGGCAGCCGCGCAGCCGGCTGCGGTAGACGCGCTGCTCGACGTCGGCCAGCGCTACGCCGGCGCCGCTGGCGCTCCAGGCGCCGTCGCGGATCGCCTCGCGGGCGCGGTGGCCGGCTTCGCGGGCAGCGTGGTCGGCGCGGCTTTCGCAAATGATGCGGGCGCGCTTGGGCGAGTAGTCGGTATCGGCGTCATCGAAGGCGCGCATCCCGTGGTCCGGCGAGCTGGAGCATCCGGAGACGGCGAGGGCGGTCGCGACGAGCAAGAGGCCGGCACGCGGCATGATGGGTTCCAACGCAAGCTGTCAGGACCGCCGAGGGTAACGACACCGCTGCATGCGGGGTGTGTCGAACCTGTTGGCGTTCTGAGGCATGCGGCCTCTGAGGGAGCAGAACTGCCGCTATCGAACGGGGCAATCACCCCTTGCGCCGGTCATCCGTTTGTCCAGTTGAGCCCCGAGCCGGGGCGCTGTCTCTTGAAATGTGACGAATTGCGATGCGCGTGAGCGAAGATGGGCAGGAGGCCGGCGATGAGCGACGACACGACCCGCGACGCCGACGAGGCGGCGGAAACCACGGACACCTACGAGCGCAGCCGACGCGACTTTCTCGAGCTCTGCGCCCGCATGTCGGTGACCGTGCCGCCGGCGGTGATGCTGCTGGCCTCCAGCCGCGAAGCCCTGGCCTCGCACGGCGCCGCCCCGGACAGCGGTGGCGACGGTGACGGCGGCGGCAGCGTCGGCGGCGGCGCGCCCTTCGACTGGGGTCAGTGGTGGCGGGAGTGGCTGCGGCGCTGGCTCGGCCGCTGACCCTGAGCCGCGGCCGCGCGGCGTAGAGGACGGTGGCTCCGGGGGTCGGATTCGAACCGACGGCCGCTCGGTTAACAGCCGAGTGCTCTACCGCTGAGCTACCCCGGAATGCCGCCGCTGCGTGCTTGCGCCCTGTCGGCGCGCACACTCCCACTTAGCGCACCCGCGCCCGCAAACACAAGGGGGCGCCCGGCCGCGCCCGGCGACAGGCGACGGGCGCCGTTGCGCCGCCGCACGCTGCGCAGGCCGGCCATCGGCAATGCTGCCCGGATCCGACAGCCTGAATCCGGCTTTTCACGGACGGCCGCCGGGCTTGCCCCGGTGGGCGGGCTTGGCCTAGGTAGGGGGTGGAACGAACGGCCCGCGTCGGCCAGCAGCAGGGAGGCCGCTCATGGCGGAGGATACCGGCTTCGGCAGCATCCACGAGATCAGCGTGCTGGTCGACGGCGAGACCTATACCGGACGCGTCCGCGAGGGGCGCGACGGCATCACGGTGGAATTCGAAGGCGCCGAGGCCAGCCGCCCGATCGGCCACGACCGTCCCGAGGACGTCGCCGACGAGCTGCTCCGGCAGATGGTGCGGGACAAGACGTCTTAGCCGCCGGCATGTCTGGCGCCGGGCGGCGCCCCCGTTGCGCCGGGCGGCGATCACTTTCTGTTCACGTCCTAAAAGCCGGCGGCGGTGCACGGCCGCGCCGGCGTTAAACCGCCGTTAAGATTTGCGGTGGTCTGATGCCGCCCGGCACCGATCCCGCCGCCTGTTATCCACATCCTGTCGATTGGCCGCTCTGATCCTTCGGGTTCAGAGCATAAGCGCGTTCGAGTCCTTAATTTTTTGATATAAAACGATTTTCGCTCTTGCCCAGAAATTGAGCAGGGCGACGGGCCCGGCGCGCACGCTGGTCTTCCAGGGGCTTGTCCACGCGTCTGTCCACAGCTTGAGGGGATAGGTGGGCCGCGCCGGCGCGGCTATTTCCGGTCCAGGTAGTCGCGGACGATGCGCACGCTCTCGGTGAGCAGCCGCAGGTCCTCCTGTTGCCGCTCCACCAGCTCCTCCAGCCGGGCCAGCCGCGGCGCCAGATCGGTATCGCCGGCGGGCGCGCCGGAGGCTTGGCTGCCCGACGGCTGAGCTGGATTCCGGGGGGCGTTCGGGAAGGTCTGTACCAGCTCGCCCAGCAGCTCGCGCTGCATCCGAAAGGTCTCGCGCAGGCAGTCCCAGACCGGGCTGTCGACCAGGGGATCGGCGGCGCGCCCCGGGGGCTCGGCGGCGGTCGCGCCGGCCACCGTGTCCCAGGTCTGGGCTGTGCTGCCGTTGCCGCCGGAGGGCCGGCGGCCGCGGCCCGCGTCCGGCACCGGCAGCAGCACGTGCAGCACCCCGTCCTCGTCCATGTAGCCGGTCAGCTGGCTGCGCCGCACCATGCCGCTGACCTCGGACTCGTCGACGCGCAGGATGGCGGCGGCTTGGTGCAGCGTGTAGTCGCGTTTCGGCGTGCTCGGGTTGTCCATGAGGCTTCGACGCTCAGCCGCGCGGCCGGCTCTCGGCGCCGCCGCTCAGCCGCTGCAGCCGCTCGTCCAGCGCGCGCACCACCGTCTGCGCGTCCGAGCGCTCGCTCGTCACCGCGCTCATCGCCTCCTCCAGCAGCCGCGCCACCGGGATGTCGCGGTTGCGGGCGGCGCGCACGATCTTCTCGCGCACCTTCGGGTCAACGCCACGGACCGACCAGACGTTGGACATGACCACTTCCTCCCTGGGCTCTTCGGGTCGCTACCGTACGACGCCTAACCCCAGCCTCACCAACATTCGGTAAACGCCAAGCGACTTTCCGTCGTACGGCGATCGGGCCGGGCGGCGACCCTGTCAGACGGGGGGCGGCGGGGTCGCCGATCCTATCCTTTCGGATAGGTTGCCGCGGCGGCCGTAGCCGTCCGGTCAGCTATCGCCGGCCGCGCGACCGGGTATTCTGAATCACGTCGCGTACGAGGCTTCCTCCAGCACGCGGCGAAACCCCCGGCGCTTGGTGCCCGTCGGCGCCGGGGGTTTTCCTGCCCTCCCGACGCCACGGTCAAAACACGCCGGCCTCCAGGCCCGCGGCCATCAGCTGGCCGAGCTCGCGGCACTGCTCGACGAATCCCTCTTGAAAGGTGCCCTGACAGATCAGCGGCTCCTGCACCGGGCGCCAGCTCAGGCCCGTGGCGATGCTCTCGATCGCCCGCTGGGTGCCGGTGCCGTCGCGGCCGGCGCGGATGTAGGCGGCGTAGGGCAGGCCCTGTTTGTCCTCGATGACCGCATAGTAGGTGCGGTCGAAGAAGTCCTTCAGCGCCCCGGACATGTAGCCCAGGTTCTCCGGCGTGCCTAGCAGCAGGCCGTCGGCTGCCAGTACGTCGTCGGGCCCGGCCTCCAGCGGCGGCTTGCAGAGCGTCTCCACACCCTCGATCTCCGGCGAGCGCGCGCCGTCCAGCACGGCGTCGCGCAGCCGCTGCAGGTTGGGCGAGGGTGCGTGCGCCACCAGCAGTAGCCGCTTCCCGGTCATGCTCGGCAGTCTGCCACGGCCGGTGCCTGCGCTTGAAGGCTGCAGGGCCGGAGGTAGGTCGGCGTGTCGGCGGGCACGGCAACGAGACACGCAACGCCGACCAAGGAGCGATCGATGCGCATCCAGGACATGCCGGAGTTCCGCAACCGCGACTCAGTGCTGACGCGGACCAAGGATACCACCGTCGCCGACGCCGTGAAGGCGATGTCGGACCGGAACTACGGGTCCTGCGTCGTCACCGACGGGCAGGGCAAGCTGGTCGGAATCGTGATCGAGCGCGACATCATGCGCCGCGTCGTCAACCAGAATCTCGACGCTGCGACGACCGAGCTGTCCGAGGTGATGACCGCCAACACCAAGACCGCCAAGGCCGACGACGACGTGATGGACTGCATGCGCCAGATGTCGAACGGCCGCTTCCGCCACATGCCCGTGGTGGACGGCGACGGCAAGCTCGTGGGCATGACCTCGCAGGGCGACTTCGTCGCCTACACTTGGCCGGAGCTGTTCAGCCGCGTGAAGCAGAACGCCGCCGCCTCGCTGTTCGGCCGCTCGGCGCAGGTCTAAGTCATCGTGCTGGGCGTGCTGATCTACGCGCTGCTGGTGCCGTTCGTGTTCGGCTCGGTGTGAGGCGACGGGCGTCGTACGGCCGGTCAGACGTGCACGATCTCGCCGTGCTGCGTGCACTCGGGGCTGGCGAGGTCGACGAAGTGGCCGGCGATCGCCGTGGGCTCGGGGTGCTGCATCGGATCCTCGCCGGGGAAAGCCTGGGCGCGCATGCCGGTGCGCACCACGCCCGGGTCCAGCAGGTTGGCCTTGATCCGGGTCTTGTGCAGCTCCGCCGCCCAGACCCGGACCATCTGCTCGAGCGCCGCCTTGGACACCGCGTAGGGGCCGAAATAGGCGAACGGGTGGCGCGCGACGCCACTGGTGACGAAGATCGCCCGGCCGGCCTCGGATTGCCGCAGCAGCGGGTCGAGGCTGCGGATCAGCCGGTAGTTGGCGGTGACGTTGACGTCCATCACCTCCTGGAAGACGTCGGGCGGGATGTGGCCCATCGGGCTGAGCTGGCCGAGCAGGCCGGCGTTGCCGACCAGCACGTCGACGCGGCCGTAGCGCTCGAACAGCGTCTGGCCGAGCCGGTCCAGCGCGTCGTAGTCGCGCAGGTCCAGCGGCACCAGCACCGGCTCCAGGCCGCCCGCCGCCCGGATCGCGTCGTCCAGCTCGGTCAAGCCGCCTTCGGTGCGGGCCAGGGCGACCACGCGGGCCCCCTCGGCGGCGAAGCGCTCCGCCACCGCACGGCCGATGCCGCGGGAGGCGCCGGTCACGACGGAGATGCGGCCGGCAAGGCGGCCCTGCGGCGGCTCTCCGGAGGCGGCGCCGTTGCCTTGTGCGGTGTCGCTCATGCTTGCTCGTCTCCCCTGTCGTCGTGCGGCGCCGACCGGCGCAGCCTCGGTTCGTCCCGCGTCCCGGTTGCAGGCTGCGCGCCGACCGCCGCGCGGCGCGCGCGCCGACGCCGCGCCGTCGCCACGACCGGCCGTTCCAGCAGCCACAGCAGCGCCACCCCCAGCACCAGTCCGACCAGCGCGTAGCCGCCGCCCTCGGGCGTCAGCGGCAGGCCGGGCGCGAACTCCGCCAGCGTCGCCTCGGCCAGCCGCGGCTCCAGGTGGCGCACGAAGGCCAGCGGCCGTTCCAGCGGGCCCGCCGCGCGCAGGGCGCTGTAGGCGCGTTCCAGGCTCTGCAGCGTGTCGAAGGTGGAGCGATAGCCCTGGACCAGCGTGCCGGTCAACTCGCCGCCTTCGCGCGCGGCGCGGTCCAGGTAGTCGTGCACGGACAGCCGGCGCTGTTCGGCGTCGGCGACAATCGGGGCCAGGTCCTCGCGCGCCTGCGCCAGACGGCCGGACAGATGCTGCAGGTACTGCCGGTAGAAGGCGGGAAACTGCGCCAGGGCCGCGGCGCCGCCGGCGGCGAACAGGCCGTTGGCGAGGCGCGCCAGCATCAGCGTCGGCCGGCGGCGGGCCGGCTCAACCGGTGTCGCGTCCGGCTGTCGCCAGCGCGTCGGCCAGCCCGGTCATATCGCCGCAGATCTCTGGGCGGCCGTGGCAGCAGTCGTCGGTCAGGAAGGTTAGAAGCGCGCGCATCCCGCCGAAGTCGGCGGCGTAGATGATCTGTCGGCTGTGCCGCTTCGAGGTCACAAGGCCGGCGCGCTCCAACTGGGTCAGATGGAACGACAGGGTGGCCGGCTGCACCTCGAGGCGCCGCGCGATCTCCCCGGCGGGCAGCCCGTCGGGACCGGTCTGCACCAGCAGCCGGAAGGTCTTGAGCCGGGTTTCCTGCGCCAGCGCGGCGAGCGCGTCGATCGCGGTCTGGGGTTCCATGCGGTCCTCTGTGGCGACCGTCGTTCGCGACGGCGGGGGCGGCGGAGGGCGTATCTTGGCCCAGCGCCCCCGCCAGTCCATAGCGAATATTACAGAATTGTGGCAAGGCCTTGGCCGCTATCTCGGGGGCCGCCGTCTCGGTTGCTGCTAGCCCTCCGCCAGCAGCGACAGCTGTTGCTGGTTGCTCTCGCCGTCGTCGTGGTCGGTGAGGCGGATCGGGTACTCGCCGGTGAAGCAGGCGTCGCAGAACTGCGGCTGCAGGCTGTTGCGCTGCGGGAATCCCATGGCGCGGTACAGGCCGTCGTTGCTGATGAAGGCCAAGCTGTCGCAGCCGATCACCTCGGCCATGCCGTCGATGTCGAAGCGCGAGGCCAGCAGCTCGTGCTCGTCCGGCGTGTCGATGCCGTAGAAGCAGGGGTGCCGGGTCGGCGGCGCGGCGATGCGCATGTGCACCTCGGCGGCGCCGGCTTGGCGCACCATGTTGACGATCTTCGCCGAGGTGGTGCCGCGCACGATCGAGTCGTCGACCAGCACCACGCGCTTGCCCTCGATCAGCGCCCGGTTGGCATTGTGCTTCAGCTTCACGCCCAGGTGGCGAATCGAATCGGTGGGCTCGATGAAGGTGCGGCCGACGTAGTGGTTGCGGATGATGCCGAGCTCAAAGGGGATGTTGGCCTGGTTGGCGTAGCCGATCGCCGCCGGCGTGCCGCTGTCCGGCACCGGGATCACCAGGTCGGCGTCGGTGTGGCTTTCGCGGGCCAGTTCGGCGCCGATGCGCTTGCGCGCCTCGTACACGCTGGAGCCCTCGACCATCGAGTCGGGGCGCGAGAAGTAGATGTACTCGAACACGCAGAAGCGCTGGCGCTGTGTCGGGAAGGGCTGCAGCGAGCGCAGGCCGTTGCCGTCGATCACGACCATTTCGCCGGGCTTGATGTCGCGCACCATGTCCGCGCCGATGATGTCGAGCGCGCAGGTCTCCGACGCCAGGATGTAGGTCTCGCCCAGTTGGCCCAGCACCAGCGGCCGCACGCCCAGCGGGTCGCGCACGCCGATCAGCTCGCTGTCGGTCAGGGCGACGAACGAGTAGGCGCCCTCGATCTGCTTGAGCGCGTGGATCATGCGCTCGATCACCGTGTGCGCCGGCGCGGTGGCCATCAGATGGATCACCACCTCGGTGTCGGTGGTCGACTGGAACAGCGAGCCGCGCCGCACCAGCTCGCGGCGCAGCCGGCGGGCGTTGGTCAGGTTGCCGTTGTGGGCGATCGCGAAGCCGCCGAATTCCAAATCGGCGAACAGCGGCTGCACGTTGCGCATCACCGTGTCGCCGCTGGTGGAATATCGGTTGTGGCCGATTGCCGAGTGGCCGGCCAGGCGGTCCATGATCGCCGGTTTGGCGAAGATGTCGCCGACGTGGCCGCTGTCCCGGTAGGCGTTGAAGCGGACGTCGTCGTAGGAGACGATGCCCGCCGCCTCCTGGCCGCGGTGCTGCAGCGCGTGCAGTCCCAGCGCGGTGTGCTTGGCGGCGTCGGAGTTGGCGTAGATGCCGAAGACGCCGCACTCCTCGTGCAGCTTGTCGTCGTCGGCCCCCGCGTTACCGCCGTCGCCGTGCGTCTCGAAAGGATTGGTGGTGATCATCGTTTCGCCGCTCCTGAAGCCGGCCGGCCGCTATTCATCCGACGTGACGGTGTCGGTGAGGCGGTCCATGTCGCCGCGCTCCTCCTCGTTGTACCCAGGCTTTTGCTGGTCGCCGCCGCCTTCGACCTTGGGCTGACTGAAGGCGTCGTAGGCATCCTTGGCGCGCTTGGCGTCGGCCGCGCCCTGCTTGGCCGCATCCACCGCCGCCTGACCCTCGCGCTGCAGCGTCTCCGGCAGCACGCTCTCCAGCGCGTCGGCGCTGGCCTCGACCAGGCGGCGGCTCTTCGCCTCCTGCAGGTAAGCCGGGCGCTCGGCCTCGGTCGGCAGCGCCCAGGTCAGCAGCAGCCATGCGGCCGCGACGATCACGACGCCGCGCGCCAGCCCGAACACCAGCCCCAGCGTCCGGTCCAGCGCGCCCAGCGAAGACGCGCGCACGCGCCCCGACAGCATCCGCGTCAGCAGCGACAGCACGATCAGCACGACCACGAACACCACGACCCCGGCGACAATGTCGGCCAGCAGGTCGATCGCGATCAGCTGCCGTGCGTACGGCTGGACATGGCCGAAGCCGTACAGCGTGGCAAGGGCCGCGCCGACCCAGGCGCCGATCGCCAGCACCTCGTGCACGCAGCCGCGCATGAAGGCGATCGCGGCCGACAGCAGCAGAATCGCCAGCACCGCGATGTCGACGACGTTGATCGGGAGATCGCCCATTCGAGGTCCGTCTTCCGGCCGTTCGAAGGCCCTAGGCGCCGCGGCGCGTGCGACCGCCGCTGTGCCCCGCGCCGTCAGCGAAGCGCCCGACCAGCTCGCTCAGGTGGCCCAGCTCCTCGACTCCGATGTCCGCCGGCGCGCTGCTGGCCCTGCCTTTACCCGCTCTGCGCGGCGGCGTCCAGGCGCGCGCGAAGCCGAGTTTGGCGGCTTCCTTCAACCGCTGCTCGGCCTGGCCGACCGCGCGGATCTCGCCGGACAGTCCGATCTCGCCGAAAATCACCGTATCCTCCGGAACCGGCCGGTCGAAGGCCGCCGACACAAGCGCCGCCGCCACGGCCAGATCGGCCGCCGGCTCGCCGACCCGCAGGCCGCCCGCGACATTGAGGTAGACGTCCTTACCGGCCAGTAAAAGCCCGCATCGCGCTTCCAGCACCGCCAGGATCATCGACAGCCGGTTGCTGTCCCAGCCGACAACGGCGCGCCGCGGCGTCGCCAGCGGCGAGGTCGACACCAGCGCCTGGATCTCCACCAGCACCGGCCGGGTGCCCTCCATGCCGGCGAACACCGCCGCGCCGGACACCTCGCCGTTGCGCTCGGCCAGGAACAGGGCGGACGGGTTGGCGACCTCCGCCAGCCCGCCGTCGGTCATCTCGAAGACGCCGATTTCGTCGGTGGCGCCGTAGCGGTTCTTCACCGCGCGCAGGATGCGGAACTGGTGGCCGCGCTCGCCCTCGAAGTACAGCACCGTGTCGACCATGTGCTCCAGCACCTTGGGGCCGGCGATCAGGCCCTCCTTGGTGACGTGGCCGACCAGCAGGATGGTGAAGGTTCGGCTGCTCCCGGCTCGGCCGGCCCGGGCCCGGTCGCATGGACGCCGAGCTGGG
>ENA-ORDC01002044-ORDC01002044.1-marine-metagenome-genome-assembly--contig:-NODE-2044-length-13272-cov-3.288291_pt1 | contig 13272 bp, 11 predicted proteins | sample MGYA00237783_ERZ508515 | MGnify/ENA primary metagenome ERZ508515 (study PRJEB26186, sample SAMN06268792) | marine metagenome | isolation source: Eden Landing Ponds, San Francisco, CA, USA | place... | reverse complement strand
GCAGCGCGGCGAGCGCTCGCCGGTCGACGCCGAGGCGGGCGCGGACGGCGTCGGCCGCCGCAGCGGGCATCCGGGCGCGGAGCTCGTCTGCGACCGACCCGGACATTCGGTCGCGGAGCGCGGCGACGACCGACGGCATGTGTCGCTACGAGCGCGACGACGGGTATAGCCCTTGTGACGCGGCGCCGATCGGGTCACTCCGCGGCGGCGTCGGGTGTCTCTCCGGGGTCCTCGCCGTCTCCACTGTCCGCCGCGTCCCCGGCGAGATGGTCGATGATGTGGTCGGCGACGGTTTCGGGTCGCTCGTGGTTGAGCCAGTGGGTCGCCTCCGGGAGCCGTTCCAGCCGGCCGTCCTCGCAGTAGTCGACGCTCTCCGAAGCCATCTCCGGCCGGAGATACGGGTCCTCGACGCCCCACAGCACGAGCGTCGGCTGTGGCACCTGCTCCCGAGGCGGGTCCTCGCCGTGGCGGAACAGCGCGCGGTACCAGTTGATCATCCCGGTGATGGAGCCGGCCGCCTCCCACGACGCGCGGTAGCGGTCGAGCGTCTCCTCGGGGAACGTCCCCGGCTCGGCCGTCCGGAACGCGGAGACGAACGCCGCGTAGTCGTTTCGACGCGTGTACCACTCGGGGAGCCGCGGGAGCTGATAGAAGAACATGTACCAGCTCTTCCGCATCTGTTTGGGGTCGGAGGTGAGCCGGTCCTCGAACACCGTCGGATGAGGGACGTTGAGGATACCGAGCCGGTCGACGACGTCGGGTCGACGGAGCGCGAGGTCCCACGCGACCGCGGCGCCCCAGTCGTGCCCGACGACGTGGGCCGACTCGCGTCCCTCCGACGCGATGAGTCCTGCCACGTCGTCGGAGAGACGCTCGATCCGGTACGACCGGACGCCGTCGGGTCGGTCGCTCAGGTTGTAGCCGCGCCCGTCGGGGGCGAGCACGCGGTAGCCGGCGTCGACGAGCCGAGGGATCTGCCGGTGCCACCCGTACCAGAACTCCGGGTAGCCGTGGAGGAGTACGACGAGCGGGTCCGACTCGTCGCCGGCTACGACCGCGTGTAGTTCCACTCCGTCAACGTCTCGATACACGGATTCGGCGCCGACACCGTCGAGCAGCGACGCGTCGGTCGCCGGCTCGCTCGCCGTCATGTTAGCCGCTACCATTCGCGAGAGCGATATTAAACGTTACCGCGTCACAGGGGCGCTAGCTCGGTGGCAGCGTCCTCCGCGAGGACGCTGCGGTCGCCGGGGCGACTCAGTCGTCCGCGGCCGCGGCGCGGGTTCCGACCCGGCGGTCGAGGAAGTCGTCGAGTACCCGGAACAGCCGTATCTTCTGGTCGATGTCGGAGGAGGCGTGGCCCTCCTCGCCGAGCTCGACGTACTCGAACTCGCCCGTCTCGCCCTCCTCGTAGCCGAGTTCCTCGAGCCGGTCGCGGTAGAGGCGCGCCTGTTCGACGGGGACGCGGCGGTCGTTGACCCCGTGCACCATCAGAAGGGGACACGAGAGGTTCTCCGCGTACTCGACGGGGGAGCGCTCCCGGTACAGTTCGGGGTTCTCCTCGGGGGTGCCGAGGTTCTTCTCCATCAGCTCCGTCCGGAAGTGCGGCATCGTCGTCTCGAACATCCGCTCGAGGTCGGTGAGCCCGATCCACGCGATGCCGGCGGCGTACAGCTCCGGGTACTGCACCGTCTGCCAGTAGGCGGAGTAGCCGCCGTAGGAGCCGCCGAAGACGACGACGCGCTCGTCGTCGAGGAAATCGTGCTCGTCGAGGACGTGCTCCGTCCCGACCGCCACGTCGCCCTGCTCGGCGCCGCCCCAGTCGTCGTACAGCTCCTCGACGAAGGCGCGGCCGCGGCCGGTCGACCCGCGATAATTCACCTTCAGCACGGAGAAGCCGCGGGAGACGAGGAACTGCGTGTACAGGTCGAAGTTGCGGTAGTCGGCGGCGCGCGGTCCCCCGTGGGGGTTGACGATGAGCGGCGACGGTCGCTCCCCGGAGTCGTACAGCAGCCCGCCGATCTCGAGTTCGTCGTAGGGGTCGTGGTCGACCGCGGCCTGCCGCGTCTCGGGGACGCCGTCGGAGTCGAAGGTGACGTAGTCGGCGTCGGCAAAGTCGGCCGGTGAGAAGGGGCCGTAGTCGGCCGCGAGCAACGTCTCGGTCGTGTCGGCGGCGAGGTCGTACGCGAGCAGGTCGGTCCGGGTGCTCGGCGTGGTGTGGGAGACGAGCACGCGGTCGTCGTCGACCTGCGTCCGTCCGGTCCCGGAGAAGGTTCCAACACCCTCGGGGAGGTCGAGCTCCCGCGACTCCCCGGAGTTGACGTCGTAGACGACGGGGACGACGGCCGCGTCGCGGGTGCGGTGGACGAGGAATCGCTCGCCGTCGTCGAGGACGGCGACCGGCGACTCGGAGTCCTCCGAACCGTACCACGTCACCTCGCCTGTCGCGAAGTCGTAGACGCCGGAGCGACCGAGGTCCTCGGAGTTGTCCGAGACGAGCAGTGCCGAACCGTCCGGGAAGAAGTCGACCGGGGACGCCTCCGCGCCCGTCTCGCCGACAGCGAGATTACGCGGGTTCGAGCCGTCGGCGGCCATCACGTACACGTCGAGGTTCTCGAAGTCGTCGGCCTCGTTCGTGGAGAAGGCGACCCGGTCGCCGTCCGGCGACAGCGTCGCGCTCCCGGCCGCGCGCTCGTAGTCCGTCAGCTTCGTCGTCTCGTCGGCGTCGCGGTCGTGCCGATAGAGGTTCATCTGGCCGTCCCGCGAGGAGCCGAAGTAGAGGACGCGGCCGTCCTCGCTCACGGCCTGTAGGGCGTTCTGCCCGTCCCCTTCGACGACCGGACGGGTGTTCCCCTCCCGGTCGACGACGTGGACGTCGTTCTGCTCGTTGCCGTCCTCGTCGACATGGAAGAACACCTCGTCGTCGGTGCCCCATTTCAGATGCCAGCGCGCGCTTCGCGGCACCTCGCCGTCGGTCACCCGTCGGTTCTCCCCCGTCTCGGTGTCGACGAAGTGGAGTTCGTTGCGGCCGGAGCCGTCGTAGTAGACGGCGACCGTCGAGCCGTCCGGCGATGCGGTCGGGTGGTGGAAGCTCGGCAGGCCGGCGAGTTCCTCGAGCACGTCGTCGACATCGTGAAGCGCCATCTCTACCGGTTCGTCGTGCGGCGCGCCCGTCAACGTTTGGAGAACGAAATATCGGTAACGGATCTGATACGTCGAACGTGCGAGCGCGGGAACCGTGGCCGGGGCGACCGCACAGTTCAGAACTCCACGACTTCGACACCGTCCGTCTCGTAGTCCGTCATCGCGGCGAGACGGTCGGACAGCTCGTCGAGGCCGACCGTCCGGCCGACGAGCGCGCCGGGGTCGAGCACCCCCGACTCGACCATCGAAAGCAGCTCCGGGAACCGCGTCGGCGGCATCCCCCGCGAGCCGAGCCAGTCGATCTCCCAGCGTGCCATCCAGTCGGTCGGCAGCGACACCTCGCCGCGCTCCTCGCTCGTGGTGAGCCCGACTTGGACGTGTGTGCCCCGTTCGCGGAGACAGCGCACGGAGTTTCTGGCCGTCTCCGCGCGGCCCAGCGCGTCGACGCTCACGTCGGCACCGCCGTCGGTCGCGTCTTCGACCGCTGCGACCGGGTCGGTCACGCTCGCGTCGACCGTCGCGACGGCACCGATGTCGCTCGCTCGCGCGAGCGCGTCGTCGTCCACGTCGACCGCGACGGGCCGCGCGCCGAGCGCGTCGGCGATCTGCACCGTCGAGAGCCCGACGCCGCCGCAGCCGTGGACGGCGACGGTGTCGCCGCCGCCGACGTTCGCACGGTGAGCGAGCGCGTGGAACGCGGTCATGTACCGGCAGCCGACCGCGGCGACATCGCGAAAGGAGACGCCGTCGGGGAGCCGCTGGAGGTTGTAGTCGGCGCTCGGGACGGCGACCCGCTCGGCGAAGGCGCCGGGGGCGTCGCGCTCGAAGCCGAGCGCCAGCCCGTCGGTGCAGGTGTTGCCGTGGCCGGCGTGGCAGTTCGGACAGGCGCCGCAGCCGAGGTTGAACGGGACGGCGACGCGGTCCCCCTCGCGGAACCGCGTCACGTCCCCACCGACCGCGACGACCCGGCCGGCGGGTTCGTGACCGAGCACGAAATCGAGCGGAACCTGGTCGTCGGCCCACTCGCCGTGCCCCTGCCACGCGTGCCAGTCCGACCGGCAGATGCCGCAGGCCTCGACGGCGACGACGGCGCCGTCCGGTCCGGGCTCCGGCTCGGGAAGCTCCGTCACGTCGAGCGGTTCGCCGTACTCGTGGAGGACGGCAGCGCGCATACGCGCCGTGGGGGCGACCCGCACAAAAACCCCGCAGTCGGCCGTCCGCGCCCGCAGTCGACCACCCGTCACCGTCGCTACGCCCGCTTGCTTCGCGAGGCGACCACGTCGAGCCCGCGGCTGTAGTAGTACGTCGCGTCGCCCGGCGGCCGGGGGAAGCCGTGTGCGGCGAACAGCGTGTCCGTCTCGACGTCGGCCGTCGCGGGCCGGAGCGTCCACGGGTCGTGGTCGACGTCCGTGTAGCGCAGCGAGCCGTCCCCCGCCTCGGTGTAGAAACGATACCGCTCGACGAGGAACTCGGCGAACGGGTCATCCGGGGCAGCGAACGGCTCGCCGGTCGGACGGTAGGTCGCCGCGTAGTGGGCCGGCCGCGCGCCCGGATGGAGCCGTCGGCTCCGGAACCGGACCGCCCCGTCCGCGATGTCGAGCGAAATCCGTGCGTAGAAGTACGGGAGGTGGTGAAAGAGCCGCGCGCCGATGACGCTCGTCACGCCCTGCGCGTCGAGGCTGAAGAAGTAGACGCTCGGGACGCCGTCGTGGGTAACGTACGTGCGGACGTTGAGTTCGGGAAGGCGGACACCGACCTGCTCGGGGAGCCCCTTCGGCCGGACGGCGACGTTCGTGAACGGGACGGTGGAGAGCCACGCGGAGCCGTCGTAGGTGTCGGGCGCGAGCGCGTCGGGGAGGTGTGCGTCCATCACTGCCGGCTCGACCGGGCGGTTCTCGAACAGCAGGTGTCGCCAGCCCATCTCCAGCGGGAAGACCATGCGACAGGTTGGGTCGCGACGGCCAAACCTCTTCGTCCGACGGCGTCGGGCAGTCGGTTCCGGTCGACCACCCGCCCGCTCAAAACGAGAGGTGCGACGTGGAGCCGGGCATGTCGCCGTCGTCGATGCCGCCCTCGTGGGCGAACTCGCAGTCGTCGTCGACGAGGAAGACGTCGCCGCGGTTGACCGTGACGTCCACTTCGACCAGCGTGGAGCCGGCGGCCTTCCCGTTGTCACAGTAGCCCGTCTCGGCGTCGAAACTGGAGCCGTGTTTCGGACAGATGATCTCGCCGTCGCGCATGGCCGCGCCGGGACCGACACCACGGTCGAGCCGCTGGTCGATCTCGTGTTGACAGAAGTTCTTCCACGCGGCGATCCCGTCCCCGAACCGGACGAGGATGACCTCCTCCTTCGAGCCGTCGGCCTCGGTGACGGTGAACAGGAACGAGCCCCGTTCGGGCACCTCGTCGGCGCTCGTGATGCGCTCCATGGTGGCGCGAGGACATGGGGAACCGTGGGCGTTTCGCTCGGCGTTCGGCGCGATGCATCCGGCGAGGGCGACCGCGAGCGTTGCCGCATTCTCGGGAGCGAGCCGACAGGTACCTGATGCTCGGGGAAATAACGCGGATATGCCAACCGACCCGTCCGCGGAGACGGTGAACGAACGGGGCGGTCCCTCACAGTCGGACCGCCGCCGCCGCAGCGTCCGCCAACTGCTGTTCGTCATCGCCGGTTCACACACCGGCGCGTTCATCGGCAGTACGGTTCCGAACTTCGGGCTCCCCGGCGACGTGTTCTCGCTGATGTTGGTCGGTGCGCTGTTCGCGCTCCCCTTCGTCGTCGACGCGAAGTGGGAGCGGATCGAATCGACGTGGGACCGGTTCACCGACGCGGCGTAGTCAGCCGGGGCACAACGGCGCTTACGACAGCGGCTCGACGGCCCGCATCGTCGCCCGCTTCGCCGCCTCGTCCATCCCGCTCGCGAAGCCGATCCGGACCGCGTCGACGCCGTCGACCGACCGGTGGCGCTCCAGCCGTTCGCGTACCTCGTCGGGCGTCCCCGCCGCTGCGAGCTCGTCGAGCAGTTCGTCCGGGAGCGCCGCGGCCATCGCGGTGGTGTCGCGGTCCTCGCGCCACGCCGTCCGTATCTCCTCGACCACGTCCGGATACCCTTGCTCGGCGACGGAGTCGCCGTAGAACGGTCCGTACGCTCCGATGAGGAACGCCACCATCGACCGGGCGGTCTCCCGCGCACGCTCGCGGTCCTCGTCCGCGACCGCCCGGACGAGTGGCGTGACGCGGACGTCGTCGACCGAGCGGTCGCCGAGCTCCGCGCCGCGTTCGAGGTCGGCCATGCGGTCGGCGAGCGCGTCGGGCGTGAACAGCTGTGGCACCCAGCCGTCGGCGAACCGGCCGACCAGCTCCGTCGCCTTCGGGCCGAGCGCGGCCACGTCGATACCGGGTGGGTCGTCGGGCACGGGGCGGTCGTACGAGAGCCCGCCGACCTCGAACACGTCGCCGTCGTACTCGACCCGGCCGCCATCGTACACCTCCCGGACGATGTCGATCGTTTCGCGGAGCCGGCGGAGGGGCCGGTCGAACTCGGCGCCGTGCCACCCCTCGGCGATGGCGGGCGAGGACGTGCCGAGACCCAGCCGGAAGCGGCCGCCCGTCGCGTCGTGCATCGTCAGCGCCGCCTGTGCGAGCACGGTCGGCGCCCGCCCGAACGGCGAGAGCACGTCCGTCGAGACGCCGATCTCGTCCGTCCGCTCGCCGACGACGGTGAACGCGCTCACCATGTCCCAGCCGGTCGTCTCGCCGGCCGACACGCGACCGAAGCCGAGCGCCTCGGCGCGGCGCGCCCGCGACGCGAGCGAGTCGAGCGACTCGTGGTCGCCGGTCATCAACACGAGTTCGTAGCTCATCGTCCGGTGGGGGACGGCCTGCGATATAAAGCTCCGCGTCAACGACGGCTACGCCTCCTGTGCGTCGACGACGGCGACGCCCGCGAGGTTGACGATGTCCTTCACCTCGTCGCCCCGCTGGAGCACGTGCACCGGCTTGTCCATCCCCACGAGCATCGGCCCGATGGCTTCGGCGCCGCCCAAGCGCTGTAACAGCTTGTACGCGATGTTCCCGGCTTCGAGGTTCGGAAACACCAGCACGTTCGCCGGTGTCTCGAGATCCGAGAACTCGTAGGTCCCGGTCAGCATCTCCTCGACGACGGCCGTGTCGGCTTGCATCTCCCCATCGACCGGGAAGTCAACTTCCGGGTCACTACGGAGCACGTCCGCGGCCTCGCTGACCTTCGCCGTCCCCTCGTTCTGGACGGAGCCGAAGTCGGAGTACGACAGCAGCGCGGCGCGCGGCTCGACGTTGAACCGCCGGGCTAGCTCCGCCGTCTGCTTCGTCACCTCCTCCAACACGTCGGCGTCGGGGTCCTGGTTCACGGTCGTGTCCGCACAGAACACGACGCGGTTCTTGAACGTCAACATATAGACGCCGGCGGCGTACTCGGCCTCGTCGGCCGTTCCGATCACCTGCAGCGGCGGCTTCAGCGCCTCCGGATAGTGGTGCATCAACCCGGTGAGCATCGCGTCGGCGTCGCCCATCTCAACCATCACGCTGCCGAGGTAGTTCCCGTCGGTGACGAGCTCGGCCGCCTCGTTGCGGGTGATCCCCTTGCGCTGGCGCAGCTCGTACAGTCGGTCCGCGTACGGGTCGAGGTTCCCCGCCTCGGGATCGACGACCTCGGGTTCGAAGTCGAGGCCGAGCTCCGCGGCCGTTCGCCGAATATCGTCGCCGTCCCCGATGAGTACGGGTTCGGCGATCCCCTGGTCCGTGAGCTGGTAGGCCGCGCGGATCATCTTCTCGTCGTCGCCCTCGGAGAGTACGACCCGTTTGGGGTCGGATTTCGCCTTGTTGAGAACGACCCGCATCATCTCGCGGGACTTGCCGAGCCGCGCCTCGAGTTCGTCGCGGTAGCTGTCGAGGTCGCGCTCGACGCGGGCGACGCCGGACTCGATGGCCGCCTCGGCGACCGCGCTGGACACCTCGAACAGTACCCGCGTGTCCAGCGGCTTCGGGATGAGGTACTCGGGCCCGAACTGCAGCGGCTGGTCGCCGTACGCTTTCACCACCGCGTCCGGCACGTCCTCCTTCGCAAGCGCGGCCAGCGCCTCTGCTGCGGCGCGTTTCATCCGTTCGTTGATTTCGGTTGCGCGGACGTCGAGCGCGCCGCGGAAGATGAACGGGAACCCGAGCACGTTGTTCACCTGATTCGGATAGTCGGAGCGCCCGGTCGCCATGATCACCGTGTCGTCACGGGCCTGCTTGGCTTCCTCGTAGCCGATTTCCGGGTCCGGATTCGCCATCGCGAAAATCACCGGGTCGGATGCCATCGACCGCACCATCTCAGGCGACACGATCCCACCAACCGACAACCCAACGAACACGTCCGCACCCGACATCGCATCCGCCAGATCGCCGCCCGTCTCGCTCGCGAACGGCTCGACGTACGGGTGCGGGTCGCCCGCGGCGGCTCGTTCTTCCGTGATGACGCCGTCCACGTCGGCCATCGTGACGTTGTCGGGGTCGACGCCGAGCGAGACGTAAAACCGCGCCGTCGCCGTCGCCGCGGCGCCCGCGCCGGCGAACGTGACCTCGAGGTCGTCGATGTCCTTGCCGGTGATGTCGCACGCGTTGAGCAGCGCAGCCCCGGAGATGATCGCCGTCCCGTGCTGGTCGTCGTGGAACACCGGAATGTCCATCTCCTCCCGCAGCCGCTCTTCAATCTCGAAACACGCCGGCGCAGAAATGTCCTCCAGGTTGATCCCACCGAACGTCGGCTCCGCCGCGGCGACCGCGTCGCAGAACGCGTCGGGGTCGGTTTGGTCGAGTTCGATGTCGAAGACGTCGATATCGGCAAAGCGCTTGAACAGCACCCCTTTCCCCTCCATGACGGGTTTAGAGGCCTGCGCGCCGATATTACCGAGTCCCAACACTGCCGACCCGTTCGAGACGACGCCCACGAGGTTTCCCTTCGCCGTGTACCGGTACGCCTCCGCCGGGTCCTCGGCGATTGCCTCACACGGGGCGGCGACGCCCGGGGAGTACGCCAGCGAGAGGTCCCGCTGCGTGTTCGTCGGCTTCGTCGTCGAAATCTCAATCTTCCCCGGCGGCTCCGACGCGTGATACTCCAGCGAATCCTCGTCCAATCCCATGCGTCGGGGTACGCGCCGACGAGTAAACGGCTACCGCTCTTCGGGTTCGACGGCGTCGTCGAACCCCCACTCCGCCGCCCGGCGCTCGGCCTCGGCGCGGGCCCGCCGCTTGATGTCGGCGATCCGCTCCTCGTCCGCGAGGAACGCCTCGACTGCGTCGTCCCCGTCGCTCGACGACCGATTCGCGGGCGAACGCTCCCGGGCACGACGCGCGAGTTCGGTGTCGTCGGCGACCTGTTCGGCGGGTGCGCCGGGTGGGACCCGGAGCGCCTCGACCTCGTGGACATCGGCGAGGTCGGCCGCATCGACGGCGTACAGCTCCGCGCGGTACGGTCCGTGTCCGGAGAGTGACGCGAGCGCGGCGGGACCGCCGGTGTCCGTCCCGTCGTGATACGCGACGACGGGGACGCCCTCCTCGACGGTGATGACTCCGCCCCCGTCGTCGGGGACGAGCGGGTCGGCCGGCCGGAGCACGAGGTAGCCGGTGAGCCGGCGATCTAGCGCCGCCTCCAGCGGCGCCGCGGCGTCGGCGACCACGCGCGAGCGCCGGAGGTCCCCCTCCGGGACGTTCATGGTGGGTCGGGGATGACCGCCGAGCGGAACCGGTCGGCGACCGCATCGCCGTCGCCGCCACGCACGTCGATGCGGGCTGCTGCCCGCCGGTAGGCAGCGGCCGCGTTGGAGTCTGGCGCGTGCGCGAGCAGCGGTTCGCCGGCCGCCCGGGCCGCCCGGGCCGCGTCGGAGTCGGGCACCTCCGCGAGCGTCGGCCCCTCGAAGTAGCGGTCGGCCGTCTCCACGGCGTCCGTCCCCCGCTCGTGGACCTTGTTGAACAGCGTGCCCGCGACCTTCGTCCCGTACGAGAGCGCGTACTCCTGGACTTTCAGCCCGTCGGAGAGCGCCGGTACCGTCGGCTGGAGCACGACGACGACCCGGTCGGCGAGCACGACGGGGAGCACGGCGGCCTTCGAGCCGAGCGTCGCCGGCGAGTCCAACAGGAGCACGTCCGTGTCGGCGGCGAGGTCGGCGACTACGTCTCGGAGCCGCCCGGGGTCCGCTGCCTCGAACGCCGCGAGCGACGTGCCACAGGGGACGATCCGCATCCCGAAGCGATCGTACGTCGCCGCCCGCACGTCCGCCGTCTCGTCGACGAGAGCGTCGTGGAGCGTGGGGTCGGCGTCCGCGAGGCCGGCGTGGAACAGTAGGTTCGCCATCCCCGTGTCGGCGTCGACGACGGTGACGTCGTGGTCGTCTGCCAGCGCCATCCCGAGCGCGAGCGTGGTCGTCGTCTTGCCGGTTCCGCCCTTCCCGGATGCGACGGCGAACGCCTCGACCATCTCGTTTCGAGTCGTTCGGTCGGGAATAAAAACGTTCGGACCGCGGTTCGAGAGCCAGGAGTTTCGAACTGTGCGCGGCCGTCGCGACATACCACCGCCGCGCCCGACCGGCACCTACACCTTCCCTCCGAGCACCTTCGCGGCGACGAGGATGGGGTCCCACACCGGCGAGAACGGCGGCGCGTAGGCCAGGTCGAGCCGCTCGAGTTCGGCGACCGTGTGGCCGGCGTCGAGCGCGGTCGCGACCGTGTCGATCCGCTTCGCAGCGCGGTCCGAACCGACGACGCTCGCGCCCAGTACGCGCCCGGTGCCGCGATCGGCGGTGAGGGTGACCGTGGTCTCGGCGGCGCCGGGGTAGTAGCCGGAGCGCGACCCCGCGGTGATCGTCTCGCTCACGGGCTCGAAGCCGGCTTCGCGCGCCGCGTCCTCCGTGACGAAGCCCGCCCGACCCGCGCCGAGGTCGAACGCCTTGACGACCGCGGTGCCGGCGATGTCGCCGACCGGGGTCGGATCGCCGGCGACCGTAGCGCCGATGGCCCGGCCCGCCCGGTTCGCGGTGAGGCCGAGCGGCACCCACGTCGGCTCCCCGGAAACGGTGTGGCGCGATTCGGCGCAGTCGCCGGCCGCGTAGACGCCGTCGACGCCCGTCCGCCCGTAGCGGTCGACCGCCACCGCGCCGGAGTCGCCGAGGTCGGCACCCGCGGCCGTCGCGAGCGTCGTGTTCGGCTCAATGCCGACGCCGACGACCGCCGCCCCGACCGAAACGCTCCCGTTCTCGTGGGCGACCCGCTCGACGCGGCCGTCGCCCTCGATGGCCTCGACGGCCGTGTCGGTGTGGACCGTCACGCCCCGGTTCGCGAGTTCGTCGGCGACGGCTTCGCCGACGGCCGGGCCGAACGGTGGGAGCAGATGGGAGCCGCGCTGGAACAGATGGACGTCGAGCCCCTGTGCGGTGAGCGCTTCCGCCATCTCGACGCCGACGTACCCTCCGCCGACGACCGCGGCGGCGTCAGGGGTGGGCGCATCGGCGAACCGGTCGAGCGTCGTCGGATCCAGCGGGCCGAGCGCCGCCTCGTGTGGGTCGAAGGAGGCGTCGACGAACGCGCGGATGGCCGCGGCGTCCGGGAGGCCGTGGAGCGTGAACGCGCCGAGCAGGTCGAGCCCCTCGAACGGCGACCGGAGCGCCCGCGCCCCCGTCCCGAGCAGGAGGTCGCCGTACCCCTGTTCGAACCGGCCGTCCGGCCCCTCGACTGTCACCGTTTTCTCGGCGGCGTCGACGTCGACCACCTCGTGGCCGCGCCGGAGATCGATATCCCGCTCTGCGACGTCCTCGGGCGTCAGCGAGACGAGGTCGGTCAGCTCACCGACCTCTCCCTTCACGAAGTACGGCGTTCCGCAGTGGGCGTACGACACCCACTGCCCCTTCTCGAAGACGACTACCTCGCGGTCGGGGGACTCGCGCTTGCACTTGCTGGCGGCGCTCAGGCCGGCGGCGTCACCGCCGGCGACGACGAACGGGTCCATGCCGGCGGTTCAGCCAGCGACGACAAAAGCGTGGGGCGGTGGGGCAGCGCCCACGCAACGGACGGACAGGCCCGTTCGGCTCCCGTTCCGCGACGACCGCTTCGGGGGTTCATGTCAGATTGCCGTCTGAACTGCGCTTCAGAATACATTTTTCGTGTGATGTGTCGTGCCATCACACGGTGAGGTAGATGACCGACGACACACCGAACCGAAGCACTGGCGGGCGTGAGACGCTCGGGGGGACGCGATGACCGCGACGGCGCTCCCCGACGAAGAACAGGTCGCGGCGTTCCGCGACCGGCTGCACGGGCCGGTGCTCCAGCCCGGCGACGAGGGGTACGACGAGGCTCGCACCGTGTTCAACGCGATGATCGACAAGTACCCGTCCTACGTCGCCAGATGTACCGGGGCCGCCGACGTGATGGCGGCCGTCGAGTTCGCCCGCGAGAACGATATCCCGCTCTCCGTCAAGGGGGGCGGACACAACTTCGCGGGGACGGCGGTGGTCGACGACGGCCTCGTGATCGACTGCTCGCCGATGGACTCGGTTCGCGTCGACCCCGACGCGCGGCGCGCGTGGGTCGGCCCAGGGGCGACGTGGGCCGACGTCGACCACGAGACGCAGGCGTTCGGGCTCGCGACGACGGGCGGCATCGTTTCGGACACCGGCGTCGCCGGGCTCACGCTCGGGGGCGGGCAGGGGTATCTCGCGCGCAAACACGGGCTCACCGTCGACAACCTCGTCGGCGCGGACGTCGTCACGGCAGACGGGGAGCTGGTCCACGCGAGCGGATCCGAAAACGAGGACCTGTTCTGGGCGCTCCGGGGTGGCGGGGGGAACTTCGGCGTCGTGACGGCCTTCGAGTTCGACCTCCACCCGGTCGGCCCGGAGGTGCTCGGCGGCCCGGTCTTCCACCCGTACGAGGACGCCCGCGAGGCGCTGGAGTTCTACCGCGAGTTCACCGCCGACGCGCCGGACGAGCTCGCCTGTTACGGGCTGTTCGCACGCGTTCCGCCCGAGGAACCGTTCCCGGAGGCGTACCAGGGCGAGCCCGCGTTCGCGTTCGCGGTCTGCTACGCCGGTCCCGTCGACGCCGGCGAGGAGGTG
>ENA-ORDC01002043-ORDC01002043.1-marine-metagenome-genome-assembly--contig:-NODE-2043-length-13278-cov-6.559655_pt1 | contig 13278 bp, 14 predicted proteins | sample MGYA00237783_ERZ508515 | MGnify/ENA primary metagenome ERZ508515 (study PRJEB26186, sample SAMN06268792) | marine metagenome | isolation source: Eden Landing Ponds, San Francisco, CA, USA | place... | reverse complement strand
TAGAACAGCTGGGTCACACCGACGCCGGCGTACATCCCCCACTTCGTGGTCCGGGGCCAGTAGAGCGCGACCATGACAGGGAGCGCCAGCTGGGCGAACCCGCCGAACGCGGTGTTGCCGATGGTGACGAGCCCCTGTTCGGCGACCAGCGACGCCCCGAACGAGAGGACGGCGAAGACGGCGACGCCGACCCGCGCGACGAGGTCCTCCCGGGTCGCGTCACTCACCAGGGGCCGGTAGAGGTCGCGCGTCAGGTACGACGACCCCGACAGCAGCATCGAGTCGGAGGAGGACATCATCGCGGCGAGCGCGCCGGCGATGACGAGCGCGGCGAACCACGTCGGCGTGTAGGTGCGGAGCAACACCGGGAGGACGCTCTGGCCCTCCGCGACCGTCACGCCGAGGCCCTTCGCCCAGGCCCCGAGCAGGAACGCCGGGACGAACAGCAGCAGGACGAGCACGGGCCACAGCGAGAACGTCTTCTTCAGGACGTCCTTCGACCGCGCGGCGAAGAACCGCTGGTTGATCTGGGGGAACATCGTCACGCCGAACGCGATGTAGAGTGCCGTCCCGAGGACGAACTGCATCGAGTACGCCCCGCCACCGAGCGCGAGGTACTCGGGGTCGGTCTCCGCGAGCGCGGCCGTGGCGGCGTCGATGCCCCCCACCGCCGAGAGGATCCAGGCGAACGCCGCCCACACGAGCACGAGCATGAACACGCCCTGCAGCGTGTCGGTCCAGGCGACGCCGCGCATCCCGCTGACGACGACGTACGCGATCATGAACAGCGTGATGCCGCCCGCGCCGACCCACAGCGGTACCGCGCCGTCGGTGAGCCCAGTGATGGCCAGCCCCGCGCCCTTCTGCTGGAGCATCACGTAGGGGAACAGCCAGAACAGCGAGACGGCCGCGACCAGGACCCGGAGGCCCACGGAACCGAAGCGGTCCCCGAGCATCTCGCCGAGGGTGACGTAGCCCTGTGACTTCCCGACGAGCCACTGCTTGTAGCCGATGACGTACCAGAGCACCGCGAACAGCACGCCGTCCATCAGCCCCATCACGAGGATCCACTCGGGGCCGAGCGCGAACGCCGTGTCCGGCCCCCCGAAGAACGTGTACGCCGACAGCAGGGTGGCGAACGTCGTGAACAGCAGGACGACCGTCCCCAGGGTCCGCCCGGCGAGGTAGTAGTCCTCGGCGGTGCGCTCGGCGACACGGTAGGCGACCAGCCCGACCGCCAGCGCTACCAGCAGGTACGCGCCGACGATGCCGAGCTGGAGGGCGACGTCAGCCACGGTGGACCCCCTCCACGCCGACGCCCCAGGCCCGACTCGCGAACGCGTAGAACGTCACCGAGGCGAGCACCAGCCAGGCTACGTGCCACCACACCCAGGTCGGGAGCCCGTAGGCCACGTCCGCGGTACCCCACAGGAACCACGGGAGCGCGAGTCCGACGAGGACCAACCCCACCATCGCCCACCCGACCGCCTCCAGACGCGATATCTCCGCCGTCATGATGACATCACTCCCTCCACGACGCCAATAAAGGTTACTAATCTGGTTCAAAGTTTACCTTTGAAGAAAATATTCCTTCGTTACTCCCGACCGAACCGCACGCTCCACGCGAACGCCGTCTCTCACGGGCGAAGCGCCGCCACGTGGGCTCCGGGCCCACGCAGCCGTCGAGTTCCGGCCGCCGACTACAGCAGGGCCAGGCCGAGAACGACGCCGCCGCCCGCGGCCACCAGCGCCCCGGACAGCGTCGCAAGGAAGTTCACCGACTGGTTCCCGATGCCCCGCCCCTCGACCGTCGCACCCAGGAGGCTGTCGACGAGCATCCCGACGACGCCCGCGACGACCACGAGGAGTACACCGAGCGGTGGCACGCCGAGGAGGGCAATGGCGATGCCGGCGATGACGCCGGCGCCGGCGGCCCCGGCGGCGATGCCCTCCAGCGTGATGCCGCCGTCCGTGCCGATCTCGACCTGCTCACCGGTCGTGATGAGCGTGGGCTCGCCGTAGAGGACCCCAAGCTCCGATGAGAGCGTGTCGCTCATCGCCGTGGCGAGGCTCCCGCAAAAGGCCAGCACGAACACGGCCGGGTCGATACCGACCTGGGCACTCGCGGCGAAGCCGACGGTGGCGAGCACCGCCACGGCCGCGTTCGCCAGCACGTTCCGGGTCCCGCGGGCCCCCTCGTTCGGCTCCGCGACGCCGAGCTCCCGCTTCTCGTCGTAGCGGTACTTCGAGGCCATCCCCCCGACCCCGAAGAAGGCGATGAGGGCCACGAACCAGCCGACGCCGCCGAGCACGATGGTGATGAGGCCGGTGAGGATGCCCGTCAGCATGCCCGTCACCGAGGCCGTGCCGAGCAGCCAGGCGACGTACCCCATGACGCCGGCCACCGCGATGGCGAGTACCACGCCTGTCAGGTCCACGCCGAGGCCGAGCGAGGCCAGCACCCAGAGCACGAGGGCCACGGTGACCATCACAGCCGGGTCGTCGCGACCGACGAGACCCGCCCGCAGGAGCGCCCCCACAAGCGCGCCGCTGGTGGCCAGGAAGGCGGCCATCGCCGGGTCCGCCGGCGCGCCAGCCAGCGCCGGGCCGAGGAGCTGTCCGGCGACCGCGGCGAGGGCGCCCCCGCCCCCGAAACCGAGCGCCCGGCGGAACGGCGTGTCCCGGCGCTCGCAGAGGACGGTCTGGGCCAGGTTCCCGTAGGCCACGAGCAACACGGCGGCGACGAAGACGCCCGACGGGAGGCCCGCCAGCGAGGCGAGGAGCGAGAGACCGGTGGCCGCGAGGGCGAAGCCCACGAGGCCACGCAGCTGGCCCTCTACCCGGTCCTGGGGGCGGGCGAAGAGGTCGAACGCCGGCCCGCTCGAGACGAGGCGCCCGACGACGGCGATGAGGGCGAACGGAACCGCGGCGATGGGCCCCACGACGGGGGCGGCGAGCGCGAGCGTCCCCACCAGGGCGAACGCCGCGGCCCGCCGAACGCTCGACTGCACAGGTCGCCGGTTCCGACGGCGCCTACTTACCCTTTCTGAACCCGCCGTTTCGGGGCGTCGGTGGCCGTCCATCGGGCCGGTCGCCATCCTCGGGGAGCCGCCCACCTGGCCGAGGCGCAGGGCTTAGCACGCCCGCCCGCGAACGGAGGCCGTGGGCCTCTACGACCGGTACCTCGCCCTGCGCCTCCGCCGGAGCGACCGCGACCGTCCCACCCACGTCGCCCTCGTCATCACCGAGCGCGACCTGCTCGAACAGGGCGCCTACGACACGGTCGAGCGCTTCTTCGGCTGGGCCTTCGAGCACGGTGCCGAGCGCGTCTCGGTGTACGTGAGCGTCCTCGACGGTGCCGTGGTGCCGACCCTTCGGCGGGAGCTCGAGTCGGTGACGGCCCCCCGCGAGCTCGCCGTCCGGGGCCCGGAGGACACCGAGCGGGCCGACGCGCCCATCCACGTGAGCATCGGCCTCGGCGGGAAGCACGAGTTCGCCGGCGCCGTGCGGGCCATCGCTGAGGGGGTCCAGGCGGGCGACGTCGACCCCGACGCCATCGAGGAGGCCGACGTCGATGCGAGTCTCGTCTTCCCCGCAGAGCCGGACCTGGTCATCAAGACCGGCGCCGAACGCCTCTCGGACTTCATGATCTGGCAGTCGGTCTACTCCGAACTCTACTTCACCGACGTCAACTGGCGTGACTTCCGCAAGCGTGACTACCTTCGTGCCTTGCGGGACTACCAGAACCGACAGCGCCGTTTCGGGCGGTAGCCGCATTGGCTCGCTGACGGGCCTCGTCACCGAAGAGTAGTGAGCAGTCAATAGCACTCCCCACGACGACGTGGCGGTAGGGAGACGCTGTGGGCCGAAACCCGGAGAAGGCTTTTGTACTGTCCTCCGTTACCCCCCTCCATGAGCCCCGACCGGGCCGTCCTCCGCCGGGCCATCGAGCGCGGCGAAGAGGAGGGCGGTAGCGTCGAGTTCAAAGAGCGGCTCACGAAAGACCTCCACCTCGCCGACGGCAGGCGCGACAGCCTCGCCGCCCAGTTGCGCCATCGCGTACTCTCTGGCGACGGCGAAGCCACCTACGTCGTCGGCGTCACCGACGACGGCGGCATCGCGGGCGTTCACCCGGACGTCTTCTCCGAGTCGATGGACGTCCTCTCGTTGCTCGCAGAGGAGGCCGGCGCTCACATCGAGAACGTCGAGACGTGGGGCGTCGACGGCCCCGCCTCCGAGCGTGACGGTGAGGGTGGCATCGTCGGCGTCGCCGCCGTCCGCGAGGGCGCCGTCATGGAAGACGACGAGCACATCGTCGTCGGGACGGCGGGCCACGTCGACCACGGGAAATCCACACTCGTGGGGTCGCTCGTCACCGGCCAGCGCGACGACGGCGAGGGCGGCACGCGCTCGTATCTCGACGTCCAGCCCCACGAGGTCGAGCGGGGTCTCTCGGCGGACCTCTCGTACGGCGTCTACGGCTTCGACGACGACGGGCCGGTCCGGATGGACAACCCCCACCGCAAGGACGACCGCGCTCGCGTCGTCGAGGAGGCCGACAGACTGGTCTCGTTCGTCGATACGGTGGGCCACGAGCCCTGGCTCCGGACGACGATCCGGGGACTGGTCGGGCAGAAACTCGACTACGGCCTGCTGACGGTGGCTGCCGACGACGGCCCGACGAAGACGACGCGCGAACACCTCGGCATCCTGCTCGCGACGGAACTGCCGACGATGGTCGCGATCACCAAGGCAGACATCGTGAGCGAGGAGCGCCTCGCCGAGGTCGAGCGCGCAGTCGAACGCGTCCTGCGCGAGGCCGAGCGGACGCCCCTCTCGGTGGACCGTCACGGTGTCGACGCCGCCGTCGAGGAGATCGACGAGACCGTCGTCCCAGTCCTGTCGACGAGCGCCGTCACGGGCGAGGGACTCGACGACCTCGACGCCCTGTTCGAGCAGTTGCCCAAGTCGGCCGACCCCGCAGACGAGGACTTCTCGATGTACGTCGACCGGACCTACAGCGTGACCGGCGTCGGCGCCGTCGCCTCCGGGACTGTGAAGTCCGGCCGCGTCGAGGCCGGCGACGAACTCCTCCTGGGGCCGATGGCCGACGACACCTTCCGCGAGGTGGAGGTGCGCTCCATCGAGATGCACTATCACCGCGTCGACGAGGCCCAGGCCGGCCGCATCGTCGGCATCGCGCTCAAGGGCGTCGCCGCCGACGAGATAGAGCGCGGGATGGTCCTGTTACCCCGTGAGGCCGACCCGACGCCGGTCCGCGAGTTCGACGCCGAGGTGATGGTGCTCAACCACCCAACGCGCATCCGCGACGGCTACGAACCCGTCGTCCACCTCGAAACCATCAGCGAGGCCGCCCGCTTCTACCCCGCCGAGGGGAGTCTCCTCCCCGGTGACTCCGGGGAAGCGACAGTGAAATTCAAGTTCCGCTCGTATCTCGTCGAGGAAGGCCAGAAGTTCGTCTTCCGCGAGGGCACCTCGAAGGGGGTCGGCACCGTGACCGACGTGACGCCGGCGGAGTGAACGCCGAGACTACCACTCGGGTACGTCACCCAGTCGCTCGTTGACTTCCCGGGAGATGGGCTCCAGTTCTGCGGCGATTCTGGCATCGCGTTCGGCCCGACGGCGATATCCCACCACGATGTCGCCGCTCGACTCCGGTTCTTCGTCGTCCATACGTTGGACCTGTTCGTTCGCGATTACAAATCCACCGGATTTATCGCCGAAAGACCGACCGCAAGACGGCCGATTCGGCCTTCCGCAGGTGTTCGGCGGCCGTACTCGGTGCGCAGTCGAGTTCCTCGGCGACAGCCCCGTGACTCGCCGTCCGCGGGACGTCGTAGTAGCCCAGTTCGAGCGCAGTCTCGACGGCCTCGCGCTGGCGGTCGGTAAGTCGCGATTCGGCGGCGACTTCCGTGCCCGCGAGTCCGCCGACCTGGAGGACCGTGACGTCGATCAGGTCGGGGATGTGTTCGATCCCCGCCTGGATCTCGGCGTCCGGGCCGAACACCGAGAGTTCGACGGTACCGTCCGGACGGTAGTCGATAGGTGGGACGATGACGACGCCACCGCTCGTGATTGGACCGAACAGGTCGCCGAGCGAATCCGTCGTCGCATCCCGGATGTAAACGTAGAACGCTCCTTCACCGGCGGGTTCGAGTTCGTAGTCGACTACCTCCGGAATGTCGGCGACAGCCGCCTCGAAGGCGTCGGCGTCACCCTCGGCGTAGTGGAGGATACCGAGCGCGTCGCCGGTGAAGTTCCACTGCAGGGCTCGCGACCGCTCGACGAACTCCGCGCCGGTCCACAGCCCGTACATCGGATGGATCTCGCCTTCCCGGCCGTGGGCCGTGATCGCCACCCTGACGTGTTGCACGATCGGACGATCCTGGAGTTCTAACTTAAACCTGCCGTACTGATGCGGCAGTCGACACTCGTCGGTGGCCGGACAAGCCCCGTGTATGGCACGAGTACTAGTGACTGGTGCGACTGGCACGCTCGGGAGCGCATTGCGGCCCAGTCTGCTGGCGAACGGGCACACCGTTCGCGCGGCGAGTCGGTCGCCACCCGCGGGTACCGACGAGGTGCACGGAGAACACGAAGAGAGCAGGAGAGACGTCGAGTGGGTCGAACTGGACCTGGTGGACGGAACGGGGATCGAGTCGGCGCTCGCGAACGTCGACGTGGTCGTGCACGCTGCGACCGCACCGACAGGCGACAGCGAGGCGGTCGACGTCGACGGGACGGAGCGGTTGCTCGACGCCGCCGAAGACGCGGGCGTCTCGAATTTCGTCTATCCGTCGATCGTCGGGATCGACGAGATCCCCTATTCGTACTACGAACACAAACTCGCAGCCGAGCAGGCCGTCGAATCGAGCGAGGTGCCCCACACCGTGGTGCGGGCGACGCAGTTTCACGAGTTCGTCGACGAGTTGCTCGGGATGGTCGCGAGATCCCCGGTGTGGCCGCTGCCGACGAAATTCCGGATTCAGCCCGTCGCCGTCGAGGAAGTCGCCGACGTCCTCGTCGAGCACGCGACGCCGGACGCGAGCGGTCGGCTCGAACCGGTCGGCGGGCCGGAGGTGCGGTCGCTCGGTGAACTGGCCAGGGCCTACCGCGAGGCGCGAGGATTGCGCCGGGCTATCGTTCGACTGCCACTGCCCGGCGGGATGGCCACGGCCTTTCGCGCCGGTCACGCGACGTGTCCCGACCGGGCCGTCGGCACGGTGACCTGGGAGAAATGGCTGGCAGAGCGGTACGGTGGCACTGGTGCGGTCGCGAAGCGGCCAACCGGGTCGCCGACCTGACGCTGTGGGAGTGATTGGTCTGGGGTGGTCGGCGTGATGGTCACGAGTCGGCGAGGCCCTTTGACAGTTGTCGCGTGTTGCATTCAGGGCAAAGACATAACACTCGACTGTCCGCCGAGCGAGTGGAGCGAGTGAGGCGGTTCACCGGACGCGAGGGAGCGAAGCGACCGCTGCGTCCGGCCTTTTTCACCCATGTTTTTGCCGTGAGTGGTACCCGCAGGGAGCGTAGCGAGCGAGGATACCCGAGCGGGAAAAAGATGGGTTCACACAAATTACACAACAATTTCCGTTCATCGCCAGGGTTCGTCGGCGACGCCGGCCACCGTCTCGAAGACGTAGTCCGGTCGCGGTTCCGGCTCGCGCCCGTCCGCGATCCACGCTGCTTCGAGTCCCGCTGCGAGCGCACCCCGCACGTCCGATTCGAGGGAGTTGCCGACGTGGACAGCCCGACCCGGATCGACACCGAGGTCGTCCAGCGCGAGGTGGAACGGCTCCGGATTCGGCTTGTAGGGCGCGTCGACGCCACCGTGGACGACCGTCTCGAAGCGGTCGGCGATACCCAGCGAATCGAGTTTCGGCCCCTGAAGTGTGGGGTCGCCGTTCGTGACCAGCCCGACGCGGTAGTCGTCGGCCACGGCGTCGAGCGCCTCGCGAGCGCCGGGTGTGAACGTCACCCCGCTCGGGTCGCGTCGCTCGCGATAGGCCGCAGCGATTTCGCGACCGAGCGCGCGCTCGTAACCCGCCTTTTCGGCGAAGGCGGTGAAGCAGGCTCGGCGTATCTCGGCGACCTCCTCGCCGGCGTCGAGGAACTCGTCGAAGCGGGCGACGTACTCGTCACCGTCGAAGAAGGGGGCGACGCCCACCGCGTCGAAGGCCGCAGTGAGCACCTCGTCGGCCGTCTGTTCGTAGACACAGAGCGTGTCGTCGAGGTCGAACAGTATGGCCTCGACCGGCGGTGTCATATCGGGTCGAGCGTCCCCCCGGCGAAAAACTCTCTCACTCCCGCTGGTCGTCCGTCCGCCAGGGTTCCCGGGCCACTTCGTGCATCGAGTCGACGACGTAGTGTGGTCGTGGATCGGGCACGGGATCGGGCTCTCCGAGAGGAGTCCAGACCGCACGCAGGCCCGCCGCGAGCGCGCCGCGGACGTCCGACTCCAGCGAGTTTCCGACGTGGACCGCTCGCTCGGGCCCGACGCCGAGTTCGTCGAGCGCGACGTGGAACGGTTCGGCGTTGGGTTTGTACGGTGCGTCGTGGCCGCCGTGGACGACAACCTCGAAGTAGTCCTCGATGCCCAGGCCGGCGAGTTTCTGTGACTGCATCCACGGGTCGCCGTCGGTGACCATGCCGACGCGATACTCGTCGGCTACGGCGTCCAGCGCCTCGCGCGCACCGGCCAGGAACCTGACGTTGGACTGGTCACGCTCGTCGGTGTAGATGTCGGCGATCTCCTGGCCGACCGCGCGGTCGTGACCCGCCTCTTCGGCGAAACCGACGAACGACGCACGGCGGACGTCGCGGATATCGTCGCCGCTCTCGGCGAACTCGTCCAGTCGGGAGACGTACTCCTCGGCGTCGAAGAAGGCGTCGACACCCACGCGTTCGAACGCGATCTCGAGGATGTCGTCGGCGCTCCGGCGGTAGGTACAGATAGTGTCGTCGAGGTCGAACAGCACTGCGTCGACGGGGTCGCTCATCACTCGACCGGAGGTTGTCGGTCGGCAAAAGCGGGTCGTTTTCGGCTTCCTGTCCGGCGTCGAGCAGCCCCGGTAACGCGAGTGTTACCGGCCGACGGCGGTGTCCACACAGCTATTTCCGCCGCGGGATCGTACGAGCGGTCATGACAGACACCAGTATGCAGGGACCACACCAGGGCCAGCAACTCCTGACAGCCGGCACGCCGCTGGAGGAGGCCGACGCTGCGATGGTCCTCGTTCACGGGCGGGGCGCCAGCGCGCGCAGCATCCTCCAGATGGGCGGACAGTTCCACCGCGACGGACTGGCGCTGCTGGCCCCCCAGGCCGCCGGCAACACCTGGTACCCGACCTCGTTTCTCGAACCCGTCGAGCGAAACGAACCGGGCCGCAGTTCCGGACTCCAGGCCGTCGCCGACGCGATCACGGCGGCCAACGACGCCGGAATCGGTACTGAGAACGTGATCGTCGGCGGTTTCTCCCAGGGGGCCTGTCTGGCGACGGAGTTCGTCGCGCGTACCCCCCGGCGCTACGGCGGGGTCGTGGCGCTCTCGGGCGGACTCATCGGCGAGGCGATCGACGCCGACGACTACGAAGGCGACCTGGAGGGGACACCCGCCTTCCTCGGCTGTAGCGACGTCGACCCGCACATCCCCGTCGAACGCGTCCACGTCACCGCCGACGTGCTCGAACAGCTGGACGCCGACGTCGAGAAGCGCATCTACGAGGGGATGGGCCACAGCGTCAACGACGACGAGGTCGAGTACGTCTCCGGGATGGTCGCCGACCTGCTGGAGTGAAAAAGGGCGTTCCAGTGTCGTTCGCGGGGATCGAACTCGTGGATCGTCGCGTCGATACAGCTTTCACCAGCATGCCTATCTACTCCGAACTTGTTTGGATTCGGGAGCTACAACCAAACTCGACTTGACTCGAACCGGGAACCTACGACGGGTGGCACAGAAATATTTAACTGTGGACGTTACCGTCTGTTTCAGGATGGTTTCGGATCTATTACGTCGTGAATTTCTCGGATTAGTCGGTAGTGTCGGCTTGGTAGGGATAGCCGGGTGTAGTGATACCACTGATGCTGACGAGAGACAGAACAACGAACTGACTGTTTCTCCAACAGACACCCCGACGGAAACCCCGACCGAGACACCGACTGCGACGCCAGTTCCCTGTCAAGAACGACGACCCGACCTCTACGAACACGACCTACACGTCGAAAACGATCTCGGGGATGCAGTCCGAATCACAGTCAACATAACTCCAGAGTCCGGCGGTGATCCAGTGTATTCGGAACGGTTCACGGTGAATCCTGGTCGTCGTGAGTTTGTAATGGAACTCGATATCGAACCTGGATTGTACGTGATAGAAGCACACCGAGTCGATGGGGACAGCTCTGACTCGCTCACATACGACATCGACGATCTCCAGAACCGTTTCGTAGACGTGAGGGTTGACGACTACGACGGAGTCTCGATGAACGTTGGCGTCGGAACTGTGATATTTGAAGGGACGGAATCGAATCCCTGTTGAACAGTTTCTGCCCCGTGCCTATCGTTCGAAGAGGGGCTAGTCGGTAGATGCCTGGCGGTTGGTAGTGTGTGAATGGGAAAGATCCGAGACCGATCCGGATCGTTATTGGTTGGCTTCGAGAAGACTGGGGTATGGTCGACCGGCAGGACCTCCCGTTCTCGCCCTGGTGGCTCGTTATCGTCGCCGCCGTCGCGATGGGCGCGGTCGGTTCCTACCAGTTCGTCTGGTCGTCGGTCCGGGGACCGCTCGGAATCCAGGCCGGGGTCGGCGAGACTGCGCTCGGGACCATCTTCACTGTGTTTCTCGTCTTCCAGGCCCTCTCGCAGTTCCCCGCGGGGTGGGTGCGCGACCGGTTCGGGCCGCGCGTGCCACTGCTCGTCGCGGCGCCGCTACTCGCGGTCGGCTACGTCTGGGCCGGTCGCGCCGACAGCGCCACGGCACTCTACATCGCCTACGCGCTGGGCGGGATCGGCGTCGGAGCCACCTACACGGTCGCCGTCAACACGCCGGTCAAGTGGTTCACCGAGCGCCGCGGTCTCGCGACCGGCGTGGTCACGATGTCCTACAGCGGCATCAGTTTCCTCCTCATCCCGGGAATCCGACGCGGCGTCGAGGCGTCGGTTCAGAACACGTTGACCCTCCTCGGCGTCGGAATCGGCGCCGTCGTGCTCGTCGGTGTGCTGGTCCTCAGGGACCCACCGCGACTCGACAACGGGGACGCAGAGTCCAGGTCAGACGCTGCTGCGGACCCGGATTCGGATTCGGATTCGGATTCGAACGCGGACGTGTCCACAGCCACAGAGGAACCTGACAACCGGTCGATTGGCGGTCGAGGATCGGGTGAGAGCACAGTTGCCTACGAGTGGCGCGACGCGGTCCGGACCTGGCAGTTCTGGCTCCTCTACGTCGTCTTCTTCGTCGTGAACGGGGCGGGACTGATGCTCATCGGGAAAGTGGTCGCCTACGCCGATGCACTGGCGTTACCCGCGGCGGTGGCGACGGCGAGCGCGTCGGTCGTCGCCGCCTCCGAGACGGTCGGGATCGCCGTCATCGGTGGGCTATCGGACCGTCTGGGTCGCGAGCGGACCGTCGCCGCCTCGCTCGTCCTCGCAGGGGTCGCCCTCGCTGCGACCGTCCCCCTCGGAACGAGCGGCGCGGCCTGGGCGTTCGTCGCCGTCGTCGGCGCGGCGGCACTCTTTCGGAGCCCCGCCTTCTCGGTCTTCCCGAGTCTCGTCGGCGACTACTACGGCGCCGCCCGCTCCTCCGAGAACTACGCGATGCTGTACACGGCGAAGATACCCGGCAGCGTCTTCGGCGGGACGGTCGCCAGCGGCCTCGTCGTCTCGCTCGGCTGGACCGAGTCGTTCCTGCTGGCCGCCGGCGCGCTCTCGCTGGCGGGCGTCGCGGTCGCGTTCCTCCGGCCACCCGAGGCGTGACCCGCCCGACGCGCCTGGAGAAGGGCCGAACGGGCCCGGAAGGCCCACACGCGGTCACTCGGTCGATTGGACCTGAGCGAGTAGTGACTCGAGCGCTCGCTCGACGATCTGTGCTTTGACCTCGTGACGAGTCCCGTCGAACTGGTGGCGCTCGACGACCGAAAATGCCTCCTCGGCGGCGGCGCTGTCGCCGGCACAGGCGACCCCGACGTACACCGTCCCCGCCGGTTCCTCAGAGGACTCCGGAGCGGCGCCCGCGAATCCGGTCGTCGAGAGCGCCCAGTCGGCGCCGGCCTCGTCGCGGACGTGCTGGGCCATCTCGCGGGCGACAGGTCTGCTGACGGCGCCGTGGCGGTCGAGTGCCTCCTGCGAGACGGCCAGAAAGGCGAGTTTCGTCCGGTTCATGTACGAGATGACCCCGCCGACGAAGTAGTCGCTGGCACCGGGGACGTTCGTGATCGTCGAGCCGAGCAACCCCCCGGTACAGGACTCGGCGACCGCCAGCGTCTCGCCGCGTTCGCGCAATCGCTCTCCCAGTAGCTCGGCGACCGGCGCGTCGTCGACCATACGTCCGGATTCGCCGGCCCCGAACTTAACCAGTCGGTCGGCGCGCGACTCCGAACGTCGCCGGTCGGTCGGAAGGGGCCTCGAACGTAACCGGTTGGTTCGATCCTGTCACTCTGGCTGGTTTCGATAGCGGTCGCCGTCCCGCCTGGCGAGGCCGAACGCGACTGCCCACGCCAGGAGTCGCGCCACGCGGCCCTCCCAGACTGTCTCCCAGTCGGCGTGTCGGTCCCGTTCCCACGCCGGAATCGTCGGTCGAAGACTCTCGAAGACGTCCCCGGTTGTCTGTGACTCCCCGGTCTCGAGCACAGCCAGGAGGTCGGCGACGCCGAAGACGTTCTCCGCGAAGGGTTCGGCCAGCGCTTCGGGGTCGACGTCTGCACGGACCCGTCGATAGCCGCGTGACGTCTCCTCAGCGAGGCCCAGCGCCTGCAGGAAAGTGATCCACTCGCGTGCGTGGTCGCGGTCCGGGACCGCGGTCCGTTCGACCAGGCGAGCACAGCAGTCATCGACTTCCTCGGGGACCAGAGGCAGGGCTCTGTGAGCGGCGTCGAGCGCGTCGAGGCCGACCAGTTCGACGGGGCCTGGTGCGGTCTTGTATCGCATCTCGTGGTATCGAACGTGCGTGTCTCGTCGGCTCAGAGACCGAAACTCTCGGCGAGGAGGTCCTCGTTCACGTCGCCCAGGACGTGCGTCTCGCCGCCGACGACGTCGATCGTGAC
>ENA-ORDC01002041-ORDC01002041.1-marine-metagenome-genome-assembly--contig:-NODE-2041-length-13291-cov-6.523536_pt1 | contig 13291 bp, 18 predicted proteins | sample MGYA00237783_ERZ508515 | MGnify/ENA primary metagenome ERZ508515 (study PRJEB26186, sample SAMN06268792) | marine metagenome | isolation source: Eden Landing Ponds, San Francisco, CA, USA | place... | reverse complement strand
CCGCCGACGATGCTCGCGAACGGTGGGTACTTCGGCCACATGTGGGAACTGTACGCCGTCTGGACCTGGATCCCGGCCTACCTCACAGCGAGTTTCGCCGCGAGCAAAACCGGGGCGTCCGCCGAACTCGCGTCGCTCGTCGCGTTCGGGACGATCGCCGTCGGCGGTGGTGGTGCCGTCGTCGCGGGATACGGTGCCGACAGAGTCGGCCGCACCTCGGTCACGAGCCTGAGTATGGTCGTCAGCGGACTCGCCTGTCTCGGTGCCGGATTCGTGTTCGGACAGTCACTGTGGATCCTCGTCCCCTTCGTGCTGGTGTGGGGGTTCGCGATCGTCGCGGATTCTGCCCAGTTCTCTGCGGCGGTCTCAGAAGTCGCAGAAGAGTCCTACGTGGGGACCGCGCTGACGCTGCAGACCGCTATCGGGTTCCTGCTGACGACGATATCGATCCAGCTCGTCCCGATACTCGTCGATCTCGTCGGCTGGCGGTGGGCGTTCGCACCGCTCGCAGTCGGTCCCGTGCTCGGAATCGTGTCCATGCTACGGCTCCGAGGATCCGATGCAGCGTCACGACTCGCCGGCGGGCGCGGGTGAGTAACAGACTGTGGGTCGGTGCCATCTCTGCCCCGGCGACCGAGCGGGTTTTCGTCGTTCAGTCACTCGATACGCGGGCTCTCACACGGGTCATCGACGGCGAACGCGTCTGGAACTCACTCGACGGCGGCACGCAGGTCACGCTTCTCTTGCATGCCGACGAGTTGTTCGGTCGACTCACCGGCTTCGAACACGACGAACGTCGGGATCGATCTCACGTCGTACCTCGCTGCGACCGACGGTATCTCCTCGACGTCGACTTTCACGACAGTCGCTTCGACCTCGGTCGCGAGTTCCTCGACTGTCGGCGCCATCAGCTGGCAGGGGCCACACCACTCGGCGTAGAAATCGACCAGCACCGTCGTTTCGGTGTCGAGCAGGTCGTCGAACGCTGTCTCTGTCTCGACGTGTGGGGCTGCAGGACCGTCGTCGTCTCCCGAACGGGCTGGGCTGTTTGCCATCGACACCAGTTGGGGCCAGTCCGTGTTAGTGGTTCGCGAACCACACCGTTAGCTGGTTACCGACCCTTCACCTGGCTATATGACGACAGGTGTCGTCATAGAATACCGAATCCGGTACCGACCAGTCGGAGACCGATAACCGAGAGCAACACCAGTACGGCAGCCAGCTGGGTTCGTTCAGCGGTGAACCGGCGGAGCCTCCCACCGAGGGTCACACCGACGAGCCCGGGGACGGACAGTCCGGCCGAATACAGGAGCACGTTTCCACCGTCGTACAGACCGAGCGTCCAGGCCATCCCGACCCGGAGACCGGACACGCCGACGAGGATCATCGCGAGGACACCGACGAACGTCGAGCGATCCAGGTCGAGACTGTCGAGGTAGGCCACGACCTGGACTGCGACGTTCGACAGCCCGAAGACGGTCCCGGAGACGAATCCGAGTGCCGCCTTCACAGCAGTGTCTCGCCGGAAACAGTAGCGAGCAACCGCCTCTTCGCCGGGCAACACTACCCAGGGTTGTTTGACTGCGACGTACGCGAGCGTGAAAACCCCGAGCGCCGGCGTCAGGAGTGAGGTTGGGACGACATCGAGCAGTCCCATTCCCAGAACCGTGCCAACCATTGCCAGCAGAACGTACGGCCAGAACTGTCTCAGACAGCGCGCGAACTCTTCCCGGTCGAGTTCCCGCAACAACGAAACGTTGGCGGCCAGCATCGGGAGGATCATCAGGACCACAGCAGTCGAAGGAGACAGAAAGACTGCGAGCAACGCAGTGCTCGCGATAGCGTATCCAAAGCCAACGGTCCCTTTCACCAGCCCGCCGAAGAGCACGACGAATCCTGCGAGGAGGAGACCAGCCGGAGAGAGCATACGACGGGATCAGGCCGACGGTTCGTCGTCGGGCTCGGTGAGATACTCCATCCCCCAGTCTCGCATCGCGTAGATAACCGGCTGGAGGGACTCGCCGTAGTGACTGAGTGAGTAGTGGACGCGAAACGGCTTCTCGCTGATTATCTCGCGCTCCACGAGTTGGTTCTCCTCGAGGTCGTCGAGACTGTCCGAGAGAACCTTGCTGGAGATCCCGTCGACGTTCTCCTGTAATTCGTTGAAGCCACTGGGACCGTGTTCGAGCAGCCGGTGGATGATGACAGGATGCCACTTTTTCCCGATCAGCGAGGCTGTCGTCGTGACGGGGCACCACTCTTCACCCGCACACCAGACTTCGAGTCGTTCGACACCGTCCTGGTTCGGAAGGTCGTCCATACCCGCTATTCGTCGGCATCCATCTTAATGGTTACTACTAGAAAGTAGATTACTAAACAATACCTATTTCCGGCAAGGTCTCTCCGGGGACGGATTTCTCGCGGGTCCGTCGACGGGGCGACTGGGGACCGCTCAACGCATGAACGCCAGGCCGATGGCGGACTCGGACTGGATCCACGCCGCCTCGTTGTCCTGGTCGTAGATGACGACTTCACCGCTCTCGAGTGCCACGTCAGCGTATCGCTGGAGTTCCGTCGCGTCCATCCCGACCGTTCGGTATCGCGTTTCGTCGTCGCCAGTGCGGACTGACATTTCAGGATTACCTCGTACTACTAACTTACAAGTAGAAACCTAAATGCGTTCGCTAACTCCTGTCTCAGGTAGTTACCTCCACATAACCCGGGAGATGCTGTTGGTCGCGGGAGCGCCGTCAGTGAGAGCCCGCTTCGGCGAGTGGTCTGAGACTGACCTCGCCAGGCAAGTCGGTGCGGCCCGATGGCCGGACGTGGGGGAGTGCACAAATGGCAGCAGTCGCCGCGTCGAAGAACGAGCGGATCCCGAGGTAAGGTGGTTACGAGCGTGTGAGCTACGGTTAATCACCCTGCAAGTGATGCCACTCGTGTGACGCGACTCGAATTACTCTCGAAAGACGAGATCCCCGAACAGTACCACTACCTCTTTACCGAGGACTACCTGGGAGACCGCCACATCTTCCGCGTATGGGCGCACAACCCGGAACTCCTGGAGGCGACACTGGAATATCTGGAGACACTCTACGACCAGCTGACCCCCCGGACGAAGGAACTGGTCATCCTGACGGTCGCACGGGCCCGCGGCGCTCGCTACGAGTGGCACCAGCACGTGGACATCGCCCGGACGCGCGGCGTCGAAACCGACGAGATGCGTGCCATCGGCGGCTGGGACTTCTCGGGGTTCGACGACGAGGAGTTCGTGCTCCTCCAGTACGCGGAAGCCGTCGCGACCGGCGACGTGACCGACCAGATCCACGGCGCTCTCGCGACGGCGTACTCATCGGCGGAGATCGTCGCTATCGGGTTACTGGTCGACTTCTACGTCGGCCTCTGTAACTACGTCGCTGCGGTGTCCCTCCCGTTCGAAGGCGGCGAGTTCGTCGGCTGGACGCCCGAGGACGAGACCATCAGCACTCTGTTCGATTGAATGAGACGGAACGTCGTCGGTCTCCTGCTGCTACTCGTGGGTGCAGTGACCCTGACCGAACCCGTCACTGGTGCGGTCACGTCGACGGGAGCCGTCACGATACCGCAACTCGGTGGGGGTGGGTTCCCGGACCCGACGTTCACGACTAGATTCGTCGCTCACTGGTGGGTCTTCCCGGCGTCGATACTCTTCTCGGGGGTCGCACTCGCCTCTGGCGTCTCGGGGGCGCTGTTTTTCAGCCCGTTTTTCATGCTCGTGGTCGGACTCACCCCGTCCCAGGCCATCGGCGCGGGGCTGCTCACCGAGGTGTTCGGCATGGGCAACGGGTTGCGGTCGTACGTCGAACAGCGCGTCGTGGACTTCGAGACGGCGAAGTGGCTGTTGCTGGGTGCCGTCCCCGCCGTCGTCGCCGGCGCGCTCGCTGCCCACTACGTCCCGACGACGATCCTCAAGGGCATCTTCGGCGTGGGGTTGCTCGTTCTCGGGGGCTTTCTCGTCTACTACGAGTCTCCAGACAGGTGCGAACCCGGCGAGGGTGAGGGTGAGTTCCTGCGCGAGAAAAACACCGGACGAGGGACGACGACCGTCGAGGCCGCCGACGGCGAACGATTCACCTACGACACCTGCTGGCGACCGCCCGGCGTCGCGCTCTCGACTATCGGTGCGTTCGTGACCGGACTCATCAGCGCCGGCCTCCCCGAAATCGTGACGACTCAGCTCATCGTCCGCTGTCGGATCCCGCCCCGCGTCGCCGTCGCGACGAGCGTGTTTGTGCTGGCTATCGCCGCGACCGCAGGCGCAATCGTCCACGCCCTGACTGCGACGCCAGTCTGGTACGTCGTCGCCTGGTCGATCCCTGGGGTCGTGATCGGCGGCACCATCGGAACTCGTGTCGGCAAGTACGTCCCAGGCGAACTGATGGAGACTGGATTAGGTATCGTCTTCGGACTCGTGGGACTCGTCGTTCTCGTGACGGAGTTCGTCGTCGCCTGACTCGCTGGGACTCGCCGCCGCTTCGACCGGCGGTTACCTCCCGGTAGTCCGGTGAGTAGCCCCTCGCTGCGTAACCACCAAGTTACAAAATACTGATGGGTTTTTCGGGAGATAGTTCGTCTATGTCGACCGAACTGGATAGTGGGGTCGTGGCACCGGATTTCGAACTGCCCAACGTCGGTATCGGGCCGGACCCACTCTCGCTCGAGCGAGTCGTACAGCGAGTCGATTTTGCTGTTCTGCTGCTCCTTCGAGACTACCACTGCCCGAAGTGCAAACATCAGGTGCAGACGCTGGCCGAGGAGGCACGACAGTTCGCAGAACTGAACGCCGTGGTGTTGCCCGTGTTGCCGGAACCAGTCGAGCGCGCAGCCGAGTGGCGAGAACAGTTCGACCTCCCGTTTCCGTTGCTGGCGGACCCCGACAAGCACATCGCAGACAAGTACGACCAGCCGACCCGCTACGGGAAACTCGGCGCGCTTCACGACCTGATCGGCCGCATGCCCGAGAGCGTGATTCTAGATACTCGTGGTGACGAGGCCGAGATCGTCTACACCTACGAAGGGGAATCACCGGGGGACCGGCCAGCGGTCGAGACGCTCGTCGACGAGATCGACCAGTTCCAGGAGACGTTCGTCTTCGACTGCTCGCTCGTGGATTGCTGACGATCCGGGTCCCGTCTGGGGATTTCTAGTCGGACTGTCCTAATTCGTGACACCCCCAATTTAGCCGCGCGGTGGGTCGGGCGCGTGGGCGACAATACCGCACTCGCACACGACGACAGTACCTTTTCCATGCCAGATTTCCAGACGCTATAACCATTCCCCGTCCGTGCGTCGAACCAGGAGTTACGAGGCACACCCAAGAGTCAGGTGCGTGACGGTCCATCCGGATATGGATCCCGCACGACGACGATTTCTCAGACTCAGCGGCATCGCAGCAGTCGGCGCCATCGCCGGTTGTTCGACGGAGACGACGACAGATACGCCCGACCCGGGCGACGGTGGAGGGAACGACGACGGCGCGGACGGGGGGGCGACGCCGACGGCCACGCCGACGCCGACGCCGACTTCGGGCTCGGGGGACGGCCAGTTCGACTTCGGGGGCTGGCTGCGCGACACGAGCAACTACGACGGAACGACGGCGGACATGCGCGGGAACGGCTCTATCACGATCGACGTGGGAGCCTCGGCCAACGACGGCGCCTTCGGGTTCGCACCGCCGGCCGTGTGGGTCGACCCCGGAACGGAGGTCACCTGGGAGTGGACCGGCGACGGCGGCGGCCACAACGTCGTCGCGGAGTCCAGCGGGGACTTCAGGAGTGGCGACCCGACGAGCGAGGCGGGAACGTCGTTCTCGCAGACGTTCGATACTGCGGGTATCGTGACCTACTACTGTAACCCGCATCGGTCGATGGGGATGAAAGGAGCCGTCGTCGTGGGCGACCCCGACGATAGTGCGACCGCAACCCCAGCGAGCCAGGAATACAGCTTCCAGGCGGCATCCTTCGACGCCTACTGGTACTCGCTGTACAACATGAGCACGAACATCGCGATGAGCGCCAATGGCGTCCCCTTCCCGCTCAACGAGCAGATGGAACAACTGCAGTCCCAGCGGATGCCGGCGATGCTGGAAAACGCCGAGGTCGACCGCCCGCCGATCACCGATCCGAACCTCTCGCTGGCCTCGTTCACGGAAGGCGACCCCAGCTTCACCCAGGAACCCGTTCTGGAAGACGACACCGGACGACCCGACGCGTCGACGCTCGCCTGGGACAAGAGCAACTCCTCGCTGGTCGTGAGTCCGTCCTCGGTGGGCTGGACCCACCTCAAGGGCGTCACCTGGGCGAAGAACTTCCAGAACCACTTCGACCTGCTGCCCGGCGAGATGGCCCCGAAATTCCGGGCGCAACTGCTGACGACGCTGGCACAGGTCGGGGTCAACGCGGCGATCCTCGTCGGCGGGTCGCGGGGGAACGGTGCGCTGACCCACGGCGACAGCTTCGAGTTCCTCTCGGAGTACCACCCCAGCGAGGGACGGATCGTCGACGAGACGCGCCGGCCTCACCACCACTCGGCGATGCTGTGGTTCCTCTCGGACCTGAACAGCCTGGCACAGAACGGCTGGTTCGGCTACGTCAACCCGCGACCGCTCATCCCGAAAGAAGCCGGCGCCGACGGCGTCTTCGACCCACCCGTCGGCATCCAGGAGATCACCGACGGCGTCGCGGACGCGACGATGAACCTGTTCGACGCGAGCGAGGTGGCGTCGATGGAGTCCACCCGGTCGGTCGGGCAGATGCTCGCGGCCGTCGGCTACTACGCCATCGCGCTCGGCACCCTGCTCGCGTTCTCGACGCTGGTGGGTGTCCTGACGGTAGTGGAGGTCCAGGCCCTAGCGGCCCCGCTCGCCTACCTGGCCGTCGCACCGGTCCTCGACCTCCTCAAGACTGGCCTCTACGACGCCCATCGAGGGGTGCTGTCCCCGCCGTCGGGAGCCGTCCCCGGGCTCCGGCGACAGCTGACGTCGGGGGGACGCCGTGGGGTCCGTGCGGTGGTCGGGTTCGTGCGTGAATCGCCCGGTCTCCACGCCCTCGCACTCGCACTCGGCCTCGCCGGCGCGGCGATGGGGTGGGCCGTCTCGGAGCCGCTCGTCGGCGTCCTCGACGCCTCCATCGCGGAGCGCCTCGCCGACCACGTGCCACCGCTCGCCGCGGCAAACTTCTTCGCGAACAACTGGACCGTCGCCATCTCGACGGCCCTCTCGGGGGTCGCCCTCGCCGTCCCCGCCGGCCTCTCCGTCTGGTTCAACGGCGTCGTCCTCGGGGTCGTAGCCCGCCTGGAGGTGACCCCGATCGAGCTGGCCGCGTTCGTCCTCCCCCACGGCATCTTCGAGATCCCCTCGATCCTCGTCGCCGGCGCGCTCGGGCTCCACCTGGGCGTCGTGACCTGGCGGGCGTGGCGGGGTCGCATGGGGCGGGAGGCGCTCGCCGACGCCCTCGAGCGGGCGTTCTGGGTGCTCGTCGGACTCGGCGTCGTGCTGGCCATCGCCGGGCTCATCGAGGGGTTCATCAGCCCGTACTACTGGCGGGTGTTCATATGAGACGGGTGGGGACGGTCCCCGTAGCCGGCCGCTTCCGCCCTACCCGTGGAACCGGTACAGCGAGGTGACGTAGGGCAGCCGGTTGAACATCCAGAAGGCGACCGGGAGGCCGACGACCGTGATGGCGAGAAAGGCGGCCACGTTGGCCCACAGCCAGGAGAGCCACCAGCCGACGAGTACGAAGTAGACGGCGCGGACGACCAGCGAGTGCTGACCGCGGCCGGATTCGGGGTCGTCGAGCGAGCGCGGCTCCGCGAGCGTGAGCACCGTCGGTACGAGGTTCACGAGCTTGATGCCGATCGGGATGAGCAGTACGGTCGCGTTCAGGAACCACGCGACGTTGACGACGACCGGCGTCGCCCACCAGCCGACGAACACGAACCAGACGGCGCGGACGAGGAGGGAGCGCTCGGCCATGTGGTGACGAGGCGCCGGCCGGGCATAAGGAGTGGGAGGGATGGGCCGCTCGTGGTTGGCGGTGTTGTCGATTCGGTGTGATCGTGAGTCGCGGGCGCCCGCACTGGCCGTCAGCCCTGTTCGACCGGCAATCCTCAGCCCTGGTCCAACGGTAGCAGCGTCGAGACCCGCGCGTTCTCCTTGATGCGGATGCCCGCCTCGGGTACGGAGATGGGGACGGGACCGAGCTCACGGACCGACAGCGTCGGGTGGGAGGCGCCGCGCTCGAGGAGGCCTTCCCGGGGCTGGAGGAGTGCGGGCGTCTCCTCCGAACGAAACTCGTTGTACTCGAGGAGGTACTGGCCCGGCTCGAGGTGCCACCACTGGTAGTCGTCGTCCTCGTCCCGCCAGACGCGCTCGTGGGGCGAGCAGTCCGCAGGCTCCAGCTCCTCGCCGCCGAAGTCCACGCGGCCGGGGAAGTCGACGGTGAGCACCTCGGCGACCGTGAGGTCGATGCCGCGCCCGCGCACCTGGGTCTCCTCGTGGACGATGCCCTCGACCGTGGACAGCAGGTCGTCGACCGACATGGCCGGGCGTTGCGCGGGGAACGGGATAACTCCACACACCGGACGGCTTTTTTCGTCGTCGCCCCTATCGACGTCCGGCCGATGACGAAGAACTGCGGTTCCGAGCCGTTGTCCCCGGCGATGTGGAACCCTATGAGTGCCGAGGCCGCCTTTCCAATATTGGATAATTCGATGGCAACCTAGTTCTTTCGATTTCATGTCAAAGAATCCAGCAAATCTAGCTGCCACTTTTTGAGTCCGCTTGGAGATAGCAAGTGGAATAGGGATACCTTTTGCCTGGATGAATTTTATTCTTTTTTCGAATCCTCGGGGTCCTCTGGTATTTGCTTCGCAATATCATTTTCATCGACTGAGGTACTAGCGCCGAGTCGCACCCCCGTGGTCGACTTCAATATGAGTTGTAACAGTGATTCGGCAGTAGTCACACCTAGGGGAACCGGAATAGAAACGGGGATTGTCAGTAGAAACCAGGCTAGCCCGTTCCCGAGCGAAATACAGGATGCGTTTTCCTCACCTGGTGGAATAAGCCGCCTGGGACCATCTATTTCGTCTTCTGGATTTTTGATTTGAGAGGCCATTGCCATCGCCTGTAGATACCTAACAGCCGGGAGTGTCTGATTGACGATCAGTGTGTCATCCTCAACAAGTAAGACGAGGTCCCAAGCATCGTTCCCTGCAAGTATCTCATTAAGTGTATCATCCGAGATCGAACTTCGATCATAAACAAGACAATGGAGTTGGTGATCGATGGTAAAATCCCCCGAGATTTTTGTTCCAAATCGGTCTTCAGGTTCTTGCTCCAGATTTCGTATCTTCTCGAGCTTCTCGATATCAGATTGTAATCGACCTTTGTCTAGCCTGCTTTTTACTTCACAAATGAATGCTACCCCCTCCAATGGGACCCAACTGATATCGTATTCTTCTAGGATTATTCTCGGTGATGCTTGAGAGAATAACCCGACGACGTCGACTTCATTTTCGGCTCCATTTCCAAATTCGTCGAAACAAGCCAAATTTGAGTCCATCACCGAACAATTTGAAAGTATATCAAATCTACCGCTTAAATACAACTGAAGCAAGTCCTTCAACACCGTTTCATATGAACTTCCGCGGGCAGAATCGTCGCTTTCCAGTTCTCTTAATCTGCTCCACTGGTGCTCCAATTGAGTCTGGAAATTTGTAATCAGACCCGGTGGAGAGCTGATCTCCGTCATTGTCTTGATTTAATTGACTGATATGTATTGAATCTTGGCGGGGTGGGATATTTGGGGAAATGACGACGGGCATACGCGTCAAGGACATCGCCGTCGCATACGAGCACAGCGGGTACGAACCCGACGAGATCACCCAACTGTACCCGGACCTCTCACTCGGTGACGTCCATCGTGCCCTCGCGTACTATTACGACAACATCGACGACTTCCGCTCCGCCGAGTCTGCGACCGCATGAGGCCGCTGTACTGTGACGAGAGTATCTGGATTCCGGTCGCGGACGGACTCCGCGGTCGTGGCTGAGACAGACTAGGCCTCAAGGCTGGTCGATACAGGCCGGCCGAACACGGATTTAAGAACCTTGACGAGCAACCAGTAGCTATGGCCGCCGACATTTCCGACCGGGTCCGGGAGATCGCGGACGCTCGCGGCCTGCCCGAGTCCGAGGTGTTCGAGCGGGCTCTCGAGCGCGGGCTCGAAGCCCTGTGGGAGGACCTCGTCCTCGCTCAGTACCTCGACGGCGACCTCGACCGCGACCAGGCAATCGAGCGCGTCGGCCGGGCGAAGGTCGAACGCGCCGACCGCGAGCGGGAGGCCGTCGAGGAGGACGTGCGCTGGGGCATGAACGCGTGACGGTCGCCGCGGTGGCGGATACCGGGCCACTCATCCACCTCGCCGAGATCGACTCGCTCGAACTGCTCTCTGCCTTCGACAGGCTGTACATCCCCGAGACGGTCCACGCGGAACTCGAAGCGGGTGGCGTCCCTTTGGCACTGAGCGAGGTCGAGTACGAACTCGTAGAATTGAGTGAACGTCGTAGTCACTTCCCCGAACTAGACGCAGGAGAGACATCGGCATTGACGGTGGCCATCGAACAGGGTGCAGACTTGCTAACGGACGACCTCGACGCGCGAGAGGTCGCTATGGAGGATGGCGTCGAGGTACACGGCTCCGTTGGTGTCATCGCGTTGGGCTACGCCCGTGGTCTACTCGAAAGGGACGAAGCAGCGGCGAGAATGCGAGCGCTCCAGCGCGAGACGAGCCTCTTCGTTACTGACGGGGTCATCGAGCGTGGCATCCGGATGCTGGAGGGAACTTGAATGAGCGCTGACAATTCGATCCGCGATGCCCCGCCCATACAATTCACTTCCAATCTACTTGGATAGAATTTATCACTCGATGAGACGTTGGGTCGACCATGTCTCATCACGGCGGTTCGTCCTGGACGACGTGTCCACATTGTAAGATGAAGCAGAAGGTTTCGGGTGGCTGGGCCACGTGTCGGAGTTGTGGAGAACGGTTTCACGCGTGACCGGTCTTCCTTACATTCATCGGCTACGGAAGCCCCCGGATCTATGGCCTGGCAGTACTCTATGAATTTTGTGGACACCGAGGCCGGCCTCCACTTCGTCTGATCTGCGTCCCTATGCCTGGGATCACCCGTCCTCCAGCAACGCCTCGTCCCCGTACTCCTCTCGTAACTCCCGCAGATACTCCCGCTGCCTTTCCAGCTCCTCCGTCGGCTCGGCGTACGCGTACTCGAACATCTCGTCGGGGTCCGGCTCGTAGTCCTCCATCCGCTCGATGGCGTCGGCGAGCGTCTCCTCGACCTCCGACTCGATGGCCTCGACGCGCTCGTCGTCGAGCCGGTCCGTCTCCTAGAGGAACGCCTCGAAGCGGTCGATGGGGTCCCGCTCGCGCCACACCTCGACCTCCTCGGGCTCGCGGTAGCGCTCCGGGTCGTCGGCCGTCGTGTGCGCGCCGTAGCGGTACTGGACGGCCTCGACGAGTGTCGGCCGCGGACGACCCGCGACCGCGTCCCCGGTCAGTGCCCGCTCCCGCGCCGCCGCCGTCACCACGTAGCTGGCCAGCGGGTCCATGCCGTCGACCTGGACGCCGTCGAAGCCGTACGCCTGGGCCTTCTGGGCGATAGTCGCGCTCGCGGTCTGGCGCTCGGCCGGGTGCGAGATGGCCCAGCCGTTGTTGTTACAGACGAACAGCACGGGCAGGTCGAAGACGCCCGCGAAGTTCATCGCCTCGTGGAAGTCGCCCTCGGAGGTCGCACCGTCGCCGAAGTGGACCACCGAGACGCGCTCGTCGCTGCGGTACTCCGCGCCCCACGCCAGCCCGACCGCGTGTGGCAGGTGGGAGCCGACGCCGATGTTCAGCGGGAAGACGTTCCGGTCGGCGAGCACCTCGTTCCCGCGCTCGTGGCCGGCCCAGTAGAGCAGGTACTCCCAGGGGAAGCCCCGGGCCACCACGGCGCCGTGCTCGCGGTACTGATACGAGATCAGGTCCTCGGGGGAGAGCGCGTAGGTCGAGCCGATCTGGGAGCCCTCCTGGCCGGCGAGCGGCGCGTAGGTCCCGAGCCGGCCCTGGCGCTGGAGCTTGACCGCGCGCTCGTCGAACCGCCGGGAGAAGCGCATGTCCCGGTACATGGCGACGAGCGTCTCGTCGGCCAGGTCGGGCACCAGGTCCGGCGCGACGACGGCTCCCTCCGAGTCCAGGACCTGCACCGTGTCGTCCGGCGTCCGCGAGAGCACGTCGTCGTTCGACATCAGTCCCTAGCCGCTCGGTCGGCCGCTCACAAGAAGCATGCGGTGGGGCCATCGCGTCGCGTGGCCGTCGCTCCCGACACCTCGCCTCGCGACCTCGCGCGTAGAATCAGTCGATGTGGCCTTCGCGTCGGAGCTGGTCCGCGTCCTGGCTCGTGTAGCGCCACTCGATGTTGGCCTTCTCGTCCTGCCAGTCCCAGGGCTCGACGACGACGACGTCCCCTACCTCGATCCAGGTGCGGTACTTCATGCGGCCGGGGATGCGGCCCATTCGGTTCTCGCCGTCTTCGCACTGCACGCGAACGTGGTTCCCGCCGTTGTGTTCGGTCACGACGGCGAAAAGCTCGTCTCCGTTGGGCATTCGCAGGTTGCGACGCCCAGAATCTTCACTCACACCCAGTTTAGGGACGGCAGACGTTTAAGTCACCGGGGAGACGTGGTACCACGCGACGCACGACCCTGCTGGCGATTGTCAGGTCGGGCGCCGGCTCTCTGTCAACCGAACGCAGAGAGCGTGTCTCGCCGGGACGCGCCGACTCGCAGACGGCGGACTGATCGGGGAATTCGACGAGGCGTCGCTGAGCGACGAGCGCGCGTCAGTACGCGTCGCGGGGTCTGACCTCGCCGACGTCCGCGGCCGGCGCGGCGTCGATGTCGTCGCTGTACACGACGCCGACACTCGCGTCAGGGCCCAGCGTTACGCGGTCCCCGACCACGGTCTCGGCGTCGGTCGCGTCGAGGTCCACAGTCTCCCCCTCGACGGTGTCGACCGCCAACGCGGCGTCGCCGCGGCCGAGCAGCTTCGTCACGAGTGAGCGTCCGCGCTCGCCGGCGCGAACCACAATCTCGGTCGCGCGGACACTGTCGACGCGGGACTCGCCCCCCAGCGTCAACTCGAACGTGCGAGCGGCCACGTCGCCCGCGCGGAGCGACCCGGTCGCCGTGAG
>ENA-ORDC01002036-ORDC01002036.1-marine-metagenome-genome-assembly--contig:-NODE-2036-length-13300-cov-4.650987_pt1 | contig 13300 bp, 9 predicted proteins | sample MGYA00237783_ERZ508515 | MGnify/ENA primary metagenome ERZ508515 (study PRJEB26186, sample SAMN06268792) | marine metagenome | isolation source: Eden Landing Ponds, San Francisco, CA, USA | place... | reverse complement strand
GCCTGGCAGATCGGATGCTGCGGGCGTCCGTCCTCGAACGGTTCGCGCTCGCCATCGCCTCGACGGTGCTGGCCCTGCTGATCGGCTCGGTGATCGTCTGGGCGACCGGCTACGACGCCGTCGAATTCGCCACCTCGCTCGTCTACGGCGCGGTGGGGAACCTCTCGAACATCGCCTTTACCTTGCGCCAGTCGACGATGCTGATCCTCACTGGTGTCGCCGTCGCCATCGCCTTCCGGGCCGGTGTGTTCAACATTGGCGTACAAGGACAGTTCGTCGTCGGCGGCTTCGCGACGGCGCTCTCGATCCTCTTTCTCGCACCGCACCTGCCGGGCGGGACCGTGGGCGGGATCGTCCTCATGGTTCTTGGCACGGTCGCGGCCATCGTGGCCGGTGGTGCCTACGCGGCCCTGCCCGGACTGATGAAGGCCTACGCCGACGCCAACGAGGTCATCACGACGATCATGCTGAACTTCATCGCCTCCGGCGTCGTCTACTTCTTCATCGACGCGTATCTCCGACCGGGCGGGACCTCCGCGCCGAACACGGAGTCGTTCCCCGACTACGTCGGCCTGCCGGGCTTTGCCTTCGGGAGTAGCTCCTTTTCGGTCATCGGACTCGCCGTTGCACTACTGGCTGCAGTGGGCGTGTTCGTCGTCATGGCCCGGACGAGCTTCGGCTACGATCTCGTGACCAGCGGCTATCAGGAGGCAGCGGCCGCGTACTCGGGCGTCGATCCAAAGCGGACCGTCGTCACGACGATGACGTTCTCGGGGATGGTCGCCGGTCTCGCCGGTGCCATCTTCGCGATCATGATCCTCGGGTACTACACCGATCCGAGCACCTTTCCGACGTTCGGGTTCGACGCCATCGCGGTGAGCCTGCTAGCGGCGAACAATCCGCTGGGCGTGATCCCCGCCGGCCTGCTCTTTGGCGGACTCGATGCCGGCGGCCAGTACATCGGCTTCACGCTGGACGTGCCGGCCGAACTGGTCGACGGCGTCGTCGGCCTGATCGTCCTGTTCGTCGCCGCCCCGGAGCTGTTTCGGATGAGCGCGCGACGGTTCGGACTGGGCGGTGAGGACCGATGAGCGTCGCCGACTACGCCGCAGAGAACCGCATCACGGTCGGCGGTGCGGTCGCCGTCCTCGTCGCACTCGTCGCGGCGATCACGCTGCTCGATCTCCCCGGCGCGGAACTGCTCACCGTCGGGGCCGTCCAGCGGTCGCTTCAGGCGGCCATGCCGATCGCACTGGCGGCCATCGGCGGCCTGTACGCGGAGAAAAGCGGCGTGTTCAACATCGGGCTGGAGGGGTTCATGATATTCGGCGCGCTCGTCGGCGCCGCGGTCGCGTGGCTCCTCGCCGGCGGCGACGGCATCACGCAGGCGCACCTCTGGGCGGCCTTCGTCGCGGTCGCGCTCGTCTCCGGCGTGCTGGCGACGCTGTTCGCCGTCCTGTTGATTCGGTACGAGGCCAACCAGATCGTCGCCGGCCTCGCCGTCTGGTTCATCGGGCTCGGCTTCGGGCCGTTCGCCGCCACGGTGCTGTGGGGCGGCGTCTCCAGCCCCTCGCTCCCGAACATCGACGCGGTTTCGGTGCCCGTCCTCGCCGAGATTCCGGTTCTCGGACGGCTGTTCTTCGACGCCTCGCCGCTCGTCTTGCTGACCATCGTGGTCGCCGTCGCGGCCTGGGTCGTCCTGTTCCGCACGCGCTACGGCTACTGGGTCCAGGCGGCCGGCGAGAACCCGGAGGCGCTCGACACCGCCGGCGTCGACGTCAACCGCGTCCGCTACGCGACGGTCATCTTCTCCGGCGTCATGGCCGGCCTGGGCGGCGCGGTCCTGTCTATCGGCATCGGGAGCGGGTTCACCGGAACCGGCGTGACGATGGTCGACGGCCGCGGCTGGATAGCCATCGTCGCGTACCTCTTCGGCAACTACAACCCGCTCGGGACCTACGGCGCGTCGCTCCTGTTCGGGGCGATGGACATGCTCCAGATTCAACTGCAGACCATCGGTATCTCGCTTCCGGGGAGCATCACCGGGCTGTTCCCCTACGTCGCCGTGCTCGTCGTCCTCGTCGGCGTCGGCTACACCCGCGTGCCGTCGGCGGTCGGCGAGTCCTACGACACCGAGGAGTAACTCCCCTCGCGGGGCCGCCGCTTCGACGCGACGCCGCCGGCGCGTCGCTCGTAGTCCTGTCACCAACGAACAGTTCAATTATCGCTCGTCCCGAAAGACGGGGTAGTGACCATCGATGAACCAACCGTTCGCGAACGGCTGAAGACGTTCGGTTTCTCCGACAAAGAGGTCGACACGTACGTCGCGCTCTTGGAGCGGGGCGAGGCGAAAGCGAGCGACCTCGCCCAGCGCGCCGGCGTGTCCAAGCGCTACGTCTACAACGTCCTCGGGGAGTTCGAGGACCGCGGCCTCGTCGAGGTCAACGACCACGAGACGCCGACGACGATTCGCGCCGTCGACCCGGCGGTCGTCGTGAGGGAGCTCTCGAACCAGTTGTCCTCGCTCGAAACACAGCTGGAAGCCATCCACAACCCCGACCCCGGCGAGGACCGTCGCTACGAGGTCATCAAATCCAAGTCCACCGTGAAAAAGCGCATCGCGTCGCTGGTACAGCAGGCCGAAAACGAGGTCAACGTGTCGGTGCCGGCGTCGTTGCTTCCGGACCTCGCAGACGAGCTGGCGGCCGCCGTCGACCGGGGGGTGCTCACGCTCGTCCTCGCCAACGGCCACGGGGACGACGCCGTCTCGGAGTCGGCGTTGCAGGGGCTCGGCAGTGTCGTCCGGTACTGGGCCGACGGCGGGCCGATGCTCGTCTGCGTCGACCGGACCCACGGGCTGTTTTCCCCGCCGGAGTTCGTCATGGGCCGGGGGTCGAACCACCAGGCGATCAGCTTCACCGAAGACCGCCTGTCCCCCGCGCTCGTGGGGTCGTTCCTCGGCAACTACTGGCCGCTCGCAGAGGAGATTTACCTGCACGAACCCGACGAGCTTCCGGCGACGTACGACCGCTTCCGACACGCGATTTTCGCGGCGACCCGGTATCAGAAACGCGGCTACACGCTCGTCGCGGAGCTCGAACTCAGACCGGCGGACTCGAACGAGGCGTTCGAAACGCGCTCGGGGACGATTACCGACATCACGCAGGGGCTCGTGAAACCGACGACGAACTCGATTCCCATCGAGAACTCGTTCACCATCGACGACGGCACCGAACAGCTGACCGTCGGCGGCCCCGGCGCGATCGTCGAACCGTACGAGGCCAGACGCGTGACGCTCGACGTCGTCGAATCCGCCGGACAGTCGGTCTCGGAGCTCCTCGACCGCTCGGACGCGTTCGACCGCTGACGACCGCCGCCTCCCGTTTCACGAGTCTCTGCACCGAGCGGACTCGGGCGTCGCGGTCGCGGTCGTGTCTGAATCTATCTGGGTGCTGATGAAAACGCCGCCAAAGACAGATACAACTACGAACATATCCGAAATGAATAATTGACGGAGGAGTTGTGCTTCTTCGGATTAGTAGTGGAAACCGTTCTGTCACGGGACTACAAAGTCTACTCTGAAGTGCCGAGCTATATTCTGCTTCTGTGAGTGATTCTGTTTCTGAGCAGAATGTGTTGTTCTCTTAAGCGACTATGGATGCGATATATGAACCGGTTGTTTCTCTCATATCGACACTGTGAAAACAGATAGAAAAGTAGACACGGTCTCAGAATATCGAATATCTGATATCAGTTGTTCGACTTCGACAACGTATCTGATTTTGGTACGTTCGACGGGTTCTCTGCGCGAACCCCCGTCTATCCCCACTCCAGATTCAACGTGGCCGCTCGGTTTGCAAACTCCTCGTCGTCGATTTCGCCGCGTGCATACTGCGTTCGGAGGTCTTCCATGGCGCTGTCGGCTTCTTTCGGGGGAGCCGCCTCGGTACTGTCCGCTCGTACGCGACTGACGTACGCGAGACTCACCCCGGCGAGTACGACCAGGAGGAGGAGACCGACCGCGAGCCACCACGGTCCCATGCCCCCGGTGGCCGTCGCGCCCCCCGCGGCGACCCCGTGGCCGCCGTGAGGACCCATCGGACCGTGTCCACCCCACTGGAGTACGACGGTCGCCGTTTCGATCATCTTTCTCACCTCTACGTAACCGTAGACTCGCGGACCGTATCAACTCTCGCCGTGATTGTCGCTCGCTGGGAACGTCCCTGTCTGGTTGTCCGAACCGACGTCGAATCGGTCTGTCCACGTCACCGTTCTGCTCCCTCCGGAGAGAAACCGGTTCTCGACTCACGAGAGATGCCTGACAGATATATGCTGGCTTGGCACCTCTCTCTAGCGAGGTGTTTAGACCGATGACCTCGAACGTCTCGACCAGACACGAACAGCCCATGAGCGCCTATCTCGCGCTCTGGAACGGTGCGGACGCGAACACAGACGCCGTCTCCGAGTCGTTCGTCGCCTACGAGCCGAGCGCTCCCGGTGGTGAACTGCACGGTCCGGATGCGCTCGGCGCGTACGTCCGCGAACTCCGGACTGCGTTCCCCGATTTCACAATCACTCCCGAAGTCCTCCTCGAAGACGCCGAGACGGTCATGACCGAATGGAGGGCGACGGGGACCCACGACGGCGACTTCAACGGCCTCCCCCCGACCGGGCGCACGTTCGAGCACAAGGGAATGTCCGCGTTCGTCATCGCCGACGGGAAAATACAAGAAGAGCGGATGTACTACGACCCGCGGGAGATCGCCGAGCAACTCGGCTTCCTCGAGGAGTGAGCGTCCTGCTCGTTTCACCACGCAATCCTCTTGTTCTCCGCTGTGGTCTCCATTCGACCTTTACGACTCCCACAGCCGATTCGGGTCGTGGTGTGGCAGTTGCATGGCTGTGAGACGTCGGTCAGGTCACGGCGGTCGGACGAGATAGTTGTCGACGACGCGCGTCTGTTGTCTGTTCTCCGTCACGAACCCCTATCTCGACTCGCGGTGATCGTTCACGCATGAGTGGGACCGACGACGGGGGTATCGACTCGGCGACGATGGGCACCTGGATTGCGATTGGGACCGGTTTCGGCGTCGCACTCGGGCTCGTGACGGACAATCTCGCGCTCGGAATCGCAATCGGCGTGGCGCTCGGGACGGGGGCGGGGTTGTCGATGCGGTAGGCTGTCTGTGGGTCGGTGAGTCACCGGAGCGTCAGGACTCGCGCCACCTGTGACCGCACTCGACGCAGATGAACAGCCGAACCTCATAGGAACCACCCGGCTTCGGCATCATCTGGTAGTGGGCCCGGTCGCTGTCGCAGTCGTCCGCCGGACAGGGCTCCTGCATCGTCTCGGTGGAACCCCGCGTCGCGTCGGCCACGGCGGGTGCGCCGTCGTCTCGCTGTCCGTCCTGAATCGCCATCGCCGCCTCCGCTTGCGAGTCACGCGGCTCCTCGTGCTCACAGGAACGACACACCCACGTGTCGCCCTCCGTGTGCATCATCGAGCCGCACTCGGTACAGAATTGCATATACCGTCGAAACACGCGATTGTCGGATATACGTGTTAATTTCCGATTCGTCGTGGGTCGTTGGCGACCCCAGCCTTCATTCGACAGTCTACCGCTCGTAGAGAGGTGGGTGCCAGTCGGACGCCCCCGAAGAACACGGGAGAACTCGCCCGAGTTCCACGACCGCGCCGATACGTTCTTGTCAATTGGCGAGAGCCACGACGTATGGACGGCAAACGAGTCCTCGTTACTGGCGGTGCCGGTTTCATCGGTTCGAACCTCGCGAACTCTCTGGCCGACGACAACGACGTCATCGCAATCGACGACCTCTACCTCGGGACGCCCGAGAACCTCGACGACGCCGTGGAGTTCCACGACGCGAGTGTCCTCGACGACGACCTCCCGACCGAGGGGGTGGACGTGGTGTTCCACCTCGCGGCGCTGTCGTCGTACAAGATGCACGAGGAGAACCCGACGAAAGGCGCTCGCGTCAACATCGAGGGCTTCGTCAACACGGTCGAACAGGCGCGAAACGACGGCTGTGACACAGTTGTGTACGCGACGACCTCTTCGATTTATGGCTCGCGGACCGAGCCCTCGCCGGAGGACATGCCCGTCGAGTCCCGGACGGGGTACGAGGCGTCGAAGCTGGCGCGGGAGCGCTACGCGGAGTACTTCCACCACCACTACGACATGCAGTTGGCCGGGATGCGATTCTTCTCCGTCTACCAGGGCTTCGGCGGCGCGGAGGAACACAAAGGCGAGTTCGCCAACACGGTCGCGCAGTTCACCGATAAGATTGCCAATGGCGAGTCGCCGGAGCTGTTCGGCGACGGGTCACAGACCCGCGACTTCACCCACGTCGACGATATCGTCCGTGGGTTGGAACTCGCCGCCGACGAGCGGTTGCAGGGCATCTACAACTTGGGGACCGGCGAGAGCTACTCGTTCAACGAGATGGTCGACATGATAAACGAAGTCCTCGGGACGGACGTGGAGCCAACGTACGTGGAAAATCCGTTCGAAGTGTACGTCCACGACACGAAAGCGGACTACTCGAAGATACACGAGGCGACCGGGTGGGAACCCGAGGTTAGCTTTGAGGAGGGTGTCGAGCGGCTCTGTGAGCCGTATCTTGATAACTGACGGGGTCGCTCGCGTCGGTTCGCGTTTCGGCCAAACGTTCCGAACTCATTCCCCGAACGAGTCAAGTGTCAGATGGTGGTCGTCGACCGACACGGCGTAGTCGACGTTTCCGGAGCCTGCCCTGACGAGAACGTACCGATTCGAGGGTGATTGACCTACTGTTCACCCTGGTTTTGTATCTCCTCGTCACACTCCTCTTGCTCGGTGGGGCGGTGCTTCTCCTACTTCCGAGCATCGCCGTCGCGTGGTCGAATTCGAGGCGTAACGACACACAAGACGACGACAGTCGGTGAGGCTCCGGGTATTCGAGTGCGCTCCTTTTCGGCACAGTTCCGCCCACACGATCTCCGAGGGATTCAACAGAGCCATCTCAGTGTGAAGCACTTTGGCGGTGGTGCCTCTACGTTCCCAAGAGATGGGTCGAACGGTTTCACTCTCCAGGACGTGGTTCAGCTATCTGCTGTACGCGTTCCAACTAACTGCGCTCGTGTTGGTTCTCGTGTTCGTCGTACCCGCGCTCGAGTACCCGATCAATCTCTTCTTGGGCGGTCTGTTCGCCGCAGTCGTCCTCGCGTCGATAGTCGCGCTGTGGCGACGCGGGACCGGGCAGGACGAAGGAAGTCGGCTCGGAACCGTGAAGACATCACCTACGACCCGTTCGCGGATCCTGGACAAGTCGCCCGCGAGAGGTACGAAAAGCCGTTCGACGACTTCCAAGGTCGAACAACGGGGAGTGAACACCCAAAGGTGTGAGGGGAGGTCGGCGGCTCATGAACAACACCTTCGTCGGTCTGTCTGGCGCCTCCGCCGAATACCTCTACTTCGATTGGATACACCCCACTATCTGTCCCGCAACAATAGACACCATACTGGCAACGACTGATATCTCTCGGCTTCGTCGTGCACGCTGGTTTGGTCACCAGCGCAAAAGCTCCTCTTCGAGTCGAGACGAACACAAGAACGGGACGTCGAAGCGCCCGAAAGATGGAGTTTCGGTGTTTTCGAGTCTCGCGTGGGAAACAACGATGAACAGATATGAGCAAGCAGCAATCCCAATCAACGAGGCCAATCGAGCTGTTGAAAACTGCCGATACACCACTCTTCTGATGTGGTGTACTGGAGAATAGCGGATTCGCGTATACTCGACCACGGGTGGATAGGAGGTGAACGCCCACGAGTATGTGGGTCCACCTCAGACCGAATCGTACGTCTGAGCGCCGCAAGACGCCAATATCCCAGAGTCAGTTCGATGGACGCCCATCTTGAGGCCGTGGTTCGAATCTGTATCTACACCCAACCGGAGTCACAGCTCCCATACACCCTTACGGGAACTCGGCGTGGATGTACACCCCTGAGATATGGGGCTGTAGAGTGTGTCTTGACGGATTTCTAATTCTACACCGGTGTAGGAATGCAGGCGAATCGACGCACCCGTGTAGCCGCACGAAATAGCTATCTACGTGTCCACGAGACCATCGAGTAACCGATGACCCCATCCCTACCCACGCGCGACACACTCCCCGACACCCTCCTCGAACGGGACCACTGGGTGGGATGGCGAAAACAGACACGTGGTGGAGCTGAAACGAAGGTTCCGGTCTCGGTGAACGGCGGCTATGCCTCCGCAACCGATGCGGGGACGTGGACGACGTTCGACGACGCGCTCGCGTATGCAACGGATGGCCCCGCAGACGGTGTCGGCTTCGTGTTCAGTACTGACGACCCGTATGTTGGCATTGACCTCGACAAATGCCGCAGTCGCGAAACGGGCGAGACAGAAGCATGGGCAACCGAGATTATCGACCAACTTGCGTCATATACAGAGATCAGTCCATCAGGAACGGGCTATCACATCATCGTCCGTGGATCACTACCGCCAGGAGGCAACCGAACAGGGAACCTCGAACTCTACGAAGACTCGCGATTCTTTACGATGACTGGTGACCACGTCAACGAGACGCCCACGACGGTTGCTGACCGAACGGACGAACTCACCGCACTCCACGGTGCGTACTTCGAGTCACAACACACTCAGGGTGGCACACACCCACAGACCACAGACCGTCCGACGCAGTCCTCGAGTGCTGTCGACACGCCAGGAAACGACCTCACCGACGAGGATGTCGTCGAGCGGGCATCGAACGCAGCCAACGGGCCGAAATTCAGCCGACTGTGGAAAGGCGATACGAGTGCGTATGACAGCCACTCAGAAGCCGATATGGCGCTGTGTTCGATCCTCGCATTTTGGACTGGAGGCGACACAGCACAGATCGATCGGCTGCTCCGAGACTCTGGATTGTATCGAAAGAAATGGGACGAAACGCATTTCGCCGACGGGTCGACGTACGGCGAAAAGACCATCGAGCGGTCAGTTTCAGGGACGTCCGACTTTTATGACCCCTCACAGTGGTCGACTGCAGCCCGTCGGTCACCATCACGCACAGACACCACCCGAACTGGACGTGCGGACCACCAGACGCCACACGATCCGACGTCGCCGTCGGCCACACCAACCGACAGTACAAAGACAGCCTCATCTCGCGATATCGTCTCTCTCGAACGGCTCACAGACCTGCAGAGCCATCTCGAAGCGGTACTCGCGGAGAACGAACGATTACAGGCGGAGTTGGAAGCCGAACGCGAACGGCGACGTGAGCTGGAAGCAGCGGTCGCTGCGGTAGACGAGACAGACGAGAGTGGTCGTGGATGGTCGCTATTTGGGTGGTTCAGACGGTAGTCACGTGCTGGATCTCACGAGTGCGAAGCATCCGACTGTAGCTCCTGTAGGGTGTGCATCTCGGTGAATCCGGGTTGGTGAATCTGGAACGACGATGGCGGCGAATTCGAACTATAGGTCTTTTCGACGCGTGGATAGCCCTCGTTTGGCTCGTTGAGTGCGCGAAGGACTTCATGTGCATCGCTTCGATTCTTCACGACCCACACTGCGGCTTCGGGATCGCACGCAGCCATCTTGTCGTAGTCGTCAGGGACCGCAGTCAAAATATCGTGATTCGCTCGTTCCGCTTCGAGTGTGACGACGATATCGCCATCCTCATCGAGACAGACCGCATCGAGACGCGAGCCGTCGTGTTCGAAGTATGCAACGGCCTCGACAGCCGCAGAATCACCGTTTTCGACGAACTCTGCTTCGAGATATCGTCGGCCAAGCTCGACCATGACGACGTGGAGACTCGACTCGCTCAGATCGCCGCGGCCGTGGCCGTGAGCGACGCCTTCGCGGTGGCGAACTGCAATCGCACGACGGCCTTTTGGCGTGACCGTATAGAGTTTGTGTGGATACGTACAATCAACCGAGAGCGACCCACCATCGATGAGCTCTTGGACTTCCTGATATCTGATGCCGGTGTATTCTTGGAGGCGAACCATGCTGTCATACAAGAGGTCGTACTCGAATTCCGGGTCGAATCGACGCTGATGTGCGGAATAGACCGCTTGGAGGAACCGCAGTTGTGCGTCGGTAAAGGCACTACTGCCGCGTTCGACGGCCGAGAGTTTGAGTGGGAGTTGTGAGATTGGGATCTCATCGCGATCGACTGTTTCGAGGCTGTGACAACATTGGATGGCGTTTTTGATGCCCGTGAGTGTTGGGTCGTATCGAGTTGAGCACTCCTCACAGACGACGACGTGAACTTCGGGGTCATACTCGACCATTGGCGGGAGACGCGACGTGTAGGGCAGCGCAGAGTTGATACGCGCATCGGGCGTCGGTGCATTCCGCGTTGGGTAGGATTCTGGTGGTGCGTCTTCGGATGGTGTGTGTGCGGACGTGGGAGTCGCGTGGTGTGTCGACGCTGCGGACTCATCAAGCGGTGCTGCTTCGCGGTGGCCCAGTGTCGTGTGTGTCTCTTCTGTGGTGGCCCGGCTGCCAATCTTCGAGACAGTGAGGCCAGACGCCTGGGAGGTCTGCGCAGTACGCAACTCGAGTGCTGCGGTGTATGCTGACTCACGAGCGGGCGAAAACGGGGCCTCACTTTCTGGGTGGCCAGCTGGGAGCGGTGGGCTCTGGAGGACGAACGGCTGTGGCTCTGGTTGTCCGAATTCCGCAGGAAGCGTCGCGAGCCACTGGCCACGACGAAGCGCGCGGAGTCGGGTTTGGACCTCCGTCGCGGGACGTTCGGCTGTTGCAAACCGTCGACTGAACTCCGGGTCGACTGCGACGTTCCCCGTGATAATCGTCGAGACGTTATTGAGGACTTCACGATAGGCCTCTGGATTGGCCTCTTTGAGTTGTGCAGGAAACTGCATCGCCAAAGTAATCGAGAGACCGAACGAACGAGACTGGGCAAGGAGATCTGACAAGAGCGATGACGTCGATAACTGCGCGGCTTCTTCGAGATACAGATTCACGAGTGGGTAGTCTGTTTCGTCGTCACCCTGCTGGGTCCGGCGTCGAAGGGCAGTCCACAACGCCGACAGAATCACGAGCGTGATGACGCGTTGTGAAGCCGGCCTGAGACCCCCCGTCTCGATAATAATGACTGCATCTTCGTCGATGAGCCTCCGAAGGTCGAATTCCGGATCGTCGCTATCGTGGTCTGGGGTGTGATTGAATATCTGCGCAAGTCGGGCATCGAGAGGGATCTTCTCGATACGATTTGCAACCCCTTGCATGAGCTCGTCAAACGAGCGCTTCGAGTTGGCGGCGACACCTGCGAGCATCGCCTGGAGGTCTTCATCAACGACCGGAGGCGGGTCGCGTGTTTCGTGTAATCTGGCGACCGCCGTCTGGAACTCACGATGGCTAAAGGCATTCGACCCATGAATCGGGTCGAACATCGCTTTGAGAACGTAGCGAATGATGTCGGGTGAGCGGACGGCCTGTTCGAATCGCTCCCGGCCCATGATGCCGATCAAGATATCGATGTAGTGGTCGACGACGTCTTCGACAGCAGTCGTGCGGTCGACGCCTGCATCGAGTTGGTCACGAATATCGAAAAACGACAATGCGGGGAGTGTCTCTGTGCAATCGAAATAATAGACATCGTCAAGAGAGCCGTATTTCGCATAATGTGCTCGGAGATAGTCGTCGGCCATCCCGTCGCCTTTCGGGTCGATGAAGATATCTGCGCCATCGGTTGCTGCGTGATTCGCGAGGAGTGCTGCGACGAGACTCGATGATTTGCCTGATCCGGTTCGGCCGAACATGCCGAGATGGAGTGGTTGGAGTGCTGGCGGCAGTGAGATGGGGACGCCTTCGGCATCGCCATCGGCCGTCTGTGCATGGCCGAGTGTGAATCCCGCTGTTCGATACTGTTCGATCCGATCACGTGGTGGGCGTGGAAGCCCGTGTTCGTCTGTCGGTGTAGGCGCGAGCCCACGGTGGGCTTCCGTCGGGAGGGCGGCTGCGTCTACTAGACACAGCAACGGGAGTTCGAACCCATCCATGACGAGTCCACGACTGGCATTTTCGGTCCACGGAAGTCTCGCAGTGAGTTTCGCGTGTTCTGGCTCACTCACGACGCGATTGCGTAGTGATTCGTAGATTGATTTTGCGCGATCGCCGTGATGTGTACGACCTTCGATTCGGTAGTGGTCGCCATTGAGATGTGAAAACGCAGTCGCGATTGGAGTGAAGACGGGAAGTTGTGCATGCTGATCAGTCGTCGTCGCAACAGCGCGGGCGGTGACGGCAAAACTGTGTTGTGCGTCTTTTTCGTCGAGTGCATCCACGCGCGAGCGAACCCCTGGGTCAGAGACGTTGGTCTCGGGGGCAGTCGTCGTAATCCAGTCTTCGAAGAACCGCTGGACGGCTGTATCTCGACCCTGCTTGAGCCGTTGTTTTCTGTCAATGGCGTGGTGTCGCCAGTCTGGATACGGTCGTACGAGTATCTGGACTGCCATCGGAACAGATGCGTCCGCAAGCGCACTCACCACCGTTGCGAGTGGCAGACGGCTGTGATTGTCGGTGAACTCGTCGTATCGAGTGAGCGTGGTTTGCCAGTCTTCGCGTCGGTCTGTGACGCCCACGAACTCGACCGCTCGGTATCGTGGTGGTGAATACGATTCAAGAGCCCCATCGTCTGGGTCAGTGGTGGCGTCGGCAGATGAGAGATGACGTAATGGGTCTGTTGATGAGATCGAGATATCGAACGAATTTGGAACGAGTTCTCGACACCACGCTTCAATCGTCGATGTGAGGGCAGTGTCGACGCTCAGGACGTACTCGATGGGTCCTGTGTCTGCTCCGTCAGTGACGAGTAACCATTCGAGGGGGGACGAAGTTTGTGTCGACGCTAAGAGGTAGTACAATCGAGTGAACTGTGCAGTGACAGTCGAAGCAGAGAACGAATCTGCAGTTGGTGAGAGGTGAATGAAGGTTCGGTCGGTGCTGGACGAAATAATGAATTTCACTCTCGCTCAGTGGACATAGTTCCTCCTATATCTGTGATTTCAGAAATAAAACTAGACAGAATTGCATCTTTGTTTGATAATTGTACTCACAATCGACTTCTAACTGACACGGTTACTGGGTTGTGACTCGGTTGGCGTCTTTTTGACGATTGATAGTTTCTTCCCCCGACACTGGCGGCTTGGCGAGGTCCCCAACATAGTGAACTACCCCACCCTACCGCTCGCCTGACGGCTCGCGCTTGAGGGTGGGGCTTCCTGTTTCAACGACGCGCTTT
>ENA-ORDC01002034-ORDC01002034.1-marine-metagenome-genome-assembly--contig:-NODE-2034-length-13317-cov-3.078701_pt1 | contig 13317 bp, 12 predicted proteins | sample MGYA00237783_ERZ508515 | MGnify/ENA primary metagenome ERZ508515 (study PRJEB26186, sample SAMN06268792) | marine metagenome | isolation source: Eden Landing Ponds, San Francisco, CA, USA | place... | reverse complement strand
CCGTGGTGGACGACCAGGAGGTCGGCGTCACGCTCGGCTGCCGCCTCGATGGTCGCCTCGGCGGCGTCGACGGCGAAAGCCACCCGGTCGACCAGTGCCTTGTCGGGGCCGACCTGCAGGCCGTTCGCGCTGGCGTCCACGTCGGCGTAGTCGGCGACCGCGAGCCGGTCGTCGTAGCGGTCACAGAGCGTCGAGAGGTTCATACCCCGCCGTTGGCGCGAGCGCGCCGTAGTGGTTGCGGCTTCGGCCCGAATTCGCGAGCGAGTACGCGACCGAGCTACAGGCTACCGCCGCGGATCTGGCCGTCCTCGACGTGGATGAGGTCGTGTTTGTTCGCCAGCGAGAGCACCTTCTCGCAGTCCTCGCGGGATATCTGGTAGGCGTTGGTCGCGACCGTGACGAACTCCTCGGCGTCGACCGGGAACTCCCGGTTCTCCAGCAGCCGCATCACCTTCGTGTTCTCCAGTCGCGACAGCGACACCTCTGGGGCGTCGTCGCTCTCGGCCGCGTCGTCGGCCGACTCGCCGGCGGACGCCCCGCCGCTTGCGGGCTCCCCGTCCGACCCGCCGCTGGCAGCCGACTCGTCGGTCCCGTCGGACGACGGCTCCGCCGACTCCGACTCGTCGCCGTCCGAATCGCCCGAATCCGAGGACAGCAGTCCCCGCCCGCTCGACCGGTCGTCGTCGCGCTGCCAGCCGGCGCCGCGCGACTCCGTGTACTTGCGCTCCTTCTCGCCGTCGCCTGACTCGTCGCGCTCGGCCGCGTCGGCGCTCTCCGGGGACTCGTCGGACTCCGTCGAGGCTTCCTCGGCCATCGCGTCGGCGATGCCGTCGCTCGACCCGTCGTCACCGTCGGAGCCGACGGGCTGGAGGATGTCCTCGTCGTCGCCCAGCGTCGCCGCGACGTCGTCGGTACCTTCGTCGCCGGCCGCGCCCACCGTCGGGGCGGTATCGGAGCTGTCCGGTCGGTCGTCCGTCGCGTCGGACGACGCCTCGACGACCGCGGCGTCGGCGCGTTCCTCGACGGCGCCGACGACGGTGTCGAGGACGGCGTCGAGCTTCCGTCGGCAGGTGCCACAGAGCACGACGGTCTTCTGTGTCCCCGTCGCGGGCCGCAATGAGTCGGGGACGACGGGGTACTCGGCGAGCGATTCGTCGAGGGCGGCGCCGCAGAAGTAACACGAGGACAGTCGGTCCATGACCGGGGCCACGAGAGCGACCGAATTAAATTAGTCGGTGGCGCGGGCCCCGGGTTCGGATCCCCCTCGACCCGGCTACCCGTCGGCGTGGGCGTAGACGAACGCTCGCAGGAGCTTGGCGGCCAGCACGGCCGCCTGCCCGTCGTCGCGGTCGTTGACCTCAACGACGTCGAAGCCCTCGACCGCCGGCGCGAGGTCGCGGACGACCCGCCGGCCCTCCCGCGGGGAGAACCCGAACGGCTCCATCGTCCCCGTCCCAGGCGCGTAGCCCGGGTCGAAGCCGTCGATATCGACGCTCAGATAGACGGACTCGCCCTCGAAGTCGGGCGTCCAGTCGGCCACCTCCGCGGGCGCAACGGCCGTCACGTCGGTCTCACTCGCCCGCTCCCACTCGGCCTCGTTGCCGGTCCGGGCGCCCAGCACGACGGCGCGGTCGGCGACGTCGAGGGCGTGTCGGGTGACGGTGGCGTGGCTCAGCGGGTCGCCGGCGTAGGATTCCCGCAGGTCGAGGTGGGCGTCGAGCGAGACGAACACGTCGGGGTCGACGGCGCGGACGCCCGCGACGGTGACGGTGTGTTCGCCGCCGATAGTGAGGGGGACGGCGCCTTCTTCACGGAAATCGGAGAGGGCGCCGCGCAGGAACGTGAGGTACTCGGCGATGTCGGCGGTGGGGCCGATGTCGCCGTGGTCGTAGACGGACAGGTCGGTGAACCGCCGGTCGGTCCGGCGGTCGTAGTCGTCGAAGTGACGCGCGTAGTGGCGGACGCGTCGGGGGCCGAAGCGGGCGCCGGGTTCGAACGAGGTGGAGGCGTCCAGCGGCGCGCCGACGACGGCGTAGTCGGCGTCGGCCCGTCCCGCGTCCGCCCCGGGGAACATCTATACGATCTTGCGCTGCTCTTCCATCTCGAGGTACTCGATGTTCTCGTCGGGCGAGAGGTCGACGTCCTCCGGCAGGGCGATGGTGAACGTGTCGTAGGTCTCCAGGTCCATGACCTGTGCCTCGTCGCCGTCGACGGAGACGACCTGGCCCTGCTTGCGGTTGATGATCGGGACGCGGATCTTCGCGTCGACGGGCTGGGAGAGGTTGCGCTTCTTGCCGTCGAAGACGCCCTCGGCCTCGACGCGGGCCTTCGCGCTGCCGTGTTTGCCGGGCTTGGCCGTGCTGTAGCCGTTGATCGTGCAGGGCACGTCGTCGATCATGACGTAGCTGCCCTCGTCAAGGTCGCGGACCTCAACCTGCTTCGTTGCCATACCGCGGCGTAAACGAGCAACCGGTATAAACGGTGCGGAACGCGCTGCGGGCGCGGAGACCGCCGAAACGGCCCCGCGCTCACCCGCGGTCGAGCGGGCCTGCCGGTGTCGTCTCGGCCGACGTGGCTGTCACGGCGGCCCGGCCGTTGGCGTCACTCCCGGTCGCGCTCGCGCATACTCTGGCGGGTGAACTGCGGCTGGGCGCGCAGCCCGCGCTTGCGCCGGAAGGAGTACCACAGTAGCACGACGACGGTCACGGCGATGCCGGCCGTCACCGCGGCGCCAAGTTGTTCGCCGACGGCATAGAGGATCGACGTCGAGAGGACGGCACTGGCGAAGACGATCCCGTAGATGAGCCGCCGGGTCAGCCGACCGACGATGTCTTCGGAGTCGCGCAGGTCGACCTCGACCTGCAGGTCGTCGTTGATGGCGAGGTTCAGCGCCTCTTCCAGTTTCGGCGGCGTCCGGACGGCGGATTTGGCCGCCTCCTGCACCTCGTCGACGCGGTCCTCGACGTAGCCACGCGCGGTGTCGGCCAGGAACCCCTGCTCGCGGAGGTACGTCGTCGCCACGTCGATGAAGTCGAAGTCCTCGTCCAGCGTCACGCAGACCCCCTCGACGACGGTCGCGACCCGCAACACCAGCGCGAGGTCGGCCGGCAGCCGGAACGGGAAGTCGTAGATGGTGTCCTCGACTTGCTGGATGATCTGCTGGACGCGGTACTGCTCGATGTCCTCGCCGCGGGCGTCGGCGATGGCGAGTTCGAGCACCTCGCTCATCACCTTCCGGTCGGCGCTGGGCGAGAGCGTCCCCATCTCGACGAGCGTGTCGAGGATGCCGTCGATGTTCTGGTCGGCGACGGCGACGTAGAAGTCGACGATCTTGTCCTGGATGAACGGGTCGACGTAGCCGCTCATCCCGAAGTCGTAGAACACCAGCGTTCCGTCGTCCTGGACGGCGAGGTTCCCCGGATGGGGGTCGGCGTGGAAGACGCCGTCCTCGATTATCATCTGCAGGTAGGCCCGCTGGAGCGTCTCGGCCAGTTCGGTCCGGTCGACCTTCCGGTCGTCCAGCTGGTCGAGGTTCGTGATCTTCGTCCCGGGAACGTACTCCATCGTGAGCACGCGGTCGGTCGAGCGCGCCTCGTCGACCGCGGGGATGCGGACCCGCTCGTCGTCGGCGAAGTTGTCGCGGATCTCCTGGAGCATCTCCGCTTCGCGGCCGTAGTCCATCTCCTCGCGGATCGTCTTGTCGAACTCGTCGGCCAGCGTCTCCAGCGAGAACGCCCGCGCCTCGCCGACGAAGTACATCAGTATCGGCAGCGACCACCTGATGACCCGCAGGTCCGACTCGACGAGGTCCTTGACGCCGGGCCGGCGAACCTTCACCGCCACCTGACCGTCCTCGGTTTCGGCGAGATACACCTGGCCGAGGCTCGCGCCGCTGATCGACTCGGTGTCGAACTCGGCGAACACCTGGTCGACGGGGCCGAGTTCGTCTTCGACGACCTCGCGGGCGCGCTCCCAGTCGGCCGGCGGCACCCGGTCCTGCAACTCCTCGAACTCCTCGATGTACTCCGGCGGGAGGACGTCCGGCCGCGTGGAGAGCAACTGGCCGAGCTTGATGAACGTCGGCCCGAGCGTCAGCAGCGTGTCCAGCAGCGCCTGTGCGCGCTTGCGGCGGGTCTCCGCCGAGACCTGCCGACTCCGACCGAAGAAGATGAACCGGTTGCGGTCCCGCAGGTACGCGACAAACAGGGGGAGAAACCGTATCGTCACGACGACGAACCGCCAGTACGCGCGGAGATTCACGGACACCCTCCGATCAGCCGTCGATCGGTATCGGCGTCTCCGGCGCCGACTCGGCTTTCGGGAGTTCGAGTTCGAGGACGCCCCGGTCGATGGAGCCGTCGGCGCCGGCGCCGGTCACGCCCGGCGGCAGCGGCAACTCGACGTCGAGAAACAGCGACCGCTCCTCCTCGACGTAGTCGAACTCCGGCGGGACCGACTTCTCACGGCGCGCTTCGATGCGGAGGGTACTCCCCTCGACCGACGCGTCGACCGTCGACTCGGCCGCGCCCGGGAGGTCGATAACCAGCAGATACGCGTCTTCGCTCTCCAGGACATCGGCGAAGACGGCGTCGGGAAGGTCGGCCAGCGCATCGCGCAACGTTGACATGCCAGTGCCTTAGGAAGCCCGGGCGAAAAAGGCCGCGATATGTGTGGTGTCCTCTCAGGGGCGTGAGCCACCGTGCCCGCAACTGCTCACCGGACTTTCACACCCCAGCGCGGCCCGGCCCGCCGCGAGAGGACGACACCGACGACGGCTCCCAGCGCCGCCACACCGAGGGCGACGCCGGTCGCGACCGTCGGCGCGGCCGTGTAGGCCAGCGCGGCCACGACCAGCGGGACCGAAAGCACGGCCAGCGCGGCGCCGAAGGCGGCGAACAGCGGCGTGTCGAACAGGAGTTCGTTGGGCGACAGCCCCGTCACGTAGGCGGTCACGCCGTAGACGTACACCGCCACCAGCGGGAAGACGACCGCGCCGACTGCGACCTCCCGGGCGGGCACCCAGACCAGCGACGCCAGCAGGTATACCAGCCCCGCCGGCAGCGACAGCAGCAGGTACGCGGTCCGCTTGCCGGCGAACACCTCGCTCATTCCCACGGGGTAGCGGAGGTACTCGCGCTCGTCGTCGAACTGCGTCACCCAGCTGTAAGTCGTGAAGGCGCCCAGCCCCAGCAGCGTGCCGACGGCGATACCGTAGGAGGGCGCCAGCGCCGTCGCCCGCGCGACTTCGCGGACCAGAAGCGCCGTGACACCGAACAGCACGCCCATCGAGAACAGCACCTTCCAGACCGACCCGCTGGAGCGGGCGACCTCTAGCACGGTGCGGGTCGCGACGCCGCCGGCACTGCCGGACCCGCCGGCGTCGCCGAACATCGACCGGAGCCGGCTGTAGCGGTCGGTCGCCGTTCGCGCGACGCCGCTGTCGGCCGGCTGGAAGGCCAGCGGTCCCACGACAGCCAGCGCCAGCATCGGTCCGAACCCGGTCAGCGCCGTCGACAGCGACGGCGCTTGATAAAATGCCAGCGGCGACAGCGCGACCGGGTCGAGTCGTCCGGTCGCGATACCGACGGCGACGACCGCGACGAGCCCGACCGTGAGCGGGCGGCTGCGCGTCCCGACGCCCGCGAGAGTCATGCTCGTCCCGACGCCGAGTGCGAACGCGCCCGTCGTCGTTACCCACAGCAGGCCGACGGTCGCCGGCGCCGCGCCCGTCGAGAGCGCGACGGCCGCGTACCCCAGCGCGAGCGGCCCCAGAAAGAGCCCGGAGTAGTAGAGCAGGTCCTTGAGGAGGAAGACCCCGAGCAGCCGACGCCAGGTGACCGGCAGCGTCCGCGCGGAGAAGACCAGCAGCGTCACGTCGCCAAGCACGTCCCGCAGCGCGTCGCGACCCACCAGCCCGATCGTGCCGACCTGCAGCCCGAAGAAGAAGACCAGCCCGTGGAGGCCGGCCGCGACCGCCTCCGTCGACACCGCGGTCAGCGTCAGCAGCCAGAAGCCGAGTCCCGAGACTGCGGCGACCAGCAGCGGGAACGCCGCGAAGCGGTCGCCGAACAGTTCGGCGTGGAGCCGCCACTCCTCGCGGACCATCCGGCCGAGCAGCCGGACCGACAGCCCGCGGCTCATCGCCCCGCATCGCCGGCGAGCTCTTCGGACTCGTCGTGGGCACCGGACTCCCCGCCGGACCCGGTTTCACCGCCCCCGACTTCCTCTCGGAAGTAGTCCAGCAGGCGCTCGTCAGTCCCGAGGTCGCGCGGGTCGCGCTCGGCGACGAGTTCGCCCTCGCGGATGATCCCGACGCCGGTACACAGCTGTTCGGCCACCTCGAGGAAGTGCGTCGAGAGGAAGAGGGTGTTCCCGCGGTCGCAGTACTCGCGCATGTGGTCTTTGACCTCCGCCTGCATGATCGGGTCGAGGTTCACGAGCGGTTCGTCGATGAACACCAGGTCGGGCTCGTGGACGAACGTCTGGGCGAGCATCACCCGCTGGCGCTCGCCCTCCGACAGATCCGTCGCGAGCGTGTCGAGTTTCTCCCGGAATCCGAGCCGGTCGGCCCACTCGGCGATGCGGTCCTCGGGGTCGTCCAGCCCGCGCACGTCGCCGACGAACTGGAGATACTCTCGCGGCGTCAGGAAACTCGGCGGGTCCTCGCGCTCGGGGAGGATTCCGATGGCCTCGCGGACGGCCAGTGGGTCCGCGACCGGGTCGTGGCCCAGTACGCGCGCCGTCCCCGATGTCGGCTCCAACTGTCCGGTGAGGATCTCGATGGTCGTGGTCTTGCCCGACCCGTTGGGGCCGAGCAGCCCGAACAGTTCGCCCTCCGGGACCGACAGCGACAGCGCTTCGAGCGCAGTCAGGTCGCCGTAGCGTTTCGTCAGGTCGGTCGTCTCGATAGCAGCCATGATATCACGTGCCCACTGCGGGATGGCAGTCTATCCCCGTCGCAGCGTCATAGTGGTTCGGGCCGTCCGCGTTCGGCTGCCGGCCGACTCGGTCACCGAGACGTATGGTTCGACTGTTAACGTTTTTATGATAAGAGGAATCAAGGACCAATCACTGGAATGATTGGTGTGCGGACGGTGGTGGCCGCGGTCGGGCTGCTGGTCATCGTGGTGAGTAGTGCCAGCGGTACCGGTGCAGCCGACGGGACCAACCAGTCGCCGCTGGCGGAGGCGGGACTGGACCAGGAGGTGCCAGTCAACGCGACGGTGTATCTGGACGCGACGGGGTCGAGCGACCCCGATGGCAGTATCACGAGGTACGAGTGGTCGGTCGAGCGGCCGGACGGGTCGACGACGACGCCAGCCTGTCGAACGTGCGCGCGGACGCGGTTTCAGGTACACCAGGCTGGCCAGTACACCGTGACTGTCACGGTCACCGACGACGCTGGCGCCGAGGCCTCTGACACCCTCCGCGTGGAAGTGGACGAACCAGACGAGCCGACCGTCGACATTGCCGGCCCAACCGACGTGCTGGTCAACGAGTCCGTCGAGTACACGGCGACGGTCGACGCCGGCGCGACCGAACTAGCACAGGTCCAGTGGGAGTTCGACGACAACGCGACCACGCGAGGACTCGGCGGCATGGACGCGACCGACCAATACTCGCCGGCGTTTGCCAGCGACGAGACGCGGGAGGTGACGGTGACTGTGATGGACCGTCTCGGCCGGACTGCGACAGCGACTCGCGAGGTCGAGATCAGTGTTCCCGAGGGGTATCGACTCGTCGACGGGAGTATCGTCGAGAAGCGTCCCGGCGGTGCTGCCGGCGGTGGCGGCGGTGGTGGGGGAGCGGTGGGGAGCAGCAACTGTTACATCCCACAGTCCGACGACCCCGAAGACTACGACTACTACTGTAACAACGACCTCAAACTCCACGATGGCCAGAATCAGGAGATGACGATCGTCGACACCGACGACGACGGCAACTACACCTACGGCGGCGTCCAGATAGACAGCGAATACGCGACCGACACAAACGAAATGACGCTCTCGTACTCGAAAGTTCGCAATCTCACCGGCATGCGCATCGAAGATGTCGGTCCAAACAACGACCCAGAGCCGATCCAAGGCCAGCAGGACGACGAACGGAACTCCGTCAGGGGTACAGCCGGCAACAATAAGCCAGGAGATAGCGGCACTAATGATACATCCAATAGCGAAGAACAAACGACGGGATCCTCTGACGATCAAGAACAAACGACGGGATCCTCTGACGATCAAGAACAAACGACGGGATCCTCCAATAGTAACGAGCAGTCAGGTGAACCCCAGGAAGATAGTAGTGAAGATAATGAATCAACCGGTTCCGATGATAACAATGGCGGTACTATCAGAGTTCCCCCGGGCATCGACACGATGATGTGAATTATGATTAATCTTACAACTAGAACGCGTGGAGTGTCAACTTTTGTTGTGTCAGTCGTGGGACTCGCAATCGTTGTCGCTGCAACAGTGGCGGTGACGGTGGTCCTCACCGGAGGTGTGTCTATAGGACCAGAACAGACCACTGTAGGGACACAGCAGCCGACAGTGAACCAGACTCAGCCGTCTGGAACAAATGAAGTACAGACGAATATTCCGCTGACCAGTGACGTTGAAATGCAGTCCCCAACACAAACACCGACGTTAGTCCCGCCGACGCCAACACCGACAAGGTCTCCAACACCCACGCCAGACCCTACTCCGACCGCGACCACTACACCTGTTAGAACAGAGCCAACCGATCCGTACTACGACTTCGAATTGGAGTTCATACAACAATTAGACGTGCGCTCTACGACCTCTGTTCGTGTAAGAGGCGTAGAAGTTTATAGGAATGTTCTGTGGGTTGTTACAAACAGTACGTCACCGTCACAGAACGCGAGTAAACTCCTCTCAGAACGCAACAATGTCGCGAACGCATATGCTCGGACGTATCAGATCTATCAGGACGGTCATCTTGACGGTGAACAGCCGGGCGGGCTGCGATACATCGAAGTGAACGCATCGAACACTGATAGCCCGAAAACGTTCGAAATCGGTAATTCGGTCGTTCGGGACTACGTCTCCTCCGACCAAACGTTCATCGGGTATCGCAAACAGTGGTCGAAGACGTTGCGCAACCGGACTGAAGCCGAAATAGATACAGTAAACCAAATCGACAAAACTGCTGGAAACGCAACGCTGTAGCAGCAGCGTCCGGTTTCGCGTGACGTGATATGTTTGCCCAGTCTCGGTGTACGAAAGTAAGAGGAAAATGAAGAAAGTGGATGGCGTCCCCCGCCAGGAATAGCAACGATGTGGTAACATGATCGGACGAGTGTTCTGGGAAACCCGGGGACAGATCAATAAAAGTTCTCCCCTATTACGTGCCGCAATTGTTGTTATAATCCTGGTTTTTGCTCCGTTTGTCTCAGGACTTTTTATTGAGCTTCGTGAGGGGGCGAACAACAACCAGACAACAACTGTTCCGGATCATCATTTAATTCAAACACATTCTCAGTCACCTGTAGCCACTCAACCACCTACAGGAACACCCGGCCGAACCCAAGAACTAATTCCCGCACCGACGCCAACAGCCACTCCAACAGCCAGCCCGACGACAACGACAGAGGTTACGATGTCAACGCCAAGTGAAACTCCCACGTCCACTTCTACTCAAACTTCTGACCCCTACTTCGACTTTGCACTGGAATGTATCCAACAATTAGACGCCCATTCAAGTGTCCCGGTTCAGATCAGGGGAGCTAGTGTGCATGAAGATGTCTTATGGGTCGTCATTAACAGTACGTCTCCCTCAAAGGACGCAAGTAAACTCCTCTCGGAACGCAATAGTGTGGCGAACGCGTACGCCAGGACGTATCAGATCTATCAAGATGGCTACCTTGACGGCCAACAGCCCAGCGGGCTGCGATACATTGAGGTGAACGCGTCGAATACGGAGACTCCAAAAACGTTCAAAATCAACAATTCAGTCGTTCGGGACTACGTTTCCTCCGATCAAACGTTCATCGATTATCGCAAACAGTGGTCGAAGACGGTACGTAACCGAACTGCATCCGAAGCACGCATAGCCCAACAGATCGATAGAGACGCTGAGAACGGAACGGTATAGTAATATACCCAATTCCGCGCGAACATTCGCACAGCACCGCCGAGTTGGGGCGGTGACACTTTTGTCGCTACGGTCACAAACGCCGACGTGACGCGGGAGATACTCGTCTGGCATCGGGCCGACCTGCGGACGGTCGACAACGCGGCGCTTTCGGCCGCTGCCGAAGACGGTCGTCCCTGTCCAGTCTTCGTTATCGACCCGCGGTACTACGGCGGGGACGGGTTGGCCTGTGACGCGCGCTTGCGGTTTCTCCACGAGTGTCTGACCGATCTCGACCGCCAGTACCGCGACCGCGGGTCGTCGCTGGCGCTCCGGGAGGGCGACCCGCGGGCGGTGCTACGAGAACTGCTCGACGACGCGGACGCGCTGTACTGCAACCGGGCGACCACTGCCCGCCACGGTCGACGAGTCGCCGAAGGGGTGCGGTCGTGGCCGGAGACGACGACGTTCGCCGACGATGGTATTTGTCGGCCTGACGCTCGCCACCCCGACGGCACGGTCGCGGTCGATACTCGCGGCGGCGACACCGACGAGTGGGCCGACGGCTGCGAGGCGTACTTCGAGGGCGAGCCCGCGCCGCGGCCGGACGCGCTTCCCGACAATCAGGTCGAGTCGACGACGAGCGTCGCTGCCGTCGAAGAGCGCTACGACGTGACTCCGGAGAAGACTGGCGTTCCGAGCGGCGGGACCGTCGCTGGTAACGAGCGACTCTCGGCGTTCTGCGAGCGGATCAGCGACTACCCCGCGACGGTGTCCCCGCCGGCCGCGGCCGAGGAGCGGTCGTCGCGGCTGTCGCCGTATCTTGCATTCGGTGCGCTCTCGACGCGGCAGGTCTACCAGCGGGTAGACTCGCTGCCGGCGGGACGGGGGGCGTCGATGTTTCGCTCGCGGCTGTACTGGAATCGGCACTACACCCAGAAGCTCGCCGACTGGCCGGGGTGGACCGAGCGAGCGGTCAACCCGGTGTTTCGCGGGCTGTTCCGCGACGAACACGACCCGGAACTGGTGGCGGCCTGGCAGGAGGGTCGGACCGGTTTCCCGATGGTCGACGCGGCGATGCGGGCACTGGTCGAGACCGGCTACATCAACTTCCGGATGCGAGCGCTGGCCGCGACCGTCTTCGGCTACGTCCTCCGGGAGTGGTGGCGCCGCGGCGCGGATTTCATGTACCGCCACCTCGTCGACGCCGACGCGGCGATCAACTACACGCAGTGGCAGTCCCAGTTGAACCTCACCGGCGTCCACCCGGTCCGGGTGTACGACCCGGCGAAACAACTCCGCGAGTACGACCCCGACGGCGAGTTCGTCCGCGAGTACGTCCCCGAACTCGCGCCGCTACCGGACGAACACCTCGTCCGCCCGGCAAAGGCCCCGCTGGTCGTCCAGGACGAGGCTGGCGTCCGGATCGGTGAGGACTACCCTCGACCGGTCGTCGACTACGAACGCCGGGCCGCGGCGGCGCGTGAGACATACGCACGGCTCGACGACCGGGCGAAAGAGGCGCTGTCGGACCCGCGAGTCCGCCGGCGCGGGTCGTTCTCCCAGCGTCGTCGCGACGCCGACGACGGGACGGGCGGGAGCCGGCCGGACGACGGCCAGACGAGCCTCGACGATTTTTGAGTGTCGTGCGCGCCCGCTGAGGCGTGGAGCTGGGACGCTCCGTCAGTCACCGGACACCGTCGTAGACATCGACGAGGCGGTCGACCGAGCGCTCGACGCTGAGGGACTCGCGGCGGGCGAGACACTCCTCGCCGAGCCGGTCGCGCTCGGTGAGCGTCCGCCGAATGACGTCGCGGAAGGCGGGGATGTCCTCGGGCGGCGCCTTGTATCCGGTTTCGCCCTGGTCGATGGTGTCGGCCAGGGCGGCGCTGGCGACGCCGGCGACGGGCGTCCCGCAGGCGTTGGCCTCCAGCGCGGCGATGCCCTGCGTCTCGACGGGGCTGGGGAACGCGAAGACATCGAGCGCCGAGTAGAAGGCGGGCAGCTCCTCGCGGTCGACCCAGCCCAGAAAGTGGGCGTCGACGTCGGCCTCGGCGGCGCGGGCTTCGAGGTCGGCGCGGGCGGGGCCGTCGCCGCTGAACACCAGCGAGACGTCGTCCATCCCGTCGACGGCGTCGACGATGTCCGTGAGTTTCTTCTCGTGGCCGTGGCGGCCGGTGTAGCCGACCAGCGGCCCCTCCGGCAGGTCGTAGCGCTCGCGGAACGGCTCGGTGTCGACGGGTCGGAAGAAGTCGATGTCGACGCCGTTGGAGACGACTTCGACGGGCGTCGCCGTGCCGACGGACTCGCGGATGTGGTCGGCGGTCCGCGCGCTGGGGGCGACGACCACGTCGGTCCGATCGAGGAAGCGCCGCTCGTAGCTCTCGGCAGAGCGCTCGACGGCCCGCTCGATGGGGCGGGTAAAGGCGAGATACTCGGCGTACTCACTGGTCGGCGTGTGGTAGGAGGCGACCATGGGGAGGTCGTGTTTCCGGGCGAGCCGCATCCCGGCCAGCCCGAGGCTAAACGGGGAGTGGGCGTGGACGAGGTCTGCGCTGTCGACGGCTTCCGGGACGCCCGGCACGCCGACGCGAAACCCCTCGTAGAAGGGAAAGGGGAGCGAGCTGACGGGGTGCTCGCCGTCGGTGGGGTCGTGGGCGCTGTCGGGGTAGACGACGTCCATGCGGCCGCCGCGGCGTCGCCAGCGGTCCCGCCACGTCTGGACGGTGTAGGTGACGCCGTTGTGCGTCGGGAGGTAGGTGTCGGTGAAGGCGGCCACCCTCGGCAGGTCCATCGCCCCATCGTTTTCCAACCGGCGACTAATGCGTTGTCATCTCCGCGCCCGCCGCAGCGCCGGCCCGGCAGGCGGGAGCTGGCGACCGTGGCCACGGTCCGGCGGACGGGGACTGGCGACCGCGGCTGGACCCGAGGGCATTACCCCGCCGTCGGCAGCGTCGGGAGACGTGACGACCGATCGCTGGCTGCTGACGTGGGCGCTGGGCAGCGTCGCGCTCGGCGGCGGGCTCGTCGTCTTCGTCGCTCGCCGGACCCGTCGGCGGGGTGTCGAGCGGGACGAATCCGCCTGAACCGCTGGATCGTGCCGCTCGCCGCCGACGCAACGCAAAGTATAGGGGCCGGTCGCCGCCATCGACGAACGGATGGACACCGACGAGATCGCCCGCGAGCGGATCGAGCGGCTCCGCGAACTCGCGCTCGAAGCGACGCTCG
>ENA-ORDC01002033-ORDC01002033.1-marine-metagenome-genome-assembly--contig:-NODE-2033-length-13319-cov-7.267784_pt1 | contig 13319 bp, 14 predicted proteins | sample MGYA00237783_ERZ508515 | MGnify/ENA primary metagenome ERZ508515 (study PRJEB26186, sample SAMN06268792) | marine metagenome | isolation source: Eden Landing Ponds, San Francisco, CA, USA | place... | reverse complement strand
ATCGGCCGGTCGACCCGCTCGCGGACGTCCTCGAACACCTCGTCCTCGTCGAGGTCTACACTCATCGCTCCTGTCGAAGGGCCGAATCGTCAAAAGACCGTCGGAGCCGTGCGGAACGTTCCCACACGGTGACGTGTCCAACTGGAGCCGAAGCCGGTGAAAAAGACCGCTTTCGGGCCGAATGTGCGATAGTTTGTCCCACACCGCCGCGTAATCAAACGTGATCTGATAGGAGTGGTCGTGAGGTGAGAGCTCACTCAGCCGGTGTCGTTGGCGGCGGGTGGAATGGCGATGCGGTCGCCGACGGAGAGGCCGGTCTGGTTGCTCCAGCCGCGGGGGACTTCGAGGACCCACTTGCCGCGGCCGGAGTAGGTGCGTTCGTACTCGCCCTCGGGGACGGGTGCGTGGTGTATCGTCGTCACGCGCTCGCTCGTATTGATGAAGATGATATCGAGCGGGAATGACATATCTCGCATGACGTAGCTATGTTCGCTCTCACTGGGGTGGACGAACAGCATGCCTTCGCCCATCGCGAGTTCGGAGGTGTTGCTGAGGCCGAGATAGCGCTTGTCGCGCGTGTCGGCGACGCGGACCTCGACGGTGGCGAGTTCGCCGCAGTCGTCGTCGTAGGCGGTGACGTTTACGCGTTCGTAGCCGTCGGGGCTCGGCGGGGCGACGGTGTAGATCAGTCCCGACTGGGCGACGACGGCGGCGACGGCCGCGAGGACGACGACGGCCAGCAGCGTGGCGAAGACTGGGCGGTCGGCCATCGACCGTTAGTAGGGCGCGAGGGGGAGTAAATCCACGGATCGGTCGAAACGTCGCCGGAGAACGCGGTCTCATAGTGCTTATTGTAGTGATTTACCGGTACACGCCGACCCCGGGGTCGGCGCGATCCGGAAATATTCTACAATAAGCACTATCAGTCGTCTTCTCGGGCGTGGAGGGCGAGGAAGACGGTGGTCATACCCCCGAGTATCGGAACGAGCCAGAGGACGTCCAGTGAGTCCCCTGCCAGGACGCTGCCGGCCTCGTAGCCGATGGAGAGGGCGACGATGCCGACCGTCGCCACGAGAGACCACCGTGTAACCTCGTCGTCGAACGATCCCGTGTCGGAATTCGCTTGGAGAGCCATGCTGTGACGGACGGCCGGGTGTCCGATAAGTGATCTGTGAAGCGTGATTCACACGGTCGGCGGTGGAGAGAAAGAAAGCGTTATTCCGGCGCGGGGGCTTGCTCGTCACGAGGGTCCGTGGTCTAGTTGGTTATGACGTGGCCTTTACAAGGCCGAGGTCGGTGGTTCAAATCCGCCCGGACCCACTGATTTTGCGACGAACGGACGTGAGGAGCAAATCAGCTCTGCGGGCGGTTTGAACTAGGGAGGAGCTTCGCTCCGACCGAGGTTCAAATCCGCCCGGACCCACTTCTCCGAACGCCACCACGCGAGAGCCCTCTGTGGCTCTCGCAATCAGCGTTCGGTGTGTGGAACTCGGCGGATTTGAACCCAGGCAGTCACAGCCCGGAAGCGCAGCGGAGCGAGCATCCCGGAATGTCTGCATCCGGTTCAATATCCGCCCGGACCCACTCACTCAATTGGTTTTTGGACGAAAAGCGTATCTTCGGAGGCCGCAGCCGGTACAGAGCTAATTCCAGTATGAGCGATCTGCGTACTGTGGCATCCAATACGACGGCGCGTAGCCACCAGTCGACAGAGACACATAGCGTAAGTGAGTGCCAGGAAAAGACAGCAGCAATGAGACGCTCCCGCGGTTCGACGGCGGAGACTGAGACCGGTCGCGATCACGGAGGAGGTGACTGATGGTCAGTGAACGGTTTCAGAAGGGGATGACCGTGCTGATGCTGGCGTGTCTCGCGGTCGGACTCGGCGGGCTGGTCCTCGGCCGCCTCGATGTCGCGGCCGCGGGCGTTGTAGCACTTGTCGCTACAGCCTGGATTCTGGGACAGCTCACACTCCGAAGCGACTCGGGAGGCGAGTGACGATACCGACGAGTCCCGACGGGGACTCTTTCTCTCCGAGATAGTACGTCACTCTGTTGTGCGTCGCTGGATCCGTACGTGCCGAAAACGGGCCGCCGAGCGCACGCTTTTGCACACAGACGCCGTATCTCGATCACCATGAGCGGGAGATACGGAGACCGCTGGAACGCTATTCGAGACCGGTGTGTCGACATCGAACCCGGGACCGTGCTGGTGACACCGTTCTCGGAGCGACCGTTCCGGGTGCTCGACGTCACCGCCGACCGCCTCCGGGTCCACTTCGACGATAGCGGCGAGGAACGACTCCTCGTGCGCGAACAGTTCGGAACCCTCGCCGACCGTCTGGAGGGGTATCCACTCCCTGTCGCGGACTTCTCACCGGGCGTCGAGCCGTACGCGACGGTCCTGACACTTCTGGCGGACTACGGCGTCGAGGACGACGAAATCGCCTACGTTCCCGACCCCGAGATGGGCGGCGGGAGTCCGTACCTTATCTCTCCGGCAGAGGCCCGCACACACCCGGAGCGTCTCCACGACGACGCGATACTGCTCGCGGACCTGCTCGATACGCTGGAGTCGGCCGATACCGAGCGCCTGGAGACGGACACGCTGGCCGACCTCTACGTCCTGCTCTCGGACGTCCAGCACGAGGCCGACCGCCTGCGACAGACCGCCCGGGAGTCGCTCCTGGGGAGACTCGGGCCCGATCAGGAACTCCACGCCAGGTACGGGACGATACGCCGGACGACCCGGGAGCGACGACAGCCAAAAGACGACGAGACCGTCTTCGCCGCGCTGGACGAACACGGCATCCCCCGCGAGTGGGTGCTGGGGGTCGATCGAGACAAACTGGACGTCGTCCTGACCGTGACCGACCTCGGCGCAGACGAGGTGTACGACGTCGAAGCCCAGGACTACGTCCAGAAAACGGGAGTCGAAGAAGCAGAGAAGTACGCCCGACTGCAGGGGCTCGCCGAGCGGATCGAGGAGCTAGAGGGGCCGGATGCGGAGGAACTGCGCGACGACCTCCTGGACCTGGAGGCACGGCTGGACGCGGCGCTGTCGGCGTGACGGACTGGACCTGTTCTGTGTTTCGCTGCGTCTCGGCCCAGCACCGGACTTCTACAGGTGGGTATGTCTCGGCTCAGGTCGGCCCTCGTTCTACTGGTCCGAACCCTTCTCTGTGAGACGCTCGTCTCACACTCGTATGAGCGCTGACACTGACGAATCGGACGGTGACCGCACGACCAAAATCGACGTTCGGGTGCCGGTCGAACTGCTCGAAACGATCGACGAGGAGTACGAACGACGTGGGTACACCTCGCGTTCGGAGGCGATCCGCGATGCGCTTCGGGACTGGGTGAACCCGTCGACAGGACTGTCTGACGAGTTCGTCGAGGCCCTCGCAACGAGTCGTGAACAGCGCGAACGCGGCGAGACGGTGTCGGCCGACGAGGCGCGCGAGCGTCTCGGTCTCGACGACGAGTGACGGACGTCGAGTACACCGAACAGGCCATCGACCACCTGAAAGAACTGGAGTCCGAGACTGCCGAGCGCGTCGTGAACAAGGTCGACGAGGCTGCCGAGTGGACCGAACACCGCCTGGATCGTTTGCAGGGGTGGCCGTACCACAAGCTTCGGGTCGGCGATTACCGGGCGATAATCACCTGGGACCGGGAACGAGACGTACTGGTCGTCGAGGCGCGGTCACCGCAAGAACGTCTACGACCGGCACTTGCCGCCGTAGGCACGGTGTACGCCCCGACGAGTGTCACTCCGACCCGCGTTCGAGTTCCCGGTCGCTCCCGTTCCCGGCCACGTCCTCACCCATATCGAGCCCTTCACCCTCTTTGATCGCCTGTGCCTCTTCTTCCATGGCCTCGACGTCGACGTCGGCCTCCTCGTCGATCTGGCCGAGGATCTCCTCGATGTTGTCGAGACCGAGCAACTCGCGGGTCTCGGCGTCGAAGTCGAGACTGTCGAGTTCGCCATTGCCGTCGACTGTGCCCATCTCCGAGACGTCGCTGCCAGAGAGGTGTTTGCCGTAGCGACCGACGAGCGAGGAGAGTTCCTGGGGCAGGACGAACGTCGTCGACTCGCCCTGGCCGATCTTCTCCAGCGTCTCCATCCCTTTGTCGATGATCGCCCGCTCACCCATCGACTCGGCTGATTTCGCGCGCAGGACCGTCGAGACGGCGTCACCCTGGGCTTCGAGGATCTGGCTCTGTTTGGCCCCCTGGGCGCGGACGATGTCGGACTGTTTCTCACCCTGGGCTTTCTCGATGGCGGAGCGCCGTTCACCCTGCGCTTCCAGGATCATCGCGCGGCGGCGGCGCTCGGCGGAGGTCTGCTGTTCCATCGCGTTTTTGACGCCAGGTGCGGGCGTGACCTCGCGGACCTCGACGGACTCGACGCGGATCCCCCACTCGTCGGTCGGTTCGTCGAGTTCCTCGCGGATCCGTGCGTTGATCATCGACCGCCGCGAGAGCGTGTCGTCGAGTTCCATATCGCCCAGCACCGCCCGGAGCGTCGTCTGGGCGAGATTCGAGACGGCGCGTTCGTACTCCTCGACTTCGAGGAAGGCGCGCCGGGCGTCCATGACGCGGATGTAGACGACGGCGTCGGCCGTCACGGGGGAGTTGTCCCGCGTGATGGCCTCCTGCTGGGGCACGTCGATGGTCTGGGTCCGCATGTCGAAGGGGTAGGTCTTCGAGACGAACGGTGGGACGAAGTGGATCCCCGGGTCGAGGAGCCGTCGGTACTCGCCGAAGACCGTCAGCGCCTCTTTCTCGTAGGCCTGGACGATCTCGACGGCCGAGTAGACGGTCACTCCCGCGAGCGCGAGTGCGACGAGGCCGACGATGGTCAGCGGGTTGACCGGCCCGACGACGTCGCCCACTGGCAGGTCGAACAGGGTCACGAACACCCCGACGAAGACCAGCATCGACAGGAGGGCGGCCACCCAGCCCGCGAGCCGGTTGGCGGATGAACTGCTCATACTCGGACCAACGTGCCCCACACAGAAAAAGAGGCGCACGGGCGGGCGCGGAACGAGTGCGACCGGGGCGGCGGCCACAGGAGTATCAGTTAGATTTCACGATCGGTTCCGCAGGTCGCGGGCAGTCGTAGGTGTCCCGCATCGTGTCGGCCAGCTGGCCGCCCTTCCGGAGCGCGATGGCGACGGCAGTGAACGCGCCACCGGCCCCACGGAGGACGAACACCTCACGGGCGTCCTCGCCGCGCGAGTCGGCGACGCGGTCGAGCACGGGTTCGAGGGGGCGCGCACCCTCGCGGAACTCCTCGAAACGGCCGCGGTCGCCGCTCTCGGCGAAGACGTAGACGACGCCGGTCACCTCGTTGTCGGTGTTCCGGAGTACCTGCGTGTTCATCGCCTCGCCCTCGCTTCGAGCGGCCTCCCAGGTCTCCCGGGCGGCCTCGAACATCGGGTCGACGCGGTCGGCGAACGCGAACAGGGTCGGCCGGACCACCGATACCGACTCGACGGTCGGCCGCTGTGTCGACCAGTCCAGCGCCGCGTCGACGAGATAGCCCGGGTGGAGCCCTGCGACCGGGCTCGCCGTTCTCTCGTCCGGGTCGCTTCCGCCGTCCACCGTTCCGTCGCCGTTCTCGCCGTCTTCACCGTTCTCACCGGTCGAGACGACTGCCGGCTCGTAGGTCTCACGGTCGAGGAGTCGGAGCGTGCCCGACTCCGATCCAGGGAGGACGCGATATCGTCCGTCTTCGGCCATGGCCGTGCTACGAGCGGGGAGGGAAAAACCGCTCTCATCGAATCCGACTGGAACCACTGCCAGGTCCCGATCGAACGCAATTTGAAGTCGGTGCGTCACGAATTCACGGGTATGTGCGGACGAAACTCACTCTTCGTCGAGCGGGGGGACCTGGAAGCGCGGTTCGACGCCGAGGTCGTCGCCGACGGGGGGTACACGCCACGATACAACGTCGCACCGGGCGACGGACTGGAGGTCGTCACGAACGAGGCGACCGACGAGATCGACCGTTACCACTGGGGGTTCATCCCCTTCTGGGTCGACGAACCCGAAGACGGGATCATCAACGCCCGCTCGGAGACCGCCGACGAGAAACGCGTCTTCGAGCGTGCCTGGGAGTCTCGGCCGTGTCTCGTCCTCTCGTCGGGCTTTTACGAGTGGCAGGTCCCGAACGGCGGCCCGAAACAGCCCTACCGCATCCACCGGCCCGACGACCCGGCGTTCGCGATGGCGGGTCTCTGGGAGGTCTGGGAAGGGCCGGATGGGGACGACAAAGCGGGCTCGGGAGGTGGGGACGACGAGAACGAATCGATCCACTGCGTGACGATCCTGACGACCGAACCGAACGACCTGCTAGAGCCGATCCACGACCGGATGCCCGTCGTGCTATCGAGAGACGCCGAATCCGAGTGGCTCACCGCCGGTCCCGACGCCCGCACGGAACTCTGTCGACCCTACCCGGAAGACGACCTGGCCGCCTACGAGATATCGACGCGGGTGAACAACCCCGCGAACGACGACCCTGCCGTGATCGAACCGCTGGACCACGAACAGTCTGGACTCGGCGAGTTCGGGACGGGATAACTACGAGAGTGAGGCGGTCCAGGTTCCGTGCTCGAAGCCGGTTTCGAGCCCGAACTGTGCTGGAGAACCGCTACAGATAGCCGTTTTCGAGCAGCAGTTCGCCGTTGAGGATGCTCGCGCCGGCCGCGCCACGGAGCGTGTTGTGCGCGAGCGTGTTGAACTGGATACCGTGGGTCGTCTCCTGGATGCCGCCGACGGAGACGGTCATACCGTCGCCCAGGTTGCGGTCGAGACGCGGCTGGGGTCGGTCCGGTTCTTCGAAGACTTCGATGAGCTGGTCGGGCGAACTCGGCAGGGAAAGCGACGGGTACTCCGTCATGGCCTCGCCGACTTCTTCGGGTGAGACGTCCTCGGACGTGTCGGCCCAGACGTTTTCGAGGTGGCCGTCGATGGTCGGGATCCGGTTACACGAGGCGGAGACGTCGGCGTCGTGCCAGTGGACCTCGGCGCCGTCGAAGGTGCCCAGCAGTTTGCGCGATTCGGTCTCCATCTTGCCCTCCTCCTTGCCGATGTAGGGGATGGCGTTGTCGATGATCTCCATCGAGGAGACGCCGGAGTAGCCCGCACCGGAGACGGCCTGGAGCGTCGCGACTTCGATGCGTTCGACGCCCGCGAGTTCGTCGAGGGCGGCCAGCGGCGGGACCATCGTGATCGTCGAGCAGTTGGGGTTCTTGACGAGCGCGCCGTCCCAGCCCCGTTCGTCGCGCTGGACCTCGATGAGGTCGAGGTGGTCGGGGTTTACCTCCGGGATGGTGAGCGGGACGTCGTCGTCGTTGCGAGCGTTCGAGGAGTTCGACGAGACGATGTAGCCCGCCTCACAGAACGCGGGTTCGACGGCCTCACCGACGCTGGAGGGCAGCGACGAGAAGATCAGGTCGACGTCGTCCGAGACTTCTTCGGGCGTCGTCGCGGTCACCTCGACGTCCGCGACCGAATCGGGGATAGGCGCGTCGATGCGCCACTTGGCGGCTTCGCGGTAGCTCTTGCCCTCGCTGTCGCCGCTCGCGGTCAGTGCCTCGATCGCGAAATCGGGATGGGGGTCCAGTAGCTGGATGAGTCGCTGGCCGACAGCCCCGGTCGCCCCCAGGATTCCGACGTTGACAGACATTGACGTGGGGTAGGGTCACCACCCGTCAAAACGCTTTGGATACGACCGCCCGAAAACGAACGATCATCCAGAATTCGCCCGGCGTCCGCGACCCGGTTCGTGTCCGGAGTCGGCGATTCGAGGTCAGTGTGAAACCGGAGTCCAGCGTCACTCCAGCGTCTTTCGGCCGCCGAGTCGCCACCGGAGTTGCCGGAAGGCGATGGCGAGCAACTTGCCCGGTCCGCTCGGAAGGTTGTCGAGTTGTTCGACGATACCGAGCGCGTCTGCGAGGACCCACGCCTCCGCGATCTGGTCGTCCTCGACCCGGTAGATGCCGAACTGGGGAACCTCGAACGTCCGCCCGGTCGGCGCGACTTCGCGGTCGCCGACACGCAACGCCCCGACGTTGTGCCCGCTGGCGGTGACGTACGCCGCGATGCGGTCGCCCGAGGTCACCGACTCCTCGACGGTCATCGCCACGTCCGCGAACGACCCGTCGGCGGTTCGGGTCTTCTCCACGACCGCCTCGCGCCCCTCGACGTCGAGGGGCCACCGCGGCTGGTGGAGCACGCAGTTGTCGGTCACGAGGTCTGCGATCACCTCGGCGTCGCCGCCGACGAACGCCGTCAGAAACGCTTCGACGAGTCGCTCGTCGGTCGCCTCCGTCGCTCCGCTGTCTGTGGTGGCCATGGTCGAGTCACGACCGACAATGTGGTACGTTATAGCATAACGATATCGTCGCTATTCGTGCCAGGTCGTCGCAGAAAGGGTGGGGAACAGCGCTGCTTCGAGACGTCGATCGCTTCGACCGCCACACCAGCGGGTGTGGGTCGAAGAGAACAGTGAGAAGACGGGCTCGGGAAACTCAGGCCTCGACGGGGCGGGCCTGCTTGCTCGCGATGTAGCCGGCGATGCGATTGCGGACGTTCTTGGATTCGACGTTGGTCAGTTCCGCGACCAGATCCTTGTTGTGCTCGAAGTCGTCGCCCCAGGCGTCCGGGTACCGCTCCATCAGGAGCGTCGCCGTCTTCTTGACGTAGGCGGGTTTGATGGCCATACCCTCTCTATCCGGTGTCGAACTCAAAAAGGGTTCGAATCCCGTCGCGCCCGTGCAGCGACCGCAGGGAGCGAACCGGCACGCAGGATTCGAACCAGGGATCGCAGTCTCGCGGGCGCAACGAGCGTGGAAGCGTCCGACCGTGGTTCGAAGCGCGTCGCCCGACCGAGTGGGACGAGACCACACCTGTCGCTGTCGACAGTCGAAAAAAGACCGAAATTCGGTTCGAGCGGTCGAGTGAAGGCTCCGACTGGTCAGAAGCCGCCGGGGGTACCTTCGGAGGACGTCTCGGGGACGTCGTCGGGTTTGTCGCCGGAGGTGAGGAAGTCGAGCAGGTTGCTGACGAAGACCTCGTTGTCGGCGTCGTAGACCTCGTCCTGGTCGACGAAGTCGGAATCCGAGACGAACACCATGTTGTCGTTGCGGACGACGGTGGCGTAGGTGCCGTTGCGCCGCGTTTCGAGGGTCTTGGTGCCGTCGGCGGCGGTGTAGAGTACCGTCGCGTCGCTCTCGCCCGTCCGGACGATGTACCCGGCGTTCTCGAAGGTGACGGTGTCGACGCCCTCGCTGAGCGAACTCGTGCTCTCGGGGGTGGCGAGGATGCTCTTGAACCCGTTTTCGTTGCCGGAGTCGTCGACGTTGAACAGCGCCTCGGCGCCCATCCGCGCGCCGTACTCGGTGGTCAGGTCGTTGGCGCCGAACGAGACGCTCGACAGCGACGAGACCAGGCTGCCCCCGCTGACGCTGGTCTGGGTGGGTTCGCCCAGCACGACGACGCGTCCGTCGTTATCCATGTACGTCCGGAGGCCGGCGCGTTCGGCCTCGGTGAAGCCCTCGGTCGGGTTGATGACGAGGACCGCGTCGTACTCCTGGAGCGTGGCGTTGTAGCTGCTACTGCTCCCGAACCCGCCGCTGTCACTCCCGCCGCTCGGGGCGAAGTCGACGGTGTGGCCCGCCTCGGCCAGCGCCTCGACGACCGGTTCGACGTCGTCGCGGTCGAAGGCGTTGCCGTGCAGGGTGTCGATCAGGATCTTCTTCGTCCCGTCGTCGGCGTCGACGGAGATCTCGCCGGTCTCGGGGTCGACGTCGGGGTTGACCGACTCGGGCTGGAACTGTCCGGGTGACTGTCCCTGGATGTTCTGGCCGTCGGTCGGCGCGCCGCCGCCCCCGCCGGCAACGGCACCGAGCACCGCACTTCCCGCGAGGATCACTACGATGACGATCACGAACACACCGAGCGGTCTGGCGATCTCAGCCGGTTTCATTGGTCACCACCTCCTGGTTCTCGACTGCGGACTCGGGGATCCCGTAGGCCGCGTAGTAGCGCACTGGCGGGACGAAGTCCGTCCCGGTGTCCTCTCTCTGGTCGACGTAGACGATGCTGCCGTTGGTCGACTCCACGTCGGCGTCCGAGAGCACGATCGTCCCCGTCGACACCTGCGGCGGCGCCTTGTAGTGGACGCCGTAGGAGTCACCCTCGATGCTGTCGGCCTCCGTGGCCGCGCGAGCGTGGTGGGTGATCGCGTTCAGCAGCGACTGCTGGGCGTCGGCGAGGCTCGCGTCGCCGGCGGGCTGCGGAGTGGGTTGCGAGGCGGGTTGGGTCGGCTGCGCCGGCGGCTCGTTCGGGCCAGCGGGTTCGGCGGTGGCCGTGCTCGACGGCGAGTCGTCCTGACCGGACTGGACCGAAGCTGCTGCGCGTTCGGCGATCGAGGTGCCGCCGGTCGGTTCGGGCTCGGCGGTGTCTGCGTCGGCACCGCCGGAAATCACGTCCGCGAGTTGCTCGTCCGGGGACGGCTCCGGCGTGGCGTCGTCCGCGGAGTCCGCTGCCTCGGCGGAGGCGTCGACCGCCGCCGGTTCGTCCGTCGCAGCGGACTCCTCGGTTTCCACGTTGCAGTTCGGGCAGAACTCCTGGCCGTCGACGCGGAAGATCGGCGAGCCACACTCCCCGCAGTGGGCGTTCGTCATCGTCGCGCCCTTGAGCAAAAGGTCGCTCATCTGCTCGGCGGCGGCCCGGTCTTCCTTCTCGCTCTCGTACTTCTCGCGGAGGCGCTCCCGCTCGGCCTCCTTGTCGAAGCCGGAGTCGTCGGCGTCGCTCATGGGCGATCGCAGGAGCCGCGGGGCGAAAAGTCCGGCGGGAGCGGGCCACGCAGGCGGCGGGACGTCGATCGTCGCGGGACGGCGCGCCACGGCCGGTGCGCACCGGACGAGGCCGAGCGCCTGGGACGCCGTTCGCCGGGGGACGCCGCTCGACCGGACATCCTTTTTCCGATCGGCGCGAGAACGAATCGTCGATGCACACTGCGTCGATCGAACGACGTACGGACGGAGGGGTGGCGTGAGCGTCTCCTTCAGCGTCGAGCACAGCGAGCACGGTGCCGCTACGAACGACGCGAGTGGTAGCTGGGAGGATCGAATCGTCGTCGCCGGGACCATCACCGGGTCAGACGGCGGCAAAACCGCACAGCTCCGCGACGTCGAGTACGACGCCGAGACCGCGACGCTCTCGATTCGGATCGAGACGACCGACGATCCGGACGCCGACGCCTTCGTCACGCAGTCGCTACTCCGGATCGACTACCGGCTCGTCGTCGAGAGCGACGATCCGATCGATCGGATCGTCGTCGAGCACGGCGGCGTCGGCCACGACGGCACCGATCCGTGGTCGACGACGCTCGTTCGGGAGGGCGCGGCCGATTAGGCCCTGCGACTCAGCAGTCCCGCACCTTGCTCCAGTAGCTGTTGCCCTCGCTCGGCGGGTTCGCCATCGTCGCGAGCTGTGCTTCCCAGAGCGAGCCCTGGTAGGTCACGCGGTCGCCAGCCTGGTAGACCGTCGTGTCGCTGTAAGCGGGAGCGTCACACCCGCCACCGCCGCCGTCGCTACTGACGCTGACGGTGACGGACGCGCTGTCGGTCGCGCCGTCGTCGTCGGTGACCGTCACCGTCGCCGTGTAGTCACCCGTCGACGAGTAGGTGTGACTGACGGTCGCACCAGAGGCCGAGGAACCGTCGCCGAAGACCCAGTCGTAGGACGCGATCGACCCGTCGGCGTCAGTTGATCCGGTGGCGTCGAACTCCACCGAATCGCCGACCGTGACGTCCGTCGAGGACGCCGTCACCGACGCCGACGGTGCCTCGTTCGACGGTGGGTCGCCACCGCCGTCGCACTCCTGAAGCTGCTCCCATGGGCCCCACTGGCCGCCGGCACCGGGCTCGTCGCCCTGCGTCCACCAGTTCGCCTCCCAGAGGAAGCCGTCGTGGCTGACCTGGTCGCCGCCGGAGTAGACCTCGTCGGGGCCCCACGCCGGTGCGTCACAGCCGCCACCGCCGCCGTCGCTGGTGACGCTGACGGTGACGGACGCGCTGTCGGTCGCGCCGTCGTCGTCGGTGACCGTGACCGTCGCGGTGTACTCACCAGTCGAGGAGTAGCTGTGACTGACGGTCGCGCCGGTCGCCGAGGAACCGTCGCCGAAGGCCCAGTCGTAGCTCGCGACCGAACCATCGGCGTCCGACGAGCCCGACGCGTCGAACTCCACCGTATCGCCGACGGAGACGTCCGTCGAGGACGTCGTTACCGACGCCGAGGGCGCCTGGTTGTCGGGCGGGTCGCCGCCGCCCTCGACGATGTTCGCCGCGTCGACGCGACCGGCGCCCTGCTCTTCGTCGCCGAGGCCGATGTCCACCGCGCTGGATTTGAGGTTCTGCCGGAGTTCCTCGGGCCCCCAGGACGGGTTCGCCGCGAGCCCGAGCGCCGCGACACCGGACGCTGCTGGACACGCCATCGACGTGCCCGAGAGCGTGTCGTAGTCGTCGCTGGGAACCGTCGCGAGCACGTCCACGCCCGGCGCGGCCACGTCCACCGACGGGCCGTACTGGCTGAAGCTCGCGAGGTTCTCGCTGGAGTCGATCGCGGAGACGGCGACGCACTCCTCGTAGGCGGCGGGGTAAGAAACGCCGCGCGAGCCATTGTTGCCCGCCGCACAGATCGGGAGCGCGCCCTGGCTGACGGCGTAGCCGACGGCGTCCTTCAGCGTCTGGCTGAATCCGCCGCCACCCAGGCTCATGTTGATGATGTCCGCGCCCTGGTCGGTCGCGTACTCGACGGCGTCCGCGATGTCGGCGGTGGAGCCGCTGCCGCCACCGAGTGCGCGGCAGGCGAGCAGCGTCGAGTCCGACATCCCGGCGACGCCGGTCCCGTTGTCGGTGGTCGCGGACGCGATGCCAGCGACGTGGGTGCCGTGGTTCTCGCCGCTGGGTGCGATTGGGTCGCCGTCGCCGCCAGCGAAGTCGCTACCCTTGTTCGAGCCGAAACGGCTCTGGAGATCGGGGTGCGTGTAGTCGACACCGGTGTCGACGATGGCCACCGTCACGCCCTCGCTGCCGAACGTGGTGTCCCACGCCGACGGCGCACGCACCTGCTGTGGTGCGTACTGCTGGGCGAACTTGGGGTCGTTCGGCTGGGCGAACGCGTGGTGCGTCGTGTTCTGTTCCACATAGCGGACGCCCGACTTGCGCTCGATCCGCGAGGAGACGGCGTCCATCGTCGAGGGTCCGTCGCTGCGGACCTCGACGGCGATGTAGCCGAGGT
>ENA-ORDC01002029-ORDC01002029.1-marine-metagenome-genome-assembly--contig:-NODE-2029-length-13347-cov-8.833911_pt1 | contig 13347 bp, 18 predicted proteins | sample MGYA00237783_ERZ508515 | MGnify/ENA primary metagenome ERZ508515 (study PRJEB26186, sample SAMN06268792) | marine metagenome | isolation source: Eden Landing Ponds, San Francisco, CA, USA | place... | reverse complement strand
GGCCTGGCGGCCACGCGAGCCAGCGCGCGCCTACGGCCCGTGGATTGTGGCGGCTGGCTGTACCGTGGTTGCGGTGGCGGGGCGGTGCCGGGGCGGTGGCGCGCGCGAGGAACGCGCGCCAGGGGGCGAGGAGCGCAACGAACGAAGTGAGTGAGCACCGCAAGTCCGGTTGGGGAGGGGAGGGCGCTGTCCGGGTGGGACTGAAAGGGGCAGTCCGCGTGGCGGCGTACGCCGCCACGTTATAGGAGGCCGGCGAATGCCGGCCTCCCGCTCCGGGAAGGCGGCCGATGTAAGCACCGGAGCGCCCGAAGGGCGCGAGGAGCACAGCGAGGCCCCCGACCGGAGCGGGTCGGGGGCTTTCCGCTGTTTGCGGTCGAAGGACAATAAAAGACTCAAGTTAGGGGCTTTACGCTCTAACGGTCCAGGAGCAATCCCCTCCACATCCGCTTTGGACCGAAATGGGGGCGTCCGTCCTGCGTCGCTACGTCGAATAGTACCACGAGAGTGTGGAAAGTACCCGAGTGTCACGCCGATTCGATGTCTCTCAGGAACGCGAGCAGGCGGTCGGTCACGGCCCGGGAGTGTTCGACGAAACAGAGGTGGCGTCCCTCGACGCCCTCGAAGGTCCCACGAGGCAGGTCTGTCGCCAGCCGTTTGCCCGCTTCGACGGGGACGACGGGGTCCCCCAGGCCGTGACAGACGAGTGCCGGGACGGCGAGTTCGTGGAGCGGTTCTGCCTCGAACGCGAGGGCGGCGGCAATCTGGTCGTCGACGGCCGCCGGCCCGGCGTCCTCCTCGCGGCGCCACGCACTGAGTTGCTCGACCAGGTCGCTCTCCGCGCGGAAGGCCGGCGTGAGCGCGCCGTCGAGTGACGCGCGCAGGGACTCGGTGTCGGTGCGCTCGGGGTACAGCGTCCGGTAGGAGCGCTCGTCGACCGCGTCGCCCTCGGCGGCCGTTCCGAACAGGGAGAGCGAGGCCACCCGGCCCGCGCTCCGGGCGTAGTGGAGCGCCACCATCCCGCCGAGGCCGGCCCCGACGAGGTGGACCCGGCGGGCCTCGACTGCCTGCAGGACGGCATCGAGGTCTCCCGCCAGCGTCTCGACGTCGTGGGGTCCCTGCGGGGCGTCCGACCGGCCAGTCCCCCGGAGGTCCCAGACCACCGACTCGAAGGGGCCGGCGACGCGGGGGGCCTGCCAGGCCCACTGCCAGGCACCGTAGCCGGCCTCGCCGACGAAGACGACCGTCGGCCCCTCGCCGTCGGTCCGGTAGAACAGGCTCGTCCCGTCGGGAGCGGTGGTCGAGGGCACGTTACTCGAAGACCCGGCTGTCGGCCTCCATCGATTCGATGCCCCGTGCGATGGCGGACGCGGCGTCCGGCCCCATCGCAATCTCGATTTCGTTGCCCTCGCCGTCCTTGCAGGCGAGTTTGACCCGTGAGTCGCCGAACTCCCTGACGTCGACGGTCTCGACGTCGTAGAGTTTGGCGGTTGCCGAGCGGGTGGCCGCGCCGACGTGCTTGAGCGTCCCGTCGTCGAGTTCGAACATGAAGTCGTCCAGGTCGACCGTTATCATGGTTGTCGATGGGGAAGCGGCGACAAAAATCCCCCGAGGCGACTCTGGTCGTGGGGTCGGCTGGTGGCCCCTCCGGGGGAGGTCGGTCAGCGTGGCACCATCAGCGGAACTCACTCCGTGGCCCCGACGTTCTGTTCGCTCTCGAAGCAGGCGGGGTCGGCCTCGATAGTGGCGTACTCGACGGCGCGCTGGCCGAGGACATCCACCCGGTTCGCGAGACTTTCAGTCACCAGTTCGCCGTCCTCGAACTGGTCGCTGGCGGACGGAACCGCCGCCTGGTGGGGAAGCACCCAGGCGTTCAGCGCCCGACAGACCGAGCGCAGGTGCTCGAGGGTCGTGGTCGGGAAACTGCCGCCGCTGATGCCCAGCAGGCCGACGGTCGTGTCCTCGAACTCGTCGAAGCCACAGTAATCCAGCGCGTTCTTCAGCGGGGCGGCGTAGGAGCCGTGGTACATCGGCGAGGCGAGCACGACCGAGTCCGCCCGGCCGAGGTCCCGGCGCAACCGCTCGGCGTCGCCGGCGTCGCGCGTGTCGGCGTCGAACACCGGGAGGTCGTACTCCCGGAGGTCGACGAGAGCGGTACTCGCCCCGTGCTCGTTGGCGCTGTCGAGTGCCCGCCGGAGGGCGCGTCGCGTGTAACTCTCGTCACGAAGACTCCCGCAGATGCCGACGACGTGAGGTGGGGTGGCCATGGGACTCCTTCGACCGGGACCGGTTTAGTCGCGGTGGTCCCGCTGGTCGTTTCCTAGCGATGCCGGTGCTCCCAGGGAGCGGGTTTCCTGTCGCTGGTCTGTTCGAGGGGCGAATCGGCGCGCCACTCCCGGGCGAAGGCACCCACCCCGAGGACGACGAAGACGACGCTGGCGATGGCGAGAGGTGGGAACAGGCCGACGGCCACCCCGAAGGCCGTCGCCAGGAGCAGGGCGATGCCCAGGTTCCCGTGGAGGGTTCGGCCGACCCCGAGCAGGCCGATGGCGAGGCCTACGAGGAGCAAAAAGAGGAGCGGGAGCGCGGCCACCGCGATGATGGCGACGAAGACGAAGTTGAACTCGCTGAACAGGAGGGTGAGACCGACGAGCGCGGCGATAGGGGCACCGGTGGCGAGCAGGAGGGTCAGCCCGGGGAGGGCCAGCGACGCCGGCCGCTCGCGGATGCGCTCGGTCGCCCGGCGGGTGAATCCTTTCAGAAAGAGAACGAACGCGCTACAGATGGCGAGAACGAACAGCGCCGGAATCGCGACCCGTTCGACGGTGGGCGCGCCGGTCACGAGGTCCTGCTGGGCGGCCACGGGAGATGCAAAGACCACCGGGGCAAGCGCGAGCGAGGCCACCCGCAATTCGCTGCCGGGCCCGGCCGATGTGCCTGACATACCTCCGGAATTGGTCCGATTACATATAAAAGTACCCCGCTGCCTGCCCCCAGTCCGCGCCGGGGGCCCCGACACAACCACTCGAATCGTCCGGCGAGTTCCGGAGATAGGACTCGACCGCACGGCAGTGCCGGCCCACGGCAGGGCCGGCGCAATACTCAAACCGGTTCCGGACCTCCCTCGGGACGTGCCCACCGAGTTCGACTTCGAACTGCAGGTCTGTCAGTGGGCGGAGCGCCACTGGCCGCCCGAGGGTGACACGGATACGGCCGTCGTCGTCGCCCGACAGCTCGGCACCGCGGGTCGGCGGTGGGACACCGTCGTCCTCGAGTGTGACCCGGTCGGCCTCGCCGAGCGCGCTCGCTTTGGCACCCGACGACTGGACTCCGACCTGCTCCACGTGCTCCAACACGCCCCGGCCGAGTGGGCGTGGTACCGCGACGCCCTCCCCCACCCAGGCTACCCGTGGCGGTACGTCCGCGCCGCGATCCACCGCGCCGACGCTCGGGACGTCGTCGAGACGCGTCGGTCGGGCAACCGGATCGAGATCCGGCGGGTCGCACCGTATCCCGACTGGGTGCGCCGGATCGTCGCCGTCGAGAACAAACCCGATCTGGACGCCAGCGCGGCGCGGGCGCTCGCCGACCAACTGGCACACGACGTGGAGACGGCGCTGGCCGACGAGGTGTGGGTCGCCACCGCGGCCACGGGCGCGACGGTCGAACCCGCCCTCCTCGAAGACCTGCCGGTCGAAGCGGGGGTGCTGGCGCTGGAGTTCGACGATGGGGGCGCCATAGAAACCACCGTCGCGTGGCACCCCGCGGCGCTCGATCCGACGACGGATACGTCCATGCCCGCCGACGAGAAGGCCGACAAGCGCCTCGAAATCGCGGAGCGGGCGTACGGGTCGGGTTGGCGGTCCTACGTCGAGACGATGCGCCCCGACTGCCGGTGGTTCGAACTCCGCGAGCGCGCAGGTGCGTTCGTCCCGTGGTGTGCGGCGAAGGCGTGTCACCAGACCGCCGCCGACTGTTCGGGGTCGTGTCCGGAGTTCCAGCCCGAACCGCCCTCGTGGCGGACGCGAGGATGGCCCATCGAGGGCGGGCCGGGCAAAGGCATCCAGCGGTTGCTGACGGAGCGTCGGCGTCGCCGTCGCTAACCTACACGACTTCGACGTCGACCTCGTCGCGCTCGACCGCGAGTTTGAACGTCGGGACCGTGCGGTACACCACCTCGACGACGCCCTTGCGACGGAGGCTCTGGAGCGCCTCCCGCACCGCGTCAACCTCGGGGTCGGCGTCGAAGGCGTCCCGAACCTTCTGGAGGACGCTCACGACGCTCTCGGAGCGCTCGTCCCGCCCTGCGACCACCTCGAACACCTGCGCCTCCAGTTCGGGGACGCGGATGACCTCGACGCCGTCCTCGTCGCCCTCGACGCCGGGGTCGACGCCAGTGAGTTCGGCCGCCTCCGCCGTCGCACAGATGTAGCTGTTCTCGTTGCGGTAGTAGTAGTCGCTCAGATGCTCCTCCAGGTAGCCGTGGACCTCGCTGCCGCTCTCCATGCCCCACCGCTCCTGGAGTGCCTTGTTCTTCGTCGGCTGGAGGCGGACGATGTCCGCCAGCCGCTCGCGTTCCGCTGCCGACAGTGTCATGCGCCGGGGGTTCGGGCGTCCCCCATATCGGTGTTCCGCTCCGCATTCACGCTTGCGACGCCGCCCCGTCGACGAACCGCGCCCACAGCACGAGCACCGACGGGAGCACGAGGATCGAGGTGAGATACGCGTACAGGACGCTCAACGCGATCAGGACACCGAACACCCCGACTGCGGGGTTGAGCGCGAGCGCGAGGACGCCGACGCCGAACACCGTCGTCAGCATGCTGCCGGTCAGCGCGCCGCCGGTGCCGACGACCGTCCGCCGCAGGGCCGGATACAGCTCCCGATCCGCGTACTCGTCGACGAACCGGTGGACCACGTGAACCGAGTAGTCGATGCCGAGTCCGACGGCGATGGCGAGAATGGTCCCGTTGATGGCGTTGAAAGCGATGCCGACGGCGCGCATCGACGCGACGAGCGCGACCACGGTGATGACGATCGGCATGACGTTGACGACGCCGAGCGACGCCCGCCCTTCCACGATCCAGTAGACGAGGATCAGAAACAGGGCGGCGCCGACGAGCGTCAAGGCGAGGCTCTGGATCACCGTCTCGAGGACCAGCGCAAGCGCCTCGTCGAAGATGACGGCGTTCCCGGTCGGCTGTGCGCGGTACCGCAAGTCGCCGGCCACGCGGTACGCGTCGTCGGTGATCGCGTCGTTCGGTTCGTCGCCGTCGACCGTGTAGATGACGAGCGCGCTCCGCCGGTCGGCACTCAGGAACTCGGACAGTCGATCCTCGCTGGTTGACTCCTCGAGCGCCGCGTACACCTGTGGCAGGTCGTCGTCGGGGATGCCGTTGTCGTTGCGGTCGTTGCGCTCGACGACCCGCCGGAACGACGAGTCGTTCCGGGCACGGGCTCGGATCAACGTCACGACGCTCTGTGACTCGGCGTGCCACCCCTCGCGCACGAACGTCGGCGGCGGCTCCGACCCCGCCCGGTGGAGGCGTTCGAGCGCCGTGTCCTGGCGCATCGGCCCCTCGACGTACATCAGAACGCGCCCCTCTTGCTCGAAGTTCTCCTCCCGGAAGTCGTCGAGTTTCACGTACTCGAACTCCGCCGGTGGACGGATCGGTTCGGGGAGCTGCTGGAGATACGCCGGCGTCTCCGCGGCGGGCTGGAAGTCGTCCGGACTGAACCCCGTCTCGACACCGGTCGCGTAGAGGCCGCCCCCGGCCGTCGCCAGGACGACGAGGAGCACGAACACCGCCGGTGCGCGCTCGGCGATCGTGACCCCACCGGCGAGGATCCGCCCCAGCGGCGACGACTCCGACCCGAACGGCGTCTGCGTAATCGTCGGAATCGGGTAGCGCTCCCGGAGCCGATCCACCCACACCTTCACCGCGGGGACGAAGACTCCGAAGATGAAGAAGGTGAACACGATGCCGGCCGCCGCCGTGATGCCGAAATCGCGCGTCGGTGGGAAGGCGCTGATGACGTTCGACAGGAAGCCGATCGCGGAGGTTCCCATCACGATGAAGAACGCGACGCTCACCTGATCGGTCGTCAGTCGCATGGCCTCCGAGACCCCCGCGCCCTCCACTCGCTCCTCCCGGTAGCGGTTGATCGCGTGGATGCCGAAGTCGATGCCGACGGCGATCAGGATGGGGGGGACGGCGATCAACAGGACGGCAAAGGGAATCCCGACGAGGCCGATGAAGCCGAACGTCCAGATCAACGTCATGACGATGGCGGCGAGGCCGATCAGGAGGTCGACGAGGTCACGGTACGCGACGGCCAGCATGACGACGATCAACAGGAGCGCGATGGGCAACACCACGGTCAGCGTCGTGGTCGTCGTGTCCGGCGACGTGCCGACGACGCGAATCGTCGACGCGCTCGTTTCGGCCGCGACGAGTCGTTCGAGCCGTTGCTCCTTGTTCGGGGGGAACTCGGACGCGCCGCCGGGGCCGCCGTCGCTGCCGGCGCCCGGTCCGGCCCGGTGGGTTACCGTCGCCTCGGTGGCCGACGCCGACGCCGACTGCCGGTTGAAGTCCGTGCTCAACCCGGTGCGAAAGTTCGAGTTCCGGTCGTCGGCCCGGCGGACGGCGCGGTCGATCTCGGCGGGCGTCGCGCGCTCGACGGCCTGGATCTGTTCCGCCAAGGTCGTCGCGCTCGGATCGAGGGTTCGAGCGACCGTCCGGGCCGCACTCGACGTGCCCTCGACCCGGAGCGGGTCGCTCTCGGCCACGCGTTCCTGGGTTCGGAGGAGATCGAGCAGTGCGGATTTCGAGAGGACGTTCTGATCGGTCTGGACGAGCGTCGAGGACGTGTTGACCTGCGAGAAGCTCGTACCGAAGTCCCGCTGGACGTCCTCCAACGCCTGGAACGAGGGGAGGTCCTCGATGAACTGTTGCTGGCCGCTCTCGGTTTCGATGTCGCCGAGGCCGCCGGCGAACGCCAGCGTCGCGACTAGGAAGAGCAGGATGATCGCGCGGGGATGATCGACGATGTAGCCGTCGAGGCGGTCGATCAGCCACTGGTAGTTCATCCGTCTGGATCACTCTCGTCGCCGGACGCGTGGAGGGCGTCGACGCCGGCTCTCCGGTCCCGAGATACTTAAAAGTACGACGACGGGGGTCGGGGCGTCACCCCGAACGTTTACGCTCTTGGCAACCGTCGGCATCGGCGTGTCCTGGAACACCGTTACGCTCGACGTTACCGACGGAGTCGCCCGACTCACCGTCGACCGCCCCGACGCGCTGAACGCCATGAACTCCGAGACGCTCGACGAAATCGGCGACGCCATCGCCGAGGCCGAAGCGGCGGAAGCGCGCGTCCTGGTCCTCACCGGCGCCGGGGACGAGGCGTTCGTCGCCGGTGCCGACATCGACTACATGAAGGAGTTCTCCACGCCCGAAGCCCTCGCGTACGCCGAACGCGGCCAGGCCGTCGTCCGCGACCTGCTCTCCTTCCCCGGCGTCACCATCGCGGCCATCAACGGCTACGCCTTCGGCGGCGGCTGCGAGTTCGCCCTCGCGTGTGACCTGCGGGTCGCGAGCGAGCGGGCCGTCATCGGCCAGACCGAAATCGACCTCGGCATCATCCCCGGGTGGGGCGGCACCCAACTCCTCCAGCGCCTCGTCGCCGACGAGACGGCCCGCCGGCTGATTCTCTTCGGCGAGCGCCTCGACGCGAGCGACGCCCACGAACGGGGACTCGTCGGCGAAGTGGTCGCCCACGGCGAACTCTACGACCACGTCGACGAGATGGCGGCCGAACTTGCGGCCAAGCCCCGCCACGCCCTCTACGCCGCGAAGGAGGCGCTCAACGCGTTCCACGAGGGCGGTGTCCAATCGGGGCTGAACGTGGAGCGTCGGGCCTGGAGCGGCCTGTTCGGCACTCACGACCAGCGCGAGGGGATGGCGGCGTTCGTCGAGAAGCGCGACCCCGAGTTCGAGTAGGCACGCCGATCGAGAGCCAACACACCCATCGGTCCCGGATTCGTCTCGACGCCGATCACGGTTGCGCTCGTCGACGACTCGGCCCCCGACTCTAAGTGGCGAGGGGTCGTACGACCCAGCATGAGCGAACGCGTGAAACTGAGTCGGGTCGAGTCCGAGTTCGAGCGGCTCGACTACCCTGTCACCCGCGACGACGCGGCCGCCGAGTTCGTCGACGTCACCCTCATCTTCGCGGACGGGGAGGCCAACCTCGGGGAACTCGTCTCCGAAGTCGGGAGCGACGCTTTCCACGGCCCGGACGAACTGTTCGCCGAACTCCAGAACGTCCTCCCGGTCGAGGCCGTGGGGGAACCCGGCCAGTCGGACGGTGACGCGTAGGCGCGTCGTTACGGATTATCGTACCGTACTGACGTACAATCAACCGTAGTATCCGTGGGTTAAAGGCAGTCGAGCGTCAGGATCCGAGTCAGTATGAAGTTCTGCGACGAATGCGGGTCGATGATGCAGACGGAGGGTGACCGGTGGGTCTGTACCCAATGTGGCTACGAGACGCTTCGCGACGAGGCCGCGGAGGCCGAGATGGTCACCACGCAGGCCCAGGAGGAGTCCGAGATCATCGAGTCCGGCGGTGGCTCCAGCGGTCTGCCGACCACTAGCGCCAACTGCCCCAACTGTGACAACGACCAAGCCTACTGGTACATGCAACAGATTCGCGCGGCCGACGAGTCCGAGACGCGCTTTTTCGTCTGTACCGAGTGCGAACACAAGTGGCGCGAAGACGACCACTGATACGGTTCATGGTACGTCAGTACCGGTGGGTCGCCGGACCGTCTCGCCACCGGCGAACAGGGACAGTAATCCGTATGACGACACCCGTCGGTCGGCCGACGCCGTGACGGAACGAACTTATATCCGCGTCGCTGCCGTGCTGTAGACGAGATGGTCGAACTGCCGTCCGTCCCCGAGGGCCGACTCACCGACTGGCGGCAGGCGGACGACTTGACCGACACTCCGTTCTCGGCGCCCGGGCTCACCGTCACGGCACGCATCCTGCTCTACGAGGACGACCGACTCCGCGCGGCCGTCCGGGAGCGGACGGGCGTCGACCGGAGCTGGCGGTTCTTCCTCGCGACGCGCCTCGAACTCGCGCCCTCGCCGCCGGTGACGGGCGCCCTCCGTGGACTCGTCGCCTCCCGGGCGAGCCGTGGCTTCGCCGACCGCCTCGAAGACCGGGGGTTCGACGCCGTCGACCGGGTCGAGCGCCGAACCCTCCGGATCGGCGATCACGACGCGCGCCTGTTCGGCTACGACGCCCGCTGTCGCGTCGACGGCGTCACGCTCTCGGTCGACGGCTGGCTGGCGGTCTGGGCGCCGGACCGCGCCTTCCGGCTGGCCGGCGGCGCCTACCCGACCGGCGTCGTCGACGCGAGCGACGACCGGACGGCCGACACGCTCCGGGACTGTTTCGACCCGTCGGCGTTCCGGGCCGACCTGTTCGCGCTGCTCCGCGAGACGCGGTGATCACGCCCGCCACTCGGTCAGCGCCGTGAGAACGAGGCCGCCGGGACTGACGCGGGCCGGTGCGACGCCGAGCGCACGCGAGAGGGGACCGGGGTCGTGGCCGGATCCCGCCCGGGCGACGCTCCGGCCACGCACCCGCACGTCGAGGGTCACGTCCGCGTCGCGCAGGACTGCGAGAAGGTGCGGCCGAGCGGGGACGGGCGGTCCCCCCCGGAGCAGCGTCCGCAGGACCGAAAGCGACGGCGCCGAGACGACGACGAGGTCGCCGTACCCCCGGATCGACACCGTCTCGTCGTCGACGGCGAGTGTTAGATCGGCGTCGACGTCCAGCGCCCGGTCGAGATCGGTCACTCGTCGTCGCGGTCGCGGTCGCGGGTTCTGATGCGAACCGTCCCGTCGAGCCGCCAGCGGGCGTGGTCCGCGTCCGGCCCCATCCGGTCCGGCACGCGTATCTCCAGATCGTCGAACTCGTAAGTAATTTCCGCGCCGCGCCCGGTGAGGCGTTCGTAGAGGCCGACCGCCAGTTCGGGCCACGTTCGCACATCGTCGATGTCCGCGCCGCGCTCCCGACTCATACTCGTCGATTCGGAAGCCACGCACTTATACCGTCGGTCGGCTCCCGTGCCGTGGGAGCCTACTCCCACCGCGCGACGGTGAGGTAGCCCGTGTGGCCGACTCCCCGGGTGTCGGGCCGCGAGCCACGGTCGTCGAACTGCATCCGCCGCTGGATGGTTTCGTGGGTCGTCACGTCGGTCAACGCCATCTCCTCGGCTGCCTCGACGGCCGCGCGCGATCCCTCGACGAACGGCGAGTAGACGACGACGAACCCGCCGCTCACGAGCAGGTCGGGCGCCCGGCGGACCACCTCGGGGGCGTCCTCGGTGTCGAGGGTCAACAGGTCGAACGACGGCCCGTCGACGAGCGTCCCCATCGACGCCAGCACGTCGCCAGTGCGCACGTCCACCGTCTCCGAGACGCCGGCGAGGCGCATGTTCTCCCTGGCCACCTCGGCGAACTCGGCGTCGCGCTCGTAGCTCACCACGTCTGCGCCGAGACGGCCGAGATAGGCCGCGAGGACGCCCGTCCCCGTGCCTGCGTCGAGGACGCGGTCGCCCGCCGCGGCACCGGTGAAACCGACGACCAGCCCCACGTCCCGGGGCATCATCGGCGCCCCCGTGCGCTCGAAGTGGTCGAACAGGTCGGGACCGCGTGGCTCCCGGACGACGAACTCCTCGCCCAGATGCGTCTCCAGCCGCTGTCCGGGTTCCACGTCCTCCGGGACCGTCAGCACGCCGAGGTCGGTCTGGAGTTCTTCGCCGGGCGCCCGGAGATACTCCCGGTCACCGCGGACCAGGAGGATCACTCCAGCCGGGCGATGGCCGCCGCCAGATCGCCGTCCTCGGCTTCCAGCGCCTCGCGCGCGTCGGCCTTGCTCGCGCTGGCCTGGGTCGCGACGAGTTCTACGTCGTCCTCGGGGATGGCGTCGCCCTCGTCGGCCGACTCGTCCGTGGCCGTCTCGGCACCGCCTTCGACGGCACCGGCGGCGTCACCGCCCCCAGCTTCGCGCACCTCGGGCTCGCCGACGACCTGGTAGGTCTCCTGGCCCTGCGCGTCCATGCGCGTCACCTGCACGTCGGCAAAGACGAGCTCCTCGTCGGCCGTCCGGATGACGACCTCCTCGGCATCGAGTTCGGTCACGTCGATGCCCATCTGTTTCATCATCTGTTTCATCTTCCGTGGGTTCATGCCGCCGCCACCAAACATAGCTCGTGGGTGGGGGTGCGAGGGCAAAAGGATGGCGAAGGGGCGGCGTCGCGTGATTCGCTGGCGCGTCAGTTCAGTATCCAGAACTGGTAGTTGAGGTACGCCGCGAAACTCGTCCACAGCAGGTACGGCACCAGCAGGAGCGCCGCCCGTCGGTCGACCCGGTCGAACGCCAGTATCGTCAGCAGGATCAGCGCTAGCAACACGACGATCACGGCCAGACCGAGGTCGACCGACTGGAGACCGAAGAAGGCCGCCGACCACGCGAGGTTGCCGACGAAGTGAATCGCGAAGACGGCGAGTGCGACCCCGGCGCGGCGGTCGGCCGGTGCCCCGTCGAGCTGCCGCCAAACCAGCCACACCGCGACGCCCATGAGCGCGAACAGCGCCGTCCAGACCGGCCCGAACACCCAGTTCGGCGGCGCGAGTTCCGGGCGCTGGAGCGTGCCGTACCACGACGCGAGGCCACGGGCGGTGAAGACGGCGCCCGACGCGCCCACCAGTTCCACGGCGAGGACGGTGAGCGCGAGCGAGAGCCGGGGCCGCTCGTGTGGAAAGCGGCGCACGCGTCGGTGCCAGGAGGGCATACCATCGACACGGTGCCCGAGCACAAAGCTACTGGGGAAGAAATCCTCAGACGTGCGCTTTCGGCAGTAGATCCTCGAACCGCTGCTCGTTCAGCCACGTACAGAGCTGTTCGGTCGCTTCCTCGAACGTCCGTGCGCCCTTCTCGGCGGTGGCGTCCGTCTGGTCGCCCAGCACGCCGTTACCCGTGTTGTCGGCGGCGTCGTAGAAGGTGTACGAGCCGTGTTTGACAGTCTCGGCGGTCTCGATGTCCGGAACGCCGCCGTCGCGGGCCGCCTCCAACTGATCGTCGCGGACCAACTCGGGTCGCAGGTGTTGAACCCTCTCCTCCGTAAGCAACATACTTCCACGCATTGAACAGCGACGTATCGGATGGATGAGGAAGCGAAAGCAAGTGACTTGCTTGAACGGGTTGTAAATGGAGAGCGCTCCCGAGAATTAGTTGAGGAGCTGGATACCCTCCAAGCGACCGATAGCGACCAAGCTCGCCGAACCGCTATCATCGGACTGTACAGAATTATAGCAGATGAGCCCCAGCTATTCGTAGAGGATTACGATGCACTTTTTTCCGATCTTCATGCAGATGACGAGGAGACAAAGGAAGGGGCCAAAATCACTTTTTCTTGGTTGGCAGAAAATCCGCCCATCAAAATCTGTGAGTACGTAGACCCTCAGATCCTCAACCTCCTTCGGGAAGAGGATGAGTTAATACGTGGTGCAGCTAGCCAAATGTTATCTCGCCTTGCTAGTGAGTGCCCTTCCAACGTTGAATCTGCGACTATTGGCCTAAGAGAGCTCCTTGACGATCCAAATCCCCAGATACGGGGAGAAGCCTGTCTCGCGTTAGGTCGCTTGAGAGACTATGAGTCGAAACAGAAGATTAAGCAATTACAAATAGATTCCTCCCAATATGTAAGAGAACTCGCGAGCGAAGCTGTCAATCGAATCCAAGTAGGGAGAGAGGGCAAGAAAGAAGTCACACAGTGGCAGATAGCAGACCTACTTGAGTACGACTCCGTGGAGTTTGAGGAGCTAATTGGAGATCTCTGGAGTGAGATGGGGTATTCTACACAGGTAACTCCACCAACCAAGGATGGAGGATACGATGTTGAAGCCAAAAATGACGAAGAGCGGATACTAATAGAAGCAAAACGGCATCAAGATCCTGTTGGTATTAACGTAGTCCGAAAGGCAGCAGGGTTGTTAGAATTTGAGGAGGCAGATAAGGTCACTGTTGTTATCAGCTCTAGGTTCACGCGCACTGTAGAGGCATCCGAACGGGTGGAGTTGGTTGATGGAGAACAGCTCTGTGACCTACTGACGATACACGGATTCAATACTTAACATAGCGTCGCGTCCTCTCTGGGGGTCGTGTTCAGATACGCCAGCAAAACTGGGACCACCTCGAAAGCCCCCGGCGTCCCCAGAACCCTGCGGGTTCTGGTGTGCTCACGAGAGCTCCGCTCTCGTGAACGTC